>JGI25616J43925_10000318_pt1 | contig 16708 bp, 12 predicted proteins | sample GraSoi2013_100cm_FD_43925 | JGI IMG/M metagenome (IMG submission 43925) | reverse complement strand
TCCTGCAAATCCTTCAGTTCATTGCTCCATAGCTTTTTGGCTAGCTTGTAAGTTTGTGGGACGGTTCGCACAGGGTTCGGGGAGAGTCGATTGACACGGTAGGAGAGTAAAATTCCCTGCGCTAAATTTGTTTTATTAGCCCTTTGCCGGGCAGCTTTTTTTTCGTGTTGTTTCATGATCTCCGGTTATAGGTTTCGAATAGTCGAGTCTGCGTGCGCTAATAATTCAACGTTATGCTTAGTAATATGATGGGTAAAATGACCCTGCGGCGGCATTAACGTTACATTGGCAACACTCCTAGAGGGAGCTGCCAGTTTTATTATGGCTGAACAGACTATTTGCCCTTTACACTCGAAACGATGGCCAATCCAGATGTATTTGGCCGAAACCTGAATAATATAAGAGCTGATTAAAAGTTCTTCAAATCTATAGACTGGAAGAATGTACTTGATATGACAGCTTAATAACGTTGGCTTCCAACGATAATGCAATAACAAGGGTAACCAGCCTAAACGTATAATAAGATCCATTCTAGCAATAGGTAAAAACCGGTAGAAGCCAATATTGGCTAATTTTCTATTCGCGGAATCCCACGGCATTACACGAACCCTGATTTTTGATTCTTCCTCTGGAAGTAAGTCTATTTTTCGGCGTAGGCCCGCCAGAATTAGTGGTATGACCCGGAAGTGTATTCTCATAATAATTTACTTATTGATTAATTCATTAGGTTGTTTAAAAGAATGCCGGTACTTTCCTCCTGAACGCACCCAGCGCTTTCCCGCCCGAAGAAACACGGATGGGAAGATTTCCCGGCATCTAAATCATTTCTGTATACAGGTTTTTGCTTCTTCTCCGGGAAGAAGATCTATTTTCGGCGTAGCCCCGCCATAAATAGCGGGATGACCCGGAAGTGTACTCTTATAATAATTTATGTATTGATAAATTCATTAAGTTGGTTAAAAGAATGCCGGTACTTTCTTCCTGAATGCACCCAGCGCTTTCCCGCCGGAAAGAAGCACGGATGGAAAGATTTCCCAGCATCTAAATCGCTTCTGTAGACAGATTTTTGCTTCTTCTCCGGGAAGAAGATCTATTTTTCGGTGTAGCCCCGCCAGAATTAGTGGTATGACCCGAAAGTTTATTCTCACACTAATTTGCCTGTTGATAATCCATCAAGATGGTTAAAAGAATGCCGGTACTTTCCTCCTGACAGTTTACGTAACGGTTTCCCGCCAGAATGAGCACGGATTAGGCTAGATTTCCCGGCAAGCAGGTGAGTCTATTGTTTTTCTTTGTCAACTTCTATGATGAGCCTGTTCTGATTCACGTGTATGATAATATTCGCCCCTTCGACGAAACCGACCCTTTCCAGCCATCTGCCTTGAAGTCTTATTAAAGGCACAGGAGGCAGGTGCGGAGGTGAAAATCCAGCTATGCAGTAAAAGTCCCTATGATAGTAAGTCCTATAAATTTTTAGTTTTCGTATGCTGTTTTCCATGTAGTACGGGTTTAATGAATGAATTAATCATTGTTCTCTGGATAAATCCTGCCGAGTCATGCATTCAACCAGCACATTGAAATAGTCGCAAACGGCTACCAGGAGAGAAGGAGGAATACGCAATGTACCCGCTTCCAATTTTCGAAGGCGGTAAGCGGATATTGCGGTAGCGTCCGCTATCTGCTGGATGGATAAGCCTTTATACCCCCGCAAGGTTTTAAAATTTTGCCCGATGAGCTTATACAGGAGTTTTGTCCGATCACTTCGGTATCGTTGGTCGCTCATTTTTACAAATAAAGGGAACGACTCTTTATGCCTCTTTGGTGAGGTCAACAAAAGGGATAGATAAATGGGATGGATGGGCTGTATTTGCCTGTAGTAATGCGAATGGGAGCTTTTATGCTTCCAATGCAATGGGTCGCAAATAGCTATACCATTCCCGTAGCGGGTGCTGGTAAGGACAGACATAGACACTTACATTTAGAGTTAAAAAAATGTAAGTCTGGCTGTAAGCGGAGCTGCTGAGGGAAAAATAAAGGGCGGGCCCCGTCTTACCGATCAGAGGCACCGCGAAGAGCCCAGAGTTGATAAGCTGATAGGGGCCCACCCTATATATGTATAGAGCGGGCTTTCACTATCATCTCAACTCTTTGAAAATTCGCGGTTTTCTGATCGAGACTTATAGCGAAGTCCTTCATGTTTATGAAGAACGTCAAAAATACTATTAATTGAGCGCCTGTAAAAGCACCCGTTTATAACTTAGGCAAACATACGAAATTATTTTATTGATTATCAATACTTTATGTAGTAAATTACGACCGAAAAAGGATGTAAAACACAACCGTTATTCTTCTTATCTAATCACCTTAACCTATGATAGAAGCAACACATCACGGTAGGAATATGCGCAGCATTCGACTATTACTAGGAATGAAGCAGGAACTATTTGCGTGGAAATTGGGCGTTACCCAACAATATGTATCCAAACTGGAAAAGCAGAAAAAAATTTCTCCAGACAAATTAAAAGCCGCAGCAAAAGTACTGGGTGTTTCAGTGGAGGCAATCGAAAACTTTAATGAAAATACATTGTTCAATGCTGCCATGAAGCAGGAGACAGGGCGGGATATGCATTCTATGAAAGAAGTGATCGAATATTTTAGAGATGAACTTTCGAAAAAAGATAAAAAAATCGAGGAATTGGAAACTGAATTGAATGAATACCGTGACATTAAAAAAAAGCTGTCCAGAGAAGTAAGATAGGCTCATCCCAAAGCTCGCATAATATAGACAAATAATCATCCAAACTTGCTTCAAATTAAAATCAACTACCTTTCTTATAATAATAGAATGCAAATAAAATAATTGGGTTATTTTATTTTTTTATGTGTAACCACCAGAATCGGTGGTTTTTTGTTGGATAGTCAACCAGTTTCATCTATATTTGACCAATTTGAACAAGTCAAAAGAGAGCAAGTGAATTCATTAGGAGAAAAACTTAGAGATCTCAGGGAAAGTCAAGGGCTTTTGCTTAGGCAAGCAGCGGCATTTGTGGAAGTGGATACAGCATTTTTAAGCAAGGTGGAACGAGGCGAAAAGAAAGCAAGTCGGAATCAGGTTATAAAATTGGCTAATTTTTTAAATGCAGATGAACAACAGCTTCTCGTATTTTGGCTTTGCGACAAAATAATCGCTACTATTGACAAAGATCCTTTGGGAGAGTTGGCATTAGAATTAGCTCTCAAAAAATCAACAGGCAATAAATGAATTTAACCCCCTTTCATGCAAAATACTTTGCTTATGAGCTTACAAAGAAAAGTTCGTCTGATAGTATCCAAAAATTAGCATCTGCATTGGTCGACGCACAGGTTGACTTGAACCCTCATCAGGTAGAGGCAGCTTTATTTGCGTTTCATTCTCCGCTTTCTAAAGGTGCTATTTTAGCTGATGAAGTAGGCTTAGGAAAAACCATTGAAGCAGCGTTAGTAATATCGCAAAAATGGGCGGAAAGAAAACGTAGAATCTTAATTATTACCCCTGCCAACCTTCGTAAACAATGGAGCCAAGAATTACAAGATAAGTTCTTTTTATCGTCAGTCATTTTAGAAGCAAAATCATTTAACGAGTTTATTAAAAAAGGGAATCTTAATCCTTTTGACCAACCACAAATAGTCCTTTGTTCTTATCAATTCGCGAGAACAAAAGAAGCATATCTAAAAGCTATTCGGTGGGATTTAGCAGTAATAGATGAGGCCCATAGGTTGCGTAATGTTTACAAAACGGGTAATAAAATTGCAAGTTCAATAAAAACATCATTAAATGAAACGCCTAAAATTTTGCTTACAGCTACGCCATTGCAAAATTCATTATTAGAATTGTATGGATTGGTCAGTATAATTGACGACTATTCTTTTGGCGATATAAAGAGTTTTAAAGCTCAATATAGCAGAGTTACAAGTACAGCAGAGGCAGATGCTTTTACTGAATTAAAAGAAAGGCTTAAACCTGTTTGTAAACGAACGCTTCGTAGACAAGTATTAGAATATATACGTTATACCAATCGTATTGCCCTGGTAGAGGAATTTTATCCTACAGAGGAAGAACAAAAGTTATATGATCTAGTTACAGACTATTTACAGACAGAGGATTTATATGCGCTCCCAAAAGGGCAGCGCAAACTAATGACTCTAATACTTCGCAGACTATTGGCGTCATCCACATTTGCCATTTCAGGCACCTTAGAAGCATTGGCAAATAAATTAGAAACTATAATTGTAAAAAGTGCAGAGAATCATATTGAAGAGACTCTTGCAGATAATTTTGAAACATACGATGAATTAAAAGATGAATGGGAGGAGGAGGAAGAAGAAGAACATAGTCAAGAAAAAACATTTACAGAAACTGAAATTGAAAATATAAAATCTGAAATAGCATCCCTTAAAGAATTTGAGGCACTTGCAAAGTCAATTCAAAAAAATTCTAAGGGTGAAAAGCTTTTTACGGCTCTTGAAAATGGCTTTAAAGAAATGGAAAGATTAAAAGCTCCTAGAAAAGCTATAATCTTTACAGAGAGTACCAGGACACAGCTTTATTTACGTAATATATTAGAGGCAAGAGATTTTGCTGATAAAGTAGTTCTATTCAATGGTTCAAATACTGATTCAAAATCAAAAGAAATCTATTCAGCCTGGATTGAGAAGCATAAAAACACTGATAGAATTACAGGTTCACGTTCAGCGGATATGCGAGCGGCATTGGTTGATTACTTCCGAGATGAAGCTACAATAATGATAGCTACTGAAGCAGCAGCCGAAGGAATCAATTTACAATTCTGCTCATTAATAATAAACTACGATATGCCTTGGAATCCTCAACGCATAGAACAACGTATCGGCCGATGTCATCGCTATGGGCAAAAGTACGATGTTGTAGTAGTTAATTTTTTAAACAAAGCTAATGCCGCAGACGTTAGGGTTTATGAATTACTAAGAGACAAATTCCAGCTTTTCAACGGTGTATTTGGTGCAAGTGATGAAGTGCTGGGCAGTATTGAGAATGGAGTCGATTTTGAAAAGAGAATTGCAAAGATATATCAGGATTGCCGCACAACTGAACAGATAGAAATTGCATTTAATGAACTGCAGGCCGATTTAGAAGGAAATATTTCTAATGCGATGCAGCAGACAAGGCAGCAATTGCTTGAGAATTTTGATGAAGAAGTTCATGAAAAGTTGCGTATAAATTTGCAAGAAAGTAAGAAGTATCTTTCACGTTATGAGGCATGGCTTTGGAAAATTACAAAATACTATTTGAATCAGGATGCCGAATTTTCGGTAGATGAATATTCTTTTACATTAAACAGAAACCCCTTTCCTGAAACAGTAATTCATCCGGGTCCTTATCGTATCGGCAAGCATATTGACGATGCAAACATCTATCGTATTGGTCACCCGTTGGCACAAAAAATAATAGCGGATTGCAAAGCGGAAAAATTGGAACAATATGAATTAACCTTTGACTATACAAATTCAGGAAAAAAAATAACAACTATTGAAAAATTCGTCGGTCAATCCGGATATATGCTCGGCAATGTTTTAAGCATTTCTTCTTTTGAAGAAGAAGAATTTATACAACTTTATGCAGTAACTGAGGGAGAAACGGTTATTGATAAAGAACAATGCGAAAGATTCTTTTCATTATCTGCGACTGTTAATGAGATTGCGCAAGAAATCCCCCCTACTCTATTTGCGTCGTTAAGCACAGCAATTATATTCGAGCGAAATAATACTATTGACGAAATAGGGAAACGTAATGCAAGTTATTTTGAGAACGAGTTGGATAAACTTGACAATTGGGGCGAAGATAGAAGAAACTCTTTAAAGGTCATTTTAAAAGAGCTTGACCAGCAAATAAAGGATATAAAGAAACAGGCACGACTTGCTCCTAACTTGCCGGATAAATTAAAGTTAGAAAAAGAACGCAAAAAATTAGAAACAGATAGGGATATAGCCTGGAAAGAATATGACGGCGCAGCAAAAGAAATTGAACAGAATAAAGATGAATTAATTAATAAAGTCGAGAGACGTTTAAAACAGATTTTAAAAGAAGATCAGCTTTTTTTATTTAAGTGGAAATTAATTTAATAGTGGCAAAATGAGTAACATAAACGAAATACTTGCAAAGCAAATAGTTGAAAAGCTAAAGATGGAAAAATTAATCAATTCTAACGATACGCAATTAGTTTCTAAATTAGCCAATGGCAGTATGAGAGACTCTGACTGGAAAGTAGCTCTGGAAGAAATCATTAATACTCAAAAAGTAAAGAAAAACAGTAAAAAATGAAGCTCAATAGCCTATACATAAAGTCATTTCGCGGTGCTACTCAACCCGTTACTGTTGAATTTGACAGCAGCAAAAAAATAACCATGTTGTTTTCTGAAAACGGCAATGGGAAATCAACTATTGCTGACGCATTAATATGCTTATGTACAGACAAAATGGGGTCATTGGATGATAAATCTTCAATTGACAAATCGTTTTTAAAATCTTTGGGTACTGGAACTGGAGAAACCAAAATCACATTAGATACTGACGTGGGTATCTTTTCTACCTCAATTTCAGGTTCCGCTAAAACCTTTATCAAAAATCCCGCTACAGGCCAGCCTTTCTTAAAATTTCTTAGAAGAAGTCAGATAGTTAATTTAATAAATTCTCAGGCATCTGATAGGTACACGGCATTGAAAGACTATTTGGATGTTTCAAACATCTATAGTGGAGAGGAAGCACTGCGGAAAGCATTGCGAGAGGTTGAAAAGGATTTGGACAATTCAGCCAGCACCTTACAAAGCGCTATTGATACTTTAGAAAAGTGTTGGAAGGAAGAGGGTAGCCCTGATGGAGATCAGCTTGTTTGGGCAAAAAAACAAACCGAAGTAGATTTAAGTAAAGTGGAAAATGAATACAAAGTCTTGGCTGATTTAGTAACTCAATGGCAAGCAGTTGGAAACAAACAGAAAGAGATAAATCAGTATCAAACTTTGGTTGACACTTCGGAAACAAATAAAGAAAGTTTTGCTACAATTCTAAAAAAACTTGAATCGTCAAATAAGAAGAATACTCCAGCACTTCTTACTTTATTGCAAGAAGCTAAAACTTATATTTCAGCGCAAACAACAATAAATAAATGCCCTGTTTGTGAAAACGGAATTGTAAAGACAACGGTTATGGCTTCTCTCGAAGCGCAAATAAAGTCAATGTCCTCTTTACAGAAGGCCACTAAAGATCTGGAGACTGCTGCCAAAAGCTACGATAGGAACGTAGTAATTCTTAATACTGCTATTGGAGGTATCAACACACTTTTGATAAAATACAAGAGTTCAATAAGTAAGTATGTAACTAAGGTACCAGAAATAGCTCCATTTGTAAATGGAATCAAAACGGATGCAGTCGCTAATTATGATATATATGTAAACTGCTTTACTGAACTGCAAGCTTTATATTCGAGAATAGAGACTAGTGCTGTTAAAAAGAAAAAATCCATTGACCAACATACCTTAATAAAAAATCAATATAATAGCATTATACAAAATTCAGATAAAGCTGAAAAACTAGCTGCTTTAAAAGCGGCGACTAATGGGGCATTAATTATTGTTGAAGCGGCAAGAAAAGAATTTTACGATAACGAATTACTGTCTATCTCAAGTGAAGTAGAACAAATGTATCAAAAGATACATCCATCAGAAGGCTTGGGAGGCATAAAGCTATTTTTAAATCCAAAATTTAAAAACTCACTAGAACTACAGGCAAACTTTCATACAGAGCAAGGTATAACACCGCAATCAGTTTACAGCGAATCACATTTAGATACCTTGGGTATATGTATATTTCTTGCGTTAGCAAAAAAATATAGTGATGGCAACAATGTTCTTATATTAGATGATGTAGTAATGTCGGTAGATGAAAATCATCTTGATAGATTTATTCAATTATTACATGATGAAGCTGCTAATTTCTCCCATATTCTTGTCACTACACATTATCGTCCGTGGAAGGACAGATATAAAAATAACAGAGCTCCAGCCAGTAATGTGCATTTTCTTGAGTTGAGAACATGGTCAAGGCAAAATGGGATAAGGGTTTTTAATGGTCACATAGCGTTGGACGAGCTCAGGCAAATGTTAAATAATGCAAGTAACTTTCATAGAGAAAACATATCAGCGGCTTCTGGCAGAATCCTTGAAAACATACTCGATTTTTTAACTATTAAATTTAATTGCAGAGTTCCGAGAAAACCCAAGAATGATTATCAGCTAAGTGAGTTATTAGATGGCCTTTCAAAGGACTTGCTTAAAAATTTTAAAGTTGAGCATTTCATGAAAGATATAAGTGGTAAATACTTGTCAGCTCTTAAGCAAGTTGATTTAAAACCCATAATTGATAAGCTGAAAGCGTTAAAAGCAATTAGAAACCAAGTAGGAGCGCATTATAACTTTGACGGCTCATTAGTAAGTGATAGTGATATTGAAGATTTCGGGAATACCACTGTTGATTTTGCAGAATTACTTATTTGCCCTGAATGTGGTGCATTGCCCGACAGGAATAAATCAGGCTCTTATTGGGAAACTAAAACGGGTTCAATCAAACTGTATCCTTTAATTGAGCCATAATAAAATTGTGTAATGGAAGAAATACAAAAACAGGAACTAACTTCAATGAACATTAAGGAGGTACAACTACAAAAACTGAAGGACCTTTTTCCAGAAGTATTTACAGAGGGCCTAAAAATAGATTGGGATAAGTTGCGATTAACCATTGGTGAGGATGAACTGGACATAGGAAAAGAACGCTACGGTATGAATTGGCCGGGAAAAGCCGACTGTTTTAAAACAATACAGCAGCCAAGCATTGCAACTTTGGTGCCTGACAGCAATGAAAGCGTTGACTATGACAATACCGGAAATTTGTTTATTGAAGGTGATAATCTTGAAGTGTTGAAGCTGCTTCAAAAGAGTTATCTGGGCAAGGTGAAAATGATTTATATAGACCCACCATATAACACAGGGAATGACTTTATATATCCAGATAACTACGCTGAGAACCTTTCGACCTACTTGGAATATACAGGGCAGATAGATTCTGAAGGGAGGAAGTTTGCCACAAATACTGACACTGACGGGCGGTTTCACAGCAAGTGGATGAACATGATGTATCCACGGCTATTCCTGGCAAAGAACCTTTTGATGGAGGATGGTGTAATTTTTATTTCTATTGACGATGCAGAAGTAACCAATCTGCGAAAGATATGTGAGGAGATTTTTGGCGAAGAAAATTTTGTTGCACAACTTGTTTGGGAGAGAGGTAGAAAAAATGACGCCAAACTTTTTTCAATCGGTCATGAGTATGTCATAGTATTTATGAAGTCTAAAAATTCAGAAGTTATTTGGCGTGAAGAAAAGCCTGGGTCAAAAGAGACTCTGGATGAGTACAAACGCTTAAAAGATATTAATCAAAATAATTATCTAGCTATTGAAGAGGGAATAAGGGCATTCTATTCAAATATTGCAAAAACTGATAAGTCAAATCCATTATTAAAACATCGGAGATACAACCATGTGGATAAGAATGGAATATGGAGAGACGGAGACATATCTTGGCCGAGTCCAAACGGACCAAGATATGTCGTTCTACATCCTATTACCAAGCAACCATGTAAAGTGCCTGATACAGGTTGGCGCTTTGCTACAGTGGAAAAATTTGAGTTATATCTGCAAAATGGATTTATTGAGTTTCGTAAAGATCATACCGAACCTCCAATATTAAAGCGGTATCTAAACTTTGTATCTACGGACTTCGACCCAGATAGCAAGAGAAAGTTATCGCAAAACGAGGGAAATGAAGAGAGTAACGTTCAGGTAATGCCAAGCGTATTCTATAAGAGCGCACAACCGATTGTTACGCAGTTAAGAACACTCATGGGAAGTGATATCTTTCCTAACCCGAAAGACCCTGACTTAATTAGCAGATGGGTATCTTATGTCACTGGCAAAGATGACATTGTTCTTGATTTTTTCGCAGGCTCTGCAACTACTGCTCAAGCAGTTTTAGATCTTAACTGCAAAGATGGTGGGAATCGAAAATTTATCTGTGTTCAAATACCAGAGCCTACGGGTGATAATAGCGATGCCGCGAAAGCGGGTTTTAAAGACATAGCAGAGATTAGTAGAGAGCGTATAAGGCGGTCTATTAAGAAAGTTAAGAGCAATATTGATAAAGGCGGCTTGTTGTTTCGAGACGAAAAGTCGGCGTATGATTTAGGCTTCAAATCTTTTTATCTCGCCCAGTCCAATTTCAAAATATGGGACGCGTCTATTGAAAAACAGGCAGAGGCTATACAACAAGCACTGTTTGATCATATTGAGCATGTGTCTGCCGAAGCGAAGCACGAAGCGATTCTTTATGAGTTACTATTAAAATCCGGTTTTGAGTTGACAATAGAAATCAACAAAATCGAATTGGCCGGCTTACCGGTTTATAGCATTTCGGATGGTGAATTGCTGATTTGCCTGGAGAAGCAACTTACTAACGAAGTTATTAAAGCCATTGCTGAAAGGCAACCTTCAAGAGTGATATGCCTTGATGAGGGTTTCACGGGGAAAGACGCGGATGCGCTTAAAACAAATGCAGTACAAATAATGAAGAGTAAAGGCGTATTAAACTTTAGAACTGTTTAGAATGAAGATCAAATTTGATAGTACACAACCTTATCAGCAAACGGCTGTAAGCAGCTTTGTTGACCTGTTCGATGGGCAACCATTGAGCAAAGGGGATTATTCAATAGAGATAAATTCGGCCATCGAAGATGGGCAAACAAGCATATTCCAAACCGAGTTAGGAATAGGCAATAATCTTTTACTTAACAACGAGGCGATATATAAAAACCTAACCACCATACAAGACAGGAACGACCTTGATTGCACCAGTATAGCAGAATTTGAAAAGAACGGTTTAAATTTCTCAGTTGAGATGGAAACCGGTACAGGCAAGACCTATGTTTATCTTCGCACCATTTTTGAACTGAGCCAGAAATATGGGTTCAAAAAGTTTATCATTGTTGTGCCAAGCGTTGCTATCCGTGAGGGTACGTTAAAGAACATTGATATTACAAGAGACCATTTCAAGGCACTATATAACAATATTGAATTCTCAAATTTTGTTTATGATAGTAAGAAAACTAACCGATTAAGGCAGTTTGCAATGAGTAACCAGTTGCAGATAATGGTCATAAATATTGATGCATTCAACAAGGAAACAAACATATTCAACCAGGAAAGGAACCTACTTAACGGATACAGCCCGAGGGATTTTATTAATGCAGTAAGACCAATAGTGATAATAGATGAGCCGCAAAGTGTTGACAATACCCCTAAGGCACAGGATGCCATCGCATCTTTGAACCCGTTATGCATATTTAGATATTCAGCCACACACAAGAATCTTTATAATCTTGTATATAAACTTGACCCTATCAAAGCCTATGAGTTAAGGTTGGTAAAACAAATAGTAGTAGCATCAGTAACAGGCGCAAATGCTCAAAATGATGCTTATGTAAAATTATTAGAAGTAAATAATAAGTCAGGCATAAAAGCAAAAATCCGTTTGCAAGTACAAGGCAATAGCGATGTAAAGGAAAAAGATATTTGGGTAAAACAAAATGCAGATCTTTTCCAGTTGTCCAACGAAAGAGACGCTTACAGAAATGGGTTTGAGGTATTGGACATAAGTGCTGAACCCGGCAATGAGTTTATAGATTTTACATCAGGCAGATTATACACAGGGCAAGAGAGAGGCGGCATAACAGATGATTTGGTAGAAGTTCAGATTAGGAACACTATCAAAAAGCATTTAGATAAAGAATTGCAACTAAAAGACAAAGGCATAAAAGTATTGAGCTTGTTTTTTGTTGATAAGGTAAGCAACTATCGTATGTATGGCGCAGATGGCAAAGCAACGACGGGCAAGTATGCAGAATTATTTGAGCAGCACTATAATGAGTTAATTAAGTTACCACAATACGAAGATCTAAATATTTTTCCTGTCGATAAAATACACGATGGTTATTTTTCGGCAGATAAAAAAGGAATTTATAAAGATACTAATGGAAATACACAGGCAGATGATGATACATACGCAAAAATTATGCGTAACAAAGAACAATTGCTATCAATGGATGAACCATTAAAATATATTTTTTCCCATTCAGCATTAAGAGAGGGTTGGGATAATCCTAATGTATTTCAGATTTGTGTATTAAGAGAAGTAGGAAATATCAAAGAGCGAAGGCAGACATTGGGTAGAGGATTGAGATTGCCTGTAAATCAAGACGGCGACAGAGTAACAGATGAAAATATTAATAAGCTTACTGTTATAGCAAGAGAGAGTTATACAGATTTTGCAAGTGGCTTGCAAAAAGAATATGAAGAAGATTGTGGCGTAATTTTTGGAAAAGTTTCCAAGTTGGCATTTGCGAAACTTATTGTAACAATTGATGAAGAAGATAGATTATTTGGCAGGGATAAAAGTGAAATCATTTGGAAAGAATTAATTAGTAAAGGCTTTATTGATGATAATGGAAAAATCAAACAATCATTTAATCCCCAAAAAACGGGTTTTACTTTGGGACTATCAGATAGCTTTGTACAAGCAGAGGCAGAAATTATTGATGTGTTGCAATCGTACCAATTGAACAGGCATGTTAAAGAAGATACGCCTCCAAAACGATTAAAGTTAAACAAGGAAATATTCTTTGACCCTGAATTTGAAAACCTTTGGAAAAGGATTAGCCACCGTACAACTTACCAGGTTGATTATTCAACCGATGCTTTAATAGTAAATGCAATTAAGGAAATAGTGGCTATGGAAAAAATAGAACCTGTAAAAGTTTCATACCGTGAAGATTTAATAGGGGTAGAAAAGAAAGGAGTAACAACTACCAATACAAAAGTCAACGTAATAAAATTAGAATATGCAGGTACGTTGCCAGATATAGTAGCATACTTGCAGAAAGAAACAGAACTAACCAGGAGTACATTAGTAAAAATATTAGCAGATAGCAAACGCCTAAATGATTTTGCCATTAACCCGCAAAAATTTATGGATTCTATTGCTTCAATCATTAAAAGAGAGTTATTCAGATTAATGATTGACGGCATTAAGTATGAAAAATTAACAACAGGGCTAACAGAATGGAGTATGCAACTGATACGAGAAGAAGAACTGAAAGAATATTTTGAACAATGTTTGGCTGTAAATAAATCGGTATATGATCGAGTGATTTACGATAGTGAAATAGAAAAGAAATTCGCTGAAGAGTTAGATAAACGGGAAGATATAAAACTTTTTGTTAAGCTACCATCATTCTTTAAGGTCGAAACCCCTATAGGTACCTATAACCCTGATTGGGCAATTGTAAAATATGATGATGAGATGATTTATTTAGTGAGGGAGACCAAAAGCACCAAGAACTTTGAAAAACTTCGCAATTCAGAAGCAGATAAAGTTAGATGTGGGCGAAAACATTTTGAAGCACTTGGAGCTGATTTTGACGTACTAACTTCTTCTAATGAAATATAGATCAATTATGGGAATACCTAGTAGTATGAGTAGTTTTCGGCAAGCAATCAGTTCTATACTATAGAAAAAAGAAACGAGCCAATTAGGAGAAATTAATCACCTCCACTCGGCATTTAAAATAAAAAAAAGGCCTATGTTTTAGAGGCTCGCTTTATCAAATCTGAAATTGAGCTTTTTCTTCAAGCTGTATATAGTTTTCGAGAATAACGTCTTGTAGCCACGAATTAAAATGAGTTGGGGAAGGTATGAATTGCTGATTTCGATAATAACCAATATCCCACTGATTATCCCTTTGCATGATGAACAAGTCAGCCGTTTGGGGAGGATTAAGATTTCCATCCCATTCTTCAATTTTATGATAATGAATGTGTATTAAGTTATTTTTAGTGTGATTCTCCGCCTCATTTGCAGGAAGAGATGTGAAATTGCCCCTGACTGAATACTTTAAATCTTTTCTATCAATGTATTGCGAGTTAAAATAGCCATGTAAATGTTTCATAATTTATAATAATTTGGGGGTTAGCAGTATCTCCCCGATTTATTGTGGATTATAGTCTTCATTTTTCAAAATCCGTCCGGAGGCATAACGTTTAGTTTATTTATTCTTCCGGACGGGGTTTGAACCCGCGACTCCTCGATCCAAAATCGAGTGCTCTACCATCTGAGCTACCGACCAAGTGTAAAGGTGAGGGGTAAAAAAACAAAAAGCAAATAGCTGTAGACAACATTTTATTTTAAATTCTCTAAATGCCTAGATAACAATATCTTAAGGGGATAAATTCTAGTAAAAAATTCCATTAATCGGTTTGAAAGGTTGTCAATCGGGGTCACGGAAAGGCATATCGAAAGAAGCCAGAACCCAGCAAAACATTGATTTTGCTGGGTTTTTTCTTTTGGGGTACCGTCAAAGTATTCAATATTTCCCAAAAGAGTGGTGAACTAATCGGTGACCTTACAAGAAGTAGCCGGAATCTGTTCACCGAATTGCACTCAAACTCAATCCCAGCTTGATTTGTGGCACATCTTTTCGGCCAGAATCCTCCAGGATTCAAACCCAAAATCGTAGTTTGCGGACACCCACCACCGGATCATTTTTAAACGTGCAAATTTGATCAAGATGGTAAAGAAACACAGTTTTTCGATTACTTCGATTATTCGGCAAAACCGAAATAACAAAGATGGTCAGGCACCCGTTTATTTGAGGATCACCTGCGACGGTAAGCGTTCAGAAGTATCCGTGAAAATATTCATAGATCCTGGCAAATGGCATCCGGCCAAGGGCCGGGTTAAAGGCAATTCGGAGGAGACTAGGCGTCTAAATCAAAGCATCGAAACTTTCGAACACCGGGCAAGGGAGATATATAACAAGTGCATTCTGACCGGCAAGGTCATCACCGCCGACGCCATCAAAAATGAGCTCATCGTTCCTGCCGCCAGCCAGCACTTCCTGGTTGCGCAAATGCAAAAATTCGTAAATGATATCGAAAAGAAGATTGGCAATGGGTATTCTGCCGGAACGGTAAAAAACTGGAGAGTAACGCTGGGCCATCTAAAAGAATTCCTTCAGAAAACCCGGGGCATTGCGGACATCCCCTTCAAAGATCTGGACTTGTCGTTCCTGCATAACCTGGAACTTTATGCAACTACCCAGTGGGGATGCCGGACTAATGCGACGCTTAAACATATCGAAAGGATCCGCAAGATTGTCAACCAGGCTATTTCCTTCAACTGGCTGGACAAGGATCCCTTTAGCTCATTTCAGGGGAAACACGAAAAAACGCACCGGACCTTTCTAACTCAGGCCGAGCTCGACAGGATCGAGGTAAAGGATATTCATATAGAGCGGCTCACCAAGGTCCGGGACATCTTTCTATTCTCCTGTTATACGGGCCTGGCCTATATCGATGTAGAAAAACTGACCCCGGACAACCTGGTCATCGGCATCGACAAGAAACGATGGCTCTATACTTTCAGGGAAAAGACGGGGAATAAATCTAACGTCCCTCTCCTACCCAAAGCAGCCTCACTAATCGATAAATATGCCAATCAGGTGCATTACTCCGGCAGGCTCCTGCCCGTCATCACGAATATCAAGACCAATGCCTATCTGAAAGAGATCGCTGATATCTGTGGGATCAAAAAGAATCTGACTTTCCATATGGCCCGGCATACGTTCGCCACGACCGTCACCCTCAGCAATGGTGTACCGATCGAGACAGTCAGTAATATGTTGGGGCATTCAAAGATTACGACCACGCAGATCTATGCAAAGGTTCTGGAAAATAAAGTCAGCAAGGATATGATGGCCCTTGAGCAGAAATTATTGAGCCAGGAATGACGGAACTTAACCCAAAGATTAATCTTACTGTTTCAGGCTCTCCAAAGCATGCTCAACATCCATCAGGCGGTATCTAAAAGAGCCATCCAGTCTCGCATACGGCAAAATTCCTTTTACGCGCAGCTTCTGCAGTGTTCCGGGCGAAACATTCAATAACTTCCGGACCTGCGCGCTGCGCAGCAGCGGTTCGACGGGATCAGGTTTTTGCATCAGCTTCGCCAGGTCGGTCAATAGCCGAATTCTAAATTTTTCCAGGTCCTCAATCGTCACAATTTCAGCAGACATAGCGCCTCCTTTTCAAGTCAACAAATTCAAATATCACACGCTCTTAGGTCTGCCAAATTGGTCTATTTATTTCAAATAAAAAATAGAGTATTAGTTGTGACAACCATTTTTTATACCAGTTTTGTTGAATTCCAAGCAAGAGCATGATCTACCTTGTGCTGCTCGTCAAGTGGAGGTGGCGAGACTCCAATCGAACACCTTACTCCTTTAATCCTCTTAATCAGAAACTTATAAAAATGAATAACTCTAGCGTTTGTCCATGCCTTTGGAATACTTCCCAAACCTCATTTGAAAAAACAGACATACCTAAGCACTCAGGTTCGATAAGTCCCGACCTTTTCAAATTGGTACCTCATTTAATGTCGGCTCCCCTGAAGTTCGGCCACAAGAATTAGAGTTACCAATTGAATGAATTGTTAACTTTAAACTTGAATTATGAAACGCAAGCAATTTACAGAGAG
>JGI25616J43925_10000317_pt1 | contig 16715 bp, 13 predicted proteins | sample GraSoi2013_100cm_FD_43925 | JGI IMG/M metagenome (IMG submission 43925) | reverse complement strand
CGTTCAAACTCAGCCTTGATCCATTCGCGCGCAGCGCCTATCCCTCGTCCTGCCGCAAGCGAGGCTGGATCTTGCGCCGATAGCGTCGACCGCGTACCAAAGCTGACCAGCTTTTCGATATTGGCCTGAATGCGCGCGGCAGAAACCTTCTGCAGCGCAGCCGCGATCCTGGGGTCGCGGAAAGCCTTGTCGGCCATTCCCGGCCCTGAGCTTCTTTGCTCCTGTGCAGGGCAGTACACAACCATTGCTACGGTAATTGCGACAAAGATCGCGGACTCCAGGAGCCGTGCTCTCAAGATATGACTCAATTTTGGTGAAGTCCTCGGAAAGCCACAACATTACCCATGGTCCGAAACCCATGGTTCCGAAAAAATCTGACGTGGTCCGACCGCAGCCCTTGACCAACCGCAGCGGAGAATTAAATATTATCAGGAGGGTCTAATGTGCAAGGGAGGTTTGTGATGCTGTGTCCGGAGTGCGAGACCAATCTGGATATTGAAGAAGACGAAGTTGACGAAGGGGAAATCATCTCCTGCCCCGAGTGCGGCACCGACTTTGAGGTGGTTACTGCAAATCCGCTGGAACTGAAAGCGGTGGAAGAAGGATACGAAGAAGAGGAAGAGGAAGAGGAAAGCGAAGACGGTGACTACTCCTAGGGCTTGGCGCTCTTTGCGTCCCGCAAGTCTGTCCCTTGCCTTGTTGCTCTTTTTCGCCTTCGGTGCACGAAGTCCCCTCGCCGCCGCCCAGAAGCAGTTAAAACCGAACGAGCCCTATGCTTTGATCTTTGGTACCGTTTGGGGGCCGGACGATCATCCAGTCTTCGGCGTCAAGGTCAAGATCCGCCGTACCCAGGACAAAAGGGCACGATGGGAACTCTATTCCGACCATCGCGGGGAGTTCGCTCAGAGGATCGCCGCTGGTAAGGCCGATTACGTAGTATGGGCTGACACCAAGAATTTCAAGCCCAGCGACGGAAGGCCGCTGCACCCGGTGCAGGACGTGCCTGTACACGTGGAAAACGACGAGCGGGTGGATGTTAGTTTGCATCTAACCAAGTAGGCCAGTGCAAGCCGGGCCCGCGATCTGCAACACTTTGGCGTGAGACGTCGCAAGAACCCCATGAGACAATGAGACCTGAATGAATGACAAACGGTCCGTGACCATAGTCCTCGTTGCCGTGTGCGCGCTGGTTGCCTTGGGCGCTGTCGCCCACGCCTCCCCCGACAAGAAGGACAACGCCGTTGGACGGCTGCTGTATGGCAAGGTGCTCGACCATCAGGACAACCCTGTTTCCAACGCGGTGGTCTACCTCACCAATACGCGAACCCGCGCCGTGAAGACCTACATCGTTGGTCCGGACGGCACGTATCGCTTCCCCGCGCTCTCGACGGCAGTGGATTACGAGGTCTACGCCCAGTACAACGGCCGCAAGAGCGACACGAAGTCGGTTGGCCAGTTTGACGACCGCCCACAGGTCTACCTGGATCTCAAGGTTGACACACACTAGTCGTCGACTCCGAGGTCCGGACGGCGCATTGCGGCGACGCTGCTCCCGTAACTTAGGCAATTCTCGAAGCAACTTCTTAGCGCCTCCCGGGTTCAATACAACTGAGGAAAGTTCTTGTGTGGAGGAAACCTTGAAGGCATTGCGCTTTTTTCATAATCCAAGTCACGTTATTGCGACCCTTTGCGCGGGTTTGATTCTGTTCGGTGCGGGGGTGCTGGCCGCCCGAGCCCAGAGCGGTTCGATGAGCCCTTACCAGGGAGAGCAGGACGGCGTCAGCGCCGGCGGCAAGTGGATGGAGTTTCAGTCCGAAGGCAAGATGACAGGGACCAAGAGAGTCCGATTCGAACTCCTGGCTGACAATTACTTTCGCGAAGATCCGGAGTACCCGCCCAGAATCGAGCTCTTCTGCACGGATGGCAAGCTGGCATTGGCGGACTTCAATCCCGGCATCCGGCTCGGCGGCCCCGATCATCCTGGTTTTTGGGGCCAGCCCAAGATGGAGGTCATGGTCCGCATTGACGACTTCCACGCCCGTCACGGCTGGAACTGGGTGCGGGGACATTTCCTCTCTATGGATAAAGGCACCACCCGCGGCCTGATCGGTGCCACGATGTTCAAGGCGGAGGTCAGAACGAAAAGCGGTCCGCAGATCGCAGAATTCTCTCCCGAGGAATTGGATCTTGAAAGAGTCAAACAGGCCTGCGACTTGACCCCGAAAAAGCCTTGAGTCTCCTGCTTCAGCCACGCTGCTAAGGCCGATGCCATTTGCGTCGGCCTTTTGGCTTGGTTTGCGCACCACCCTCTCTTCGAGTAGCATTTGCCGAGCCTGCAACCGGGTGGGCGTATCAAGTTGGATCCCACGATTGCGCTGCCTGGCTGGTCTGTTGTCCACTAGGTTTTTCGGGAGGGCGGCGAATGGGCAGCAACATCATTACGGGGATGGCGTTCTTTCTTTTTCTGGCGGGCGCCCTGGTCTACACGGTAATCCTCTACAACGAACTGGTGCGGCTGAAGAACGACAACGACCGCGCCTGGGCCAACATTGACGTGCTGCTCAAGCAGCGTCACGACGAGATCCCCAATCTGGTCGAGACGGTGAAGGGCTACATGCAGCACGAACAGCAAACGTTACTGGCAGTGACGCGGGCGCGGGCCGCCTCGATGAACGCCGCCAGCATCCGGCAGAAGGCGACAGCCGACTTGATGATGACGGGCGCGCTGCGCGGACTGTTCGCAGTGGCGGAAGACTATCCGCAGCTAAAGGCCAACGAAAACTTCCTCAAGCTGCAGAATCGCATCACGGAACTGGAGGAGCGCATTGCCGACCGCCGCGAATTTTTCAACGACGACGTCAACACCTACAACACACGCATCGGCCAGATCCCCGAAGTCTTCATGGCCAGCTTCATGAGCCTGAAGCCGCGCGCCATGTTCAAAGTGTCGGATGAAGACCGCCGCCAGGTCGAGGTGAAGTTTCAAGGGCAAGGCGTGACGGGAGCGTAGATGCCGGTGGGGAGGCGAAGTGCTCCGCCAGGAACGCTGGTGTACCCGAAACAAGATGCAAGAGTCTAACTCCTCACTTTGCATATCTGGAAACCACGGAGCACAAAAAACATTCAGCGCAAGAATCGGATAGTTCCCCACGCGACGCTAGACCTATCGTCGTCACATGCACAGGAACATCGATCCAACCATCCTCTATTTCGGAACTCCGGTCGCGCTTATCAGTTCGCTGAACCAGGATGGTTCCCCAAATATCGCGCCCATGTCGTCGGCATGGTGGCTGGGCTGGAGCTGCATGCTCGGCCTCGGCTCCATGGGCCAAACCTCCGACAATCTTATCCGCACCCGTGAATGCGTGATCAACCTGCCGTCAGATGCCCAGGTGACGCACGTCGATCGGCTTGCACTTACCACCGGCAAGAATCCCGTTCCGGAAAAAAAGAGCGGCTGGGGATACCGCTACGAGCCGGACAAATTCGAAATCGCCGGCCTGACGTCTGACGCGTCGCTGACCGTTGCGCCGCCGCGCATTCGCGAGTGTCCGGTGCAGATGGAAGGCATCGTGCACGACGTGCGTCCGTTCGGCAAGAACGTGAACGCCAACATGTTCGAGATTCACATCGTGAAGCTGCATGTCGCCGAGGAATTGCTAATGGAGAACGGCCGCCACATCGACCCGGCTAAGTGGCGTCCGCTGATCATGAGCTTTTGCCGCTTTTTCGGACTGGGAGGCGAGATCCACCCTTCACGGCTTGCCGAGTCGCCATTTATGAAGATGGGAAGCGCAGCGCCTCTTTTGAGCAGAGGATGAGCCAAGCGGGCTTGGCCAGACCAGCCGCAAGCGCTGTCTTGCACACTTACCCCAGCAGCCTGGCGGCATCTTTGGCGTAGTACGTCAAGATGATGCTGGCTCCCGCGCGGCGTATTGAAATTAATGACTCCAGCATGACGCGGTCGCGTTCAATCCAGCCATTGCGGGCGGCGGCTTCAATCATGGCGTATTCGCCGGAGACCTGGTAGGCGCCCAGCGGCAGGTCGAAGCGGGCGCGGGCGGCGGCGATGACATCCAAGTACGGCATCGCGGGTTTGACCATGATCATGTCGGCGCCTTCTTCGATGTCTGCCTCGATTTCGCGCATGGCTTCGCGCAGGTTAGCTCCATCCATCTGGTAGGAGCGGCGGTCGCCGAACTGTGGCGCGGAGTCGGCAGCCTCACGGAAGGGTCCATAGAAACCGGAGGCGAACTTGGCAGCATAAGAGAGAATGGGCGTGTTCAGAAAGCCGGACTCGTCGAGCGCCTTGCGAATGGCAGCCACGCGGCCGTCCATCATGTCAGACGGAGCGATGATGTCGATGCCCGCGCGCGTGAGGGACACCGAGGTTGCGGCCAGCAACTCGAGCGTGGCATCGTTGACAATTTCGTATTCCGTAGTCGCAATCGGAGGCGTAACCACGGCCGCGCCCAACGATTGTGGTGCGGCCTTCACGACGCCGCAGTGGCCGTGCGACATGTATTCGCAGAGGCAAACGTCCCCCATGAGAATCAAGCCGGGTACTTCGCGCTTCATGGCGCGTGCGGCTTGCTGCACGATGCCGTTTTCCGCCCAGGCTCCGGTCGCGACTTCGTCTTTCCTGTCGGGAAGGCCGAACAGGATCACTGACGGCACGCCCAGGGAGTGGACTTCACGCGCTTCCTTCACCGCCTCGTCCACAGAGAAATTGAATACCCCGGGCATGGAGCGAATTTCCTTGCGTACTCCTTCCCCCGGACACACGAACATGGGGTAAACGAACGAATCGGGAGTCAGGCGGGTCTCGCGCACCAGGTTGCGAAGTTCTTCGGTGCGCCGCAAACGTCGAAGGCGGGTGATTGGGAATGCCATGATCTCACCGAGTAAGATGCTCTGAGAAAGATACTCACCGAGGAAGCTGTGCAATGCCGCTCCCTCTCGACGATTCTAGACCATCTTCAGGCGCAGTGCCCGCTCGGTCAAGCGCGAGAGCCAAATGACGAGAAATGGGGATTTATCGCCAGCAAGCACCTGAGATGTGACGAAAGTAACCAGCAGGATCCCAATCTGCTCTCGGAATCCCGGATTGGCTCCCATAAACTTATAGCCGGATGAGTCTGTTGGGACGCCACCGTTGGTTTGTTGCCGCGGCCGGGATCACTCTGGCTTTCACGGGAGTGTCCCTGACTGCACACCCCAGCTCGGGGTTAACGGCCTTTGGAGACGTTTTCGGCTTCCTGATTGTGGCCATGGCAGCGGCAATTGCGCTGGCCAACGCTCTCTCCAAGCCCAGAATGGAGCGCAGTTTTTGGGCCTTGCTCGCATTTGGTTTTTCGTTGTGGGCCTTTAACCAGGCGGCATGGGCGGTTTGCGAGACGATACAGCACCGGCGCGTACCTGATCCATATTTCGCCGACATCATTCTTTTCTTTCATCTGGTCCCCATGATTGCCGCTATAGTCTGGCGCCCGGACCTGCAGCGAAAGGAATCCACTTTTCATCTCAGTACTCTGCACTTCCTGATGCTGCTGGTGTGGTGGGTTTTCCTATACGCCTTCATCGTTTTCCCCGACCAGTACGTAATCCTGAACGTAGCGGCCTACGACCGCTACTACGTGCTGCTCTACGAGGTGGAGAACATCTTGCTCCTGGTTGTACTCGTATTCGCGGCTTGGACGAGTTCGGGGGCCTGGAAGCGCCTCTACCTGAATTTCCTTGCGGCAGCAGCTCTCTACACGGTGGGCTCGCAGGCTCTCGATGAGGCTGTAACCCATGGCACGTATTACTCGGGAAGCCTGTACGACGTTCCGCTGGCGGGTGCGGTTTGCTGGATGGTGGCAACGGCGTTGGCGTCGCGGGGGTGGGAGTTAAAGAGCGCTCCGCCAAAAGATTGGAGCCTGAGAAAAATTACGCCCCAGTTGTCCATGCTGGCAATTCTGTCTCTGCCGATTCTAGGATTGTGGACCTTTCTTTGGGACAAGTCGCCAGCCCAGTCGCGCATGTTCCGGTTGTTTNCCGTGCTGACAGCGATGCTGGTGCTGGGGGCCTTTGCCTTCCTGCGGCAATACATCCAGGATCAGACGCTGATGCGCCTTCTGAAAGAATCGCGCAACGGATACGAAAACCAGCAGAGGCTGCAGAGTCATCTGGTGCAGAAGGAAAAGCTGGCTTCTCTCGGTCGTCTGGTTGCCGGCGCAGCTCATGAAATCAACCATCCGCTGGAGGAGATCATGGGCTGCTCGGAACGCCTGTGGTCGAATGAACCGTTAACCGCCGAGCAGGATAGCCTGGTGCGCAAGGTTGTGAACCAGGCGCGCCGCACCCGTGATCTGGTTTCAGACTTATTGAGCTTCGCTCAGCAGAGGCCCGGGGAAAAGGCGCTGGTCGATCTGAGCGTGCTCTTGCACCGCAGTGCCCAGATGGTCGAGTCGCAACATCACACGAGCCGTATCCGGGTCGAGACTTTGATCGACCCTGAATTTCCCCGTGTCCGCGGAAATGCGAACCAGCTCTTCCAGGCATTCATAGAAATTATCGAGAACTCGATCGACGCGCTGGAGGAAGCGGGAGGAGGGTCGCTAAAGATTTCAGCTCGGAGGCACGAACACGAAGCGGTCCTGCAATTTTCCGATACCGGTCCCGGCATCCGCGAGCCCCAGCGGGTCTTCGATCCGTTTTACACGACCAAGCCAGTCGGCAAAGGCACCGGCCTGGGCCTGAGCGCTGTTTACGGCGTTGTCCAGGACCACGGTGGACAGATTACCTGCCAGAACAAACCGGATGGCGGCGCGCTCTTCGTTTTGCGATTTCCTGCCGAACCTGCCGCGCAGGCAGCGGGCGCGGCCAAAGCATAGCTCTTAGTCTGACTCCGCTCTCGCCGCGCTTCTATAGTTTCACTGACCTTCCTGTAACATTATTTCGATGTCATTGCCGCTTCTCATTCATAGTTCGGCGCGCGTGCTTGAATTCAATTCTCTACTCGAGCTTCTGCGCGGGTACGCCTCGTCGCCGCTCGGCCAGCGCCGTATTGCCGAAATTGCGCCTTCCACCGATCCCACTTGGATTGAAAACCAGCAGAAACTGGCGAATGAAATTCGCGAATTTCGCCGCGTCGGCGGACGCTTTGATTTCTCCGGCCTGCTCGAGATCGGCCAGCTCGTCGCAAAATCGGCGATCACCGGCGCCACTCTGGAAACAGCGGAGATCCGCGATGTTGTCTTGGTTGTGGACCGTGCCGCGGAGTGGCGTGAGATCGCAGCTCATCCCCCGGCGAACATGAGGTCGGATTGGCGCGGCGTGCGGACACTCTCGGATCGGATCGTCGATTTCACCGAGTTTCTGCGTTTCTTCCGCAACAAGATCCAGCCCGACGGGATTCTCGAAGACCGTGCTTCGGCCGAACTGGCGCGGATTCGCCGTGAGATCGAGAAGCAAAGGCGCACGATTCAGGAATCGCTCCGGGGATATCTGCGCCGGCTTGCCGAAGGTGGCGCGGTTCAGGACGAACTGGTGACGATCCGGGGTGAGCGCTTTGTGATCCCGGTGAAGACCGAGCAGAAGCGCCGCGTACAGGGCGTAGTGCACGGCGCCAGTTCCAGCGGACAAACCGTGTTTGTGGAGCCTCTAGAAACTATTGAGCAGAACAACGAATTGGTCCGGCTGCTCGACGAAGAGCAGGCAGAAATCCACCGCATTCTGCTGGAGATGACGCAACGCATTGGTCAGCAGGCCGATGCGATAGCGGCCGCGGTGGATGTTCTCGAAGAACTGGAACTGCAGTTCGCCAAAGCGCGCTTCGCCGAAGATTATCGCTGCGTACCTGTAAAACTGAGCGCAGCGGCAGAAGACCAGCGGGTCCCATGTGGGGACAGCCGCCCCCGGCTGTCCGAGGCGGGCGAAGCACGCCTGCTTCTGCACAATGCAAGGCATCCCCTCCTGGAGCGCAACCTGAAACTCAAAGGCGGTCAAGTCGTCCCGATAACCGTAGAACTGGAAGGCGACCGCCGGCAACTCGTAATCACCGGTCCGAATACGGGTGGAAAGACCGTCACCCTGAAGACCGTAGGCTTGCTGGCGCTGATGGCCCAGTCGGGCATTCCGGTTCCGGCTGACCGGGCCGAAATGCCGGTATTTGACGCGGTCCTGGCCGACATCGGCGACTACCAGTCCATCGAGCAAAACCTATCGACGTTCTCAGCTCACGTCACCAACATTGATTTCATTTCGCGCACCAGCACGACCCAGTCGCTGGTCTTGCTGGACGAGTTGGGATCGGCCACCGATCCCGAGGAAGGTGCAGCCCTGGCCGTGGCCATTGCCAGTCACTTCGGCCAGATCGGCTGCCTGACCATAATCTCGACCCACCACACGTCGCTGAAAGTTTATGGAGCTACAACACCGGGCGTAGTGAACGCTTCCGTAGGATTCAACGAGGCCACGTTACAGCCGACCTATGAATTGAAAGTTGGCGTGCCGGGAGCATCGGCTGGAATCAACATCGCGCAACGGCTCGGTCTGAATCCTGCGATCGCCGACGCGGCGCGCGCACGGTTGGGAACGCAGGCGCGAGACGTAGGAGAATTTCTCGATCGCCTTCACGCCGACTTGCGCCAGGCCGAGAGCGAGCGTCTTCGTCTGAAGGCGCGTGAACAGGAGCTCGAACGCGAGAAGGCGAATCTCGCCGCCGAAGGCCGGAAAGAGCAGCAGGCCAAGGTTCGGGAGATGGAAAAAAAGCTGGAGAGCGTCTTGCGCGATTTTGAATATCACGCCCGCGAAGCCATCAACACTATTCAGGACCGGGCGGCAGCGCAGAAGCTTTCCAAGGATGCGGAGCGGCGTATCGCCAAGCTGCGGCGGGAATTCCAAGAGCAATTCGATTCGACCGTGGTGGCGCACTCGACCGGAGCCGACCGCGGCGATCCCAATGCCCAGCCGCAGGTCGTGAAGCATGTTTCCGAAGGCGACAGCGTCAAGCTGAAATCAACCGGGCGTCCGGCGCGGGTTGTGCGCAAGCTGGATGACAGTCATTTTGAAGTGACAGTCGGCTCCATGAAAATGAAGATCGCGCGGGACGACATCGCCGAAGTGCTGGCCCATGCACCTGATTCGCCGGTCAAAGCGGCGCGCGCCCGCGGGATCTCGGTGTCGCTCGAGAGCGAGGGCTTGACCGCGCCCAGCGAGATCAACGTCATCGGACGCACCGTGGACGATGCCTCGCGTGAGGTAGAGAAATTTGTGGATCGGGCATTTCTTGCAGGACTGCCCCGCGTTCGCGTCGTGCATGGCAGCGGGATGGGNATTTTGCGCAAGGCGCTGCGGCAACTNCTGCAACAGCATCCCCACGTCGAGTCAGTAGTCGAGCCTCCGCAGAACGAAGGCGGAGCGGGAGCCACCGTGGTGGAACTGAGAGTGTAAGGCCGGACGCTGCCTGCTTCTCCGCCAGGCGAAGGAGGTTTTAAGTCGTCCGGCGCTGCTATTGGGCCCAGAACTGCTCAGAAATGGGCGGGGTGGCCAGTTGGTGGTGGCAGTTCCAGTCTGGCACTTTGTGTCCTAATTTCTCACGGACGCCACAGTTTAGTCCCTGGCAATAATCTTGCATTCTGTTATGCAGAGTGAGCCATCCTCTTCGCTTCGCGAAGAGGAATGGCGAGTCGAGGCATCCCTACATCCCACTATGACTCGTCAGCCGCGAGGCTATTGCGTGTACATCATGGGCAGCCTCTCGGATCGTTCTACTGAACAAGTGCAGTAGCGCTGTAGGGATGCTTCGACTGCGGAAAATCGTCCTTTGGACGATCCTCCTTCGCTCAGCATGACAGAGCGGAAGATTCCCCATAAAGTCTGCTTTTTCCTAGGGTGTCAACCGAATAGTTGCGTATTCCACAGCTTTTCCGCCTGTGGAGCGCGACTGCTATATTCCCATCAGCGGCACTCTGGCTCACAATCCCAGAGGGGAGCTGTGTCACGTCGTCCAGGCCCATCAATCCATCCATGCCCAGCGCTGACGATTTCAAAGAGACGGTCAAGCAGCAGGCGGACATCGTCCGCATCATCGGCGACTACATCAGGCTCAAGAAGGCCGGGGCGCAGAACTATTCGGGGCTTTGTCCGTTTCATGGCGAGAAGACGCCGTCGTTCTCGGTNCATGCCACGCGGCAGTTCTATCACTGCTTCGGCTGTGGAGTTTCAGGGGACGTGTTCAGCTTCGTGCAGAAGGTCGAGAACATTACCTTCCCTGAGGCGGTCCGGCTCGTGGCCCAGAAACTGGGCATTCCCCTGCCCAAGGCCACCTACTCAAGTCCCACTGAGGCTAAGGAAGCGCGGCTTCGTACTCAGTTGCTCGAAATACACGAACGGGCGGCGGGATTTTTTCAGGAATGCCTGAAACGCCCCGAGGGAGCACGGGCGCGAGAGTATCTGGCGGGACGCGGGTTAGACGAAGCGACAATTTCACGCTTTCGCATCGGATATGCGCCAGATTCCGGCTTCTTGCTGCGCGATCGCTTGAAGAGTGAGTTCGGCGAGGAAGTGCTGCGCGAGAGCGGATTGTTCTCCTGGAAGCAGGAAGACAAGCATCAGCCAAACAAAGAGGGTGCCCCGTCCTTGTCCGTCCGTTCTTTGGACGGACAGGGCGGGGATTTTGACTCGACGCCCGACCCGGAAGCCGAGAGCCGGAAGCCGGGCACCGCAGCCCTCTACTCCAAGTTCCGCAACCGCGTGATGTTTCCCATCGCCAATGATGCGGGGCGGATCATTGCGTTTACCGGACGTACGCTGGCCACGGACGAAAAGGCCGGACCCAAGTATTTGAACTCGCCCGAAACGGGGATTTACTCCAAGGGACGGGTGCTCTTCAACCTAGACCTCGCGAAGGAATGGATCCGCAAGTTCGACTACGCCATCCTCGTCGAAGGTCAGATGGATTGCATCTCCGTCTACGCCGCCGGCTTTCAGAATGTGATTGCCAGCTCGGGCACGGCCTTCACCGAACTGCAGGCCAAGCTGCTGGCTCGCTTCAGCAAGAATGTGGTTGTGAACTTCGATCCCGATACCGCCGGTGCCAAGGCGACCGAGCGCACCCTGGGCCTGCTGATCGAAGAAGAATTCCAGATCAAGGTGCTCACCTTGGAGCAGGGCTTCGATCCCGACCTCTACATCCGCCGCAAAGGGAAAGCCGCCTACGAGGATGCGCTCCGGAACTCACAATCTTATTTTGTTTACCTGATCGAACGGGCGCGCATCCAATTCCCGGTGCGCAGCGCCGAAGGAAAGGATAAAGCGGTCAAATACCTGCTGCCCCACATTCAGCGCGTCCCCAGCCGGATCGTGCGGGACGAACTGGCCCAGGAGATTGCACAAAAGCTGGGAATCGATTCCGCAGTATTGCGGCAGGAATTGAGGCATGTGGCCGTGAACCGTTCGGCAGCGGCGGTGAGGGCTCCGGCAGAGACGCAAATTACCGACGCAGAGCGCATTCTGATTCGGGCTCTGGCATCGGCGCGCCAGATGCAGCCCGGCGAAGAACACGTTTCCACCCGCGACGGGGCCGAGGAGGAGTTTGACCCCGCCCGCCAGGCACAGTTTGTGCTGCAGAGCGAAGGACTGCATCGCGGGTTAGCAACAGAGTCATTGGCCGACGCGCTGCTCAATGCGGGCCCGGCAGTTGCCGATGTAATGGAAATGCCCCGCTCAGAAGGGGAACGCAGGCTGCTGGCCTCGATCTTACTGAAGGAAGACGAAGACCTCACTGCGGAGCGCGTTGAAGGCGCAGTTCGGGCCCTGCGCCGCATTCATTTGCGACGCCAGCAGCAACAGGTTCAGCGGGAGCTGAAGAAGCCCGGCGTCAGTGAAGACAAAGGCCGTCTGAGGGAGCTGATTCTTGAGCTGGAACGGTTGAGCCGGGCACTGAGGGATCCTAGCCTGGCGGAAAGCGGGTTAGGGATGTCCGTCAGAAACAGCAGAACTGGATGAAACAAAATGGCTGTCAAAGCCATCTAAGTATTTAGGAAAGTTAGAGATAGCGGTGATCGGCGGGAGTCTTAGCGGGGGGCAAGTAATAGACACGCCAGCACTTATGTGCTAGCATCAATAAGTTTGTGCTAGGGGCACAATCCCGCGCTACCCCAGATTCCCACCTTTTGAAGACTTTACCACACGCTCCGCGTGAGCGAATTGAGTTATTTGAGGACACCTCTTGGCTCTTGATGACAAGTACGACGATATAAAGAAGCTGATCGATACAGGCAAAGAGAAGGGATATCTCACGTATGACCAGGTCAACGACCTCATACCGCATGACGTGCACAGTCCCGAAGACCTGGATGATCTGCTTACCACTATCGGTACGCAAGGAATCGATGTGCTGGAAGGGCCCAAAATGCCTTCCTCCGCACTCGATAAAAAATTCGAAGAAGTAGAAGAAGGCTCCGAGGACGTCGAACTCGACCTCACCCCCGGCGCCCTGGAAAAAACCAACGACCCCGTCCGCATGTACTTGCGCGAGATGGGAACAGTTCCCCTGCTCACGCGCGAAGGCGAAGTGGAAATCGCCAAGCGCATCGAGCGCGGGCAGATTCGCGTGCTCAAGGCGCTGTCGCGATCGCCTATTGTGATCCGCGAACTGCTGGCCATGGGCGAAGACCTGAAAAAGGGCGTTCGTTCAATCAAGGAAGTGGTGACCTTCGACGAAGAAGAAATCACCGACGAGATCCTGCAGAACCGCCTGAATGAGTTCACCGGCAAGATCGACGACATGGCCAAGCTATACAAAAAGGCCAACGTCCTCGAAGAGAAGTATGCCGAGGTCTCACAGAAAAAAAGGCCCAAGGACCATCGCCGCGCTCGCCGGAACCTGGCTCGTGCCATCGTTCGGGTTTCGCAGGCGGTGCGCAAATTGGGCTTTACCAACAACGAGCGCAAGCGGCTGATCGAACGGCTTAACAAGACCGTCGACGGTATGCGTTCGCTCGATCGCCAGGCGCAGAACCTGGAGCGCAAGGCCGAGGCCACTCGCAGCGAAGAGCAGAAAAAAGAATACCGTCGCCAGTCTCGCGCAATCCGCGGCGAAGTGGAGAAGCTGGAAGCGGAAGCGGGCGTGTCGTTCCAGGAACTCAAGCGCACACAGCGCGAGATCATCCAGGGCGACATGGACGCGGAGCAGGCCAAGCGCGAGTTGATCGAGGCTAACCTCCGTCTGGTGGTTTCGATTGCGAAAAAGTACACCAATCGCGGCTTGCAGTTCCTCGACCTGATTCAGGAAGGCAACATCGGCCTGATGAAGGCCGTCGACAAGTTCGAATATCGCCGCGGGTATAAGTTTTCGACTTATGCCACGTGGTGGATTCGGCAGGCGATTACTCGTGCAATTGCTGATCAGGCGCGTACGATTCGCATCCCCGTCCACATGATCGAAACCATCAACAAGCTGATCCGCACGTCGCGGCAACTTGTGCAGGAACTGGGACGCGAGCCTACGTCGGAAGAAATCGCCAAGCGCATGGACATTCCCGTGGCGAAAGTGCGCAAGGTGCTGAAGATCGCACAGGAGCCGATCTCCCTCGAAACGCCAATCGGCGAAGAGGAAGATTCGCATCTTGGCGACTTTATCGAAGACCGCGCAGTTGTCTCGCCGGCCGAAGCCGTGATCAACGTGAACCTGAAGGACCAGACTGGACAGGTCCTGCGCACGCTGACCCCGCGCGAGGAAAAAGTCATTAAGATGCGCTTCGGTCTCGAAGACGGCAGCGAGCACACTTTGGAAGAAGTCGGCCAGTCGTTCGCCGTAACCCGCGAACGCATCCGCCAGATCGAGGCCAAGGCGTTGCGGAAACTGCGTCATCCATCCCGCTCGCGAAAGCTGCGGGCGTTTATGGATGGAGTGAGGGATTAGCTCCTCGGGATGGCAAGCGGCTTATGATGTTAAGGCACGGCCTCGGGCCGTGCCTTTTTTGAACAGGTGGGGTTTCCATAAAGTTTAACGGTGTACAAGTTATTGAATTTCAAAGCTGTTTGGGTTCAAAGATTGGGATTTTATTCTTAGTTTTCCTCCGCCTTCCACAAGCAAGTGCTGTCCTCCACAGTTTCTGCACAAGTCTGCGGCTGTTTCCTGTTGCAGTCTGCGCCAAACTGTCACAGAGTGGGTTCATCGAAAACGTGAGAGGTTCCTGAGCTTGCCGGATGATTGCGGTGGGCCAGCGGCAGCCGGCGATTCTCGAGGGTGAATTGCTGGGGAACATTCCAGAAATGCGCGTAAGCGCTGCTGGTTGTCCGGGCATTGCGGCCTCCTCCCCCATCCCGCTCATTGAGCAGGAAAGGGCCGCTGGCCACCGCAGAGCTTAGCAGTTTAGTGATCGCAGGGTCACGATTCTGCGGCCGCTTCGGGGCAAATGCGGCGCTCCATGTGTGCGCTGTAAGGCTCGAAGTTTCTCCCGCCGTCTAGCGGTGGAAGGCGGGGCAGGAAACTCCACGAACAATGCGGCTTGGGTGGCTGGCCCGGGCCGCATTTGTTTTTCCTCCCATGCGGTTCTTGCCTTTCGTATTTTGTTCCCCTACAATGAGGCCAGCGCGACAGACTGGACCGCGCGACGAAAAATTCTTTGCATTAAAGCTGAGTTTTCCGAAGCGTGCGCCTCGCATTCACAGGGCGCTAACAACTAATGTGCTTCAACCGGCAAGCAAAATAGTATGGCAACTTCCGATTACACGATCAGCAGTCTTCCCGCGAACGTAGAAGCCGAGCGCTCCATTCTGGGCGCGATCCTACTCGACAACTTTGCCTACAACCAGGCGGCCGAGCATTTGCGGATCGAAGATTTCTCGCTGGACTCCCATCGGCGCATTTACTCGCGCATGGTCGATCTCGCGGAATCCTCGCGGCCGATCGATATGATTACGCTGATCGAGGAACTAGATCGCCACAAGGATTTGCAAGCGATTGGAGACGTGCCTTACGTTTCCAGCCTGCTCGAGGGAGTTCCCGACCGCCCGAGTATCGAGCATTACGTAAAAATCGTCCGCGACAAGGCGCTGCTGCGTGGGCTGATTCACGCCGCCAATACGGCGATTGCGCGCGCATCCGACCAGTCCGATCCCGCCGAAGACGTCCTCAGCGATGCCGAGGCTGCCATCTTTCAGCTCTCGGAAAAGCGCATTGGCCGCGGGTTCATGGGCATACAGGAGATCGTCCGCGAATCGTTCGGAACGGTCGACGCTCTTCTGCAGCGCGGCCAACGCATCACCGGGCTGGCCACGCACTACACCGATCTCGACGAGATGACCAGCGGCCTGCAGCGTTCCGATCTCGCCATCATTGCGGCGCGTCCTTCCATGGGCAAGACCGCTTTCGCCATGAACATTGCCGAGAACGCCGCCATCGAGGACCAGCAGGTCGTCGGCGTGTTCTCGCTCGAAATGTCGCGCGAGGCGTTGCTGCTGCGCCTGCTGTGTTCCCAGGCCCGAGTGGACGCGCACAAGATGCGTACCGGCTCACTATGGCAGGACGACACAAAGAAATTGGTGCGCGCCATGGAGCAACTCGCGCACGCTCCCATTTACATCGACGATACGCCGGGAATTTCTCTGAGCGAGATGCGCGCCAAGTCGCGGCGTCTGAAACAATCAGCCGGCAAGCTGGACCTGATCATTGTCGACTACTTGCAACTGATGTCCGGGGGTGGCAAGCGTTTCGAGAATCGAACTCAGGAAGTCTCGGCGATTTCCCGCGGGCTGAAGGCGCTGGCGAAAGAGCTGAGTGTTCCGGTGATCGCCTTGTCGCAGTTGAGCCGCGCTCCCGAAAGTCGCGGTGGCGATCATCGCCCGCAATTGTCCGACCTCCGTGAATCCGGCTCGATCGAGCAGGATGCCGATCTAGTAATGTTCATCTTCCGCGAAGAGGTCTACAAGCAGGATGATCCCGACGTCCAAGGCAAAGCCGAGATCATTATCGCCAAGCAACGCAACGGTCCCATCGGTAAGGTCAAGATGGCATTCATCAAGAACTGCACCAGATTTGAGACCCTGCTCGAGGGTGGCATGGCAACGGAGGAGTAACTCGCCTGGTACAGGAATCACTGTAGAATCGCCCGGTAAGTATCTTAGGGAGTTTGACTTGCGCGCTAGCGTTTCCGGCCATTCTTGCTGTGGAAAAGCTTGTGGAATACGAACCACACCCAAAATTTCCTATTCGCAAAGACCGCTCGGTCGGTGTGGGGGGCGTCGTCGAATGCGCTTAAAGCCCTTGAATAGTAACCAGTTAGGCAATTCATCGCACATTAACATCGTCCCACCGGCTCGCACGCCAGGATGCGCGCGTATTTGAGATTTGCACATTTTGCGTTCTAGCCCTTCCGACTAAAGCTCAGGTATTAGTGGGCGGGGCTTGATCGAACGCTGCCGTTTAGCCGGTTACGGAAACTTCAGACCGGCGCGGGATATGACTTCCACCTAAGCTATTAGTTTGCTGGCAGCCGTTCGGCTGCGGTTTGCTCCCGGGGACCCAATAAGCGCTAAACTCAAGGCAGAATTCCTCTTCGGGTCGTCAATCCGCCGGAAATAGGCAAGCCCTGACTGGAATTTCCAGCTTCCCGGGAGCGGACTTCTGGCCCGGAATAATTTCCGAGTAACGGACAGCGGGGCGCTGTCAGTGGTACCAGAAACGGAGTAAGAGTGAGATGCTGGTAAGGACGTGCCCGGCAGTC
>JGI25616J43925_10000314_pt1 | contig 16732 bp, 12 predicted proteins | sample GraSoi2013_100cm_FD_43925 | JGI IMG/M metagenome (IMG submission 43925) | reverse complement strand
AGCCCGGCGCGCAACGCGATCTGGCGGGCGATGTTCCCGCCGGTCGCGCCTTCGGGATTGGCACAGCCCATGATCACGTCCTCCACCTCCGCCGAATCGATGCCCGCGCGGGAGATTGCGTGCCGAACCGCGTGCGCGCCCAGGGTTGCGCCGTGGGTCATGTTGAAGGCGCCCCGCCAGGATTTGCAAAGGGGCGTGCGTGCGGTGGAAACGATCACGGCTTCGGTCATTTGCGTCTCCGGGACTCTCAGTTGAATTTTTTTCCTTCGCTCGCCAGCTTCGCGAGCAGGGGCGCGGGCATCCAGAAACCCGGATCCCCGTGGGGATCGGCCGCGAAGCGCTTCATGCGGTCGACGACGTTGTACAGGCCCACCTCGTCGGCATAGAGCATCGGCCCGCCGCGGTGCAGGGGAAAACCGTAACCGGTCAGGTAGACCATGTCGATGTCGGAAGCGCGCGATGAAATGCCTTCCTGCAGGATCGCCGACCCCTCGTTGACCAGCGCAAAGATCAAGCGATGCACGATTTCGTCATCGTCGATCGCGCGACGCTGCGCTCCGATCTCCTTGCGGTAGTCGGCGATCATCTGCTCGACGGCGGGGTCCGGCAGCGCGTCGCGACGGCCGGCTTCGTAACGATACCAGCCCAGTCCGGTCTTCTGGCCGAAGCGACCCTGTTCGCACAGCCGATCGGCGATTTTCGAGTACTTGAAGTTGGGCCGCTCGCGGTAGCGCCGCTTACGAATGGCCCAGCCGATGTCGTTGCCCGCCAGGTCCGACATGCGGAACGGACCCATCGCCATGCCCCAGCTTTCCACCGCGCGGTCCACCTGGCTGGGCGTGGCCCCTTCCTCCAACAAGAACAGTGCCTGGCGGATGTACTGCTCGACCATGCGGTTGCCGATGAAGCCATCGCATACGCCCGAGACCACCGCGGTCTTCTTGATTTTTTTCGCCAGGCTCATCACCGTGGCGAGGACGTCCTTGGCGGTCCTCCCGCCGCGCACGACTTCAAGGAGCTTCATCACGTTCGCAGGGCTGAAGAAGTGCGTGCCGACCACGTCCCGGGGCCGCGTAGTGAAGTCTGCGATCTTATTCAAATCCAGCGTGGAAGTGTTCGACGCGAGAATGGCGCCCGGCTTCATGACCTCGTCCAATTGCCTGAACACCGCCTCCTTGACCGCGATGTCTTCGAACACCGCCTCGATCACCATGTCTGCATCCTTCAGATCATCGTAAGAGAGGGTCGGCTCGAGGAGCGCCATGCGCTCCTCGAGCTGTTGCGCGGTGAGCCTTCCCTTCCTGGCGCTCGATTCGTAGTTCCTGCGGATGGTCGCAAGTCCCCTGTCGAGCGCCTCCTGCTTCATCTCCAGCAAGGTGACGGGAATGCCGGCGTTGAGGAAATTCATCGTGATGCCCCCGCCCATGGTCCCCGCGCCGACGACCGCGATCCTCTCGATCTTGCGCAGCGGCGTGTCCTCGNGCACATCGGGAATCTTCGCCGCCGCCCGTTCGCCGAAGAAAACATGCCGCAGCGCGCGGGATTGCGGGGTCTGCACCAGCTGCAGGAACAATTCACGCTCGAACCGCGCCCCCTCCTCATAGGGCATGGTGACGGCAGCCGCGACGGCGTCGACGCATTTGAGCGGCGCAGGGAAATTCTTGGCCGCCGCGCGGACCGTATTGCGGGCGAACTGGAAGAACCCGTCCGCGTTGGCGAGACTCACTTTCAGGTCGCGCGCGCGCTTCAGGGGACGCCTCTCCGACACAACTCTGTCGGCGAACGCGATCGCCCCCGGCAGCAGATCCTGCTCGAACATCGCATCGAATAGCGCGCTGTCCTTGAGCTGCTCCGAAGGCACGGAATTGCCCGAGACGATCATGTTGAGCGCCGCTTCCGCGCCGATGAGCCGGGGCAGGCGCTGCGTGCCCCCGGCGCCGGGCATCAGCCCCAGTTTCACTTCGGGCAGGGCGATCTGCGCCCCCTTGACGGCCACGCGGTAATGACAACCCAGGGCGAGTTCCAGCCCGCCGCCCATGCATGCGCCGCTGATCGCAGCGACGACGGGTTTCTCCGCGCTTTCCAGCATGCGGATCACGGTGTTGAGATTGGGTTCCGCGGAGGCCCTGGGCGAGCCGAANTCCCGGATATCCGCCCCGCCGGAGAAGGCGCGAGCGCTGCCGATCAGCACCACGGCCTTCACGTTCGCATCGGCTTCGGCACGGGCCAGCCCTTCCACGATGTCGCGCCGCAGATCGAAACCCAGCCCGTTGACTGGCGGGTTGTTCATCGTGATCACCGCTACCTGGCCGTGCAGTTCGTAGATTGTGGTGCTCACCCTGGCCTCGCGAGGTCTACAAGAATTGTGGAACCGACGTGGCCGGCGAAAAGGCCGTCAAAGCCAAAGGGAATGTCGGTCAAATGCCGGCAGGCGTTAAGGAAGCAATCGCTACTGCGGAGGAACGAGGATGGGCAAGATGCTCACTATCTGCCACCCTTCGGGTTTCTTGACCATCACCAGGTTGATGTAGACGCGGTTCCTGGCCGGTTCGACGCCCGGCTCCCCGACGGTGAGTTGCGTCGGCGCGTAGACTTGCGCTACGCGCCTGCTGACCGAAATGATTCGCAGTTCTTTCCTGTCGGCATCGATGCGCCAGGTGCCCTTGTAACGCTCCTCGAGGTTCTTGAGCGCGGCCTCCCGGCCCCAGATAGGTTTTCCTCGGCTGATCCAGAGAAGGTCCGGGGAGTCCGCCAGAAGGCTTCGCATCGACTTCAAATCATGCGCATTCTGGATTGCTATGTACTTGTCGAAGACGGCCCGCACCTCGTCTTCCATCGTCGCAGCATGAGCCAGCGTCGCGATTGCCGTCAGCGCGGCGAAAAACAGGACTCGCTTAACCATTCCCTCCTCCAAGACTGCTTACCCATTCCAAAGTGGGCCCGCCTGGATTCGAACCAGGGACCAAAGGATTATGAGTCCTCTGCTCTAACCAGCTGAGCTACAGGCCCGCTGAACCACGTCGCCATTTTGTACCAGCTTTATTATTATCTGACCGAGCGTTCAGCGGCGCGCAGCGTCCGCTGCAACGCGAGCGGATATTGCGGCGCCGAAGGCGTCCGTAATATCAATTGTTGTCCAGGAAACTCTTCAGCCGCTCCGAGCGCGACGGGTGGCGAAGCTTGCGCAACGCCTTCGCCTCGATCTGCCTGATGCGCTCGCGAGTCACGTCGAACTGCTTGCCGACCTCCTCCAGGGTGTGGTCGGTGTTCATTTCGATGCCGAAGCGCATGCGCAGCACTTTCGCTTCTCGCGGCGTGAGCGAATCCAGGACGTCCTTGGTGACTTCGCGCAAGGATGCGTACATCGCCGCATCGTTCGGTGCGAGCGTCGCCTGATCCTCGATGAAGTCCCCCAGATGCGAGTCGTCGTCGTCGCCGATCGGCGTCTCCATCGAGATCGGCTCCTTCGAAATCTTGAGAATCTTGCGGATCTTGTCCTCCGGCATCTCCATCTTCTGGGCGAGCGTCGCTGGGTCCGGTTCCTGCCCCGTCTCCTGAAGGATCTGACGGGAGATCCTGTTCATCTTGTTTATGGTTTCGATCATGTGCACCGGAATACGGATGGTGCGCGCCTGATCGGCGATCGAGCGCGTGATCGCCTGCCGGATCCACCACGTGGCGTAAGTCGAGAACTTGTACCCCCGACGATACTCGAATTTGTCCACCGCCTTCATCAGGCCGATGTTTCCCTCCTGGATGAGGTCGAGGAACTGCAGCCCGCGGTTGGTATACTTCTTCGCGATCGAGATCACCAGGCGCAGGTTTGCTTCCGTCATTTCGCGCTTCGCGCGGCGGGCCTTCGCCTCGCCCGTGGACATCTGCTTGTTGATGTCCTTGAGGTCCTTCAGGGGGATGCCGATCCGCTTCTGGATCGTGAGCAGCTTCTGCTGTTGCTCGAGGATGTTCGGCTCGAAGCGCGAGAGCAGATTGCTCCAGGGGCGTCCGGCTGCGATCTCGTTCTTCACCCAGCGCATGTTCGTCTCGCTGCCGGGGAACTCCTTGATGAAGTGGGGCCGCAGCATGCCGCCCTTGTTCACGCACAGATTCATGATCTCGCGCTCGTGGCTGCGCACCTCGTCCACCATCCCGCGCAGGCTGTCGCACAATTTTTCGATGATGCGCGCAGTGAAGCGGATGTTCATCAACTCGTTGCCGATATGGTCGCGCACTCTGACGTATTCCTTGCTGCGGTGGCCGTGGTCGGCCAAGGCCCGCTTCATCTTTTCGTAGAGGCGATGGATCTTGGCAAAGCGCGCGAGCGCGTCCTCCTTCAGCCGAAGCAGGGTCGCCGAAATTGCGGCGCTGTCGTCCTCGCCCTCGGTCCCTTCCTCTTCCTCGGGCTCGACGTCGTCGGCGAGCTCCTGGATCGGCTCGTCTTTCGCGTTCGGGTCGATCAGGCCGTCGACCAGCTCATCGATGCGCATCTCGTCGCGGGTGACTTTGCCGGCAAGATCTATGATTTCGGCGATGGTCGTCGGGCAGGCCGAGATCGCCTGAATCATGTGCTTCAGACCGTCCTCGATCCTCTTTGCGATCTCGATCTCGCCTTCGCGCGTGAGGAGCTCGACCGATCCCATTTCGCGCATGTACATGCGCACCGGATCGGTGGTGCGGCCGAATTCGGGGTCGACTGTGGAAAGCGCCGCTTCCGCCTCCTCCTCGGCGTCTTCGTCGGGCACCCCCGCCGGCGCGGTCTCGGAAATGAGCAGCGTGTCCGCATCCGGAGCCTCATCGTAGACCTGGATGCCCATGTCGTTGAACGTCGAGATGATGGACTCGATCTGCTCGGCGTCCACCATGTCGTCGGGCAGGTGGTCGTTGATCTCGGCGTAAGTGAGGAAGCCGCGCTCTTTTCCGAGCTTGATGAGGTTCTTCAGGCGGGTGCGGCGAGCTTCGGCGTCCTCCGGACGGGCCTCCGCGCGCAGCAGCAGCGCGCGTTCGGCGTCACCGTTGCGGCGTGGCCGGCTGGCTTTGCGCAGTTTGAGGAGCTCCTGCGCCTGTTGCTTGAGTTGGGCCTTGAGCTCCTTTTCCTTCTGCTTGGCGAGAAGCGCCGCTTCCTTCGCCTTCGCCTTCTCCAGCGCGGCGAGCTCCTTGGCTTTCGCCTTCTCGCGCGCGGCGAGTTCCTTCGCCTTGGCTTTTTCGCGCGCGATGCGCTCACGCTCGCGCTGTTTTTCTCTGGCAGCCTTGAGACGCAGCTTTTCTTTCGCGGACCGCTCGCGCGTCCTTTGCGCCTCCAGAGCCTTGCGCGAGCGNGCCCTCTCCTTTGCAGCCTTGAGCCGCGTGCGCTCCTTCTCCTTTGCGGCCTTCGCCCGGGCCGCATTCACAGCCCTGCGCGCCTTGTCCTTTTCTCGTGCCGCCTTCGCTCGGGCCGCTTCCTTCGCCTTCAGCCTGCGAAGCCTTTCTTTCTCCTTGGCGGCCCTGGCACGCGCCAGATCCAGCGCCTTGCGTGCCCGCAGGCGTTCTTTCTGCGCGCGCAGCCGCNGCGCGGCCTTGGCTTTCTGCGCCTTGAGCCTTGCCATCGCTTTAGCGCGGGCTCTTACGTTAAGCTTTTGATTCGCCACGATTTCCTAATCCTTATGGTGTCGAACGGGAACCTGAAATTATAGCATTATGTTGGGACGAATCCGNAGATTTCCTTAGTCCGCCGAGTTGGCCTGTCAGTTCCAACATCTCGGCATNCTCTTGTGGCGTACGTTCCTTTTTTGCTATCAGCGCNTCATGCCGCTTCCGTTTCTGCCTTTCTTGAAGCCTTTCGACGGCCCCGCTGAATTCTGCGCCTGTTTGCTCGTCCCCAAATCTTGTGTCTAAGAGAGCCGCCTGGCTCGATTCGAGAAGAACCTTCAGCTCTGTCTCGCGGAAATGTTCCACTACAAGATTGCCGTCCGCGTTCGGGTTTTCGCGACAAAACTCGGCCACCATTAGGATCGCACTCCCCTCAAAGGAATCATGATCCAGTAACTCCGCCGGAAGTTCCTTGGCGTAACCCGGCTTGGAAAGCAAGCACTGAAGCAGCGTGCGTTCGGGTTTTCGCTCCGCAAGCTGGGCGCCACGCTCCGCGCCTTGCAGCGGGGCGGGCTTCGAGCCGTAGCCGCGCGGGATGCGGATCTCGGTGAGCTGCGCCGCCTCCTCGNAGGTCATNCCGGCCGCTTCGGCAAGCGCTTTTAGCAGCTGCAGTCTGAGCGCCGGGGCGGAGATTTTTTGCAACAGGGGCTTCGCTTCGTGCGCGAGTCGAGAGCGACCTTCGGCCGTGCCGAGGTCCGTCCGGCTCTTCAGCTCTTCCAGAAGGAACTCCGAGAGCGGCCGCGAATCGCCGAGCCTTTTCTCGAAGGCTTCCCTGCCTTTCTCCCGCACGAAGCTGTCCGGATCGTGCTCGGCAGGAAGAAAGAGAAATCGCACGGTCTTGTTGTCCGCGAGATAGGGCAGGCTCACCTCGAGCGCGTGCCAGGCGGCCTTGCGCCCGGCCGCGTCCCCGTCGAAGCAGAACACGACTTCGTCGGTCTGCCGCAGAAGCTTCTGCACGTGGCTGGCCGAAGTGGCCGTTCCGAGCGTCGCGACGGCATATTCGATGTCGTGCTGCGCGAGCGCCACCACGTCCATGTAGCCTTCGACCACGATCGCGCGGCCTGCCGCGCGGATCGCCGACCTCGCCTGGGCAAGGCCGTAGAGCTCGCGCCCCTTCTCGAAAAGCGGAGTCTCTGGCGAGTTGAGGTACTTCGGTTCCCCGTCGCCGAGCACGCGGCCCCCGAAGGCAATCACCGAGGCGCGCTGGTTGAGGATGGGGAACATGATGCGGTCGCGAAACCGGTCATAACGGCGTCCCCCGCCCTCCGGGTCGATCACGAGGCCGGCCTCTTTCAGCGATTTGTCGGCATAGCTCGGAAAAACGCTCTCCAGGTTCTGCCAGCCGTCGGGGGCATAACCGATGCCGAAGCGCGCAGCGATTTTGCCGGTCAAGCCGCGGCCCTTGAGATATTCGATGGCGCGCGGCGCTGCCTTCAACTGCTCGCGATAGTAGTCGCAGGCGCGTTCCATGATCTCGTACAGATCCGGCCCGCCTTCGGGTTTGTTGGTGCGTGGCTCGAACTCGGGTATCTTCAACCCGACCGATTCGGCAAGATCCTTCACCGCGTCGACATAGCCAAGGCCCTGGTACTCGATGAGGAAGGAGATGGCGTTTCCGTGCGCGCCGCAACCGAAGCAGTGATAGAACTGCTTGGTCGGACTGACGGTGAACGAAGGCGACTTCTCGGTGTGGAACGGGCAGCACGCGAGATAGTTCGCCCCGCCCTTCTTCAGCGGGACGTAGCGCTCGATCACGCCGACGATGTCTACGCGATGGAGCAGTTCTTGCTTGAAGGAATCCGGTATCACGGCCGGAATGCGCTCTGACGGAGCACCGCGAGCGCGCCTCGATGAATGGGCCGTCGGGGCCCGTGCCTACTCACCATCTTTCCTTTATAGGCGAGATTTTCCGAAGCGCAAGCTGCAAGCGTAAGGTCCTCCTCAGCCCGCAAGCTTGGATTTTACCAGCGACGATATTTTTCCCATGTCGGCGCGCCCCGCGAGCTTGCCTTTCAATACCCCCATGACTTTGCCCATGTCGGCTACGCCCTTTGCGCCCGTCTGCGCGACCGCCGCGGAGACTTCCTCTCCAATCTCGGCATCCGTCAGCTGCTTAGGCAGGTAGCTCGAGAGAAGATTCAACTCGAAGGTCTCGCCGTCCACGAGGTCCTTGCGGTTGGCGGCCTGGAACTGCGTGATCGAGTCTCGCCGCTGCTTGATCATCTTCTCGATCACCGCTACCACCTCGGCGTCGGAGAGCTCTTTTCTCTCGTCCACTTCGCGCTGTTTGATCGCGGCGAGCAACAGGCGTACGGCCGACAGCCGCTGCGGCTCCCTCGCTTTCATGGCCGCTTTCATGTCTTCGCTGATCTTTGCCTTTAGCGACATTGCGCTCGGTTTCCTCGAAGGTCGGAATCCTCAAAATGAAACGGCGCGACGAGCGGCTCAGTCCACTCCATCGCGCCGGGTCAGTCCGGCGGCAGCGGCGTCCAGATCAATAAAGCTTCGGCGGCAGCGTCTGGCTGCGCAGGCGCTTGTAGTGCCGCTTGACGGCCGCGGCGAGCTTTCGCTTGCGGTAGGCAGTCGGCTTTTCGTAGAACTCGCGGGCGCGCAGTTCGGTGAGAAGCCCGGTCTTTTCCACGGTCCGCTTGAAGCGGCGCAGCGCCACCTCGAAGGGCTCGTTTTCCTTGACGCGTACGGTCGGCATGCAGTCTTGTTTCCGGAAGCAAAGGCGCGGAATTCTATCAGAGAATCACCCCCGTAGCCACCCGCCTCACGCTGGGCGGCGCCACCAGGCGCCCCCCAGGCGCTCGAATACAAGGTAAAGCGAAGGCAGCACGATAAGAGTCAGCAGCGTGGCCGTCACCAGGCCCCCGATCACGACCACCGCGAGAGGTTTCTGCGTTTCCGAACCGATCCCGGTGGAAACCGCCATCGGCAGCAACCCCAGAGCGGCGAGAAGCCCCGTCATCAACACCGTCCGCATGCGCGTCAGCGAGCCCCGCATCACTGCCTCTTTGGGGGAAGCACCGGCGTCACGCAGCTGGTTGAAATACGCGACCATGACCACGCCGTTCAGCACCGCCTGGCCAAAGAGCGCAATGAAGCCTATGGCCGCCGAAACTGACAAGGGGATCCCGGTGATGAGCAGCGCGAAGATGCCGCCGATCAGCGCGAAAGGTATGTTGAGCAGGATCAGGAGCGCGCTGCGGAAGGCGCCGAAGGCGTCGAACAGAAGGATGAAGATCAGCAGTACGGACACCGGAACAATGATGGAAAGACGCGCCATGGCGCGCTCCTGGTTCTCGAACTCTCCGGACCAGGTGATGCTGTAGCCGGGCGGAAGCTTGATCCGCGCGGCGACCCGCTCCTTCATGTCCGACACCACGCTGCCCATGTCCCTCTCGGCGATGAAAATGCCGATCGAATGCACGCGAACGCCGTTCTCGCGCGCAATGTTCATCGCGCCGCCGATGGTGTTGAACTCCGCCACCTGCGAGATCGGCACGTACGCGCCCCCCGCGGTGCTCACCGTGATCGAGCGCAGGTTGGACACGGTGCGCTGCGGGTCGGCGAGGCGCACCGAGACCGCGTAGTGGCGCTCGCCCTCCCATAGCTGCGTGGCCGCCTTGCCGCCCAGCACCATTTCGATCACGTCCTGGATGTCGGCGACGTTCAATCCATAGCGCGCGGCCGCGTCCCGGTCCACGCGGATGAGGAGCTGCGGCAGCTCGCCCAAGCGGTCGACAAAGGCGCGCTTTACGCCGCGCACGTCCTTCACCGCGTTCAACACCTGCTCCGCCTGGTCGCGAAGCAGGTCGAGATCTTCGCCGAAAACCTTGATCACGATCTGGCCGTCGATCTGCGAGATCGATTCGAGCACGTTGTCGCGGATCGGCTGCGAGAAGCTCGGCTCGATTCCGGGAAAGCGCGACATCGACTTGTCCATCTCGTCGATCAGTTGGCGCTTGGATGCGCCAGCGCGCCAATGGGACTCGGGCTTCAGGGTCACCAGAATCTCGCACATGTTGATCGGTTTGGGATCGGTTCCGTCCTCTGGCCTCCCGCATTTGGAGATGACGCTGTCGACCTCGGGAACGGACGCCAGCGCCGAGCGGAATCGGCCTGCCATGCGCTGCGTCTCGGTCACCGACACCGAGGTGGGCAGGTTGACGTTGATCCAGATCGAACCCTCGTTCAGCTCGGGAAGGAACTCGGTGCCGAGCTTGGGCACGACCGCGAGGCTCGCGGCGAGCGCAATGAGGGCGGTGCCCAGGACCTTTTTCTTGTTGTCGATCGCCCAGGCGAGCACCGGCTCGTAGACGCGCTTGCAGGCGTGTACCAGCGCGTTTTCCCCTTCGGGGAGGTTGTTGCGCAGCATCCAGACGCAGAGCAGGGGCACCAGCGTCAGCGACAGGATCAACGAACCGACGAGCGCGGAGGTCACCGACCACGCCATGGGCGCGAAGATTCGCCCCTCGTGGCGCTGCAGGGTGAAGATCGGAATATGCGCCGCGATGATGATGAGCATCGAGAAAAGCGTCGGCCGCCCCACCTCGACCGCCGCCCCGAGGATCCTTTGAATCCGCGGCGTGCGGTCTTGTGCCTCTTCGGAGAGCTTGCGGAAAACGTTTTCCACCACGATCACGGCGCCGTCGACGATGATGCCGAAATCCATCGCGCCCAGGGACAGCAAGTTCGCGGGAATCCCCACCCAGGTAAGACCGAGGAAAGTGGCAAGCAGGGACAGCGGAATCACCAGCGCAACGATGAACGCCGCCCGCAGGTTGCCCAGGAAAAGCAGCAGCACCAGCGTCACCAGCGCCGCGCCTTCGACGAGGTTGGTGAACACCGTCTTCACGAGGATCGGCACGCCGCCCCTCTCGGCGACGACGATGTTGCCGATCTCGTCGGAGGAGCGCAGCAGCCCGATGCCGCGGATGAGATATTGCTGCCGGCCCTGTTCGAGGTAGCCTCCGCCTACGTTGGCGTTGCCGCGCTGCAGCGCCGAAAACAACTGTTGCAACGTCACCTTGTAATCGCGCAGCTTCCCGAGGTCGGGATTGACCTCGTATTGCTTGATGAGGCCGCCGAAACTGACGATGTCGGCCACACCCGGGATGAGGCGCAGCTGTCGCTCGACCACCCAGTCCTCGATCGAGCGCAGATCTCTTGCATTCAGCGTGTCGGACTTGAGTCGATAGCGGTAGATTTCGCCGATCGGCGTCGACAGGGGCGCGAGCGCCGGTTGCGCGCCGTCGGGAAGATCCACTTCGCGCAGCCGCTCCACCACCTGCTGGCGCGCGAAGTACGCGTTGGCGCGGTCATCGAAAGTGATGATGATGAAAGACAGCCCGAACTGCGTGTGCGAGAACAGGCGCACGGCGTTGGGCAGGCCGGAGAGCACCACCTCGAGCGGAACCGTGACCTGCTTCTCGACTTCCTCCGCCGCGCGACCCGGGTAGAGCGTGATGACGTTGACCTGAGTGTCCGTCACGTCGGGAAACGCTTCGATCGGCAAGGACCTGAAGGCCGCGAAGCCGCCGGCCACGAAAAGGATCAGGCCGAGGACGACGAACAGCGGCTTGTTGAGCGCGAATGAAACGACGCGTTCGATCATGGGGCCNGGTCTGGATGCGCCGCTTCAGGCGGGCGCGCCGCCTGCGAGCTGCCGATACAGGCGATGCAGGAGGAGAGTTCCCTCCACGACCACTTTCTGACCGAGGTCCACGCCGGAAACGACACCGGCCACTCCGTCGCGGACTCCTTCGACCTCCACCTCGTTCCACGCAAATCGTCCCGGGGACTCCTGGACGAACACGTAATACCTGCCTCCGGAAAGTACCAGCGCCCTTTCAGACACCTGCAGGCCGGTCCGCACCACATCTTGGAGCTCGGCGGTGACGAACATTTCGCCTTTGAGCTTTCTGTCGCGGTTGATGACCGAGCCGCGCACCTTGACCGTGCGGGAGGCAGGATCGATGAAATCGGAAATCGCCTCCACGGTGGCCTCGAAGCTCTCCTCCGGCCAGGCCGAAGAGCGCAACCGCACCGTCTGTCCACGCTTCAAACTCGCAAGCTGGCTCTCGGTCGCATCGAGCTGCACCCACAGGTGGGACGGGTCGGTGATGACGAACGTCGCCGGGGAGCTGGCGAGCTGCAGATCGGGCCGCAGCTCCTGTGCCGGATTGATGTTGCGCTCCACCACGATACCGTCGATCGGACTCGCGAGGGCGAGGTTCTGGTCGACTGATTCGCTGCCGCCGCCGTAGAGCCTGATCTTGCCGGAAGCACGCGCGAGCTCCGCTTCGGCGCGCGCGTAGTCGGCTTCCGCGGTGATCATCTCTTTGCGCGACGAAACTCCGGCGGCGTACAGCTCCCGCACCCGGCTGAGATTCTTTTCAGCCAGGGCGAAATCGGATTTCGCGCGGCGCGCATCGGCTTGCGCCTGGCCGAAGTCGGGAGAGGCCAGCACCGCCAGCGTCTGGCCCGGCTTTACGCGGTCTCCGGCTTTCACCAGGATGTGGGTCACACGCCCTGCGAAAGGGGGAAACAGCCGTACCGTGCGGTTTTCGTCCCACACCAGGCGCCCCGACAGACGCAGCTGCTGCGGCGCGCTCTCTCTCACCGGCTCGGTCGCAAAGGAGCCGAGCTGCGCACTGTCCTTCGGAAACACGACCCGGCCGTTCTCCAACCTCGGCCGCGCAACGTCGGACTTGGCGTCTCCGTTGCCGCACGCCGACAGCGCAGCGATGGCGGTCGCAAGCACGCAGGTCAGAAAAACCTGCAAGACTTTGTCGATCGTGCCCATCTGGCCCCTCTCCGAATTAGTCCGCTTTGCTCGAACCCGTTGCGATTTCCCAGGCGGCTCGCGCCTTCGAATAATCGTTCCGGGCGGACGCCGCGTCGATCTGGATCGCCCGCAGCGTCCGGCGCGCGTCGAGCAGGTCCATGACGCCGATCGCGCCGTTCTTGTAGGCGAACTCCGCGGAGTCCGCCGCCTTTTTCGCTTCCACAAGGAGCGATTCGTCGTGACGTCGAAGGCGCTCGACCGATGCCTGCAGGTCGTAGAGCGCTCTCGAAAACTCCCCCCGGGCTTGCGCGCGCACTTTATCGAGTGTCTCGAGCGCGGCGCCGTAGTCGACCTCGGCGCGCTGAATCTCGCCTTCGTGATTGTACAGGGCGAAAATCGGAATGCTCACGAACACGCCATAGCTGCTGCCGGTGCCAGCACCGCTGCCCAGCGCGTAGGCGGGGTTCACGGGATAGTGATCGTATTGCATTCCAACCGAGACATCGCGCGTGCGAAGGCTTCTCGCGAGCTCGCGCGCGGATTGCGCCGCCTCAACGCGTTTCCTGGCGGCGCGAACGTCCGGGCGGCGCTCGATGAGTTCGTCGGTGCCGTCCGTGTTTTCGACGCCGGTCGCCGGAGGCCATGGATCCGCCGCGTGGATTACAGCGGCCTGCGCTTCCGCGCCGATCAGATAGGCGAGTGCAAGCTGGGCGCGACGGCGATCGGAATCCGCGACGCGCGCGTCGTTGGCGGCGCGAAGCGCATCCACGCGGAGGCGCGAGACGTCGGCGCTAGCGATGTCGCCCGCTTTCAGGCGCAGCTCCGCGGCCCGCGTGGAACCCTCGAACAGCGCCGCAGTGTCCTGCGTGATGAGCGCCTTGTCCTGCGCGAACAGTAGGTCGTAATATGCAGACCTGAGGGCGATTCGCTGCTGTCGAACGGCATCGGAAAGGTCCTCGGTGCTTGCGGACTCAAGGCGACTCGCTGTGGCGACGCGCAACTCCCGCCGGTCTCCGCGCTCGATCACCTGATCCACGCGGACGGAGCTGTCCACAGTCTTGTCGCGCAGCGGACCCGCACCGACACCTGCAGACGGGTTGATCGTGGCGACGCCCAAGCTGAGCGTCGGATTCGGCCTGGCGCCGGCAGACAAGGTGTTCGCCTGCGCGGCTTCGAGGGCGCGGCGTGCCGCCCGCAGCTCGCGGTTGCGAGAGCGCAGCAACTGCTCGGCCTGGACGAGCGTGAGCGCGCCGAGATCGTCCGATTGGCCCGAGGAGGCCGGCGTTTGTACCGCGAACACGAAGCCGAGAAGCATCTTGCCCGCCAATTGATGGGGGAGCTTGCCCATGAGGGGCGGAATTTTAGTCAAATGCGCCTGACAACAGACTGACGGAAATCGGGGAAAGGGCAGAAAAATCATGCTTGTCTTGGGTATCGAGACCTCCTGCGACGAAACCGGGGTGGCCATCTACGACAGCGGTCGCGGCTTGCTCGCTCACGCCCTGCATTCGCAGGTGGCGCTGCACGACGCATACGGGGCGTCGTGCCGGAGCTCGCGTCTCGGGACCACATTCGGCGTCTGCTCCCTCTCATNCGCGAAGTCCTGCACGANGCCNGCGCCAAAGAGTCGGACCTGGACGCGATCGCTTACACCCAAGGCCCCGGCCTCGCAGGAGCGTTGCTCGTGGGCGCCGCCGTCGCGAACAGCCTCGCGTTCGGCCTCGGAATCCGGGTGATCGGCGTGCATCATCTCGAGGGGCATTTGCTTTCGCCTCTGCTGGAAAAAAAAGCACCGTCTTTCCCGTTTGTCGCACTGCTGGTTTCGGGAGGTCACACCCAACTNATGCGCGTCTCCGGTGTCGGCGAATACCAGATGCTCGGGGAAACCCTTGACGACGCCGCGGGGGAAGCTTTCGACAAGACAGCGAAACTGCTCGGTCTCGGGTACCCGGGGGGACCTGCGCTCGCCAAGCTCGCGCAAGCGGGCACGCCCGATCGCTTCGCGCTCCCGCGGCCCATGCTCGAGCAGCTGGAGAAAAACGGCAATCTCGATTTCAGCTTCAGCGGGCTCAAGACAGCGGTNGTAACGCTCACGCGCACGCGCGCGTTCGACGAGCAGACGCGCGCCGATGTGGCGGCCGCGTTCCAGGAGGCAGTGGCCGACGTCCTCGTGGCGAAATCGCTCGCGGCGGTGCGCAGAACGGCACTGGATCGTTTGGTCGTGGCGGGGGGCGTCGGCGCCAATATTCGCCTGCGCTCCCTGCTTGATGCCGCCGCATCGCGCGGCAAATTCAGCGTGTTCTACCCGGCGATGGAATTCTGCACCGACAACGGCGCGATGATCGCCTTGGCGGGATGCTTACGATTGAAATCCGCCAAGGCCGCCCGGGCGCTTCCCCTCGCATTCACAGTCAGGCCGCGCTGGGACCTAGCAGAGGTCACGCCCGCCTGATCAGTCCTCAGATGCTCGCCGAGTCTCGTTTTTCGCCAATGCGGCGTTCCGTCCCGGCGACCAGCTTGAGAATGTTCGCCTTGTGGCGCCAGAGCAGCAGCGCCGACATGATGATCAGCGCGGGCAGGANTTCTTTCGCGCCGAANAGGAAAAAATAGTAGAGAGGCGCAAATACGGCGGAGACGATGGCCGCAAGCGACGAATACCGNAAGAAGAGTGCGATGACAATCCAGGTCGCAATCGNCGCCGCACCCAGCCAAGGATTGACAGCGAGNAGGATCCCGCCCGCGGTGGACACGCCCTTGCCGCCCTTGAAGCGGAAGAACACCGGAAAGATATGGCCCAGGAACACCGCGACCGCGCANGCAGCGACACCCATCGCGTCCACGCCGTATTCGGCGGCGTAACGCAATGCGAGGAANAAGGCGAGCCAGCCCTTTCCGCCGTCGCCGATGAGCGTGAGAAGCGCAGCGAGCTTCTTGCCCATGCGCAGCACGTTGGTCGCGCCGGGATTGCGCGAACCGTACGAGCGCGGATCGGGAAGCCCGAATGCGCGGCTCACGATGACCGCGAAGGACAGCGATCCGATCAGATAGGCGATCAGGACGAAGGCTGCGGTAGCCATGGCCTTGCTCTAGAATCGAGGGGCAAAGTTTAACGCCGCCACGCCTTGGACACCATTTTCGTTCGCCAGCTGCGCCTTCAGGCGTGGATCGGGCTCTATCGCCACGAAAAGATCGCGCCGCAGACGATCGAGATCGACCTCGAGATCGCTCTTCCGGGGGACGCAGTTTTCAAGACGCGAAAGGTCGCGGACACCATCGACTACGGCGTCGTAGTGGAACACGTCCGCGCCCTCCTCGCGAAAGAGCGCTTCGGTCTCGTCGAGAACCTCGCCGAGCGAATCGCCGACCTCCTGCTCCAGGACTTCAAGTCGCCGCGCGTCAAGGTCAGCATCGCCAAGCTCGGCGTGTTGCGTGAAGTGCAGCGCGTGGGCGTGACGATCGAGCGAAGCCGGTCGTAGCTTCTCGGTTCACCCCCGCGGGTGATGCTTCTGGTGCAATGTCTTCAGCCGCTCGCGCGCGACGTGGGTGTAAATCTGCGTGGTCGAGATATCGGCGTGGCCGAGCAGGAGCTGGACGACGCGCAGATCGGCGCCGTGGTTGAGCAGATGCGTGGCGAAGGCGTGGCGCAGCGTATGGGGAGAGAGCGATTTGCCCGGGAGGGCTGCCCTGGCGCGCTTCTTGATCAGGTGCCAGAATGCCTGCCGCGTCATGGGGGTGCCGCGGCCGGTGACGAACACGTAGTCGCTGGCCCGTTTCCTCAAAAGCGCGGGCCGGCCTTCCTTCAAATAGCGCGCAAGCCAGGCGAGCGCCTCCTCACCCAGAGGCACGAGACGCTCCTTAGAGCCCTTGCCGAAAACGCGCACCACGCCCATGTCGAAGCTCACTTCGACGAGCTTCAGGCGAACGAGCTCCGAAACGCGCAGCCCGCTCGCGTAGAGCACCTCCAGCATCGCCCGGTCGCGAAGCCCGAGCGGCGCCTGCGGATCCGGCTGCACGAGGAGCGTCTCGACGTCGGCCTCCGAGAGCGTCTTGGGAAAGCGCGGCGATTTCTTCGGCGGATCGAGCTTGAGCGTCGGATCGATCTCGATGCGCCGTGTGCGCGCGAGGAACTTGTAGAAGCGCTTCAAGCTCGAGTGCAGCCGCGCCTGGGTGCTCGAGCGCATTCCGTGCTTCTTCCCGGGGGAGCGCCGCGAATAACGCCAGGCGAAATACTCGGAGAGATCGGCTTCGGTCCCACCCAGGAGCGAGGCCCGCCCCTGCCGCTCGTGCCAGTCGGCGAACAAGCTCAGATCACGGCGG
>JGI25616J43925_10000311_pt1 | contig 16747 bp, 9 predicted proteins | sample GraSoi2013_100cm_FD_43925 | JGI IMG/M metagenome (IMG submission 43925) | reverse complement strand
TGCTTCGCATGGTCTCCTACCCTCGCCGCCCGAAAAGCGGACATATCACTTGCTATCTCAACCGGACATATCATCTGCTACCGACAGTCGGCGATTCGCCGCTTGACAACCGTACACTGCGAGGTGTAGATGGGATCATTTCAGGAAAGGGTAACCCGAAAACCAAATCGCTGTTCCGGCAGGGAAAAACATGCCCATCGAGACCGCGTTAGCCCGCCTAGCTTTGGTATTTCTTTCACGCTCTTCCCAGTCCTCGCTCATCTCTTCGACTCTGGCCTTGACTCTCTTTGCATGCGTGCTTGGCAGCGGCCTCGCCGTCGGACAGGCCACCACCTCGGTCCGCGGTACGGTCACCGATCCCGACGGCAACGCCGTAGTTGGAGCCAAGGTTTTGCTGGCGAATGCCGAATCCAGGACGGAACGCACTGCGCCAACCGGGGGGGGCAGGGAGAATACCAATTCCTTCTCATCCCGCCCGGAACCTACACCCTCCACGTAACGGCATCCGGCTTTCGCAGCTATGAACAGAAGGGTCTTGCGCTGCTGGTGAATACACCGGCCACCGCCAACGTTCAGCTAAAGGTTGGAGCGACCACCGAAGTCGTCACGGTCACATCGGAGGCCCCGGCCTTGAATCTGGTCGACGCTTCTGTCGGCGATTCCTTTGACGAAAAGCAAGTGCGCCAGATTCCGCTGGAGGGCCGAAACGTTCCCGATTTGCTGAGTCTGCAAGCCGGAGTCGCCTACACCGGCAATCGCATCGCGGACAAGGATCAAGACACGCGCAATGGTGCAGTGAATGGAGCGCGAAGCGATCAGAGTAACGTCACACTTGACGGAGTCGATGTAAACGATCAGTCGAATGGCTATGCATTTACGTCCGTATTGCCCGTGACCCAAGACTCCGTTCAGGAATTCCGAGTGACGACCACAAACTATGGGGCAGACCAGGGACAGGGCTCGGGGGCCCAAGTGGCGCTGGTAACAAAAAGCGGCACAAATGCCTTTCACGGCTCGCTCTATGAATACCTGCGCAATACGATCACCAGCGCGAATGACTACCTGGTCAAGCAATCGGAGTTGAATATCGGCGACCCGAACAAACCGCTGCAACTGAACCGCAATATTTTCGGCGTGTCGGCGGGCGGGCCGGTGAAGAAGGACCGGCTCTTTTTCTTTACCACCTACGAAGGGACCCGCGAGCGGGAGCAGCAGCGGGCCGAGCGCGTAATTCCTACGCCGTCTCTCTGCCAGGGCATCTTTCGCTATGTAAACGTGAACGGCGGGATCACGACTTTCACTCCTACGGACCNGGCAAATCTTGATCCTCGCCATTTCGGGATTGATCCGGCCATGCTCGATCTGACCAATCACACCGGTTATCTCGATCAGACCTTTTGCACCGGTCAGACGGTGACCAATGATCCTTCCGCGGGAGATGGCTTGAATTATGCAGGTTTTGTTTTCCGCGCGCCCACCAAGCTTGACAACGATGTCTTCATCGCGAAACTCGATTACCATCTCACCGCCGACGGCCGGCACAGTCTGTTCTGGCGCGGCGCGCTGCAGGACCTGCGCAACCCGGGCACCCCTTTCCTGCCGGGTTATGCTCCTGAACAAACTACCCTTGATCACAGCAAAGGATTTGTCTTCGGCTATATCGCGGTTCTCAGTCCCACTCTCAACAATTCTTTCCATTGGGGATTCACTCGCCAGAGCTTTGGAATCGTAGGCAATACCGACGCGCAATGGAACACGTTTCTAGGCCTGGATCAGGGCATCACGTTCAGCCACAGTTTCCAGGTGCCGCTGCACAACTTTGTCGATGACCTTTCGTGGACCAGGAAAACTCACACCTTCCAGTTCGGAGCCGCCGTTGGAATCGCCCGAGATCCCCGTACCAGTTATCTGCACTCCAACACGCTCGGACTTGGCACGACGAACTGGACTTCTCCGATCGGCTTTGCGGGCACGACCAGCACACTCGATCCGACCAACGTCGCCGCGCACCCACTCATCAATGCGCCAGAGCCTTTAACCGCAACTCAGTACGACCGTCCTCTGCTGGCCTTGTACGGCATGATCTCGGATGTGGTCGCCAATTACAACCTGGACAAGAACGGCAACGCGCTGCCGCAGGGCGCGCCCGTGAAGCGCAACTATGGGCTCAACTGGTACGAGTTTTACGCGCAGGATGCGTGGCGTATGAAACCAAACATCACGCTGACCTACGGACTGCGCTGGTCATTTTTTCCTCCACCCTGGGAGACCAATGGTTTGCAGACGTCGCCGACCGTCGGCCTCGGGACGCAGTTCAACCAGAACGTGAAGAACATGATTCAGGGTATCGGGTATGGTGCGGAAGGGCCGATCACGTTCAATCTGAGTGGCCCGGCAAACCACGGTCCGGGATTCTATCCATTCGAAAAAACGGATTGGTCGCCCCGAATCTCGATCGCTTACTCGCCGCGTCCCAGTGGCGGATTTCTCAAGAGGGTGTTCGGCGATAGCGACAAGACCGTCATCCGCGCCGGCTTCAGTCGAGTTTACGACCGGGCGGGCTTCGCCCTCCTGAACAGCTTCGACCAGATCGGCGCCGCCGGCTTGACGACAACGATCCAGAATACCTGCTGCACGTTTGGTGTTACGAGCGCCGAGGACTTGCCTCGGATTACGGGCATTCACACGATCCCGCAGACCAACCTGAACGGCGTTCAATTCCTCCTGCCGCCGCCCCCGTCCAACTGGCCACAGACGCCAGCGAAAGGCGCTCAGGCCAATTTGTGGGGTACCGACAACACGATGAAGAGTCCTCACGCCTATACCGCTGATTTTTCCATCGGACGTGAGTTGCCCAAGCGATTCTCCGTGCAGTTATCGTACGTGGGCCGGTTCGGCCGCGATCTGCTCACCCAGCGTGACTTGACTCAGCCTTTGGACATTGTGGATCCGAAGACAGGAATCGACTACTACAAAGCTGCTTCTGCCTTGTCGAATCTGGCCAGGTCCTTCGCGCTGGCCAACAACGGTGGGGCGCCTACCAACTATTACCAGGGCTTTCCGACGACCGCCCAGATTGGCAGCGTTACAGCGCAGATGCTAGGACCAACGGCGCAATACTGGGTGGACATGTTGCCACCGCTGCGGCCGGGTGCCACCCAGTATGCGGACACTTTCGGAACTGGATTCGTTCCCACGGCGACAAATGCTAAGGATGGTTTGATTCAGGAAGTTTTCAACCTCTACTACAACCCTGCTCTTTCCGTCATAGGCGACGAGATCGTTGGCATCGCGGATATTGATCTGTACGGCGGGCTGGGAGACAACATCGGTTCAGGATCCTATTACTTCAACGGTCCGCCCGGACTGCTGGGCAATAACTCCGGCCAGTTCTTGAACAACCAAGCCATTTCGATGTATGGCTGGAGTTCCATTGGCAGCTCAAGCTACCATGCGCTGCAGGCAAACGTGAAGAAGCAGTTCAGCCACGGAGTTCAGTTTGACCTGAACTACACCTACTCCAAGTCTCTCGATATCACTTCCGCGGCGTCACGCGTCGGATTTTCCGTCTATGGCTACCAGAATATCGGGCTCGTCGGAAGCCGGCTGGCAAATGCCTTTTCCCCGAACTTGGCCCGTGCCGTCTCCGATTTTGATCTTACCCACCAACTCAACCTCAACTGGATTGTCGAACTGCCCTTTGGCAAAGGGCGGGCCCTCGCGGGCAATGACAGCAGCCTGTTGGATGCTTTTATCGGGGGCTGGCAGCTTTCCGGCCTGGCCCGCTGGACCAGCGGATTCCCCTTCAGCGTGGATGGTGGCCAGCGCTGGCCTACCGACTGGTTCTTGACCGCCATCACTCAGATGACTTCGCGACCAAGAACAGGCACTTTCAAGGGGAACGGTAGTGTCAACGTTTTCGCAGATCCCGCCGCAGCACAGGCTGATTTCACTTTGCCGCTCCCGGGCGGGGTCGGATCGCGCAACGTCCTGCGTGGGGACGGCTTCGCGGGTTTAGACATGAGTCTCGTCAAGCGCTGGAAGATGCCTTACGCCGAGACTCACAGGCTGGAATTTAGGTGGGAAGTTTTTAACGTACCGAACCTCACTCGCTTCAACGCCCAGGGTGTTGGATCGTCCCTGCTCACTTCCCTTACCCAGTCGCCGAACAGTTTTGGAGCTTACACGAGCCTGCTGACCCAGCCGCGCGTGATGCAATTCGCGCTGCGATACGAATTCTGATTGCGCAACCAACTCTCGTAGTGTCGGCCAACCGGAAGCTGTCCGGCCTCCCGGCACGGCCCCGGTCTACGGCAATCAGTTTCTTGTTACGATTCTGGAACAAAAATCGAGAGCTGGAAGCGGGGAGCGCAAAACAAACGTCCCAGACTCATTTGAGTCGTGGGACGCTCGTTTGAACAGCCCTCCCCCGAGTACTGCTCGAAGATAAAATAGGTCAGTGCAATGGTTGCTGACGGACTCGCTTGGGTCGCCCGAAGGTGGATCCCTCCCCGTTAAATACGCGACTACTTCGTCTGTGCTCCATCGAACAACTGGAACTCCCGAATCCGTGGTGTGCTGGAAGCGCTGAGAATATTCAGTCGCACTCGTTGTGTTCTCACGTGAGGAAAGGCATCGATCTTCTTGTGCCCGATCGTAGTTCCAGAATAGATCGTCCTCCATTGCACACCGTCCATGGCTTGGATGGCATACTTCTGCACCTTCTGTCCGTCCACCAGCCATTCCATGGTCAGAGCGCGGTCGAAACTAATAGGATGGGCGAAGAGCAAGTCGATCACTGCCGAATGAGATCCCTCTGGCGCCGACCACATCGTGTCGGGATCGGAGTCAACGGCTCCCTGAAATGCTGCAGCATTGGTGGCGCCGGCTGCAAGATTTTTCTCCGGTGAATAGATTGAGGCACGGGCGTCGCCGAATTCCTTGAGACGCTTCACGTCCGCATCAGGGAGCAGGCCCCGGGTGTCCGGAGCGAGTCCAATCATCAGTTGCGCTCCGCGACCCACTGTACGGTCGTAAATATCCAAGAGCTCGTTCACCGATTTCAGGCTCGTCTCGTCGTTGGGATGCCAGAACCAATGGTTCTTACGCAGCGGAGTATCCGCTTCGGCGGGACGGTAGCGGAGATATCCGCGCAGATCCAATACATTCCAATTTTCTTCCGACGCACTGCCATCTTCATTGCCCACCCAGCGTATGTCGCCGTACTTGAGCAAAGCAGCGTCCGCAAAAACCAAAGCATTCGGCTGATACACTCGGAGATTATCGACGTAGCGATCGAAGTCGTAGACATGACCGGCGCTACCTGCGCCATCCAGCCAGAATTCCACCAGTTCGCCATAACTGGTGACTAGCTCGTTCAGTTGGCCGAGGTAGTAACCGTCGTAGGCGGCGCTATCCTTGTAAGTAGGCTCGTGACGATCCCATGGCGAAAGATAAACACCAAACTTCAACCCATGTTTGCGAGCCGCGATCGCAACATCACGAACCAGATCTCCCTGGCCTTGCTTCCAGGGACTCGCCTTGATACTGTACTGGCTTTTTGCGGTCGGCCACAGGCAGAAACCGTCATGATGTTTAGCGACGAACACAACGTACTTAGCTCCGGCGGATTTTGTAGCCTGCATCCATTGCTCGGGGTCGACATTGGCGGGATTGAAAACCGACGGTTCGGCCCTGCCGTCTCCCCACTCCCGATCCATGAACGTGTTCGGGCCGAAATGAATGATTGCGCCGATCTCCAGATCCTGCCACGCGACCTGTTGCGGGCTCGGCTTCACGTCGGTGAAGTTCTGTGCTAACGAAAACGTTGGGTACAGCACGACAATTGCGCACTCCAGGACGGCGTTGCGAAATCTCCAGTTCATGTCTTTATCAATGGGAATCAATTTGGTGTGGTCGAAATGGTGCGCGCTGAACCCATCGTCGGAATATGGCAGTCTAGCTTAGACATGCATCCTTAGAAACACTGCCGAGCACACTCGCCAAGTTCGCTACCTTTTGCTCAAATAGAGCGGACTGAAGGCCGGGTTCAGCTGCGTCTTCGCCATGAGTCAAGCGATTGCCTTTACCGCCTAAGCCGGGATGCGATGTTCCTACGGAGGTATGGAACTCTTGAGCCAATGTTGTCCGGACAACGTGCACAACATTGTCGGAGTTAATACCACCACAAGGCATGACGAGAATCCGTCCCCTTGCCGCTTGCACCAGCCGCGCCAGAGTCGAAAGCCCGTCCGTGGCGAGCGGCTGGGCTCCAGAAGTCAGGATACGCGCTGCACCCGTCTGGATAACCTCCTCCAGCGACGTTTCCAGATTCTCTGCTGCATCGAACGCGCGATGGAAGGTTACCGGCAAAGGGTGGGCTAACTCCACCAACATTTTCGTGCGTTCGATGTCAATTCGAGTGCTCTCGTGCAGTATCCCCAACACCACGCCATCCATGCCGAACTGTTTGGCCGAGCGGATATCGTTGCGCATGACTTCAAACTCGTAATCGGAGTAACAAAAATCACCCGCCCGCGGACGAATCAGTACGTGAATGGGAATGCGAACGTAACGGCGAGCCGTTTGCATGAGTCCCGTGCTCGGAGTGATCCCCCCCGACGATAAGTCGCTGCAGAGCTCAAGGCGGTGAGCTCCGCCGCGCTCCGCCGCGACAGCGTGTTCCACCGATTCCACGCAGATTTCAAGGACAAAATGATTGGGCATTAGGGTTTACAGTCCGAAGAACCAAAGGTTGCGGGACAACGTGCGCAGTGTTGACTCATGTTCGCGTCGGCCCTCCATAGGTCAAGTTACAAGCGGGCCGCCCTCACAAGCTGTGCGTGCGGCGCCCGCCGACAATAGATCCGCCCCTAGAAGCTGTAGTGCAAACTGAGCTGTATCTGCCGCGGAGGAGAGCGCACGCTGGTTATCTGACCGAAGTTGCTGTCCGTTATTCCATTGTCAGGATTTCCGTAGCTGGCAATGTTGAAGATGTTAAAGAAATCGGCGCGGAAGCCAAGTATATGCTGTTCACCCCATACATGGAAGTCCTTGAACAAAGACGTATCGACCTGACGATAGCCGGGGGCGCGCTCGGTGCTGTTGTGCGCGGTACCAAAGGTAAACGGCAGCGCCACACCGTAAGCACAGGATCCATTGGAGGGGCAGTTGGTGGCGTTCAGCGCCGATGGATCAGTTCCCCACCAGTCGTTGACGGAACGATTACGGATGACCATCTTGCGGTAGTGGTTCGCGCGGCTAAAGCCAAACGTGTTGAAGGCATTGCTGTTGTCCGGGCCGAAGATGGTGACGGGAATGCCAGAATACAGGATGGCAGAGGTTGAAAATTTCCATCCTCCCAAGACAGCGTCAACAAACCCTTTTGCGTTGCCGCCATACGCCCTACCATGCCCAAAGGGAAGCTCGTAGACTCCCACAAAATTCAGGCTGTGGCGGATATCCATCCCGGATGGACCCCAGTCGGCTCTCAAATCGTAACTATTCTGGACGGTCGATCCGTTCATGGTGGTATTGGCCACGGGATAGTTGCCGGATGAATCGGTTAGGGATTTTGAAAATGTGTAATTGAGCGTGTACTCCAGACCATGGTGAGTTCGTTGGCGCAATGTTAACTGGCCAGAACTGTAATTCATCCTGGCTTCCGACTCGGTGATGAGGATGGTCCCGCATTCTCCCACCAGCGAATAGTAAGGTGGCTGGAGCGCGGTTGGAAACGACGAGTTACATCCTTGAAGTGGATTATTGATGATGGCGCTGGCCGCCGGCGCCTGGGCCAAGGTGAGTTGATTGCCGTTGCGGTAGTCCGCGAGATGATACCCTAGCTGGCCGTGATATCCCACGCTCAACGAAAGATCGTTGGTGATCGCATACTCGGTAGTGAGGCTGAACTGGTGAATGTACGCAGGCTGGGTATTCTGCGGCCAGACGGAGTATAGGGAGTTATTAATGCCGAGGGGCTGACTAAAAGCATCTGCAACCGTGAAGGGCGTGCCTCCAGAAGTACCTGCGGGAACGGGGGCGTTACTGTTAATCGCAAGCGAAAAAGGAGGACTGGAGGTCAGGCGCTGATTGAACGAGTAGCCCTCAAAGAAGCTGGTGGCACCGTAACCGCCGCGAATGACGAGCTTGGGCATCGCCTGGTATGCAAATCCCAGGCGGGGCATGATCTGTTTGTAGTTTGCGTCGTAGCAGGCGCGCGTAGGGCAAACGATCGAGCCTGGGGCCGCCAGAGCTGGGACGTGGCCAGCGTATTCCACCGTACCACCGGGCAGAACGTTGGCAGTCTTGTTGTTCTGCTCATACCAGGGCTGATCGACCTCATAGCGCACTCCGAGGTTTAAAGTGAGTTTGGCCGACATTTTGAAATCGTCCTGAAAGTAGCCCGCGACGCGCCATTGCCGGTTACCTACGTTGCCGAGAGGGGACGCGAGTTGAGTGTTGGAGATCCGACCCAGAACAAAGTCCGCCGGACCGTAGCCTTGGCCACCCGTCAGGCCTGTAAATTGGCCGGAGTAACTAAACTGTCCGAGAAATCCGACGTTGCCAGCGTTGAGATAATTCTGCTGGTAGCGAGTCGCCTGCCCACCGATGGAGAAGTAGTGGCGTCCGTGCTGCCAGGTGAGGTTGTCGTAGTAGTTGAAGGTGTTGTCGGTAAAGACCTGAGGGTTGGCATTGGTGCCGATATAACTCGCGCTGTTGTTGATGCTCTCCCCGGTGAAGCCTACATACTTCTGACTGCCAAAAGGGATGCCGACCGTGTTGTCGCCGGTCAGGCCGAATTTGCCCGACGGGTCCGTGGGAACTCCGTTGTTCCAACGCACGCGCGTGAAGCCGAAGCGCGCTTCATTGATCAGGGCAGGCGAGAAAGTGTGGACCCAACTGGCGCCGGCAATTTTAGTTGGATAGCTATTCCTGGCCGGGAAAAACACCGGAATTAAGGCCGTGGTAAAGTCGCTGCCCGTGCCCTGGGAGTAGAAGCCGTTGATGACATTTACGTTGCCTGGGGTCCAGTCGACCTTGAAGTCCTCCTGATTGTTCGAGACGAAGCTCGACTGTGAACCCACAAAGTTGTTCGCAAGCAGTTGGTCCGTCGGTGGCGAATTGGGAGCCGGGTAGAGACTGGGATGCGCTGCCAGATACTGGGCCACCGGATTCACAACTGGGACTTGGTCGTTCGTATAGGGCGCAAAGTTATTCTGTGTGTCAAAAAGCTGGATACCCTTGGCCTCGAGGGCCTGGAAATTTCCTTGGAGCATGTCGGGGGTGAGAAGGCTGGCCGAGGCAAAGCCGCCCTTGTGACGCCGCACGCCTTCGTAGTCTCCAAAGAAGAAGAGCCTATTCCGCACGATGGGCCCGCCAAAGGTTCCGCCGAAGATGTTCTGGGTATAGGAGCCCTTGGGGGTAACGGGATTGGTGAGTCCGTTCGCCCACGTATTGGCATCGAGGCCCTGGTACTGCAGCAGGTCATAGAGCGAGCCGTGATAGTGATTAGTGCCGGACTTCAGGATGGTCACGATCGCGCCACCGTTGGCGTTTCCGTATGTGGCGTTGGCGTTGGCCGAGACGACGCGCACCTCGGCAATCGCATCGGGCGCGGGATTGTAACCGATGAGGTTATTCTGCGGCTCGTTGTTGTCGGCGCCTTCTATCGTGTAATTGTTCTCCTGGGCGCGATTTCCGTTGATCGATACTTGGCCGTTGTTGAAGGTGTTGCGCTCGATGGCGTTGTTTCCGCTCATGCCGGTAGGGTCTGTATCGACTGCGCCGGGCTGGAAAAGCGTAAGAGAAGAGAAGTTGCGCCCATTCAATGGGATGTTCGCAATCTCGTTAGTCGAGAGAGTGTTTCCCAGCGTGGCATCGGTTGTATCCAGGATAGGATGCGTTTCCCCCTGCACCACCACGGTGGTGGAGGCGCCGATTTCCATTTTCGCGTCGATCTTCGCTATCCGGTTGATCTCCAGCGCGAAGGGGGGAATTTTCTGTGTGGTGAACCCAGTCGCCTCGATGGTGACGGTATAAGTACCGATGGGCAAAAAGCGAATGGTATACACCCCCGATGCATTGGTCCGCACCGTGGTCTTGACGGAGGTTGCGGAGTTTTCCGCGGTGACATTTGCGCCAACCACAACGGCGTCGCTCGGGTCTGTCACTAGACCCGTTATCGAGCCGGTAACTGTTTGCCCTAACGCGGCCGGCAAACACAGCAGGGCTGCGAGCAAACATGCGACAGAATAGCGAAGAAGTCTTGTTCTCATGTGATCCTCACTTCAGTTTCTTCTGGCTCGTTCCCGGTCTCACGGAGGTAGGAAGCTTGAGCATCTTGAATTCTGAATAGCAGCTCGCCCTTGGTCAGGGGATGTCACGAAACAGCGCGCGACTTAGGACATTCACTCCAAGTCAACCGCGCCCCCCAGCCCCTAGCCCTTGACCTCCACATGTTCCAAGGCCCAGGGCGCTCGTACGCGGATGAGGGAGGGTGCACTGAAAAACATCACGGCAGGAATCTAAGTCCTTCGCCTAGGGCGTTGTCAAGTAGAAAATGATCGATATACCACAAAACGATCATTTCTCGTGGTCTCTTACTCGTCGAATGGTCGATCCTTCTGTCTGTTCGCGACCCGATTGGGCGCGGAATTGGCGCTGATTCGACTAGATTACTCGCCACGTGCCTCGCTGCGGGTTAGGATGATAGGCTCTTTTATCGCTGGTTCGGATTTCCTTTAGAGGCGTGGAATTCCATAGACTCGGCCCANACCAGGCACATCACCCATGTCTGCTCGTCAACAGCACCGTTCTGACCGGATTCTTAAATTGCTGCTGAGCAAGGGCTCGGTGACCGTGGGAGAACTGACCGCCTCCCTAGATGCGTCTGCTCCCAGCATTCGGCGCGATCTCACGCGTCTCGAGGCCCAGGGATTGATCCGGCGAACTCATGGAGGTGCGACCCTCGCCCAGGAACTGCTGTACGAACCGTTTCGTTACGACACGGCCTTTCAAACTCGTCAACATCGCCTGGTTAGGGAAAAGCGGCACATCGGTGTTGCCGCCGCGGAATTGATCGTAGAGAACGAAACCATCGGTCTGACCGCGGGGACCACAACCACCTGGGTGGCGCGTAGCCTGCGTCATCGCAACAACATCACGGTCGTGACCAACGCCGTCAATATCGGAATGGAGCTGTGCAACATGCCCGGGCTCAAAATTCATTTGACGGGAGGCAACGTCCGTTGGCCCTGGTCGTTTTCCTTGATCGGAGCCGCCACTATTAATTTTATGGGCGACATCTTTCTCGATAGGCTGTTTCTCAGCGTCTCCGGAATCGATGCCCTGCGGGGAACGACCACGAACGAGTCGGATGAAGCCCTGTCGTTTCGGGCTATGGTGAAGCAAGCAAAGCAGGTGATCGTGGTCGCTGATTCGAGCAAGCTTGGTGTCGTCACCCCTTCCCTGATTTGCCCGATCGAAGACGTCGACGTACTCGTCACCGATACCGGCGCCTCCGATGAGATCGCTGGGGCGTTCACCCGGAGTGGCGTCAGAGTCATTCGCGCCTGACGCCGTTGCCCCCACTTCCTCACCCTCGATTTCGGCGATATCACCTGGCAGTCAGGGCAGTTGCTCTTCTGGACCAGGCCTGGGAGAAGGATAAGAATGCGCATAACATTGCATATAGAAAACAAAACTGATTGATATCACATAGTTCGATCAAAAGATCCTTGACAACTCTCGAAAACTGATGCGATAAGTATGTCCAAGATTTGAAAACCGCAGTCCCTCGAAAGTACCCGACCAATAAGGAGTCCGCTATGAAGCCTTGCAGTCGCCTGTTTCGGGAGCTTTGCTCCGTCACACTGCTCGCAGCATCGCTGATCTCGAACACTCCAGTCTCAGCCCAGAGTACGAACCGACAAATTGGCACCCAGTTCACGGTGACGGCCGACCCTCTCGTGCCCCGGCCCTCCGAGCAACCCTGCGTAGTACCTCTTTTTGCAAATCTCACCTTCGCGCATTTTTCCGACTCAACCCAGAACTTTGGGGTCACGCCCCCGGGCAACTGCTCCGGTCCATGGAAGAAAGTGGTGTTCGAGGCCGATTTCAGCGAGAACGGCGGAGTCCAGTTCGACCGCACGGCAAGCATTTATCTGGGAGACGCGAACATCTATTTCGGAACTACTCCTGAGCCGTTGTCCAGTGTCACGAACACGTGGCATGTCGAGCGGGACATAACCGATTACAGCGTTCTGCTGGCTACTCCGGTGCAGGGCACGATCGTTCTCGCAAACTGCACGACCGACTGCCCACCGCCTTTCAACACTTTGAATGGAGTCTTCACGGTAAACGCGGACCTGGAGTTTTATCCCGCGGACGACAATCGTCGCGACGACAGGGATCGTAACGAGCAGAGGACACCCGACCAGATACTTCCGCTGGTGCAGTCAAACGGTAACGGAGGCGTAAACCTGCCGGCCACGCTCTCGTTGCCGACCGATCAACTCTCGACCTCGTTTACACTGCCGACGAACATTGAGCAGGCTTACCTCGATGTGGTTTCCCAGAGCCAAGGCACTGACGAGCAGTGGTACGCCTGCTTTCCCAACGACCTCGCCAGCATCAATGTCGTCTACGGATGCGGCAACACAGACTTCCGTGAGACTGAGGTCACGATCGATGGCCAGCTTGCTGGCATCGCGCCCGTTTCCCCCTGGGTCTTTACCGGATTTCTGCCCGACCAGTGGGTGCCGATCCCAGCCGCCCAGACTCTCGATTTTGTTCCTTATCGCGTGAACCTCACACCCTTTGCCAGCCTGCTGAGTAACGGCCTGCCCCATACGATCGCGGTGAGCATATTCAACAACGACAATCACTTCTCCGAGACCGGATCGCTCTTGCTCTTCCTCGACCGGGCAGCCACGCAGACCACGGGCGCGGTCACTAAGAACACGCTGACCAGCCCGAATCCCGTGGTCACCGAGAACCTGCAGGGAACAACCACCGTCACCGGAACGATCACCGTGACGTCCAACCGCAATTTCACCATTGCTGGCTTCGTCAACACGTCGCACGGCAGGGTGACAACTTCAGTCTCTCAGCAGCAGAACTTTACCGGCATACAGACCATCGACTTCGATACCGTCAACGCCACAGTTCTCGATCAGAACACCAATGTGGAGACGAGTCTCACTTCCGCGACCAAAGTGTCGAGCGATGAGGGGACGGTCGTGACGCGCGACAACTTCAGCTTCCCGATCACGGTTGATTTCATCTTTCCCGTCAGCAGTTCTCCCTTCGGCTTCACGGTGGCGACCACTCAGAAATACCACACCGCCGAGCAGGTCGCGCTCGATGGACAGGTCGTCCACACCACGTCGGTTACGAACTCAGTGAACGCGACCGACGTAAATCCCGCGTCGAGCTCACAAAAATACACGTTTTCTGATTCCGATGGCGCCTTCTACGATTGCCACATTGCTTCGGCGAACAACATTCTTACTTCGGTCAGTCGTGGGTGCAGGCAAGACGAGGACTAGCACTGTCCGACATCAGAAGCTGCTTCTCCCGACACCCGGGCCCGGCCACGAACTGGGCCCAGGTGCCATTTTGTTGCCGGCCCCGATTACCGCTACAACGGTATCGAGAGCAAAAACAACCACGGCTCAGGACTTTGATTCATGCCGTCATCTATTCCACCGGGTACGGTCAGTCACGACAGGTAGTCGAGTCGAGGTGCTGGCCGGTAACGAAGACTGCGGGCAAATGTCCGCGTGGTATTTGATGAGTTCGCTCGGTTTCTACGCCGTTGACCCGGTCAGTGCCAACTACGTCTTCGGCACGCCTCTGTTCGACCGGGCGGAGGTCCAATTGGAAAATGGCAAGACGCTCGTGGTCGAAACGGAATTCTCCGAACGACCGTCCACAGGCCTGCGGGAGTTCTGGTACGTTGTAGTGAATTAACCACAATTCCACTTGCGCAAGAACCTGCCTTGAAAATCCTGTTGTCCAAATATCTGTTTGACAGCGCGTGTCCGGTATGACTTAATACCGGAGCGTGCACGTGCACGACGCCGCGGCTCAAATCATCGTTCACGGCCCTTTCAGAATGGGAGGCCCCGCAGTGCAGTCTCGGAGAGATATTCTTGCCTCCGCCTTACGGGCGGCGACCTTTGCGGGCACCTTGCCCGCATTTGCTTTGCCTGCGGCCGCAACAGAATCAACCGCACCTCCAACTTGTTTGACCCAGGAGCTTTCCCTCGCGGGAGAGTGGCTTTTTCGGCTTGACCCCGATGGCAGCGGAGAAGCCCACAACTGGCAACAATCCGACTTTTCTGCTGCCGGGTGGGCGGCTGTGGTTGTTCCGCACACCTGGCAGGTGATGCCGGGAGCAGAAGAATACCGAGGCGTGGCCTGGTATCGGCGCGCGTTTGAGGCCTTGGGGGAGTGGGAATCCAGCGCAGTAAGGATTGAGTTTGAGGCGGTATTTCATTCGGCCACCGTTTGGGTCAATGGCCAACTCGCCGGGCGTCACCTGCGCAAGGGATACACATCGTTCACCTTCGATATTACCTCGTTGCTTCGACGGAGCGTTCAAAATGTCATTGTCGTAAAGGTGGACAACTCGTTCGATGAGGCAATGCTGCCGCGAGGGCGTTCCAGTGATTGGGCGCACGACGGAGGAATCTATCGTCCGGTACGACTGCTCGTTACGTCTCCTGTGTTCATCGAACGATTGGCTGTGGACGCTGTGCCTCATCTCCTGTCCGGAGCGGTTGGTGCCGCAGACTCTGCCAGCGTTGAAGTTTCCACTACTGTACACAACGCCACGGCAAAGAGTTGGCAAGGACAACTCGGCTATCGCGTCGAGGAAGATGAGACTGGGCGCTGTGTCCTGGAGAAACACGGGGCTGCCTCTGTCACGTTGCAGCCCGGAGAGAGCCGCAGCGTTACCTTGACCGCAGGCACAATTCCCGAGCCCCGGCTCTGGCATTTCGATCACCCGCACCTCTACACCCTGAAAGTCACGCTCTCTCAGATCCCGCAAGTTTTCCACGAGTTGAACACAAGGCTCGGCATCCGCTCCATTGAGGTGAGAAACGGCGGCATTTACTTGAACGGCGAAAAGGTGCGGCTCATGGGTGTTGAGCGTATGGCCGGCAGCAACCCCGAATTTGGTATGGCCGAACCGGCAGGATGGATCACCCATGATCACGATGACCTGAAGAATCTGAATTGCGTCCTGACCCGGGTGCATTGGCAACAGGATCGTCGCGTCCTTGATTACTGTGATAGCCACGGCATCCTGCTGCAAAGTGAAGTTCCGGCGTGGGGGTATGACACCTTCGGTAAGGACCCCCACCCTCGCACAGAAATCATGCAGAACGGTTTAGAGCAGTTACAGGAGATGATCGAGCGCGACCGCAACCACCCCTCTATTATCTCCTGGGGATTGTGCAACGAGGTTGACGGACAGAACCCGCCCGCATATGAGTTTGCGCAGCGACTTTACGCCGAGGCGAAGAAACTTGATCCTCGCCGTCTTTGCTCGTATGCCTCGAATTCATTGGAGAAGACGCCTGGCAAAGACGTTAGCGCGCTGATGGATTTTATCGAATGTAACGAATATTTCGAGAGCTGGGCCGAAGGTACGCCAGAGGATTTGAGGCGTAGTCTGCAAGCCATCCATCAGGCTTTTCCGGAGAAGCCGATCATCATCTCCGAGTATGGATATTGCGCCTGCGTTCCCGAACGGCCGGAAGGCGATGCCCGGCGGATTCAAGTGCTGCTCGATCACACCCGCGTCTGCCGTGAACTTGATTTCGTCGCTGGCCTCATCTTTTTCTGCTACAACGACTACCGCACGCATGTCGGCTACAAGGGCGCGGGAGCCACCAGGCAAAATCCTCATGGCGTGGTTGATCTGTACGGAAACCGCAAGCCCTCCTACGATGTGCTGCGCCGGGAATCCAGCCCGGTGGAGTCGTTTCAGGTTACCGGTCAGCCGAGTGCTTTTGCCGTTACCCTGAGATCTCGGAAGACAGTTCCCACGCACCGCATGACAGGCTATACCGTGAGGGGGGTTCTCTATGGGTATGGCGAGATTCCCCTGGAGCGTCGCGTGGTGGTGGTGCCGACGCTCGCGCCGGGCGAGCAGGCCACGATCCTCATGCAGTTCACCGAAAAAGAGCCGCTGAAGATCGTATTCGATGTATTGCGCCCGACCGCGTTCTCGGCATACACGCACCTGTGGCGTGCATAGTTTAGCTTTTCTCACAGAGGGACCGGATGGGTGCGAGCATCAGGATTGCACCGGCAAACACTCAGCGTACTCGCGCGTCAATGGAGCAGACAGGAAAACAATTCAGCCGGACTGACCGATATGCCAACTCCCCTCCAGCCCGAAACGACGGCCGCGAACCCCACCTATGACACCACCTACATCTGGATGATTTCCCTCGTTGCCGCGCTCGGCGGCCTGCTGTTCGGATACGACTGGGTGGTGATTGGTGGCGCCAAACCTTTTTATGAGAAGTTTTTTGGTTTGTATGATCCCGCGCAGCAGGGGTGGGCGATGGGATGTGCCCTGGTCGGCTGCCTGCTTGGCGCTATGCTTTCCGGCGGGCTCACCGACAAGTTCGGTCGCAAGCCTATGCTCCTCTTGTCGGCAATGTTATTCGCGCTCTCCTCGATAGGCACTGCCTTGTCAAATGCGTTTGACGTCTTTGTGGCTTGG
>JGI25616J43925_10000304_pt1 | contig 16961 bp, 18 predicted proteins | sample GraSoi2013_100cm_FD_43925 | JGI IMG/M metagenome (IMG submission 43925) | reverse complement strand
CTAGCCAAAGCGAGCCTTCCTGGTGACTTACACACTGATGTAGCTGTAGTGGCCTTGAAGTTGAAGTAACGCGATCGCGGAAACCATAGAAGCGACTACCAATATGCCTGGCAGTGTATGGCGAAGCATCTCTTCTACCAACATCTCCGAGCCGATCGATAAACCATTGTGTTTAACGAGCGCTTTTGCCTGCTCTTCAAGCGCGGTGTGACAGCAGCAAAACTGTACTCCACGTTTGTGCAGCGCATCAATGCTTGCATCCTGAAATCTTGAATTCATATTGTCAGGATCGGTTGAGTTGTAATCGGGGCTCGTCGATGTGCGGCTGCGATAGAAAGGATTTTTGATTGCGGGCTCTCCTGTATCGGGATCGTTGACTTGTAACCACGCGCCTATCTGGTATTTATTCCAGACATAGTCATCGAAATTAAGAAGGTTGGCTGGTCCATGTAGCGCCCCAACCAGTTTGATATGATCTACCGGCACTCCAAAGCCGTAATGCAATGCATTCAGTGAGTTCTTCATTTCATCCAGAAAGCTGCCCTGATTGATCGCTCGAGCATCGAATAACTGCTTAACCGGCGCTTTGTCCTCCACGAGTTTGCGGAAGTCGGCGATCTTCCATTGAGATGTTGACCACACGATCTGTGGTTCAGTCTCTGGGTGAGCCACGGTTGGAGTTGACAGCAGACTAACGCCGACAGCAGTAATTGTAGCGGAGCCGGCACTCAAGAACTTTCGCCGTGAAACGACAGTGCTGGATTGTTCGGAACGGAGCGTGACTGATTCCTCTTTACGAGGCATCGTTGAAATCTCCTTTACAGTACCAGGACTGGACGGGACGTCGGGATTGCTGGTGGCCAAATCTCTGTTAGGGTCGAGAGCCGCAGGTAACCAGGAGAAACACTTCCAGCCCGTGTGCTTTTTGGAGTTCACTTTCGGCGGTTTACGTCCTTTCACGAGAGTTCTTTGATAGGTCTTCACCGATCAGGGTGAAAGGGCATACCCCGGTGCCCAGCGCTGGCTGGTTCTGGCGTCTGCAAGTCAAGATTCACGACGACCGGCTCCTGGCCATTCCTCACGACTACGGCTTCGCACGTCTTATTTGGATCAGCATTAATCTCCTGGTGCGGCACATACGGGGGAACGTAAATAAAATCTCCGGCTCCGGCTTCGTCACTGAGTTCCAATCGATCGCCCCAGCGCATCCGCACTCGTCCTTTCACCACGTACAGGACGGTTTCCAGTTCTCCATGGTGGTGCGGCCCCGTCTTCGCATCAGGTTGGACGACCATGGTCCCTGCCCACAACGTGGTCGCTCCGGCTTTCGCATGAGTAATTGCAGCAGCCCGCGTCATGCCCGACGTCTGTGGCGTATTCATGTCCAGTTCGTCGGCATGTACGATTTTGACTCCGTTCTTCCTCCAGTCCATAAGTAAGGCTTTCTTCTGAAGATCTCAGTAATACGCAGAGAAATCTGACTGCGCATCTGCTACCGACTCACGCTGTTACTCAGACTGCTGAAAACCATTTTTGTAAAAATATCCGGGGGGACGTAACCACTGCCCCACTTGGCGTCGAAGTCTTTTGTCGGCGCAGCGGCCACTGCTTGATCGATTGTCTTGCCTGCGGCAAGCAAGACCTTGATGCGCTCCCGAACCTGCACCAGCATGTCACGGTAGTTTTGCAAGTCTGCGCGAGTGGCTAAAGGACCATGGCCCGGGACGATCTTTGTCCGCTCATCCGTCTGAGCCAGAACTCGATCCAGGGCATGAATCATGCCCTCGATTGATCCTCCCGATGCTAGATCGATGATGGGATAGAAGGGATTTGAGAAGAGGTCTCCGAGCACCGCGACATTCGCCGGAGAGATATAAACAACTGTGTCTCCATCTGTGTGGGCAGGTCCGTAGTTGGCTAATGTCACCCCCTGAGAACCTTGACTCAACGTCATGCTGCTTGAATAAGTCACTGTTGGCAGTGCCTGCGGCGGGTAATGACCATCATGCAGGCCAATGGCAGGCGCGTCCTGCACCGACGAGAGACACTTTTTTACGTTCTCCTGCGCTACGATAGTTACGCCCCCAGAGCCGAAAAATACATTCCCTCCGATGTGATCAAAGTGGCAATGTGTATTCACCAGCCGCGTGACGGGGCGCATCGTCGCTTTGAATATCGCGTCGCTCAGTTCGGTAGCCCGCGAATCCATTCCGCTATCGATCAGGAAAGTGCTGCTGTTATCAACAATCGCCGTAACGTTTCCTCCATCCCCGGAAAACACGAATAAACCATTGCCCAGAGAAATTGTCTTCAAAGGGCTACTCTCAAACTGTTCCGTGGCCCTCTGAACGACAGTCTCGTGTGCTCCCGCTTGTGCCGCCGCTCGCGAGATTCCACCTGTTACCACCAGAGCCAAGATCACTACTTGAATGGATGGAAATGACGGCCTGACCCGATGAAGAATGTATTGCACTTTGTTGGCTCCTTCACACTGAGGCTGGACCCGCGGCTGAGATTGCTGCGTGCACCGGATCTGGATGCTCGCAAGAACTTAAGACGAGCTGCCCAGAAATGTGCGGATCGCAACCGAGACAAAATTTTCGGAAGAGAAAACGAGAATGGCTGCAGTGACACCATCGCTGTAGAACGCAACCATGAATCGTCCGAGTCTCCGCATGGTGAACCTTACCTCCGATCGTGCCCTGCTCCGCTCAAGTACGAGCAAGTGAAATTCCAAACCGATTCCTTTCGGCAAATTACCGATTAATTTGGGCGGGCGTGGTCGGGAGAAGCCATCACGGTTTCAGGTGCACGCCGCTACACCAGAAGTGGGCCGAAGAGTCCAGCTACCGATCTTCCGTCGACGATTGAGCTTTGTATATCAGAGTGATACGAGGGAAGTGCCGACCGCTGCCGGACAGTGTGTCCATGGAATGACATCGTTCGCGCTTGACCAGGGGCTTAATCTCACCCAAGAGGGGTTGTACCGAGGCGGATAAAGTGGAACTGGACTTGCTCTTGCTTGCCGGTGGGTGAACAAGCACGAGTGTGGTCGAATTCACCATCGATAAGGAGCGAAACGCGATGACTGACGAGAAGAGTGCCAAGGGCCTGCAGGACGGATTTTCAAGAAGGAGCGTTCTGGGAATGGGCTCCGCTGCATTGGCTGCGGCTGCATTCACCACATTCAGTGCCCACGCGCAAACCCGGGAAGGTACGCGTCAGGCAGAAGGCGACCATTCCTCGAGTAACCCCGGACAGGAGAACAAGCCTCTTCTGCTCCAGAATCCCAACTCCAACATGCCTCCGCCCACTGATAACGGAGATGTTGGGCCCATCTGGTACTCCTTTGATTTGGCGCACAAGCGAATTCAAGAGGGTGGGTGGACCCATCAGGTGACGCAGCGCGAACTGCCGTCTTCCACTGACTTAACGGGCGTCAACATGCGTTTGACGGCTGGAAGCTTTCGCGAACTGCATTGGCATACAGCCGATGAGTGGTCCATCATGCTCTATGGAAATGCCCGCGTTACGGTACTGAATCCCGATGGGACGATCTTTATCGACGACGTCAGCAAAGGCGATCTGTGGTATTTCCCGGCCGGCTTTCCTCATTCTATCCAGGGCCTGGAGCCAGACGGATGCGAGTTCCTCCTGGTCTTCGATCAGGGTATGTTTTCGGAAGACGGTACATTCCTTCTCTCGGAATGGGTGGCGCATACCCCTCCCGACGTGTTGTCGAAGAATTTTGGACTGCCGGAGAGCGCTCTCACCACTCTGCCGACGAGTTTTCTTTACATTTTTCCTGCAGACTTACCGAAGTCATTGGCGGAAGACAAGGCAGCAGTTGGCGGGCAGAAAGTGCAGTCCCCCATCCAATACACCTTCAAAATGGAAGCGATGGCGCCAACCAGGCGAACTACCGGGGGCGAAATACGCATCGTCGACTCGCATAACTTTCCTGTCTCGAAGAATGTTGCCACTGCCATGAACACGATCAAGCCTGGAGGTATGCGCGAGCTCCATTGGCATCCCAATGCCTCCGAATGGCAGTTCTACATGGCGGGGAAGGGACGAATGACTGTGTTTATGCCCGTTGGGTCGGCACGTACCATGGACTTCAATGCCAACGACGTCGGCTTCGTTCCGGCCAACGCCGGTCATTACGTGCAAAACACTGGCGATACTGACCTGGTGTTTCTGGAGATGTTCAAGGCGAGCGAAGTTTTGGACTTCTCCCTAAACCAGTGGATCCGGCGGCTTCCTCCCGAAATGGTTTATTCGCATTTGAAGCTCGACAGGAATTCGATCCAAACCATTCCGGCAGAAAAGCTGCAGATCGTGCCCCGATAGTACTTCGCTGTCGTAGATTTTAGCTCGGGCCGCGAAGCGCGGTTAGCAGAAACGGGTAGCGTCGTAACTGAAATTACGGCCATGGCGTGTCGAGGATCGGAAAAACATTGATTGTGCACGTGCCCGAAAACCGGCATGCAGAAAATAAAAATAGAAGTTGAACAATTTGGACTCTGTGGAGGTTTTCCATGTTAGAAGGAGCCTTTCAGCCGATACATCTTTTGGTGATCTTCTTCATCGCGCTGATGATGTTTGGTCCCAAGAAGCTTCCGGAACTCGGCAAGGGTATCGGCCAAGGTATTCGTGCCCTGAAGGAGGGGATCAAGGACACGCATCCCGCTTCAGGAAAGAGTACGAGTACGGTGCCGAGAGACCCTGAAGTGCAAAGCTAATCCTCATTCTGATGCGATGTCACGCAGTGCAGTCCCTTGATCATACGCGGCGAGGTCCTGCGAATGCGGAAAAGCACATTCTTAGACCTCTTCCCACAATAAAGACCGCATGATCCGGAATCTGTCGCAAAAAAAACCTGACACCGTCAAAACGACGCCAGGAGAAGCAATTCGGAACTTGGGGTTACGACAATCCTTGAGTTACGACTCGAAGGGCCAAACCCGCTGCCAACGACAGCAGTCCGAGCGCCCCCACAGTGGCAACGAACTGACAGTTTTGGGAAGGAAATCAGTTGTTGCGTCTTGCGGCAGCAATTTCGATTTCCTCGCCGGTGGGGCTCACCGCCTTAACACTCGCTTGTTTGATCTGAGTTGTATTTGACGCCTGCTCGTTTGGCATTGAGAGCACCGGCCGGCTGGTCTGCTTCGCGAGCTGCGTCGCGCGCGCTTTCGGATACACAAACTCCTCGCCGTAGTTGGCCCCTGGGTAGAACCACGAGTGAATGGCTTCCGGCTGGCCGGAGGGCCTCTCCTCGAAATGGATTACCGTTTTCCCCGTGGGTTGCTGCCGGTAATCGGGAACCGCGAGGATCGTCGTCACTAGTTGTGTTCGATCCGCATTCCAGACCTCAACGATATGGCGCTCTGAATCGCCATCCGCCAGGGTGAACCAATAGGTTCCGGCTGCGAGAACTCGCCCTGGTACCTCGACTGGCTCACTGAATGTTAGCTTGGTCGCACGGTCCTCCACGTCTGCCTTCATGGTACTTGGTGCCGCCAGCAGGCAAAGCAGCACTAAACAGAATGTCACGACAAACCACTTCCTTGTATTCACTGTATTCACTGTATTCTCCTTGAATTCAATCGCGCCTCGACGGACCCGACTGGTACTAGTTCTTCGTAGATATTTGGGTTCAAATCACTTCACATCGGGACCGACTCGATGGGGAAGCCGTTTGCAATACGAAGCTCCCTGCCCGAGCCGATCCCACGTTCTTCTTGCTTTCGTAATGTCATTCCTTGAAGTTCCAGTCGAGCGACTGTTCGCGGGGTGACATCCACTTACTTAACCTTTTGCCGAACTCGGGGGGAACTTCTTGAACATCTTCGCCACACCCTTGTCCAGATTTTTTTCATTCTTGTCGGCCTTGTCCGATAGAGTGTCTTCGGCACTTCCGCGCCAGATCAACTGCTTGGTTTTTGCGTCGTACAAGTCCACAACCAGGGTTCCTTCCTTGTAGTCAGTTTCGGTCGTAGTAGATTCGCCCATCCCGCCGAATCCTCGCCAACGCCATCCGCCACCTATGCCGTCATAGAACGTTTGAAGCTGTTTCTGGGTCTGAGTGGTCTTAATCGCTACGACGGCGACATCGCCGCCGCTGGCCACCAGAGTCCAGCCTTTGGCTGCCAGTTGGGCATCCACTGCAGTCTTGATTCGGGCATCCCACAGGGAATTCTCAGGCTTGACGTCCTGCCACGAATAGGTTTTGTACTGAGAGAAATTGGCTTGGTGATTAAAGTCAGTGGTAACGTGCTGGGCAAATGCAGATCCCAGCACACTCAGGAAAAACATAGCGCAAACTGCTGTACGAAATAAAGGCTTCATGCAAAATCTCCTTCTCCTTAAGTGAGTAATGCATTTGCATCTCCAAACATTTTTCACACGACAAAGTCCCTTTGCTCGTTCCAGTTCCACCGGTTTGTGCATGTGTCCCACAGAGAATTCGAGGGGATTGGCACGGGGGTGAAACCGTCGATATATCGACGCGGTTACCACCTGCGGACACTTCGATGCGTTAACCCTCCCCGCTGCTGATCTTTAGCGAGAAAAACCTTGGGCATTGTGTAGACATCAGGTTTGGAAGGCAAGATGCAACATCAGCAAAGAAAGATCGTGAGCTTCAAAGACACGAAACGGCAGGCCCCATATCAACGGTTCCCGATTGAGCATCTCGTGCGAATGGATCAAGAGAATGGCACTGAAACTACGAATATCATCAGCAGAACGCTCTTGTTGCTGTATCGCTATCCTGATTTCGGTCTCTTCTGCCACCCTGAGGGCTCAGACGTCAGGCGAAATCGACGCCCACTTATTCTCGATTGCGACTCCGTCTCTTTCGTTGTGCGGCCAGCCCGCCGACGAGTGCTCACCAGACTCCGCCGCTGTGCCTCCGCAGCAAGGTTCGAGTCAGAGCGGTTCGAGTCAGAGCAATGCCGGCGGCAGCAACAGCTATCAGAACGATTGGGTGCATTCCTGGCTGCGTAAAGTGGACCAGGTTCGCGCCAATCAGCCTCACTTTGTCTCGCCCATTGTCACAACTCACGTCCTGTTGGTCCAGCAATTCCGCTATGACATGTCCTGGCAGCAGGATCCCACGGGTGGCACGGTAACCTCGAACTACGGAGCTGGACGCGGTCTGGAAATCATTCCTACAACGCGCCTGGAAGTGGGGATATTTCCGCCCAGCTATTTTGTGCATCAATCGAAGACCCCAGATGGATTTGGAGACTTCTCGTGGCAGGTGAAGTTCCGGGCGTTTTCCGCAACGGAGCACAAAGGCGACTACTTCGTCGGATTCTTTCTTGGTGGTTCCTTCCCTACGGGCGACACCCCGAACGGCCTGGGCCATACCGTCCTGTCCCCCACTTTCGCAGCGGCGAAAGGCCTGGGTCCGGTGGACATTCAAAGCACGATTGGCGCAAATCTTCCAACCAGTGGGACGAATACTCTGGGCCGCACCATTGTCTTCAATACCGCCGTCAATTACAGGATTAAGGGAAAAATCTGGCCCATGATCGAGCAAAATTCCCTATTTTGGTCGGGTGGGACTTTGGACGGAAAGAAGGAGGTTTTCCTGACGCCGGGACTGGTGCTGGGCAGCTTTCCACTCGCGGAGCGACTCCATCTCACCATTGGCGGTGGGGTGCAGATCGCTGCGACGCAGTTCCACCAGTACAACCATCGCTGGATCTTGTCGGTGCGATTCCCGTTCTGAGCAGTCTTTGTGTGAGATGTGCGCGCGTCGGGCCGAATATCGATGGAGACCCCGCCGTCTGGATGTCGCCAACGTGTCAGGGGCCCGACAGGGCGCACTAATTGAGATACAACAACCTGGCCCTGGCGAAGAACTTAGACTGCTCGGCCCTTGGCCACAGGATTGCTTCAATTACCTCGCTGGGCGGGGATTAGACTCGCGACTTCGGTAGCTATGTTCAAGGAGAAGAAATATGAAAATCGGTTTGTGTGTCAGGATTCTTGCAATCACCAGCGCTCTGGCGGTTGCTTCTGCAAACGGCCAGTCCAAGCAATTCCAAGATGGGACAATCATCAACGTCCAGAAACAAGATGTGGCGACCCCAACTGTAAGAAGTGGTGCCGATCCTGTTCGCACACCATTGCAGTCGCACTACTATCTCTACAACGTTTCGGTGCAATTGAACTGCGACGTTTACGTTGGGCGTTACCAGGCCGAACTTGATGATTTGCCCTCTGCACTATCCCCTCACAATTCTGTTCAGGTTCAAGTGAAGAAGCACGTAATGTACCTGAACTTTCCCGGCGATACCGTGAAGATGCAAATCGTGCACCATCAGGTTAGCCACGAAGGGGCGTGTGCTCAGGGCGCGGCCGTCAAGCAATAGCACAAGAGGGTGACTGCGCTTGGGAACACAACGACGAAATGGGGATGGAGAATGGCGACGAGGCAAGTTCAGGTGGAGCGATTTAGTGTGACTTCCTCCAAGACGTTCCAAGAAGTTGTAGCGACGATCGAGAACGCTATTGGGCATCCCGACATGAACGCCTTTAGGAAGAATGTCACGGCAGCAAGAACGTACGGCGAACTGGAAAAGATCGTCCATGGAGCAACTGGCCCATCGGAATTGATGGAGTTCACGCGCATGGACCTCGGCGAGGTTTTGCGCAAGGGAAGCGGAGCGGCAGCACGGCAGAGTCTACGCCTCGTCGTAGGCAACCCCGTCATCATGAGCCAGATGGTTCAGCACGTCCCGGATGCAGGCTCGTACGCGCCAGTGACGATTCTCATCGACGAGCGCCCAGACGGAGTTCACCTTTCTTACGACAGGATGGCGAGCTTTCTCGCCCCGTACGGAAGCCCCGAAGCTCTGAAAGTTGCTCAGGATTTGGATTCGAAGGTCGAGGCACTTTTGGCGGCGGCTGCAGGCTGAGAGATCGGTAGGTATCCAGATCGTATGGTCGTGCACTCGAAATCCAGGAAGACCTGAAGAGACTCAGATGGCAAAAACTTATAAGGCGGTCGAAGTATCAGCGCCAGGCGGTCTTCGCGCTGACGAGCGAGCATAACCCATAAGACTATCTCTGTCTTAATTTCCACAGTCGCGAAAGCAGCTGAAGTACACCATCATAACGATGCCGCCGGAAACTAAATGGGGTCGTTGGCTGACTGAGGCTGGCGCTGCGGCCCGGGAAAAGCCATGTCGACGCGGTTGGACACAATTGCTTTCTGGTGTTCTACCGGAATGCTGAATCTGTTCCGACCGAGGGAAGCGGATGAAAGAAGAGCCTCGATAACTCGCGTTTTGCTGGTCACGATTTCGATCGCTGCGACTCACGGTTTCGCCCGCGCGCACTCATCCGCTCAACGAGAAACGCTGCCACCTTCTTCGATCACCGCCCAGGAGCAGTCTGGCGAAAACCAGTCAACGTCGAGCCAGTTCCGGTCGTCGAATCCCGACGTGGCCCGTCCGTGCACGTTACGGGTACCCGACACAATTCCTCAGTACCCGGCGAAGGAAGCTACGACTACCAACGGATCCTTCGTATACACCCCCCTATCCGCACGTTGTAAGTTCCACCTGTTTCTGAAGCAAACCTATTCGCCCTACACGTTCGTGTCAGCAGGTTTTCAGGCAACCTGGGCCCATGCAATGGGGCAGTGGCCCCACTATGGCGGAGGTATGCAGGGTTGGGCGAAGCGATTGGGCGCAACGCTGGCGGACACAGAATCGCGGAGATTCATCCAGGGTTTTGCTCTATCGACGATTTTGCATCAGGATCCTCGCTATTTCCCTTCACGCAAGAGAACACTCATTTCGCGTGTGTGGTATTCCACAACCAGAGTGGTAGTCACCAAGAATGACAAGGGCGATAGCACATTCAACACGTCCGAGGTTCTGGGTGCTTTATTCGCTAGTTCGTTGCAAAATGCCTACTACCCAAGACATGACCGAAGTTTTGGGGACACCATGAATCGCTTTAGTGGTGCTCTGAGCTCGGACGCGATTGGATATCTTCTCCGCGAATTTACGCCGGACATGAAGCGTCTCTTCCGGAAACATGCGCCGAAGAAAATCAAGAGGATTGAGGAGAAGCTTCCTATCCCTCCCGAAGACAAGCCGTAACCCGGACACAACACGACACACAGCGACCACTGGATTAATGCTTGGACAGGCGGCGAAGATGCTTGCACCGTCGCCCCGCCAGCGACTGCATTTTCGGGTCGTTCCGCGCGAACAGTGTGTACAATAGTTCACTCGGACGTTTCTCTCCCATCGGCCGGAAACATCCTGTGAAATTATGGTTTTCACTGCGACAGTACAATCGATGTTCGCAACACGCCTGTCTAAGCCAACTCCCGCCGTTCGGAATCCTATTTCGGAAGCGAAAATACGGGCTAGCCATTCCCACGGAAAGGAAGCGACGTGGTCGTCCTGGTAATTGGTGGTGCGGGATACATCGGCAGTCATGCTGCCCGTGCGCTGAAGCGCTCAGGCCATGAGCCGGTAATATACGACAATCTTTCAACCGGCTACGACTTCCTGGCAGACGGTTTTGAGCTGATCACAGGGGATGTTTTGGATCAGGCCAAGCTAGCCCCGGTCCTCCGCCGGGTAGGTGCAGTAATGCATTTCGCGGCATACGCGTATGTGGGCGAGTCGGTCACGAACCCGCGAAAATATTTCCGCAACAATGTGGAAGGAGGGCTATCGCTGCTGAACACCGCAGTCGATGCAGGGGTGAAAAGGATGATCTTTTCCTCCACTTGTGCGGTGTACGGCGAACCATCCAAGATTCCAATCGCTGAGGACACCTCAAGGCAGCCGGTGAATCCTTACGGCGTCTCCAAAATGTTCTTTGAGCAGGCACTGGAGGCATATGATCGCGCCTACGGCTTGCGCTTCGCCAGCCTCCGCTACTTCAATGCGGCCGGCGCAGACGAGAGCGGAGAGATCGGCGAACTGCACGACCCCGAGACTCACTTGATCCCTCTTGCTCTTCGAGCGTCAGCCGGCATGGGCCCGGCGTTGCAGATATTTGGATCCGACTATCCTACCCCGGACGGCACATGCATTCGAGACTACATTCACGTGAACGACCTGGCCGAGGCACATGTCAAGGCTCTTGACCACCTCCACGCCGGTAAAGCTTCTTTCGCGGCGAACATAGGCACGGGCCAGGGCCATTCCGTCAACGAAGTCATCTCCACGGTAGAGGAAGTGACGGGCAATCCAGTTCCGCGACGCGTGGTGCCTCGTCGGCCTGGTGATCCACCTGCGTTGGTTGCGGATCCGCGCCGGGCAGAAAGCCTCTTACAGTGGAAAGCTAAACGTTCCCTACAGGAGACTATCTCGACAGCATGGAAGTGGATGGAACGGCGACGCCAACAGCCTGCTGGTGTCCAGTAGAGTCTAGGTACCGCGAGCGACTGCGAAGTGAATCAGTCTTAAACTACTTCAGAAGAACAACCGAGGGAAAGTTATGGGACATGATCTCCTGGAAAAACGAGTAGCGGTTCTAGGAGCCGGTAAAATGGGTGGCATATTGCTTCAAGCGCTCCTTAAGAGCGGCTTACTTTCAGCGAAGCTAACCTGCGCCACCGTGCAACATGAGGAGCGGGCGAAGGCGCTTAGTGCGAAGCTGAATGTCAAGGTCGGAACGGACAACGCGGCAGCAGCCAAGGGTGCGGACATCATTCTGATTGGAGTTAAGCCGCAAGTCGTGCAGGAAGTCATCGACGAGATTCGTGGAGAGATCACTCCGGATCAGTTGATCGTCTCCGTGGCCGCATCCGTTCCAACCTCGTTAATTGAGAAAAGCCTGCCAGCGAATATCCCTGTGGTTCGGGCAATGCCTAACACGCCCTGTTCGTTGGGGGCCGGCATGACGGCCTTGTGCAAGGGCAAATACGCTAATGCCGGACACGTCGCTATGATTTGCAGGATGTTCGATGTGGTCGGACGAACCGTTGTAGTCGACGAGAAGCACATGGACGCGGTCACGGGCCTCTCGGCGAGCGGGCCCGCGTACATCTACATTATCCTAGAGTCGCTGGCCGAGGCGGGCGTAAAGGTGGGTCTTCCCCGAGATGTCGCTACCCTCCTGGCTGCCCAAACCACGCTTGGAGCGGCCCGAGTTGTGTTGGAGACTGGCGATCACCCGGCACTGCTCAAGGATGCCGTGACTACGCCTGCGGGATGCACGATCGATGGAATCATGGAATTGGAAGAGGGCAAATTGCGGGTGACACTCATCAAGGCGGTCGTGAGGGCGACGCAGAGAGCCAAGGAGTTAGCGTTTACCTGAAGACCCGTCTGAAGGCACGACTTGGACTCCCGTAAGTGGTGAAGACCGGACAATTAGCTAAATCGGGACTAACAAGCCTCGTCCTATAGTGCCGGTGAATGAGTCCTGGAACTTCAACGCTGCGGCGCGGAATGGGCCGGGTAAGGCTCGCAGGTGGTCGGCAAAATCCCAGGCCAGGTCGCGGGCTTTGCGCACATTCCATCCTGCCAGCAGACGACCAATCTTCCCGGTGTCCTGCGCCAATTCGCCAAGGATGCCTGTCGCCAAGAAGGTTAGGGCCGCTGGCAACTCTGCTTCGAGCAAACCATTGACGTGCTCATAGTCGTCGTGCTCCGGACTATTCAGACTGGGGTTCAAATGCAAATCATCGTCGGTTTGCAGCAACGCCAACGGCAGATCGTGATTGATATGCGCATTCATTCCAGCCAGCGCGAACTGGATGCGATCGACGTTGGGACGATTTCTCGCCTCGAACAATGCAAGCCAGGAACTTGGCGTGTTCGCCGGCTGGTCAAGAGCTCCGGAAATGGCCGAGAAATAGAATTTTGCAAACACCACATCAAGAAGCGTCAGCCATGCGTCATCCTCCCAGCCATTCGGCGGAGGCTGAGTGTCGACTTTTTCCGTCACTTTCAGGTAGAGCAAGTTAAACCACTTGAGCCCATCGTTGCTGGGTAACAGATTGTCGATTTTCTGCATGACCGCGAGAACGTCGGGTATTGTGGCGGGGGCAGCCGCAGTCACGATTTGAAGCAGTTGTGCATCAGTTGGGTTGAGTCCGTTCATACTGACTCTCCTCGCTCTGCTGACAGGGCCCCAAATCGAATGGATCCCACGCCTTCCGAAAACCACCAGGAAGGGCGGGCTTCCCAGGAAGAAACTTTGCACTATGGTACTCGCAAGTCACTTGCTGCATCCGGCGCGAGTTTGACTTCTACGCAAGCGCCCCATAGTCTGGAACTAGCTCTTTGCAAGGCCATCCCCCCAGTGGGGGCGTCACGGCTTCGACGGAGATGCTTGCGGCCAAGAGGCATGCCGGGGTGCACACACCCGTTAATCGTGGGCAAAATGATAATTGCCAATCAACCAATGGCATACGCTGCTTAATTAGTTAAGTAGCCGTCCTCCGCGGCTTCGCCCGTGGGCTGCGGTCAGGACGTCGCACAGCGGGCTGCTCTTCCCTGCTACGTCTGGGCAGGGAGGCTAAGATCTCAGGCTAGCGGTTAGCGTTTCTTGTCCGTTCTGAGCGTGGGCCGCGAACGTCCTCGGGTAATGCCGAGGGCATGAACGTGAATAAGCATGTAGTCTCTTGACCAGTAACATTTTCGGACGCGGGTTCGACTCCCGCCGCCTCCACCAATATAAACTGCTGATACTAAACACGTTACAAACTGATAGAAAAACTCGTACAATAAACGTACAATGGATTCGGCAAGGGGCCGATTCCATGCTCGCCGTTTACTCCCGACACTATCCTCCCTGTCCCTCCAGCGACCTCAACTACAAGCGCTGCCGCTGCCCCAAGTGGATCAATGGCGTACTCGGGTCCGATGGCCCCTTCATCCGTCGCAGTGCCAAAACCCGCAGTTGGGAAAAAGCCGAAGATTTCAAACGCAAGCTGGAAGAGGAATATGAGGCGAAGGAGAAAGGACTAGAAGAGGCCTCTCGCCCCGAGCCTGCTCTCGTCACAGTTAAAGAGGCAGTGGCACGTTTCCTAAGCAGCAAGCGCAATGAGAATCTGGCCGACTCTACCCTCGATAAGCTGACCACAATCTTCGAGAAGCAGTTCCTCGGGTGGACCACTTCGGCTGGGTTCACACACATCACTGAGATTACGACTGCCGATCTCGAAGGATTCCGTGACACATGGACCGATGGACCCCTTGCGAAGAAAAAGAAACAGGAACGGTTGATCGGATTCTTTTACTACTGCTTAAGACTCGGCTGGATCAAGTCCAATCCCGCTATTCTGCTGGGTAGAATCAGAGCGGATGGCCCTCCTACGGATTACTTCCCTGCGCATGAATTCGACAAAATCATGGATGCAACATACATCTATCAGCCGAGGGGCTGGGTGGAATGCCGGAACCAAGCGACGCGGCTTCGCATTCTCACATGGCTGATGCGCTGGAGTGGACTTGCAATCAGGGATGCCGTGACTTTGGAGAGGCGCCGTCTGAACGAAAATGGCGAGTTGTTCCTATATCGCGCAAAAACCGGCAGTCCTGTTTACGTTCCACTGCCTCCGGATGTGGCGGAGGCATTGAGAAATATTCCGCCAGGCCCCAGTCCCAACCCGCGATATTTCTTCTGGTCTGGCAACGGCTCACCGAAGTCGGTGGTTGGCAATTGGCAGCGGAGTTTCCGACGCCTCTTCAAAATCGCAGACTTGCGCAGCGACGACGGATCTCCCAAGCGTTGCCATCCGCACATGTTTCGGGACACATTCGCGGTAGAGATGCTGCTTGCCGGAGTTCCGCTGGAACAGGTCTCAATGTTGCTTGGTCACAAGAGCGTGAAGATCACAGAGAAGCACTACGCGCCATGGGTCAAGGCGCGGCAGCAGCAGCTCGCGGTCAACGTCCGAAAGGCTTGGAGTGTACTCGACACGGGCAACCAAACAGCAAGACGCAAATCACCGAAGCGTGTGAAAAGCGCCTGATGAGCTGGCTCTCTAGCTCTTGTCCTTTCGCCGGGTGGTTGACCTTTTAGCTTGCTCTGCGTAACTTTCGATGGACGCGGTAAAGAATAGTCTCAGGCACCCGCAGCGTGCGGTATCCGCGCTTGTGCAACTTTTCTTCTGTACACCAGTGAATCACGCCTGGTTCACGTTCGAAGATTTTGCGAACGGTCTTCTCGCTGAGCGCCCACAGCTTGGCGATCTCGATCACCGAATAGTGCTTCTCGTTGGCTAGATCAATCGACGCCACAGGCGAAGGACCGGAAATTGCGTGGAGGGCGTGGGATGACTCTGCTGGTTTTCGAGCGGGTTCAGACATGGCATGACTCCAACCGGCGCTGCATGTTAACCAACTTGATTCCAGACGCTTAAATTGTCCAATGAATTTTCGGGCGACACCTATTCCCAACAGGAATAGCTCGGTCAGAAATGAGGTAATCGGCGGCTCGGACGTTGCCTTTATTGATCGGCCGATGCGAGGTGAAACAAAAAAACCCGCGCCAGCGAAGACGCCAGCGCAGGCTTTAGCGTCGCTCAGTACTCGCTCGGCAGATGGATCACGTTGTTGGCAAAATACAGAGTGAGTTCATCCAGCGGAAAATCGGTGTGCTCTATCTCCTTGGTGAACACGATATTGCCATTGCCATCGTCGCACGTAAGCGTAGCGGTTCGGTCGGGACGTACGGCGAGCTTCCAGACTTGAAATTCCTCGGCGGCAACAGCCTTGTTGTAGGGCTGAATGATCGCGATTTCGTCCAGAAGCCAATACGCCCCGCCGTACTCGGCAACGTGCTGAGCGCCGTCGGTGTAGAGAACGTTGCGGTTGATCCCGTGCCAATACCAGTTTTCGCTGCCGGTGAACTGCGCGAGGTCGCTCTTGCTGAGAGTCTTCGTCGTCATGTGTTTGCCTCTTTTCTTGATGTGACCCCCACGGCGGGGGCGAGAGAGGCAACGGGAACAGCCGCACTGAAGGCGCGGCGTCACAGGCAACCGTGGAATAAATGAGGGGCAGCCCGTAGGGAATCATCGTTTATGCCGCGAAAAGTGCCTTGACGCTAGCCTGCGGCTGTTAGGTTGACTCCGAACCCGTCCGTTAGTCGGGTCACAAGAAGAGGCACGGATGACGAGGACGATACGTCGCTGAGGTCGCGAGTCCCACAACGCACGGAATGGAGACAGTTCTCGACGAGGAGATCCCGTCTTGAGGAAGACAGACTGGTAAGCTAGGTCGTAGCAGTGACGGTAACTCTAGTTGGAAGGCGTAGGTATGAGAGTTGCACGGCTGGAGATCAAGAATTTTCGCGGTATCAAGAGCGCCTGTCTTGACTTCGCCGGTCATACCCTGCTCCTCGGTATGAACAATGTCGGAAAGTCCACCGTCTGCGAAGCCCTCGAATTAGTGCTTGGCCCGGAGCGTCTGTCAAAATTTCCTCCAGTCGAGGAATTTGATTTTTACAACGCGCGATACCTTGAGGATGATGGCGAGACACCAATCCCGATCGAGATCGATGTAACGTTGACCNANCTCTCCGAGGAAGTCGCCAACAAGTGCGCTCCACACGCTCATCATTGGCATTTAGACAAAAAAGATGTCCTGGCTCAGGGCGAGGCTGATGTCGTCGATGATCCCCGCGTATGCGAATGTCTCAGGCTCAAAACCATCGCTTCGTACAATCGGGAGGAAGACGAGTTTGAGGCCCAAACGTTTTTCGTCGACGGCCCGCCGAATTCCGAGGGCGGGCTTGCCGGAGTTCCAAGAAACATAAAACGGCTCTTCGGCTTCTTGTATCTACGCGCTCTTCGCACCGGATCCCGCGCGTTGAGTCTTGAGCGCGGGTCGCTTCTGGACATCATCCTCAAACAACGTGACATTCGCACAGGGATCTGGGAAACCACGATCAAGCGGCTAAGAGAGCTTGACCCTCCAATCCACGAGGGGGCCGCCGATTTGGGGCCGGTGTTGGAAAATATC
>JGI25616J43925_10000300_pt1 | contig 17044 bp, 10 predicted proteins | sample GraSoi2013_100cm_FD_43925 | JGI IMG/M metagenome (IMG submission 43925) | reverse complement strand
CGCCACAAGCAGCGAGCTGTGGAACCATCCACGGTATTGGTCGGGGCCTTCGAGATAGACATCGGCGGGACGCCAATCTTGTCCCGGCTCGACCAAACCATTTTTCGACGTGAGAACGGCTAGGTTGGAAGAGCCGGAATCGAACCAAACGTCGAGAATGTCGTTCTCTTTGCGCCACTTTGTCGCTCCGCAGGAGCACTTGGTTCCAGCGGGCAAGAGCTCCTCGGCGGTGTGCTGGTACCAAGCGTCCGCGCCTTCCGTTTCGAACCAGGGCACGACGTTGCGCAGGGCGTTGAAATCTTCGAGGCGGGTGCCGCACGCGTCACAATAGAAAACGATAATCGGGACGCCCCAGAAGCGCTGGCGCGAAACGGTCCAGTCCGGGCGCTCCTTAATCATGTCGTACATGCGGTCTTCGCCCCACGCGGGGATCCATTTCACGTGGCGGATCTCTCCGAGCGCTTCCTGGCGCAGGCTCGCGCTGCGGCCGTGAGCTGCGGCGTCAATCTTGATGAACCACTGTTCGGTGGCGCGAAAAATTACGGGATTGTGGCAGCGCCAGCAATGCGGATAGCTGTGCTTATATTCGCTATGGCCGAGCAACGCGCTGCGATCGGCAAGAAGCTTGACGATGATTGGATTCGCGGTGAAAACGTCCTTGCCCTTGTATTCCGGCAGACCTTCGAGGTACACGCCGCGGTTGTCGATCGGCGCATAAATCTCCAAGCCATATTTTTGGCCGGAGTAGAAGTCGTCCGCGCCGTGACCGGGAGCGGTGTGCACGATGCCGCTGCCCTGATCGAGCGTTACGTAGTCGGCGAGAATGCCGGGCACCTGAATCGGCAGGAAAGGGTGCTGAAATTTCATCCCGGAAAAGTCGGAACCTTTGAACTTTCCCCGAATACGCGCTTCCTTGATTCCGCATTCCGCCTGCAAGGCCGCAACGCGATCCGCCGCGAGCAAGAGCGCACCTTTTTCCGTATCGACGACGGCGTATTCAAAATCCGGATGAAACGCCAACGCGCGGTTGTGCGGAAGCGTCCAGGGAGTGGTGGTCCAAATCACGGCGCTGACATCGTTGCCAATCTTCGCGGCTTCACCCGAGCCGCCACCGACGACGCGAAATTTCACCCAGATCGACGGGCTGGTGTGGTCTTCGTACTCGACTTCGGCTTCCGCCAGCGCGGTGGAATCATAAATACACCAGTACACCGGCTTGCGCCCGCGATACACGTAGCCACTCTCCATGAAGTCGAGAAATGCGCTGGCGATAGTGGCTTCGTAGTCGAAACTCATCGTCAGGTAAGGATCGTTCCAGCGGCCGAAGATGCCGAGACGTTTGAAATCGCGCTTGTGCTGCTCGACGTAGCGCGTGGCAAACTCGCGGCACAGTTTGCGAAACTCCGCTGGCGGGACTTTGCCTTTGCCACCCAACTCCTTTTCGACCTGCGTCTCGATGGGCAGTCCGTGACAATCCCAGCCTGGCACGTAGGGTGCGTAATGCCCGGCCATGCTCCTGGTTTTTACGACCAGGTCTTTCAGGATTTTGTTCAGGCCGGTTCCGAGATGAATTTCCCCGGTGGGATACGGCGGGCCGTCATGCAAGACAAACAGCGGCTTGCCCTTGCGGACTTCCAGAATGCGCTCGTAAAGGTTGGACTCCTGCCAAGCGGTGAGCTGTTTGGGCTCGTTCTGAGGCAAGCTCGCCTTCATCGGAAAGTCCGTCTTCGGCAAGTTCAGTGTCTTCTTGAGTTCGAGCGGCTCGGCCATGGGTCGATTCAGCGCAATTCCCTTCTATGCCGTTATTTCCCTAAGGTGTTTGGCGGGAAACATCGGAGAGCAGCGTGAATATCGTATGTTACAATGAATGGCAGTAGGTGTCAGCCCAAGGCNCATGCAACCAAACCCGGCTTGCGGGAATCGTATGTCTGTTGGGACACCTCGTCGAGGGTTTCTTTACGTCTAAACCTATGCCGCCCGGCGGCTGATTTTCAGGGGACACAGGTGCCAGATTCATCTTTTACAAGTCTTTTGCCCACGAGCATAAAACGAAGCACGCCTGCCGGCTCGCAAGCGGCCGTACCCGTGCCTGCCAATGCGGTTCCGCGTTTCGGCGCGCCCGATCACCTCGTATCCGATGACTTTTGGTCGAACCTAAAGCAGTTTCTGACCGAACGCCCGGTAAAGGTTGTAGAGCGTCCTGGTGCGCCGTTCACGCGCAACGCTTTTGGCGGGGGAGTCGGCGAGAACCTGAAAGAATTCTTGAGCTCGCGTCCAGTGCCCAAGGGGCCGCTCAACAGCAAGCTGGCGGTTAATTGGGGCTCGAACTTCGGCGGCTTTTTCTACCGCATTAAGGAATTTTTCGCCCCCACAAAGTTGCCCCCGCTGGAAGTCACCAGCAAGCCGGTGAAGGTGAAAGAGATTTGGTCCAAGGACGAAAACTTCGGTTGGACGCAAATCATTTCCATGGGTCTCCACGCGGGCATCTTTGCGCTGGTCATTCTAGTCCCGCTATTTTGGCACTTTCCCACGTCGACGCAGGCCAAGAGCAAGATGGACGTAACGCCGATCGACCTTTCGCCCTACGTGACAAAGCTGCCCGCGGGCGCCGCGAAAGCGGGCGGCGGCGGCGGGGCCAACGACCACACGATGACTCCGGTGAATAAGGGAAAATTGCCCAAGTTCAAGTGGACGCAATTTACTCCACCGCAGGTGAAGATTCAGAACCTGAATCCCAAACTGGCCATGGATCCGGCGCTGCTGGGTCCCCCGGACTTGAAAGTTCCTAGTCCGAATATGTCGACATACGGTGATCCGCTGGCTTCCGCGTATTCCGATTCGCTCGGTCACGGCAATGGCACCGGTATCGGCAGCGGCACGGGCGGGGGCCTCGGTCCTGGCGAAGGCGGCGGCACTGGCGGCGGTGCGTTTCGCGCGGGTGTGAACGGCGTCGGTGTGCCAATCTGCTTATACTGCCCGATCCCGCAATATTCCGACGAGGCGCGCAAAGCTAAGTATCAAGGCACTGTCGTGTTGCAAGTGACGATTACCACCGATGGCCGCGCGGTCAATATCTCCGTTGTGAAAGGCCCGGGCCTGGGCTTGGAAGAAAAAGCTATCGAAGCCGTTAAGGGCTGGAAGTTCAAACCTGCCGTGGGGCCGAACGGCAAGATTGTGCCGACTATCGTGCCCATCGAAGTTACGTTCCGACTGTACTAAAGGGGTCGGACCGCTCCTGGCGTTCGTGCATCTTTGTTGTTCGGTGTTTCCCGCGTGCCGATACCGGCAACAGTCCATCCTTCTTCTCTGTTCCGCCGCGTGCAATCTGCTACGATGAAGCCCATGCGAAGAGCGTTACGGGGTTTCATTTTCGTGCTGAGTTGCGCCTGTTTTCTCGCAGGGGCTGCATGGGCGCAAAGCGCCTCCGGATCGGTCGATTTTGCGGCGCGCATCACGCCGACGGCGGCGCGGCCGGAGCCGGTGCGGCAGTTCACCTTCTATGTTCTGACCAAGAGCTACGCTGAGGTCGTGAAAGAAGTAGAAGCAGAAAACGTAGTTCAGTCCCGCGAGAAATTTATCGAAGGTCTAAAGCTCTCTCCCGAACTGAAGGAGTGGCTGAAGGTGCACGACGTTTTCGATTTGACCATGCCTGGCTTGGACCACCTGGTCACGCCGGACGACATCATCCATGTGCCCGAGTTTCTTCTGGCGTACCAACGCTCCAACAGCGGCGGTGTGACCTCCGGCATTCCCAAACCGAGGTATGCGGATGCTGACAAGACGGCGAACCCGGATCGCTACAACAAGCAACTGCAGGAGTATTACGTGGCGCTGAAGAAATTCATACAGACCAATGCGGCTACCGTCAATGGAATCGAACTGCAACTAGTGGGCGTGAACCCGCAGCAACAATGGTCGCAAATTCAAGCCGATCACAGACGCCGCGTGCAACGGCTGGCGCCGGAGTTCGCGCAGACGAAATATCTCGCTGCGAAAGCGGATACCGATCTGGACGGCCGCGCATCGGTTTCCGGGCTCGCTCCCGGAGAGTACTGGGTCAGTACGCTGAATCTGGATGCCAACGCCGGCGACACGAGGTTGGGTTGGGACGTGCCGGTAGCGATCCGCGCGGGGCAGACCACGCGCATCGAGCTCACCAACCTGAATGCCCTCGAGAGCCACGCTTCGGCTCCCTGACGCACTGCGCGCTCTGTTATGGGCACTCCCCTGCTTTGGATCGGATTCAATCTTTTTGTCCTGGCGTCGATCGCTTTGGACTTAGGTGTCTTCAACCGGCGGCTCCACAAGGTCAGCTTGCGCGAAGCCGGGTTCTTCAGCTTGCTGTGGGTCGTGCTCTCGATTCTATTTGGTTTGGGCGTACTGCGGTACTCCGGGAAGCAAGCGGGCTTGGAATTCTTCACCGGCTACCTGATAGAAAAAGCCCTCAGCGTCGACAATTTGTTTCTGTTTCTGGTGATCTTCCGCACGTTTGCAGTCGACGAACGCTTCCAGCATCGCATGCTCGAATGGGGCATTTTGGGCGCGCTCGTGATGCGCGGAGTGATGATTCTGGCGGGCGCGGAGCTGATTGAGCGGTTTTCGTGGGTGTTGTACGTTTTTGGCGCGTTTATCGTTTACGCCNGCATTCATATGCTCTTTGTGAAGAAGGAGAAGGTTCGCCCGGAACAAAGCGTCATTTTTCGCCTTGCAAACAAACATCTCCGCATTACACGTGACTACAAGGGAGAACGCTTCTTCGTGCGCAGCAGTGGAAAACTCTTCGCCACGCCGCTGTTCCTGGTGTTGCTGGTTGTCGAGGTCACCGATATAACGCTGGCCATCGATTCCATCCCGGCCATTTTTGGCATCACGCAGGATCCCTTCATCGTCTACACTTCCAACGTCTTCGCGATTCTGGGTCTGCGCGCCATGTATTTTCTGTTGGCGGGGGTGCTGTCACGTCTGCGCTTCCTGACCGTGGGGCTGTCGTTTGTGCTGACCTTTATCGGCGCAAAGATGATTGCTCACAAATGGGTCGATATTCCTGAACATATTTCCCTGATGATCGTGGGGGGAATTCTCCTTCTGGCGCTTGCGGCTTCGCTGCTCTTTCCAGCCAAAACTGCGGCTACGACGCGGCGGACATCAGCCACTGGCTGAAACGTGCATTCCCGTGTGTTTTATCCCTCTTCAAACATCACTTCATCGACGTAACACCAGAACCAGTCTTCGCCCGGCTCGATGGACTTCACGATGGGGTGCTTCGTCGCGCGAAAATGCTTGGTTGCATGCTTGTTTTTCGAGGAATCGCAGCAACCGACGTGGCCGCAGATCTCGCAAAGCCGCAGGTGCACCCAGGTATCGCCCATTTTGACGCACTCCTCGCAGACATGAACCTTGGGTTTGAGGTGGCGAATTTGATCGGTATGNGTGCAAGTTTCGGCCATGGTTTCTCCTCGCGCCGCTATTCAGGGCCTTGAATCGGGATGCGCACCGCAAAACGCGTGTCGCCGGGCACGGAATCCACGGAAACCTGGCCGTGCATGCCAGTGACGATGCGATAGACGAAGTCGAGCCCTAAACCCGTGCCATCGCCCACGCCTTTGGTGGTGAAAAAAGGCTCAAAGATGCGTGACTTAACATCTGGAGGAATGCCGGGACCATTATCGGCGATCTCCACAAGGATGAAATCATTCTCGCGAGCGGTGCGGATACGCAACTTGCCATTGTCCCCCATGGCGTCGGCAGCGTTGTCGATCAGGTTGGTCCACACCTGGTTGAGTTCGCTGCCGTAGGCCATGATCTTTGGCAGGTCTGGCGCGTAGTTGCGCGTGACAGTGATGCCGCGCTTCAGTTTGTGATGCATGATGGTCAAGGTAGTCTCCAGGCTCTTGGTGATGTCGACTTCTTGCAGCCTGGCCTGGTCCATATAGGAATATTCCTTGATGGCCTTGATGAGATCGGAGATGCGCGCGGTACTATGTTCCAGCTCGTCGGCGATGCGCTCCATCTCGAGCAGCGTGGCAAACCGGGTCAGCTCGGGCCCCAACGAANCGCCCGCCACCACAGCAAACGCTTCCAATTGAGCGTCGGTCAGATTTGCTTCGGTCAGAAGNGGCGAAAGTTTCCAGGCGTCGGCGACTTTGCGGGCCTCCAGCCAAGCCTGAAGGGCCTCTTCGCGTTCGACGCGCTCGAATTCGTCCTTGAACTGGGCAGGCTTCAGGGATGCGCGAATTTCCTCTTCGCGTTTTGCCAGCGCGGCGCAGTCATCCGGGCCAATAGTGGAAGAGCGACCAACCTGGCGGACGCGTGCAAGGCAGTCGCGAAGTGCTCCCGCGGAGCGGCGGGCCGCGGCCGATGGATTATTCAATTCGTGCGCCAAACCTGCGGAGAGTTTGCCGAGCGCCGCGAGTTTTTGTCGCTCCTGGCTAACCACCGTAAAGCTTCTGACGCGATCGGTCAGCACGCCCACCAAGCGCTGCGCGAGGTCCGGCATGCGATGCAACATNTCCGGAAAGTGGATAGAGTTCATGGCCAGAGCGCGCACCGGACGAACGGCGCGCGCCGTCAGGGGCACTGTCTTCATTCGCGAGAAGGGCAGGAAGCCGGTTACGGCGGGGGCCTGCTGCGTGTAGGTCGGACCGTCCGTTTCGCTTTCAGTCCGTCCGCGTATTTCGCCTTCGAGGAGGACAATCATCGTATCCGCGGGAGAACCTTCGCGAGTTACGACTTCGCCGGCCTCTACTCGCCGCTCTTCGGCGTGTGTGATAAACCATTCGAGGTCGGCGCCTGAAAGGTCCGAGAAAGCTGGAACCTTGCGGAGGTCCGCGATCAGCGCGTCTGTGCGGGCCTTATCCGGCATTTCCGTCATGCGTTTCGCCGCCTTTCCAGGTGTGCCACGCAGATTTTAATGACGTGCTCACTGGACCTTGGCCAAATATTGATGCATGAACTGGACGACGACAGCGCCTTCGCCGACACCGGATGCCACCCGCTTTACCGAGCCGTGCCGCACGTCGCCAACGACAAAAACACCGGGAACGTTCGTCTCCAGCAACCCTGGATCGCGGTCGAGCGTCCAGCCTTCGGGTCTCTTTCCATCTTTAAGCAAATCGGGGCCCGACAAAATGAAGCCGCGCTCGTCACGTTTGATCAAGCTATCGAGCCATTCCGTGCGGGGCTGCGCGCCGATGAAAATGAACAAGCTGCTGGCCGGCACCTTCTCGACTTCCGCGGTCACCGCGCGCTGAATCGTAATATCCGACAGGTGCGTATCGCCGTGAACTTCGATCACGCTGGTGTGTGTCCATACTTCAATGTTCGGAGTCTTCTCGATCTGCTCGATCAGATAGTGCGACATAGTACTCGCAAGCGAACCGCCGCGCACTAGCATGATCACCTTTTGCGCGAATTTCGAAAAATGCATCGCTGCTTGGCCGGCAGAGTTCGCGCCGCCCACGATGTAAACCGTTTCGCCCTTGCAGGCAATGGCTTCCGAGGCCCCGCCGCCATAATAGACGCCCGCGCCTTGAAGTCGCTCTATTCCCGGCACGTTTAGCGCACGCCACTGCACACCCATAGCTAGCAGCAAAGCGTGGCAGGAAATTTCCGAGCCGTCGGAAAGTTTAATGTGCCGATAGGGGCCGTCTATGCGGAGGTGTTGCGCCTCTTGCGGAGAAAGAATCTCCACGTCGAAGCGGCGCGCCTGGGCTACCGCGCGGCGCGCCAAATCACCGCCGCTGAGGCCGGAAGGAAATCCCAAATAATTTTCGATGCGCGAGCTTAGCCCCGCTTGGCCACCAGGAGCTTCGCGCTCGACAATCACCGTGCGCAAACCTTCCGATGCGCCATAGACAGCCGCGGCAAGTCCCGCAGGCCCGCCGCCGACGATGGCGAGGTCGTAGAAGTTGGTGTGTGCTTTGGTGTGAAGTCCCAGCTTGCTGGCGACCGCCGGGAAGGGCGGTTCAGCAAGGCGCTCACCGTCGGGAAAAAGAATCAGCGGCAAAGTGTCAGCTTCCGGCCCTAGCGACTCGATCAGCCGGCGCACTTCGGGATCCGTCGCCGCAATCTCGATATCGATCCACTGGTACGGCACTTGATTGCGGCCGAGAAAATCGCGTAGCTCGTATGAGCGTGAGGACCAGCGCGTGCCCAACACTCGAATGCCTTCGTACGGCGGCCGAAACTGAGCGGCCCAGTCGTGCAGCAGGTCATCGAGGGCCGGGAACAGTTTTTCTTCTGGCGGATCCCACGGCTTCATCAAGTAGTAGTGCACGCGTGCCTCGTTGATCGCATCGATCGCGGCGTTAGTGTCGGCGTACGCGGTGAGCAGCGCGCGCTTGGCCTGCGGATGAATGTCCATCGCTTGGGTGAGAAAGCCTACTCCGTCCATCTGCGGCATGCGCTGGTCGGCCAGGAGGAGCGCCACGGGATTATTGCGAGCTTTGAGCTCGCGGAGTGTGGTGAGCGCCGCGCTGCCGGAGTTCGCGCGCATCACGCGGTAGCGCTCGGCGTAATGGCCGCGAAGGTCGCGCTCAATCGCGCGCAACACTTCTGGATCGTCGTCCACCGTCAACATCACTGGCTTTGGCATAGCATTCCGATGAAATACGCGGCCCTTTGGTTACTTGTGGGCGCGCTTCGTTTCGCCCAGCCCTCACGCTACAATCTTGGGTTATCCATGTCCAGCCCGCTCGCCTCCGCCGTCGCTGACCTTTCCTCGAGCGACCCCGTCATGCGCTCCGCGGCTGCAACGGAGATTTATCGCCGCGGGCGAGCGCCGGCCGATCGCGTCGTCTATATATGGTGGAGCAATCCGGGGTTCGCCGAGCTTTTCGGCGCGAGTCCTGCCGTTACCGTGGGTTTAGCGGTAAAGCGCGCAACCTTCGCGCGCATTCGCGAAGCCAACGGCTTGCCGCCTCTGGCGCGCGTGCCGCCGGATCAAGACGCCGAAGAATTCGAGCTGCACTTTCCGGACGATATTGCTCTGGATGTATTGACGACAGGCGATCCCGGTGGGCAAGGCGCCATTGCGCGCTACCTTGCGAAATTTGGGGAAGGCGTGCAACAAGTGGAGTTCCACTGCAGCAATGTAGATCGAGCCACGCAAATCCTGAAGGAAAACTTCGGCGTGCAGCCAATCTACCCGCAAACCCGCCCGGGCGCCGGCGGCACTCGTGTCAATTTTTTCCTGGTTCCCTCGATCAATTCCGGCAAGATCCTGATCGAGCTATACGAAACGTAGCGACCTTCGTCAGGGTGCAGCGTTTGTTGGCGGCTTTTTTGCGCGGTTGCTCGCTGAATTCGATTCCTGCGCCAAGTCGACCCAAGCCCGCAGGACTTCACCAACGCTCCAAGCCTGCGCGATACATCCTTTCGGAGCAAACGGCGCCTCACCGTCGAAAATCTCTCCGAGCGTGCCAAGCCCGTATCTCTGAATCGCCGCTCCTAGCGGCTCGAGAAGGCTCATCGCTGCCACGTGATCTCCGTAAACCCGATGATGCGCCAGCGCAAAAGGGCCGAGCAGCCAGGCCCAAACCGTTCCCTGGTGGTAAGCGGCATCGCGTTCGCGAGGCCCGCCAGCGTAATGCTCCTGGTAGCCGGTCTCACCGGGTGCCAGGCTGCGAAGCCCGTACGGCGTCAGCAGTTGTGCCGCACAAATGTCAACAACGGCTTTTTGCTGCTCGGGCGTCAACGGGCTTATCGGCAGAGACACCGCAAGAATTTGGTTGGGCCGCAGTGAAGCATCGTTGCCCAGGCCGGGCGCGTCGATCACGTCGTAACAGCACTGCCGCTCTGCGTTCCAAAATTTGCGGAAGCCTTCCTTGGCCTTGCTAGAAAGGGTTTGATAGGCATCGCTTGAGCTCTTTAATTCTCGCGTGAGTTGCGCCATTGTCTCGAGCGCGTTGATCCACAGCGCGTTGATCTCAACAGCCTTGCCGGTGCGCGGCGTCACCACCCAGTCGCCGACCTTCGCATCCATCCATGTGAGTTGCACGCCAGCTTGGCCCGAGTACAGCAAACCATCGGCTGGATCCACGTGGATCTGGTAGCGCGTGCCTTTCACGTGCGCATCGACAATTCCCACCAGCACGGGGAAGAGGTTCTTTAGTGTTTGCGTGTCGCGAGTCGCCGCACAATATTGCCGCACGGCCTCGAAGTACCAGAGCGCCGCATCCACGGTGTTATATTCCGGTTTGCCGCCGGCATCCGGGAAATTATTCGGCAGCATCCCGCCGTCGACATATTTTGCAAAAGCCAGCAGGATCTGCCGCGCCACTTCCGCGCGACCGGTTGCCAGGGTCAATCCCGGTAGCGCAATCATGGTGTCGCGGCCCCAATCTCCAAACCAGTGATACCCTGCGATGACGCTGCGCCCGTCCGGTTCGCCCGGCAAGGCGCGTTTCACGAGGAACTGGTCCGCCGCAAGCACAAGCTGCCGCAACCACTCCGGCGACCCAGCGGAAATCGCTTTGCCTTGCGCATTCCAGGCGTCCACAATTTTCGCTTCATGAGCAGCGCGCTGTGCCCGCGCTAGTTCGCCGTCAAGCGCCGCGGTTTCTTCGGTCGTCAAGGCAATCGTGAAGCTCTCGCCGGGGCGCAGCTTCGCTCGGAAAAGAGCTGCAAACAGATGATCTTCGCGATCATCCAGACCGCGTGCTCGTTCCGCTGGAAGAAAGCAGTCGCGATACCACTCATGCCGCGCCTCGCAAGCTGCTTCCGTGCTCTTCAGATAAAACGGCGCGGCCCCGTCGAACGCCAGGATTCTGACGCCATCTTCCACCGCATCAACGAGCATCTTCCAGTCACCCGCATGGGTAGAAGCATGAAAATCGCGATAGTTCACCAGCGCCTTCAACTCCATCTCGATCGGCGCGCTTCCCTGCACAAACCTGTATTGCACATAAGTTGTGTTCGTGCCCTGCTGCATCCAGGCGCGCTTCTCCAGCCGGGCGTCGCCAAGCGCATAAGTCCAAACGGGAGTAGCACCGTCCAGCCGAAATCCCTCGATATACTGAAATCCTTTTGGCTCGACCGCGTCGCTCACCNATCGATGCGTCGCTAACGCGAATTCAGCGCTGCCGTATCGCACAATCTCGTCCAAAGCTGCCACTAGATGTACCCGCCCAACTGGCGGCTGCAGCGCCGCAACCAGCAGTCCGTGATACCGCCGGGTAATTCCGCCGGCAATCGTCCCCGAGGCATACCCGCCAATCCCGTTGGTAACCAGCCACTCGCGCGCCTCCGCCGCTTCCAGATTGCCGCAAACCTCGCGCCCAAATTGAATTGCCGCACTCATTTGATTTCCACCGCTGCGCTGCTATTCACCGCTCTGCTCAATCAATTTCGCCACCAGCCCCGTCCATCCAGTCTGGTGGCTGGCCCCAATTCCCGCTCCATTGTCGCCATGAAAGTATTCGTGAAATAAGATCAAATCCTTCCATTGCGGATTGTTGTTGAAAATCTCTGTGCTGCCGGCCACCGGCCGCCGACCGTCTTTCCCGCGCAAAAAAATCCGAATCAGCCGCCGCGAAATCTCTCCCGCAACCTGCCACAAATCGGATTCGCTGCCGGAACGCGTGGGAAACTCCACCTTGAAATCCTCGCCATAGTAGTGGTGAAACTTCTGCAGAGATTCGATGAGCAGATAATTCACCGGAAACCAGATGGGGCCGCGCCAATTCGAATTGCCGCCGAAGGCCCCGGAGGTCGACTCCGCGGGCTCATAGTCCACGCGGTTAACGTGGCCATTCACCGCAACTTCATACGGGTGATCCGCGTGAAACCGCGATAACGCGCGTACTCCGTACGGCGACAGAAATTCCGACTCGTCCAGCATGCGCTCCAGCACACGCTTCAACTGCCGCCGGCCCACCAGCGAGAGCAGCCGCCGCACGCCACGCGCCGAACGCTGCGTCGATTCGATGTGTCGCGGCATATCCGGGTGGTTATCGATGAACCACTGCATGCGCCGTTTGAAACCCGGCAAGCGATCCACGATCTCCGGCTCCAGCGTTTCCACGGCAAACAGAGGAATCAAACCGACCATCGAACGAATCTTCAGAAAATGCTCCTCGCCATTCGGCAGGTGTAGCACGTCATAGTAAAAACCGTCCTCTTCATCCCACAACGACCGGCCATCCGTGCCCATGTCGTTCATCGCGTGCGCGATGTGCACGAAGTGTTCGAAGAACTTACTGGCCACGTCCTCATACGCGGCATCTTCNTTCGCCAGTTCCAGCGCGATGGCCANCATGTTCAGGCAATACATGCCCATCCAGCTCGTGCCGTCGGATTGCTCCAGATGCCCNCCGGTGGGAAGCGGCGCGGAGCGGTCAAACACTCCAATGTTGTCGAGCCCCAAGAATCCGCCCTGGAAAATATTCATGCCCTCTGGATCTTTGCGGTTCACCCACCAAGTGAAATTCAGCAACAGCTTGTGAAACACTTTTTCCAAAAACCCNCGATCCGCCACTCCTCGCAAGCGCCGCTCAATTTTGTAAACTCGAAAGGCCGCCCACGCGTGCACCGGCGGATTCACATCCCCGAAAGCCCACTCATATGCGGGCAATTGGCCGTTCGGGTGCATGTACCACTCGCGCAGCAGCAGAATGAGCTGTTCCTTCGCAAAGTCCGGATCGATGAGCGCGATGGGAATGGTGTGAAACGCCAAGTCCCAAGCTGCATACCATGGATACTCCCATTTGTCCGGCATTGAAATCACATCGTCGTTGTACAGGTGCGTCCAGTCATGGTTGCGCCCCTGCAACCGCTCTTTTGGAGGGGGCGGGCCCGCGGGATCGCCATCGAGCCATGTGCGCACGTCATAGTGATAGAACTGCTTGGACCACAACATNCCGGCGAAGGATTGCCGCATCACGAGCCTGGCGTCAGCGGCCATTTCTTTGGGAACGCGTGAGGCGTAGAANTCGTCCGCCTCTTTCTGCCTCCGCGCAAACACATCGTCAAAGCCGGCGGCAAAATCATTCGTGCCCGGAACGCCTTCCGCGCGCTCGGCGTATCCAGGCGCGTTGATCGCTCCTACCATCGGCGAATTGCCGTCCATCGCGCCGAGCGGTTCCATATCCGTCAACCTTAGTTTCAGGGTCACAGATTCGCCAGCGCCAAGCTCGAGCCGGTACAGCGCAGCCATCTTGGTCCCTNCCTGCTGGGGGTTCACCGCCACTTTGTCGCCCTGAATCACATAGGCGTGAAACGCGTCCTTCGCGTACGATCGGTTCTTCTCTCCAAGCAACCGCTGAGTGTTCGTTTCGTTTTCGGTGAAAAGAAGCTCGGGCTCGCCCGCGCACAACAACCAACGCTTTCCGTACTGCCAGTGCTCCAGCTCGGTGCAAAGGCTTCCTGGTACACAAGTAGCAATCCGCGCCGAGGGACGGCGCGGATCTTTGCCCCACGACCACGTATTGCGAAACCACAGAGAAGGCAGCAAGTGCAATGTCGCCGCTTGTGGCCCGCGATTCAGAGCGGTGATGCGAATCAAGATATCTTCGACGTCGGCCTTCGCGTACTCCACAAANACGTCAAAATAGCGGTTGTCCGCAAATACGCCGGTGTCGAGCAGCTCGAATTCCGGCTGATCCTTGCCGCGGCGCCGATTTTCCTCCACCAACTGCGCATACGGAAACTCCGCCTGNGGGTACTTGTAGAGCATGCGCATGTAGCTGTGCGTTGGCGTCGAATCCAGATAAAAATATTGCTCCTTAACGTCTTCGCCGTGGTTCCCTTCATTGCCCGTCAAGCCGAACAGCCGCTCCTTCANGATGGGATCGTGCCCATTCCACATCGCCAGGGCAAAGCAAATCATCTGGTGCCTGTCACTAATGCCTCCGATGCCGTCTTCGCCCCATCGATATGCTCTTGAGCGAGCGTGATCGTGCGGAAAATACTCCCACGCGGTACCGCCCGCGCTGTAATCCTCGCGCACAGTGCCCCATTGCCGCTCTGAGAGATAAGGGCCCCAGCGCTTCCAATGCTTCTTCCGGGTACGTGCCTCTTCCAGCTTGACGTCTTCGATGGTCTGTATGCGTGGCATGTCTTCTTAGATTCCCTTAGTCGCGAAAAGCAACACACCATGCTGTCACTTTTTCGTCTTCGCATCCTCTTTGCGCGCAACCAGCGTGCCCGCTAGGACACTTGGGCGCCGACTTGGGAAGGAGGTCGAAGCCTCGTGCTCCTCCGGGGGATAATGGACCTAGCCGAGCACTCGCCGACCACCTTGGCAATCCAATTCGTTATAACCTATGGAGACCAGTCCGCTGGGGCTCGCTCTAGAACTATGCGACACCTCAGGAAGGGTCTTCCGATGACTAACCGCCGCATCAACAGAAAGAGCGCTCTTAACTTGTTCGCCGCTGCATTTCTGTGCCTCTTGCAGATACCGAGCGCACCCGCTACGGCTCAGGATCGCGGCGACAACACACTCCGCAAGCTCAACGAGTCCGTCGACGCTTTGATCAAGAAAGTCTCGCCTAGCGTCGTGCAGATATTGGTCACCGGTTACGGCCCCATTGAGTCCGGCGAGCACGGCAACACCGCTGGCGTCATTGGCCGGCAGCGCGCCATAGGTTCCGGCTTTGTCATCGATCCCGACGGCTACATCGTCACCAACGCGCACGTTGTTGCGGGAGCGCAGCGTGTTCAGATCGTTGTGCCCGAGGGCGCATCGGACGGTTCGCTGGCAGCCATTCTAGCCACACGCACGAATATCGTGCCCGCCCGCGTGGTCGGCGTCGATAAGGAAATCGACCTCGCGCTGTTGAAGGCTGATAACGTAAAGTTTGCCGCACTTCCCCTAGCGTTATATCGCAATATCCGCCAAGGTGAAGTTGTACTGGCCTTTGGCAGCCCGCAAGGCCTGCGTAATACCGTCACCCTCGGCGTGGTCTCTTCCGTCGCGCGCCAGATCGATCCGGACTCTCCGATGGCCTACATTCAGACCGATGCGCCCATCAATCCCGGTAATTCCGGCGGGCCGCTGGTCAATGTCGACGGTGAAGTGGTTGGGATCAACACTTTCATCCTGTCGCAGTCTGGCGGAAACGAAGGACTCGGCTTTGCCATTCCAAGCAATATCGTGGGCGTCGCGTATCACCAGCTTCGCAAAATCGGCCACATTCACCGCGCACAAATCGGCCTCGGCATTCAGTCCATCTCGCCGGTTCTTGCCGCTGCCCTGAATCTTCCGCGAAGCTATGGCGTGATTGTTTCCGACGTTCTCCCGGGAAGCCCGGCGCTAGCTGCGGGAGTTCGCGTTGGGGATATCCTGCTGACCGTCGATGGCCGCATGGCCGAAAGCGTTCCTTACGTTTCCTTCCGGCTTATGTCTGTCGAGGCTGGCGCCAAGGTGCATCTGGAAGTTCTGCGCGTCAAAGAAAAGCTGGCCTTCGATGTTCACGTAGCCGAGCCGCCACATGAAATGGACCAGGTCGCTTCCCTCGCTGATCCCGAGAAGAACCTGGTGCGGCCGCTCGGCATCATTGGCGTTGAAATCGATCAGCAAATCGCCGGTGCGGTGGATGAACTTCGCGACCCGTTTGGGATCATCGTTGTGGCGCGCTCCACCGAAGGCGCGGAGATTCCCCTTACCACGGGTGACGTAATCCGAACGTTGAACGGCCAGCCTATGACCACGCTCGAGCGATTGCGGAACGCGCTAAAATCCCTGCAACCCGGCGCGCCGGTAGTCCTGCAAATCCAGCGTGAACAGCACCTTCTTTTCGTGGCCTTCACCCTGGACCAGCTATGACGATGCCCATGGCGCCCCTCTAAGGGCGCAGCCTGCATACCAAGGAGATCGCTATCCAGCCCCTTCGCCTGAATCCGATCCTCAACACCGACAGCTACAAACTCACGCATTGGTGGCAATATCCGCCCAACACGCGCTTCATTTATTCCTACGTTTGCTCGCGAGGTGGTTTTTTCGATCACGCACAAGTAGCCGGGCTGCAATACATCGTTAAAGCGAACTTTGCGGGAACGGTCTTCACCGTGGAGGACATCGAAGAAGCACGGCGATTCGCGGAAATGCATTTTTCTGGAAATCCCAAGTGCTTTAACTATGCAGGCTGGAAAAGTCTGCACGCAAAATATCGCGGAGTCTTGCCGCTGCGAATCAAGGCTGTCAAAGAAGGTTCTTTCGTTGCCGCGCAAAATGCCATCATCACCATTGAAAACACCGACCCGGAATTTTACTGGCTGACGAATTGGGCGGAAACCGTTTTGCTTCAAGTCTGGTATCCGGTCACTGTGGCCACGCTCAGCCGCGCCATCAAACAGGCCATCGGCGAAGCGCTGGTGCGCACCGGTGATCCAACACTCTTGCCTTTCAAGCTGCACGACTTTGGTTTCCGCGGCGTAAGCAGCCGTGAATCCGCGGCCATCGGAGGCGCGGCACACCTCTTCAATTTTCTGGGAACAGATAATCTCGCCGCAATCGAGCTGCTGCGGCAATACTACGGCGCGGATATGCCAGGCATCAGCATTCCCGCCTCCGAGCACTCCGCCATGACTGCGTGGGGCAAGGACCACGAGGTCGATGCCTTTGAAAATGTGCTGGATAACGTGCCCGAGGGGATCGTCGCGTGCGTCAGCGATTCTTACGACATCTACAACGCGGTCCGCAATCTATGGGGCGGCAAGCTGCGGGACAAAGTCATGCAGCGCAAAGGCACGCTAGTCATTCGCCCCGATAGCGGCGATGCTGTCGCGGTCCTGGAAGAGATTTTCAACATCGCCGCGGAGAAGTTCGGCTACGAAGTCAACCGCAAAGGCTGGAAGGTGATTGCGCCGCAGGTCCGCTTCATTCAGGGCGACGGCGTGAACTACCACACCATTCAAAATATGATTTTCCAGATAACTCGCAAAGGCTGGTCCATGGACAACTGGAGTTTCGGCATGGGTGGCGCGCTTCTGCAACAGATCAACCGCGACACGCTGCGTTTCGCGCTGAAATGCTCCGCCATCGACATCAATGGCCAATGGCACGACGTCTACAAGCAGCCGGTCACCGACCCCGGCAAGGACT
>JGI25616J43925_10000297_pt1 | contig 17104 bp, 16 predicted proteins | sample GraSoi2013_100cm_FD_43925 | JGI IMG/M metagenome (IMG submission 43925) | reverse complement strand
CGTCGCCAGCAGTTGCGCAGAATACGTCTGTGCAGTTTTACGGCCACCTCGATCTGTCGGTCGACAGCGCAACGAAAGGCATCAAGGAGGGCGGGGCGGGCCAGAACCCGCCATCNGAGGGCAAGGTGGGCTGGCAGGCGGATGTTTCGAGCAACCTGTCGTATTTCGGCTTCCGCGGGGATCACGATATCGGCGGCGGATACAGGATGGTGTTTCAGGCGGAAACCCAGATCGACGTGGCGGCGACACCGGGACCCAGCCCGGTGAGCCAGGCGTCCCAGGGGAACGTCGACAACAAGGTGCTCGGCGCGCTCGGCTCACGCAACAGCTATTTGGGTATCGCCGGCAATTTCGGCGCCTTCAAGCTCGGCAAGACCGACGCTCCCTACAAGCTCTCGACCGCGCGCATGGACCCGTTCTCGGCCACGGTGGGGGATTACAACAGCATCATGGGCAACACCGGCGGGGACAATCGCGCCGAGTTCGATACCCGTCTTTCCCATGCGATGTGGTACGAATCCCCCAAATTCGGCGGTGCCTCTTTCAGCGCGCTCTGGGCTCCCGGACAGAACCGGGCGAGCGACAACGGCAACAATGCNAGCGGCGAGCCCGATTGCACGGGAGGAGGAGGAGGAGTAACAAAGTTTGGTTTCCCTGGCCCCTGCCAGGACGGCGCCTTCGGCGACGCCTACAGCGTGGCCGGTGTCTACGAGGCGGGTCCCATCTACGCGATCGCGGCGTACGAGTTCCACTCGCAGACCAACCGCATCAGCGACGCTACATTGGATGTCGCCGTCGGGGACGAAGCGGCGATGAAGGTGGGCGTCCAGTACATGGTCACCCCCAATACCATCCTCAACGTGATCTTCGAGAGGATGACCCGCAAAAATCCCAATCCGGACTTCAACGAGCGGCAGCGCAACGGCTCGTGGCTGGCGCTGACTCAAAAAATCACCGGCCAGGACGATATGAACGTCGGATGGGCGCACGCAGGAAAAAGCCCGGGGCAGCCCGGCGGGGGGGACTCCGGGGTAACCACCAACCCCGGGTCCGTCGACAACGCGTCCAACATGTACACGATTGGGTACAAGCATCACTTCGACAAGCAGAGCAACTGGTATGCGGTGTATGCCCGCCAGGCCAATAAGGCCGGAGGGCACTACGACCTCGGCGCGAGCGGCCACGGCATTACTACCGACTGCAAGGATGCAGCCGGTAAATGCTTCACTGGCGAGACGCTGCAGGCGGTATCGGTAGGCTGGATGTACTCGTTCTAGTACCGGCGTTCTCTTTCCGGTTTCGTGGTAGGTTATGCGGGCGTCGAAAGACGCCCGCTTTTTCATGTCAGAAGCTAATCCGAATTGAAGCGTCTGATCCTTGCACTGCCGCTCGCCCTCGCGATCGTTGCTCCGCCGGCGCTGGCGGCGTTCATCTTCAGGGTCGGGGACACGGTCTATGTGGACGGCAAGCGCTACAGCTGGGAGGAATGGAAGAAAATCCGTGACAACCCCGAATCGAGGGAGCCTCAACCGGCGGCAGCGGCACCTGCCGGGCCGCGGGCCGCGACGTGCGTCACGGCGATTTATTACGACGAATTTCCCAGCGAGGACGAGCGGTTCCAGTGCACCGCCGGCCTGGGCGCGCTGACGCGCGAGCAGATCCTTGAAAAAGGCTGGAAGGTGGATTTTGTCGAAAAGATCCCGCCGCCGTCGGACCAGCCTGCGCAGTCCCCGCGCGGCTTGCCGCTGCATCTGTACAAGCTGGTGATTTCTCGCTACGGCGGGTAGACGCGGGCAGGATCGCAGCGGTGAAAGAGATCGTGCATGCAAGCGTCATCCTGATCGCTTTGGCGGCTGCGGGCTGCTCCTCTTTCCCGAACCGACCCGNGCCCCCGCAACAGGGCGCTTCCTCATCGACCTCTCGAGGTATCGATACCCTGTGCATGAACGATTGCCTGGGATCCGGCGCGACGAAGGAATTTTGCGAGGACCGATGCACCTATTGATGACGTTGCGAGCGCTCGCGCGGGTGGGTCTGACGCGNGTCGAGCGACGCTCCTGCTACTTCCCGCCCGCATACAGCTTCACCAACCGGTACAGGAACTCGTGGCCTTCGTAGAGCGAGCGCACGCGGATGCGCTCGTTCAGGCCGTGCACGCCGGAGCCGTCCGGGTCGCGGAACATGCCGTTTACTCCGTAGGTCGGTATGCCGGAATTGATTGTGAAACGGCCGTCCGTGGCCGCGACCAGCAACGTGGGCACCACCGGCACGCCCGGCCACATCTGCGCGCTCACCGCCTCGACCGGCCCGACGATCTCGCGCGTGAGCGGAGGGGCGGGCGAGAGAGTCGCCTCGTGCGTGGGCGTGATCCTGATCTTGTCGTTCGCGACGACCCGCGCCAGGGTCTTCTGCACTTCCGCGACCGGTTCTCCGGGCAGGATGCGGCAGTTCACCGTGGCCCGCGCTCGTTGAGGCAGGGCGTTGGTCGCGTGGCCCGCTTCGAGCATCGTGGCGACGCAGGTGGTGCGGAAGGTCGAGTTGTTCAGCGCGGTCGCGGACAGCCGCGCGATCGCCTCGGGATCGGGCGGATCACGCAGGATCGCCTTCATGTCGGCGGCGGTCTGCCCGGTCTCGATGCGCGACATCCGCTCGAAATAGGCGCGCGTGGTATCGGAGAGTTTGAAGGGGAAATCGTACGCGGCAAGCCGCGCGAGGCCCCCGGCGAGATGGTAGATCGCGTTGTCCTTCACCGGCACCGAGCTGTGCCCGCCGGGATTGGTTACTTCGAGCTGGTAGGTCTGGAACACTTTCTCGCCCGCCTGGATGGTCATCCGCAGATGGTTGCCGTTCTTGTCGAGCAGGCCGTTCCCGCCTTCGTTCAGCGCAAACTGGGCGTCGATCAGGTCGCGGTGGTTCTTGAGCAGGTACACGATGCCGCTGAAATTCGACGGAATGATCTCCTCGTCACAGGTCGCAACGAGGATGAGGTCGCGCTCCGGACGGTAGCCTTCCCGCCCGTAGCGAATGAGATTGGCGACGAACACCGCGACCATCGCCTTGTCGTCGGAGGCGCCGCGGGCGTAGAAATAGCCGCTTTCCTCGACGAGCTTGAAGGGATCGCGCTCCCAGTCCTCGCGCTTCGCCTCCACCACATCGAGGTGTCCCAGCAGCATGACCGGTCTTTTCGCGCCGGTGCCCCGGTAGCGGGCGACGAGGTTGCCCTTCTTCGGCCCGCCGGGCGGCNCGATCACCTGCACCTCCTGCGCCGGCAGCCCGCCCGCTTTCAGGCGTGCGGCCATCGCCTCCGCCGCGGCCGTGCAGCTCCCGGCCGAGTCGGTGGTGTTGATCTCGACCAGCTCCCGGTAGATCTCGCGCAGCTCGCGCTGCGCTGGCGCGGGCTGGGCGAGGGCGCGAAGCGCGAGCGAGGCTCCCAAGGCGACCCAGATTGCGCAGCTGAGTGTTTTCACTTTTCCCTCCGTCGAAAAAACCTTGCCCCTGTCACGCGTGTGACCGGCATATACTAGCGGGTGTGCGCGGGGGATTGCATCAGCGCCGCGGAAGCCGGCCCAGCTCAGGAGAGAGTTTGCCATGCCAATTAAGAAAATCTTGATCGTCGACGATTCAGCCACCGACCGCCAGTTCCTGCTGGAAGTGTTGAGCAAGCAGGGTTATCAATGCGTGACCGCGCAGAGCGGCGACGAGGGCATCGCCAAGTCGAAGAGCGAGCTGCCGGACCTGATCCTGATGGACATCATCATGCCCGGCACCGACGGGTTCAAGGCGACGCGCTCGATCACGCGCGACGAAGCCACCAAGCACATCCCGGTGATCGTGTGCACCAGCAAGAAACTGGAAACCGACCGGGTCTGGGGCATGCGACAGGGAGCAAGGGACTACATCGTCAAGCCCGTCGATGCGAAGGAGCTTCTCGCCAAGATCGCCGCGCTCGGCTGATCCCGCCGCTCACGTCGACAATACGAGAGCGAGCGCCACGGCGCCGGGAAGCGCCTGGACCCAGAGAATCTTGCGGCTCGCGGTAAATCCGCCGAAAACGCCGGCGACGACGACGCAGCCGAGGAAAAAAATCTTGATCGAGGTTCCGGCGCCGCCGAGTGCGAGACCCCATCCGAGCCCGACGGCGACGAAGCCGTTGTACAGGCCCTGATTCGCGGCGAGCGCCTTCGAGGCTTTGGCGAAGTCGGGCGTCGTGCCGAAAGTGCGAAGTCCGAGGGGCTTGGTCCAGAGAAACATCTCGAGGACCAGGAAGAAGAAATGCAGGATTGCCACCAGTGCGACCGCGATGTTTGCGATGGTTGTCATGGAACCCCTTTCCTCTGAAAAAACCCGGCCCTATCTTGCGACCCCTAGAGTTGCCAGCCGATCTTGCGATCGAGCGACCAGGGGCCGCCGCCGCGCAATGCAACGGCGAACATGATCAGGCCCCACATCAGCGGGTATTCGTAGCCGGGACCGGTCCACCCGAATTTGGGCAGATGGTGATAGGCGATCACCGCCATTTCGATGGTGATGGCCGCGGCGAAAAAGCGCGTGAAGAGACCCAGGGCGACGCACAGCCCGCCGACGGTTTCCAGGATGATGAGAACGACGGCGAGGGGTTCGGCCGGCGCGATGCCTCGCTTGACCAACGCCATCTGCGCCGTCGCGCCGACGCCCATCATCAGCTTCGGCCAGCCGTGCGGAACGATCATCAGTCCGACAGTCAGGCGGATCAGCGGCCACGTGAGCGGCTCGACCCAATCGTAGAACGGCTTGAGCTTGGGAAACAGCAGTCGTGCGTCCATGGTCTCCTCCAATGGCGCCGGGCCGACGCCCGGTTATTCTCCGCGGTCCCAGGTCGGCTGCTGCCGCGGCGGGCATTTCGCCGAGGCGTACGAGCAGAATACACAACAATCGCCGGGCATGGGCTTGAGCAGCTTGCGACACGCGGTGCACTCGTAGAAGTGCAGGCAGGAGTCGGTGGGCATCGTCTCGCTCCGATGGTGCCCGCAGAACGGGCAGGTGATGGTCGCCTCGAGGATCACGGCTCCGGGCCGAAGAATGGGGAGCTAGACCAGCCCATCCATCACCATCACCTCGAGGTAGTCGCCCGCCTTGACCGCGCCCTGCTCGTGCGCGAGCACGACGAAGCAATTCGCCTCCGACATCGAGCTCAAAATCCCCGAGCCCTGCGCGCCGGTGAGGCGCACGCTCCATTCGCCGTTTTTCAATTCCAGGATTCCGCGCTGGTATTCGGTGCGCCCGGGTTTCTTGCGCATCGCGGTTTCGGCTTTGGCGCGCAGCAGCGGCAGGTCGGTGTCGCGGCGGCCCATCAGCGTCAGCAGCGCGCCGCGCACGAAATGGTAGAAAGTCACCATGACGGCGACGGGATTGCCGGGCAGGCCGAAGAGATACGCCGATTTTCCGCGCGCGCGGATGCGGCCGAAGGCCATCGGGCGGCCCGGGCGCATGGCGATTTTCCAGAACACCACTTCGCCGAGCTTCGCCATCGTCTGCTTGGTAAAATCGGCTTCGCCCACCGACACGCCGCCCGANGTCACCACGGCGTCGGCCTCCGCCGCGGCCCTGCGAAAGGCGGCCTCGAGCTTTTTCGGATCGTCGCGCACCACGCCCAAGTCGATCACTTCGCAGCCCAGGCGCGTGAGCATGCCCCAGAGCGTGTAGCGGTTGGAGTCGTACACTTCGCCTGCCTTCAGCTTTTTACCGACTGAAACCAGCTCGTCGCCGGTGGAGAAGAACGCCACTTTGAGCTTGCGCCGCACGCTCACTTCCCCGATGCCGAGCGACGCGATCAGCCCCAACTCCGCCGGCCGCAGGAGCGTGCCCGAGCGCAGCGCCGGCTTGCCCTTCTGCAAATCTTCGCCTGCGAGTCGGCGGTTCTGTCCGGGTTCCTGACCGGGAGGAATCGTGATGCGCTCGCCGTCCGCAGCGACCGCTTCCTGGATCACGACCGTGTCGGTGCCCTCGGGCATTACCGCTCCGGTCATGACACGCACGCATTGCCCGGTGCCGACCTTTCCGGCGAATTCCTTCCCGGCGAAGGCGGCGCCGATCTCGGTGAACGTGATTGCTTCGGCTCGCGGCAAGTCGGCGCTGCGCACCGCGTAGCCGTCCATCGCCGAATTGTCGTGCGAGGGGACGTCGATCGGCGAGACGATGTCCTTCGCGAGCACGCGCCCGAGCGCCGCGCGCACGGGGAGCTTTTCGACTCCGGACACCGGATCGATGAACGAGCGGATGACTTCGTTCGCCTTCGCGACCGGCAGCGCGTCCGGGTCGTAGTCGCTGACGCAGCTGATCGCCTGTTGAAGCGTGCTCATTTTTCGTTCGCTGCCAGCTCTTCGATCGTATTGAAATTGGAAAAGGCCTCGGCTTCGTCGTCGAAAGCGACCTCGACGACGTTGAGCGTCGCATACCAGGCGTCGATCTTGCGGCCGCCGCCTTTCAAAAACTCGGCGAGATGGTCGAGCACGCCGCGGCGCATGAGCGAAAACACCGGGTGCGGCTGCTCGCCGGTCTTCGCCACGGCGAGCTCGGCGCCGGTTTCGTCGATCCGCTGGTACAGCCGCTCGATCAGATCCGCGGGCAGAAAGGGCGAGTCGCAGGGGACGGAGGCGAGAAACGGCCGCTTGGAGACCGACAGGCCCGCGTGCACTCCCGCGAGCGGCCCTGCGTACCCTCCGATCGCGTCGCTCACCACGCGCACGCCGAAAGTCTTGTATTCCTCGTGATTCTGGTTGGCGTTGATGACGACCCCGCCGACCTGCGGCGCGAAGCGCTCGTAGACGTGATCGACCAGGCGCCTGCCGCGGAAATTCTGCAGGCCCTTGTCGACCCCGCCCATGCGGCTGCCTTTGCCGCCCGCGAGGATCAATCCGGTGACCGAGGACTGCACGGCGCGCTCGCCGCTACGCCACCAGCGTCGGCGCGACGGTCTTCCTGAAGCGGTGCCGGCCGGTGAAGAGCAGGTAGTGCTTGCCGCCCGCCGCGCGGCCGATCATGGTGATCCCGAGCTTCGCCGCGATCTCGTGGCCCATCTTGGTGAGGCCGGAGCGCGAAACGAGGAAGGGGATGCGCATCTGCGCGGCCTTGATCACCATCTCCGAGGTGAGGCGCCCGGTGGTGTAGAAGATCTTGTCCGAGCCGTCCACGCCGTCGAGCCACATCTGCCCCGCGATCGCATCCACGGCGTTGTGCCTGCCGACGTCCTCGACGAAGTAGAGAATTTCGACTCCGTCGGGGGTGTTGCTCGCCAAGGAGCATCCGTGAACGGCGCCCGCCTCCTTGTAGATGGCCTCGTGTCGGCGCACCACCTCGAGCAGGGCGTGCAAGGCATCTTCGGTGAGCGTGACATCCTCGCGCAGCTTGATCGAATCGATTTCGTCCATCAGGTCGCCGAACACCGTTCCCTGGCCGCAGCCGGTGGTGACGGTGCGCTTCTTCATTTTTTCATCGAGCCCCTTGAGGGGTTTGCGCGTGGTGATCGCGACCGACGCCGTCTCCCAGTCCACCTGCACCGCGGCGATTTCGTCGATGGATTTCACCAGTCGCTGATTGCGCAGATAACCGATGGCGAGCGCCTCGGGCGCCTGGCCGAGCGTCATCAGCGTGACGATCTCGCGCTTGTCGACGTAGAGCGTGAGCGGATGCTCGCCGGCGATCGGGGTCGGCACGGCTTCGCCGCGCTCGTTGATCGCCTCGACTTCGAAGGTGAGGGGTTTCGAGGCGCGGGTGAGCTTGGGGCGGTGCGGCGTCTTCATCCGCCGATGTAGGACATCTCGATCTTGCGCAGCTTGGCCGTTTCCGTCGTGCGGATCTCCGAGTAGCGGTCGGCGCGCGCCTGCCAGATACGCGCTATTGCGCCGGAAATCTCGTCGTCGGAGGAATCGCCGCGCAGCATGGCGCGCAGGTCGTAGCCCGCCGTGGCGAAAAGGCAGGTATACAACATGCCCTCGGTCGAAAGGCGCGCGCGGGTGCAGGTGCTGCAGAAGGCCTGCGTCACCGAGGAGATCACGCCGANCTCCCCGGACCCGTCCCGGTAACGCCAGCGCCCGGCGACCTCGCCCGTGTAATTCGGCTCGACCGGCTCCAGGGGCATCTTATCGCCGATCATGCGCACGATCTCGGCCGAGGCGAGGACGTCGTCCATGCGCCAACCGTTGGTGTGCCCCACGTCCATGAACTCGATGAAGCGCACGATGTGGCCGCTGCCTTTGAAGTAACGCGCCATCGGCAGAACGGAGTCCTCGTTCGCGCCGCGCTTCACCACCATGTTGATCTTGATCGGCGCAAGGCCCGCGGCTGCGGCCGCGTCGATGCCGTTGAGCACTTCGGCGACCGGGAAATCGGCGTCGTTCATCCTGCGGAACACCGCCTCGTCGAGCGAGTCGAGGCTCACGGTGACCCGCTTCAAGCCCGCCGCCTTCAGCGCACGCGCTTTTTTCGCAAGGACCGAGCCGTTGGTGGTGAGCGTGAGGTCGAGCCCCGGAATGTCGGCGAGCATCTCGATCAGGCGCTCGAGGTTCTTGCGCAACAGCGGCTCGCCGCCGGTGAGGCGNACTTTCTCGACGCCGTGGCCGCGAAAGACGCGCGTGAGGCGCGCGATCTCCTCGAAGCTCAGCAATTCGCTCTTCGGCAGAAACGCGTAGTCGGGGCCGAACACGTCGCGCGGCATGCAGTAGATGCAGCGGAAGTTGCAGCGATCGGTGACCGAGATGCGCAGGTCGCGCAGCCTGCGGCCGAGCGCGTCTTCGCCTGAGCGCGCGGGAGAACCCAATGTCCCTTCGGAGGGGAGGGGTTTCATCCTTCGCCCGTCTGTGATGCGTATGACCCGTTCCGTCATCGGCGTAGCCGCATCGTGAAATGCGGTTCATAATCGAGCGCTCGCATAACCTGTGAGTATAGCCGGAAAAATGTCTCAGACTCGCCTCGCCGTCGCAGTGGTGATGGAACGCACGCCGCTGGAGGACAACCGCTGGCAGTCGGAGAAGTGGGAGCCGATCGGGGTCGTGCCCGACTCGAGCGAGCCCGGCGCTGCGCCCCGCGCGCTCCTCGAGAACGAGGCGCGCGCGCAGTGGCTGCATCCGGGGTTCAAGCTCGAGCTTTTCCGCGACGAGGCGGAGGGCTACTACCTCAACCTGAGCTCGCAAAGGCCCTTCGTGTTCGTCAACTGGCTCGAAGAGGAAGGCGCGGGCGTGCCGAAATCGGTCACGGTGAGCTACAACGAGGCGGCACGCCTGATGGACGCCGGTGCGCGCGTGGACGGGGTGCCCATGCCGCCGCAGTGGATCCCGTGGCTCGCGGAGTACGTCGAGCGCAACTACAAGCCGGAGCCGAAGAAGCGCTCCCGGCCGCCGTCGTTCAAGGGCGCGAAGCGCGATGAACGCTGACGACAAGGAAAATTTCGCCTCACGCTGGTCGCGGCGCAAGATCGAAGCGCTCAAAGACAAGCCGGCCGAGCCGAAGCCGTCTTCCGAGCCGACGATTTCGGCTGCTCCCGCGGACGCCGCTTCAGCGCCGCCGGGCGTACCCGCCCCGCGCGAGTTGCCGCCGCTCGAATCGCTCAAGGGCCTCGCGTCCGAATACACCGAATTCCTCAAGCCCGGCGTGGACGAGCATCTCAGGCGCTCCGCGCTGAAGAAGCTCTTCGCCGATCCGCACTTCGAGAACTTCGAACGGTTCGAGGCGTACTGCGAAGACTTTACCAGGGGCGAGCCCATTCCGNTGGCGATGCTGAAGACGCTCGAGCACGCCAAGGACNTGCTGTTCGGCGACGAGGAGAAGAAGGACGCGCCCGCTGAGGCGGAGAAGCCCGCCGCCGAGCCTCCGACCGAGGCGGCCGCAAAAGCGCAAGGCGAGGCCCAGGCGGAAGCGCCGCCGCCCGAGCCCGCCGAACAGAAAGACAAAGCCTGAAATGTCGCTCGAAGACCGCGCGCTGAAAGTCTGCAACTGCAACAAGACCATGGCGCTCGACGCCAAGGCGCTGGCGGCCGCGCTCAAGCTCAAGCAGCCGCTCCAGATGCACACGGAGCTGTGCCGCAAGGAAGTCGGCAGCTTCCAGGAGTCGCTCAAGGGCGAAGCCTGTGTCGTCGCCTGCACGCAGGAAGCGCCGCTTTTCTCGGAGCTCGCGCGGGAAGCGGGCGCGGCGACCGGGCTCAAGTTCATCAACATCCGCGAGCACGCCGGCTGGTCGAAGGAGGGTGCGCAGGCGATGCCCAAGATCGCGGCGCTCCTCGCGCTCGCAGAGCTGCCCGAGCCCGAAGCCGTGCCGGTAGTGAACTACCAATCGGGCGGGCAATTGCTCGTGATCGGCCCGGCGGAGGCCGCGATCGCCTGGGCGGACAAGCTCGCCGAGCAGCTCGACGTCAACGTGCTCGTCACCCGGGGCAAGGGGGGCGAGCTGCCCGCCGAGCGCCGCTATCCCGTTTGGTCGGGCAGGGTAAAGTCCCTGAAAGGACACCTGGGCGAGTTCGAGCTCGCCTGGGAGCAGGACAATCCGATCGATCTGGAAGTCTGCACGCGCTGCAACGCCTGCATCCATGCGTGCCCGGAGCAGGCCATCGATTTTTCCTATCAGATCGACATGGACAAGTGCAAAGCGCACCGCGAGTGCGTGAAGGCCTGCGGCGCGATCCGCGCCATCGACTTCGAGCGTGCGGAGCGCGCGAGAAACGAGCGCTTCGACATGGTGCTCGACCTTTCGGCGCAGCCCCTGATCAGGACGCCGCAACTCCCGCAGGGCTACCTCGCGCCGGGCGCCGATCCGCTCGAGCAGGCGCTCGCGGCGGGGCAGCTTGGGCAGATGGTGGGCGAGTTCGAGAAGCCGCGCTTCTTTGCCTACAACTCGAAGATCTGCGCGCACAGCCGCTCCTCGAAGGTCGGCTGCAACCAGTGCCTCGACGTGTGTTCGACCCGCGCCATCACCCCGGACGGCGATCACGTCAAGGTCGACCCGCACCTGTGCATGGGCTGCGGCGGCTGCGCGACGGTGTGCCCCTCGGGGGCAATGACTTACGCCTATCCTCGCGTGCCGGACTTCGGCGCGCGGCTGAAGCGGGTGCTTTCGGTCTACGCTCAGGCGGGCGGCAAGGACGCCTGCCTGCTTCTGCACAATGCGGGCGAGAGCCGCGCGCTTATCGCGAAGCTCGCGCGGCGCGGGAAAGGCCTGCCCGCGCGGGTGATTCCGCTCGAAGTCCATCATCCCGCCTCGATCGGAATCGACGTGCTGCTGGGGGCGCTCGCCTATGGCGCATGCCAGGTGCAGGTGCTCGCAGCGCCGAAGGAAGCCGCCGAATACGGCGACGCAATCAAACGCCAGATGGCTTATGCCGAGACGATCGTGACCGCGCTCGGCTACGGCGGGACGCATTTCCAGCTCATCGCGACGGACGAGCACGCGGTGCTGGAGAAGGAGATCTGGGCGCTTGCTTCCGCGGCATCGGTGGGCAAGCCGGCGGCCTATAACCTCTCGCCGGAGAAGCGCACCACGCTCGAATTCGCGATCGACCATCTCGCGAAGCAGGCACCCGAGCCGCGGGAGGAGATCCGGCTCGGCGCGGGCGCGCCTTACGGGCAGGTGCTGGTCGACCGCCAGACCTGTACGCTGTGCATGGCCTGCGTCGGAGCCTGCCCGGAATCGGCGCTCGTCGACGGGCGCGACCGGCCGATGCTGAAGTTCATCGAGCGCAACTGCGTGCAGTGCGGGCTGTGCGAGAAAACCTGTCCCGAGAACGCGATCACGCTCGCACCGCGGCTGTTGCTGACGCCGCAGGCGAAACAGGAAGTCATGCTGAACGANGCCGAACCGTTCAACTGCGTGCGCTGCGGCAAGCCCTTCGGCACGCGCNAGATGGTGGACAACATGCTCGGCAAGCTGTCGGGNCATTCGATGTTCGCGGGCGNCGGCTCGCTGAAACGGCTGCAGATGTGCGGCGACTGCCGCGTGGTGGACATGATGGAAAACAAGAACGAAATGACNATCCAGGACCTGAAGAAGTGAGCGCGACCGTCACGCCGCTCAAGTTCCAGCCGCCGGAAGTGCCCGAGGACAAGGCGCGCGCCGGTTACTACGCNCTTCTTGCACGGCTTTTCTACGCCGGCCCGGACGCTGCGCTTCTCGCGACCATCGGCGGTGCCGACGAGATTGCAAGCGGCGCCGAGCAGTCCGCTCTTGCGGACGCCTGGAACAAGCTCGCCGCCGCGGCGAGGGCGATGGAGGCCGAAGCGGCCCGCCTCGAGTACGACGAGCTCTTCGTCGGCACCGGCAAAGCCGAGGTGACGCCGTACGCGAGCTACTACCTCGCCGAAACAGGCCGGGAGAAGATCCTCGCGCGGCTGCGCGGCGAGCTGCTCGGGCTAGGGCTCGCCCGGTCGGAGGCGGCGCACGAACCCGAGGATCACATGGCCGGGCTGTTCGATGTCATGCGGCACATGATATCAATGGGTTCCGACGATGCTGCGCTGCAAAAGCAGCAGGGGTTTTTCGACCGCTACATCGCGCGCTCATGCGCGGCCTTTTGCGGGGCGATATCGAAATCCGAAAAAGCCAATTTCTACAAGCACGTCGCCCGCTTCGCCTCGGCCTTTTTTCTGGTTGAAACCGAAGCCCTGAAGGTGTTTTAATGTTTCCCATGCAATAGGCAGCATATTTCAGCTGTTGATGATAGGAAGGAGACCCATATGAAGAACCCCACAACGTCAAAACTCGGCCGCAGGAACTTCCTCATCGCGGCAGGCGCCGGCGGCGCCGCGACGGCAGCCGCGATCGCCGGCCGGGTGCTCACCCCGGAGGCGCCCCAGGCGGTCCCAAGCAAGGACAAGCGGCGCGGCAAAGGCTATCAGGACACCGCGCACGTGCGCAGCTACTACAACACCGCAAAAGTCTGACCCGAGGAGGCACGAACATGCTGCTCACCAGGAAATCCACTGGAGCCCCTGCTCAACTCTCTTCCGGCCACGGCCGCCTTTCGCGCAGCCTCTCCGGGATGCTGGCGAAGACGATCGACCGCCGCACCTTCCTGAAGCGCTCCGGCGTCGCCGCCGGAGCGGGCGCGTTCGCCAGCCAATTGCCGTTCAACATGATCGGCAAGGCCGAGGCGGCCGACGAATCGGCCGGCAAGATCGAGGTCAAGCGCTCGGTGTGCACGCACTGCTCGGTGGGCTGCGCCATCGACGCGGTGGTGCAGAACGGCGTGTGGGTGCGGCAGGAGCCGGTGTTCGACTCCCCGCTCAACCTGGGCGCGCACTGCGCCAAGGGCGCTTCGGTGCGCGAGCACGGCATGACCGAGCACTCGCACCGGCTGAAATATCCGATGAAGCTGGTGAACGGCAAGTACCAGCGCCTCTCCTGGGACCAGGCCATCAACGAGATCGGCGACCGGCTGCTCGCGATCCGCAAGGAATCCGGGCCCGACGCGTTCTACGTGGTCGGCTCCTCCAAGCACAACAACGAGCAGGCGATGCTGCTGCGGAAGTGGGTGTCGCTGTGGGGCTCGAACAACTGCGACCACCAGGCGCGCATCTGCCACTCGACCACGGTCGCGGGCGTCGCCCAGACCTGGGGCTACGGCGCGATGACCAACTCCTACAACGACATGCAGAACACCAAGTGCGCGATGTACATCGGCTCGAACGCGGCCGAAGCGCACCCGGTGTCGATGCTGCACATGCTGCACGCCAAGGAAACGGGCGCGAAGATGATCGTGGTCGATCCGCGTTTCACGCGCACCGCCGCCAAGGCCGACGAGTACGTGCGCATCCGCTCCGGCACGGATATTCCCTTCCTCTTCGGCATGCTGCATATCATTTTCAAGAACGGCTGGGAAGACAATAAATACCTCCACGACCGCGTCTACGGCATGAAAGAGGTCAGGGAAGAAGTCCTGAAGAAGTGGACGCCGGAGGAAGTGCAAAACGTCACCGGCGTTACGCCCGAGCAGTTGCTGAAGGTCACGGAAGCTTTTGCCAAAAACCGCCCGAGCACCATCGTCTGGTGCATGGGACAGACGCAGCACACCATCGGCAACGCCATGGTGCGCGCGTCGTGCATCCTGCAGCTCGCGCTCGGCAACATCGGCGTCTCGGGCGGCGGGGCGAACATCTTCCGCGGCCACGACAACGTGCAGGGCGCAACCGACGTCGGCCCCAATCCCGACACGCTCCCCGGCTACTACCCGGTGGGAGTGCCCGGATCGTGGACGCATTGGGCGCGAGTCTGGAACGTCGACCTGAAATGGCTGCAGGACCGATTCGCCCCGGGAATGATGGGCAAGCCCGGAATGACGGTCTCGCGCTGGATCGACGGGGTGATGGAGAAGAACGAGAATATCGACCAGGATTCCAACATCCGCGCGATGGTCTACTGGGGCCACGCGCCGAACTCGCAGACCCGCGGCCTGGACATGGTCAAGGCGATGAAGATGCTCGACATGATGATCGTCATCGACCCGTATCCCTCGGCCACCGCCGCNATGGCNGCGATGCCCGTCGAAGGCGTGCAGGAGAAGGCCGGGCGCGGCGTGTATCTGCTGCCGGCCGCGACGCAATTCGAGACCGAGGGCTCGTGCACCGCGTCGAACCGGTCGCTGCAGTGGCGCGAGAAGGTCATCGATCCGTTGTTCGAGTCGCGCTCCGACCAGGCGATCATGCTGGCCTTCGCGAGAAAGCTCGGTTTCGAGAACGAGTTCCTCGGAAAGAAGGACGGCAAGCAGAACCTCAGGGTGCTGAAGGCGAAAGGCGGCTACGACGAGCCCTCGATGGAGGACACGCTCGCGAACGAAATCAACCGCGGCGCCTGGACCATCGGCTACACCGGACAGTCGCCGCAGCGCCTGCAGGCGCACATGCGCAACATGCAGGTGTTCGACGTGAAGACGCTGCGCGCCAGGGGCGGCAAGGACGCGAAGACCGGCTACGACCTGACCGGCGACTACTTCGGCCTGCCGTGGCCGTGCTACGGAACGCCGGCGCTCAAGCACCCGGGTTCGCCGAACCTCTACGACACCTCCAAGCACGTGATGGACGGCGGCGGAAACTTCCGCGCGATATTCGGCATGGAAAAGGACGGGGTGAACCTGCTCGCCGAGGACGGCTCGCATCCCAAGGGTGCGGACATCACCACCGGCCACCCGCAGTTCGACCACGTGCTGCTGAAAAAGCTGGGCTGGTGGGATGAGCTGACCGACGAGGAGAAGAAGGAGGCAGAAGGCAGGACCTGGGCGACCGATCTCTCCGGCGGCATCATCCGCGTCACGATGAAAAACCACGGCTGCCATCCCTTCGGCAACGCCAANGCGCGCGCGATCGTGTGGAACTTCCCCGACGGAATCCCGCAGCATCGCGAGCCGCTCTACGGTATCCGCGCGGATCTGGTCGACAAGTATCCGACTCACGACGACGTCAAGGTCTTCTGGAGGCTGCCGACGCTGTACAAGTCGGTGCAGGAGAAGTACAAGAACATCGGCAAGGACTTCCCGATCGTTCTCACCAGCGGGCGCCTGGTCGAATTCGAGGGCGGCGGCGAGGAGACTCGCTCGAATCCCTGGCTCGCCGAGCTGATGCAGGAAAACTTCGTCGAGATCAACCCCAAGGCGGCGGCCGACCGCGGCATCCGCAACGGCGAGCAGGTGTGGGTCAAGACGCCGACGGGCGCGCGGCTCAAGGTCACTGCGAAGATCACCGAGGGCGTCGGGCCCGACCATGCCTTCATCCCGTTCCACTTCTCCGGCTGGTGGCAGGGCAGGGACATGCTGCCCTACTACCCGGACGGGGCGGCGCCGATCGTGCGCGGCGAGGCGGTCAACACCGCAACGACCTACGGCTACGACCGCGTGACCATGATGCAGGAAACAAAGACGACGGTCTGCCAGATCGAGCGGGCATAGCGAGGAGGAGACGACCATGGCCAGAATGAAATTCCTGTGCGACGCCGAGCGCTGCATCGAGTGCAACGGCTGCGTGACCGCCTGCAAGAACGAGAATGAAGTCCCCTGGGGCGTGAACCGCCGCCGCGTCGTGACCATCAACGACGGCGTGGTGGGCGCCGAGAAGTCGATCTCGGTCGCCTGCATGCATTGCTCGGACGCGCCCTGCATGGCGGTGTGCCCGGTGGACTGCTTCTACCGCACCGACGAGGGCGTGGTGCTTCACGACAAGGACCTGTGCATCGGCTGCGGCTATTGCTTCTACGCCTGCCCGTTCGGGGCGCCGCAATTCCCGCAAGCCGGAGCTTTCGGCCTACGCGGCAAGATGGACAAGTGCACCTTCTGTGCGGGCGGCCCCGAAAAAGACCTGTCGAAGGAAGAATTCGCGAAGTACGGGTCGAACCGGCTCGCGCAAGGCAAGCTCCCGGCTTGCGCCGAGATGTGCTCGACCAAGGCGCTGCTCGGCGGGGACGCGGACGTGATCGCGGACATCTATCGCCAGCGGGTGCTGAAGCGTGGCAAGGGCTCGGAAATCTGGGGCTGGGGCACCGCCTACGGCAAGCCCGAGCAGAGGGCCGCGCCGGCAGGGGCGAAGTCATGAGAGGCGCCCGCAAGCTCGCCCTCGCGGGCGCCGCTCTTCTGGCCGCCGTGGGGCTGGCTNCCTGCGGCGAGCGCGATCAAGTGACCGTCTACAAGCAGGGCAAGTACCAGGGCAAGCCCGACACCAAACCTTGGGAAAACGCTCCCGGCTCGAGCCTTTACACCACCTCCAAGTGGGATCAAGGCGACAAGACGAGCTGGGAGGCGGCAGTCAAGACGCGCAACCTCGCGCAGAACGAATACAACCGCGTCGAATAGGAGGAGAGCCGCTCATGAAACCGGTCGCGGTTTTCGGGCGCGTTGCGCTTGCGCTATGGCTGCTCCTGCCGCTCAGCGGCACCGCGCAGCAGCAGGAGACCCAGCAGCAGCGCGCGCAGTCGCAGCCNTACAACAACGCGCCGGTCTGGCGCGACGTGCGCTCCGGGAAGGAGGAGTACACCTCGATCAAAGGCCGTGAGACGGGCNTTCTGGTCCAGACCTACGGGGAGACGTGGCGGCAGCTGAAGAACGGCTGGATCACGCCAATCGCCGGCTGGCTGATCGCCGCGGTCGCGGTCGTGATCGGA
>JGI25616J43925_10000293_pt1 | contig 17136 bp, 13 predicted proteins | sample GraSoi2013_100cm_FD_43925 | JGI IMG/M metagenome (IMG submission 43925) | reverse complement strand
GCCGGGACCTGGAAGGACCTCACCGACAACGTCAACTCGATGGCGGCGAACCTCACCAACCAAGTACGCGGCATAGCACAGGTGGTGACTGCCGTGGCAAAAGGCGACCTGAAGCGAAAAGTGGCCTTCGAGGCGAAGGGCGAAATCGCGGCGCTGGCCGACACCATCAACGGCATGATCGACACGCTGGCGACATTTGCCGACCAGGTGACCAACGTGGCGCGCGAAGTGGGCACCGACGGCAAGCTGGGCGGCCAGGCGAGGGTGCCGGGCGCCGCCGGCTTGTGGCGGGATCTCACCGACAACGTGAATCAGTTGGCGGCGAACCTCACGACCCAGGTGCGATCCATCGCGGAGGTTGCGACCGCGGTGACCAAGGGCGATCTCACGCGATCGATCACGGTGGAGGCGATGGGGGAAGTGGCGGTCCTGAAGGACAATATCAACGAGATGATCCGCAATCTCAAGAACACGACCCTCAAGAACAACGAGCAGGACTGGCTCAAGACCAATCTCGCAAAATTCACCCGCATGCTGCAAGGTCACACCGACTTGGTAACGGTATCGAAGCTGGTGCTGTCGGAGCTGACGCCTCTGGTGAACGCTCAGCAAGGCGTCTTCTACACCCAGGTCAAGCGCGGCGAAGAATCCAGCCTTGAACTGCTCGCCAGCTATGCCTCCAAGCCTAACAAGCATCTTTCGAAAACGCTGCAGATCGGCGAGGGTCTTGTTGGGCAATGCGCTTACGAGAAGAAGCGCATTCTCCTCGAGGATGTCCCCAACGACTACATCCGCGTCAGCTCGATTCTCGGTTCCGCCACACCGTTGAACATCGTCATCCTGCCGGTGCTGTTTGAAGGCGAGGTCAAAGCGGTCGTCGAGCTGGCCTCGCTCAGAAAGTTCAGCGAGACGCACCTGTCGTTTCTCGATCAGCTGACTGAAAGTATCGGGGTCGTATTCAACACCATCGAGGCAAACATGCGCACCGAATCCCTGCTCGAGCAGTCGCAATCGCTCACCAAGGAGCTTCAAAGCCAGCAGGAGGAGCTCAGGGAAACCAACGACCGCCTTGAGCAGCAGGCGCAGAACCTGCAGAACTCCGAGAGGCTGCTCAAGAATCAGCAAGAGGAGCTGCAGCGCACCAACGAGCAGCTTCAAGAGAAGGCCAAGCTTCTTTCGGAGCAAATGAGGCAGGTTGAATTCAAGAATCGGGANGTCGAGCAGGCAAAGGCCGCGCTCGAGGAAAAAGCCGAGCAGCTCGCCCTCTCCTCGCGCTACAAATCCGAGTTTCTGGCCAACATGTCGCACGAGCTGCGCACGCCGCTGAACAGCCTGCTGATCCTGGCGAAGCTGCTCGCGGACAACGCAGGCAAGAATCTCCTGCCGAAACAGATCGACTACGCGCAGACCATCTATGCCGCCGGCACGGATCTTCTTTCCCTCATCAACGATATTCTCGATCTGGCCAAGATCGAATCGGGTACGGTCACGCTCGACATTGCGCCCGAGCGCTTCTCCGGGCTGCAGGATTACGTCGAGCGGACCTTCCGCCAGGTGGCCCAGGACAAGGGCTTGGGCTTCACGATGGACGCGGCCCACGGCTTGCCCGCGGTGATTCACACTGACGAAAAACGACTCCAGCAGATCCTCAAGAATCTGCTCTCGAATGCGTTCAAGTTTACCGAAAAGGGCAGCGTGGCTCTGCGGATTTTCCTCGCGAAATCCGGCTGGACCGCCGGGCATCCGCAACTGGATGCGGCGGAAAGGGTGGTGGCGTTCGCCGTGACGGACACCGGGATCGGAATCCCGGAAAGCAAGAGGAAAGTCATTTTCGAAGCCTTCCAGCAGGCTGACGGAACCACCAGCCGCAAATACGGCGGCACGGGACTGGGGCTTTCCATCAGCCGCGAGCTCACGCGCCTGCTGGGCGGGGAAATCCGGGTCGAAAGCGAACCGGGCAAGGGAAGCACGTTTACGTTCTACCTGCCCCTCGCCCACGAGCCAGCGGCGTACTCCGAGGCGAGAATTCCGCATAGTGCCCCTGAAGAGCCCAAGCTCGACCTAGCTCGCGCCAAGCGGTCGAGGTCGAGCGTGAGCCAGGTTCCGAAAGCGGGGCGTGCGGAGCGCGCGCAGCCGCAGGTGAGCGACGACCGCGAGAGCATCCAGTCCGGGGACCGCGTCGTCCTGATCATCGAAGACGACGCGAAGTTCGCCGCGACCCTGCTCGATGTCGCGCGCGAAAGCGGGTTCAAGGGGGTAGTTGCGCTGGATGGCAACACGGCGCTCGCTCTGGTCAAGGAGCTCTCACCGGACGCGATCACGCTCGACTTGCAGCTTCCGGACATGGACGGATGGGCGGTCCTCGATCTCCTGAAACACGACCCGGAAACGCGGCATATCCCAGTGAGCGTCATCTCCGTGGACGAGCACATGCACAAATGCCTTCACATGGGAGCCCTGGGGACGGTGCAGAAGCCCGCCGTGAAGGAAGCGCTCCAGGAAGCCCTCGCCAAGACGCGCAGGATGATCGAGCACGAGATCGGAACGCTGCTCGTCGTCGATGGAAACGACGAAGAGCGGGTGAGCATCACCGAAGCCCTGCGCGGGGAGGACGTGCAGATCACAGGCGTCCGCGCCGGCAAGCAAGCCCTCGATGCCCTGCGGAAAAATCAGTTCGATTGCATGGTGCTCGGTCCGACGCTTCACGATATGACCGCAATAGACTTCATCAAGAAGATGGTTCAATCCGAAACGACGTCCGAATTGCCGATCGTGATCTATGAGGCGGACGCCATGAGCGGCAGCGAGCAGGACGACCTCAGGAAGCTGGCGGAGGTCGCCGTCCTGAAAAGCGCGCGAACCCTCGAAGCCGTTCTGGAGGAGACGACGCTGTTCCTGCATCAGACGCTCAGCGACCTGCCGACGAACAAGCGCGACCAGGTGCTGGCCGCCATCCAGTGGGCCACGCCCGATCTGGCGGGCAGAAAAGTGCTGATTGTCGACGACGACATAAGAAACATATTCGCCTTGACTGGGGCCTTGGAGCAGCACGGCATAACGGTGCTCAACGCGGAGAACGGCAAAGACGGCCTCGAGACGCTGAAAAACAACCCGGATATCAATGTGGTCCTCATGGACATCATGATGCCCGAGCTCGACGGATACGACACGATCCGGATCATTCGGGGCCTGGAGGAATTCAAGCATCTCCCGATCATCGCAGTGACTGCGAAAGCGATGAAGGGGGATCGCGAAAAATGCATCGAGGCCGGCGCTTCGGACTACATCTCCAAGCCCGTCAATATCGAACAGCTGTTGTCGCTCTTGCGGGTCGGACTCGCCAAGTAAATGGAGACGGTCGTGTCCGGCTCACCACAAGCTAACATTCTCGTGGTCGATGACGAGCGGCATGGCCTGGTCGCTATGCAGCAGCTCCTCTCCGGGCCCGACAGGAACGTGTTGGCGGTCGGGTCGGGAAAGGAGGCGCTGAGACGGATTCTCAAAATCGACTTCGCGCTCATTTTGCTCGACATCCGGATGCCCGAAATGGACGGTTTTGAAACCGCCACTTTGATCCGAAAGCTCAAGCGTTCCCGTCACACCCCCATCATTTTCCTCACTGCCGCCCTCGAAGACGCGCAATCGGTTTTCAGAGGGTATGAAATCGGCGCCGTGGATTACATTCTGAAGCCGGTGAACATCGACATTCTGAAGTCGAAGGTGGCGGTGTTCGTCGATTTGTACAGCAAGAGCGCGGAGCTGGCGACGCAGGTCAACCAGCGCAAAATCGCGGAACGGGAGTTGTCCAAGGTCAACGAGAGCCTTGAAACGAAAATACGGGAGCGGACCGCGAGTCTGATTGCGGCGAACGACCTGCTGCGGAAAGAAATCGAGATGCGCAAGCAGGCCGAGGACGATCTGCACAAGGCCAAGCGTGCGGCCGAGGCGGCGAATCTGGCGAAGTCGGAGTTCCTGGCCAACATGAGTCACGAAATCCGGACTCCGATGAATGCGATCATCGGGATGACCGAGCTCGCCTTGCAGACGGCTCTGACGCCGGAGCAGCGCGAGTACCTCGATCTCGTGAAGGCCTCGGGCGCCTCCCTCTTGACGGTCATCAACGACATTCTGGATTTCTCGAAGATCGAGGCCGGGCGGCTGGAAGTCGAGACCATCCCGTTCTCGCTGCGCGAGAGCCTGGGCGACACAATGAAAACGCTGGCGCTCGAAGCCCACAGGAAGGGCCTGGAACTCGCCTATGAAATCCAGCCCGGAACCCCCGATGCGCTGCTCGGCGACCCGGTCAGGTTGGGCCAGATCGTACTCAACCTGGTGGGCAATGCGATCAAGTTCACGGAGCGCGGCGAAGTGGTGATGCGCGTTCAACCCCATTCGAGCGACCGCGGCGAAGTAAACTGTTATTTCACCGTGAGCGACACGGGAATCGGCATCCACAAGGAAAAACAGACCGCCATCTTTGCGCCGTTCCTGCAGGGCGATACTTCGACGACGCGTATTTACGGGGGCACGGGACTGGGACTGACGGTCTCGGCGCGTCTGGTGGAAATGATGAACGGAAGGATCTGGGTCGAAAGCGAGCCGGGCAAGGGGAGCATTTTTCACTTCACGGTACGTTTCGGCCTGCAGCCGGCGACGCAGGGCGAACAGGGGGCGATAGACTTCAAGGGGCTGCGGGCTCTGGTGGTGGAAGACCATGCCGTCAGCCGCCGCATCCTCGTGGACACGCTGAGACGATGGAACGTCGAGGCGCACGAGGCCGAGAACTGCAAATCCGTGACGGAAATCCTGGAACCGGCGAAACGGGCAAAGGCGCCGTTCCGACTGGTGCTTCTGGATGACAGTTTGCCCGGCGTGGATAGCTACCAACTCGCCGCGCAGATACGGAGGAGCCCGCGCCTCGGGGTCCACGCCGTGATCGTGCTCGGTTCGGCCCTGCGGCGCGAGGAAAAAGGAGACCGCCTGGATAGCGAGGTATTGTCCTGCCTCACCAAGCCGGTCAAGCAGTCTGAACTCTTGGATGCGGTCCGCTCCGCGTTCGGCACCTCGTCTCGGACCGGAGCTCGCCGGGCGCCGCCGGCGCCGGGGCGTTCGCAAAGAATCAAGCCAGCGCTGCATATTTTGCTGATCGAGGACAATCCCGTAAACCGCAGACTTGCCCAGCACGTGCTCGAGAAAGAGGGATACTCAGTCGTCCCGGTGGACAACGGCGCTGCGGCGCTGAAGACGCTCGAACGCGAGCGTTTCGATCTGATCCTCATGGACGTGCAGATGCCCAGAATGGACGGGATTGAGACTACTACGGCAATCCGAAACCGGGAGAAAATGACTGGCGGACATACTCCCATCGTCGCATTGACTGCGCATGCGATGGTGGGCGATCGCGAGCGCTGCCTGAAGGCGGGCATGGACGGCTATTTGATCAAGCCGGTCCAGCCGGCGACGCTGCTTGAGGCGATCGAGCGGCTGCATCTTGCCTCCAGCGGGCGGACAAAGCTGGCGCAAGCCAAAAAGTTCGTGCTCGATCGGGCGACGTTGCTCGATCGGGTCGACGGCGACGTACAGTTGCTCGGCGAAATTACCAAACTGTTCCTGCAGGAATGCGAGCCGCTCATGGCGAGCGCCCGCGAGGCGATGAAAACCGGGAACGCCGGCCGCTTTGCCTACGACATCCATACCTTGCGCGGGATGTTCCGCAGTCTTTCCGCTAATGCAGCGCAGGAAGCCGCCGGGAAGCTGGAGGAACTCGANTTGGTGAAGAATCTGGAAAAGGTGCAAGCAGCCTACGCATTGCTCGAGAAGGAAGCGCAAGCGCTCAAANCCGAGCTCGGTGGGATGATCGACAAGACAGTCGTTTCCTCATCTGGAGTGATGTGAGTGGTGAAGAGGCTTTCACCTGGGAAAAAAAACCCCGGCGAGCGCCGGGGCCGCCTGCCCGCATCCGCACCGGGAGGGAGGGGAAGGTGCTTTACAAGCAGAGTTTCATGATAGCGAATTGGAATTCTGCCTGCCATAGCGCAACCGTTAATTTTCTGTGGTGAACGAGCGACCGAAAGTAGCTGCCTCGCTACTTTTGCAGCGGAGCGGAAATCAAGCTTCCCGCACTTTCGGGCAAATCGAGGGAAGGACCTATAAGGAAATACCTTACACGTCGGAAATCTGATCCGTAGAGGCCATCTGCATTGTCATATTTCTTAATTTCCCTTTGCTACCAAGTAAAGTNTTGCTGTTCAGTTAGTTTGCGAGCCATAGCATCGATTTTCCCGGTTACCCGGGGCGGGGAGAGGCGCGGCCCAGTAACATGCTGTACAAAATCACCGTAGAGCTGGAATATTTGAAGGCCGAACTTTTCAATCGTGAGACGATGGAGGAGACGCGAGAATTTTTGCAAATCGTCGCCGGCGCCGCGATGAGGCATCAGCGGTCATGGGTGCTGATCTGCGTGCATGCCTCGAACCCGGTTTTCACGGTCGAGAGGTCCGGGTTTCTCGCGTACTTCAGGAAACTCAGCGCCGATCCGTCACATAAGATCGCCCTGCTGGGAGACTCCGAGGAGCTGGGCATCTCCCATCAGTACATCGAATTGATAGGGCGCCAGCACGGCATCAACGTCCAGAGTTTTCGAGACGAGGGGTCCGCGGTCAAGTGGTTCAACGGCACGTGATGATGCGGCCGTAAGGAGCCTTCACCAAGCGAGCATCGTTAGTCCGTCGGATGCGTCGGCGGATGACACGGGGGGAGTCCTCCGCGGTTCGCGCCCTAAAGGAGGTGGGAGGAGGTCTGCGACGGCTTCCCGACCCCTCCTTTCGGCTCACCCTCTGTGACATATTCGTTACCTGAATTGACGCATGACAGGGGCATAATCGGCCAATTCACACCGGTTGCCGGGAAGGGCCGAAGGAGGGCTGGGCATCGGATGAAGATCGGAGGTTCGTGGCCACGATTCTTATCGTCGAGGACAGACCCGTCAATCTGCGTTTCGTTGCGACACTGCTCCGAGACCGGGGGCATCGTTTGCTGGAAGCAAGGACCGGCGAGGAAGCCCTGCGGATCGTTCGCGCCGAAAGACCCGACTTGGTAATCATCGACATACTCACGTCGGGTATGGACGGTTGTCAGTTCGTCCTCAATCTGCGCTCAGAGGCGAACTCGGTCCAGCCGCGGATCGTGTTTCGGGCCGCCGCTCACATCGCGGCCGAAGCCGAGGCCTTGGCGACCACCTTTGGCGCGTCTTTCATCGCCAAGCCCGTCAACCCCGAGACGCTGCTCGCGGTCGTCGATGCGGCTCTTTCCGGTCCGAGTGCACCGCCCGTGGAGGCGCATTCGGAGGATAAATCCATCGACTCGTTCCTGCGCCCGATCGCCCGGAAGCTCCACCGGCACACGGCGAACCTCGAACGGCTGAACGCCCAGCTGGGTCGTGGCATCGCCCAGCGCGACGCGCAGCTCGAAGTGGTGAGAGCCGCGCTGGACCAGGAGATCAAGAAGCGGCTATTGGCGGAGCAGGAACTGACGCAGGCAAACCTCCGCTTGAAGGACCAGGTCGTACATGACGGGCTGACTGGCCTTCATAACCGTCGCTACCTGGAGGAGTCGCTCGGCCGGGAAGAAAGCCGCGCCCGGCGCAGCGGCCTGCCCTTCGGCCTAATGATGATCGACATCGACAACTTCAAGCGCTTCAACGACACGCTCGGCCACGCGGCCGGAGATGCGGTGTTGCGTGCAATAGGCCAGTATATGCTGTCCGCTGCGCGGGGCGAGGATATCGTCTCCCGCTATGGCGGCGAAGAATTCGTTCTGGTCATGGCTCCGGCCTCGCAGGGAACGGTCTGGGAGCGAGCCGAAAAGCTCCGCCGGGAGGTGCAGGATCTCGAGATCGAGTACGAGGGCCGGCGTGTCGGACCCATCACGATATCCGTGGGCATCGGCATATTTCCCGATCACGGCGAGACTGGGCAGGAGGTGCTGCGAACCGCCGACGCTGCCCTCTATCAAGCCAAACGGTCGGGGCGCAACTGCGTTGTCGTTGGGGACAAGGTAAAGGCTTGATCATCTCGTCGAGGCTTTTGCTTCGAGCCTCTCGATCTCCGTCAAGAGTTTGGTGACCTAGGCGCCGTTGCCCGCCCGAACAGGGGTCGACGCGCCGAACGGCGGAACGCGGCGCGAAGTCAGGCGCTGGGATCGTACGCGACGAAGTGGTAGCCGAAGCCTCCCGCCCCGTCGAGAACGCGAGACTCACGCGAGGCTTCGCGCCATCTCGAACGGTCGAACTCCGGGAAAAACGCGTCGCCCTCGAAGTCGCACTCGATCTCGGTCATATAGAGACGGGAAGCGATCGGAAGAGCAAGCGCGTAGATTTGCGCGCCGCCGATGACGAATGCGTCCTGGGGCTCGCGGACTGCCGCGAGAGCGGCTTCGAGTGAATGGGCGGTGTGGCAGCCCGACCGGGTCCAATCAGGCGAGCGGGTGACGACGATGTTGTCTCGTCCTGCGAGGGGCCAGCCGATCGATTCAAACGTTCGGCGACCCATGATCACTGCGTGACCAAGCGTAAGTTGCCTGAAACGCTTCAAGTCCTCCGGCAGGCGCCAGGGCATCCGGTTGCGGTGGCCGATGACGCCATTGCGCGCCACGGCGGCGATGATGGCGAGGCGCGAGGAGCCGGTCATTTCGGGTCGGCGGAACGGGAGAGCACGTCCACGATGCGCAAAACTGGGGCATTATAGCGGGCCATGAAAATCGGGCTCGACTTCCCTCAGCGCTACTATCCACGATCGTTTCTGAGCCTGCTGCTGCTCGCCTTCGCGCTCGTCGCGGCGCCGCTCGTCGTGGCTTTTTACAACGCTGCGGTGTACGTCGAGCAGCTGGCAGGTCAGAGCCAGACCGCGGTTTCCCAGGCGGCGCAAGCCTCTCGGGGCAGCCGCCTCTTGGTCGAGCAGACCACCGCGCTCGAACGGGTGGTGCGCCAGTATCTCATTCTCGACGACGAGGAGCTCCTCAAGGACTACGCTCGTCTGAGGGCGAACTTCAAGGCGAACACGAGCGAGCTGTCCCTGCAGCCGCTCGACGAGCCGCAGCTGCACGAGCTCAACAGCACGATCGACAAGGAGCAGGGGCTCTACGAACAGTTGCTTGGTAGACCGAAGACGGCGGCCGACAAGAAGACGCTCGTGGAAGGCTACTTGGTGCTGTCGGAGCTGGCGCGGGACGTGCTCAATACGAGCAACGCCTTGATCGATCGCGANGTGGAATCCATGCGACGCACGGGCGAGCGCGCGCAGCGNATCCTCTGGCTGCAGCTCGCGGCGACGATACCTCTCGGGGTACTCCTTGCGGTCGGCGTCACCCTCCTCATCGCGAGACCGATCCGCCAGCTCGACCAGGCGATCCGGCGCCTCGGCGCGGGCGAGTTCGAAGGCGATATCCGGGTCGGCGGGCCGGCCGACCTGAAATACCTGGGAAGTCGGCTCGATTGGCTGCGTCAGCGGCTGATCGAACTCGAACAACAGAAGCGCCTCTTCCTGCGGCACGTCTCGCACGAGCTGAAGACCCCGCTGACGGCGCTTCGCGAAGGATCGGAGCTGCTGGTCGAGGGGACCGCCGGCCCGCTCTCGCCGGGCCAGCGCGAAATCGTCGAAATCCTCCGGCAGAAGAGCGTGCAATTGCAGCAGCTGATCGAGGGCCTGTTGAACTACCATCGAGCGCAGGAGAGCGTGGGGCGCCTGGAGGTGAAGGCGGTGCGATTCGACCGGGTGGTGGAGGAGGTGCTCGACGATCACCGGCTCGCGGTCCAGGCCCGTGGCATCCGCGCCGACCTGCGGCTGGACCCGGTCATACTTCAGGCGGACGAGGAAAAATTACGCGCCGTCGCGGCGAATCTGGTCTCCAACGCGATCAAATACTCGCCGGACGAGGGTATGATTTCCCTGGCGCTGCGACGAGAGGGGGCTGAGGTGGTGTTCGACGTGAGAGACGCGGGTCCGGGAATTCCGCCCGAGGATCGCGACCGGATTTTCGACTGGTTCTATCAGGGCGAGGACATCCATCACGGCCGCGTGCGGGGCAGTGGTCTGGGGCTCGCGATCGCAAGGGAATTTGTGGTGGCTCACGACGGTCGCATCGAGGTCGTGAGCGATCGCGAGGGCGGTGCCCATTTTCGCGTCACGCTCGCGGCCGGGACGCTGCGTCCCGAGCCATGATCCGGATCGTTGCACTTCTCTGCGGCATCTCGGCGCTCGCCGGGTGTGCTGCATTTTCTCCGGGTGCAGGTCCTGGAGCTTCGGGCGCTCCTTGGGCGCGCGAGAACCGCGAATCGCGCCAAGTCATCGAACTTATCGCTTACACACAGAGAGTCGCGGCGCTCCAGGCGGATGAGCAGCAACGCGAATTGAACGCTTCGACCCAGATGCTTTCCAAGGATCGCGGCGCCTACGGGCGGGTCCGGCTCGCGCTGCTGCTTGCGTTGCCTGGGACGGGGTTCAACGACGACACCCGGGCTGCGGGCCTGCTTGAGTCCCTCGCGGGCGCGGCGGCTTCCGAAGCGCTGCCTGGCCCCATGCAGCAGTTTGCCGGACTGCTTTATGCCCAGATTAACGAGCGTTTGCGCGAGCAACGCCGCACGGTGCAACTGAAGGAGCAGCTCGAGGCGCTGAAGGCGGTCGAGCGCAACATCATAGAACGCGAGCAAGCGCGGCCAAGATGAGCACCATTCTTCTCGTCGACGACGATCCGGATATCCTGAAACTCATTTCCTTGCGACTTACCGCCGCCGGCCACAGCGTCAAGGGAGCGGACAGCGGGGAGAAGGCGCTCGCAGTGCTCGCGGCCTCGCGCCCCGAGCTCGTCATTACCGACCTCAAGATGGGCGGAATGGACGGGTTGACCTTGTTTGACGAAATCCGCAAGCAGGCGCCTACCCTGCCCGTCATCATCCTGACCGCGCACGGCACGATCCCCGAGGCGGTCGCCGCGACGCGCCGAGGGGTTTTCGGCTTCCAGTCCAAGCCGTTCGACGGGAAGCACCTGCTCGACCAGGTGGAACAGGCGCTGCGCCTTTCCGGAGCCGGACAGAGTGAAGGCGAGGAGGACTGGCGGCGCGACTTCGTGACGCAGAGCCCGAAAATGGAAAACGTGCTCCATCAGGCACGCCTGGTAGCCCAGTCGGAGGCGAGCGTGTTCATCCAGGGCGCGAGCGGCACGGGAAAGGAGCTCCTTGCACGCGCCATACACCGGGCGAGCCGCCGCTCGCAGGGACCCTTCGTGGCGGTCAATTGCGCGGCCATCCCGGAAAATCTGCTCGAATCGGAATTGTTCGGCCACCGCAAAGGCTCGTTTACCGGTGCGAGCTACGATCACAAGGGGCTTATCCCCGCGGCTGACGGGGGAACCTTGTTCCTGGACGAGATCGGCGACATGCCTCTTGCTTTGCAGGCCAAGCTCTTGCGCGTGCTGCAGGATCGCGAAGTGCGTGCGGTCGGTGCGACTCAGGGGACGGCGGTCGACGTGCGCATCATCTCCGCCACGCACCGCGACCTCGACGCCCAGATGAAGGCGGGCCGGTTCCGCGAGGACCTCTACTATCGACTAAACGTGGTCTCGCTCGCGCTCCCGCTCCTCTCCGAGCGGCGCGAGGACATCGTCCCTCTGGCGGCCCATTACCTCAGAGTCACCGCCACGCGTTACGGAAAGGACGTCCAGACAATCGCTCCGGAGGGGCTCCAAACGCTCCTTGCGGCACCTTGGCCGGGCAACGTGCGGCAGCTCGTAAACGTGATCGAACAGGCGGTTGCCCTCTGCACTTCGGGCGTCGTGCCGGCCTCGCTCATCCAGCAGGCGTTGAAGGAGGAGCCCGCGCAGCTTGCCTCGCTCGAGGAGGCACGGGGAGCCTTCGAGCGCGAATACCTGGTTCGAATCCTGCGCATCTGTGGCGGCAGCGTGACCCGGGCGGCGAAGCTCGCGCAGCGCAATCGCACCGAGTTCTACAAGCTGCTCGAGCGGCACAAGCTCGAGCCCAAGATGTTCAAGCCCGAAAAGGGCTGAGACCCCGCGAGCCCGCGCGCGCGGAATTCGTCGCGTTGTCGCCCTGGGGCGACAACAAATTCCCTTTCCCATCAGTTCGGTCTTCGTCGGTCGCGGGAAACCGTCGTTGACAAGCGACGCATCGAAAATCTTCGGCATCCGGGATTCCCGATAACCCATTGAGTTAGCTCGAAAGCTTGATCTTGGCACGAGGATTGCACTTATGCNCAACGATTCCGGCGCGATTCTAGCGGCGGAGAAGCAATTTGCTGAAGCGAGCGCGCTCAAATCGAGATAAATGCGGATCGATCCTCTCTTCGCAGGACGGGCGGTTTCGGTGCTGATTGCGAGCCTGATCGGCGTCGGCGCCGTCACGAGCTGGTTGCACAGCGGGCTCTCGGCTAAGCAGGGTGACGCGCGGCCGGCGGACCCCGAATACAAACCCATCCCGCCAAGCAGCTGTGCTTTGTGCGGCACGGTCGAGTCCATTCGGACCGTCGAGGTACGCGATGAAGCGGGCGGTGCCGGAGCGGCGGCAGGCGGGCCCGGCGGCGCCGGAGCCGGCGAGCAGACGGTCGGGGGAAGCGGCACCGCAGTCACGCTCCTCGGCGCCGGAGGCGCGATCGCCGGGAGCGAGATCGAGAAGAACGTGAAGAAGCGCTATGCATATCGCGTGACAGTGCGCATGGACGACGGCTCCTTTCGCACAATCTCTCTGTCGAGCCCCCCCACCTTCGCCATAGGCGATAAGGTCCGAGTGGTGGAAGGCAAGCTCGTGCACACATGAAAAGTCGGGTATAAGAAAACCCTACTTGTTCAAGTGAGGAGGAGAGAAGATGCCAAGCCTTAACCGGATCGTCGCACGCGCTCTTGTTGTCAGCCTGTGCACCATGGGTCTGCCTATTCCGGCCGCGCAAGCAGAGCTGGTCGCAACTGATCGCGTCGAGGCCACCCGGCAGGATGGGCGCAAGCTTCTCAGTTCGCTTTTTGACCGGGCCGACGTCCGGGCTGCGCTTGAACGGCAAGGCGTGAGCCCCGACGAAGCGAAAGCCCGCGTCGACGCCTTGAGCGACGACGAAGCAGAGCGTCTCGCCGCGCGGTTCGACTCGCTTCCCGCAGCGGGTAGCGGGTTCGAGACCGCTCTGGTAATTGGGTTTCTCGTGTTTCTGACCCTTCTCATAACGGATATTCTGGGTTTCACCAAGGTTTTCAGCTTCACCCGGCCGGCCAAGTGATCCTCCCCTCTCGACCGCGCCGGCGTGTCGCCCGCCGCCTTACGGCGGCGGGCATCTTTCTTCTCGGGCTTGCGGGCTGCGCCACACCGCAGCTGCAGGCCCTGATGGGGAGCGGTTCCGCTGGGATTCCGCAGCGCGCAGAGCTCGACGCGGTCCCGTTCTATTCGCAGGAGGACTATCAATGCGGTCCGGCCGCCCTCGCGATGGTGCTCGTTGCCGGAGGCAAGGCGATCGAGCCGGANGCGCTGCGGGCGCAGGTCTATCTACCCGATCGGCACGGGAGCCTGCAGATCGAGATGCTCGCGGCGGCACGTCGCAACGGTTTTGTCGCGATCGAGCTCGCTCCGAACCTTTCGGATCTCCTCGCTGAGATCGCTGCCGGAAACCCGGTAATCGTGCTGCAGAACCTCGCCCTCGACTGGTATCCGGCCTGGCATTACGCCGTGGCGGTCGGCTATGACCTCGGAACCCAGCGCATCACCTTGCGCTCGGGCACGGAGCGGAGCCTCCAAATGCCGCTCGATACCTTCGAACATACTTGGCGGCGCAGCGGCTATTGGGCGATGCTCGCGCTGCCGCCGCGGCGCCTGCCGGCGAGCGTGGCTGTAGGCAACTATTTGAGCGCGGTGGCGCGCCTCGAAAGGACCGGCCCGCCCGCGTCGGCGCGGGGAGCCTACGAGCGCGCGCTCGAGCGCTGGCCCGACGATCTCACGGCGCTCATAGGGTTGGGAAATACCGCCCACCGCGCCGGCGATTTCGAAGCGGCCGAACATGCGTTCCGGCGCGCGACCATCGCTCATCCGCGGTCGGCCGCCGCGCACAACAATCTGGCCCAAACGCTGGAGGAGCTCGACCGTCATGACGAGGCATTGGCCGAAGCGCGCGTGGCGGTCGGGCTCGGCGGGCCGCTCGAGGACACCTCGATCCGCACGCTGGACGAGATCGTGTCGCGCACGGGCCGGGGCGAGCAGGAATGGAACCGATGATTCGAGCGGGGCTCGCATCAGCATGAAAACCCTAATGGCGATATACCGTGGGACGCCCACGCACGATCTGTGGACCGGCCTGCGACATTTTCTCTCGCACGGTGTCATTACCTTGCTCGCTGTCGCCATCGCGTTCTCCCTCCCCGGGATGGCGAATTACATCCTGAACGAATGGTGGCCTCACGTCGAGCGCAATCCTAATCTCCTGCTCGCGACTGAAATCGCCCTGGCATCGGTCCTCGCGCTGCTGTTCAATCTGGCCAAGATCGCCTGGGATCATCGGCAGGGCGTCCGCATCGCGCGGCTCGCGTCCCTGATGTATGCGCGCAACGCGGGCGCCGGCTGGTGGTCGCGGCGGCGCGAACGAGCCTTGGTGAGGCAGCTGCCGGCCGCCCGCGACGCCTTCGTCCTGACCCTCACCGGATACGACACGTTCGTCGCCGACGACAGCCTGCTGCGAGGCGTAATCGAGAAGGCCTACGAGATCCGCGTGATGCTCGTCAACCCGGTTGGGAAGGCGCTGCGCGAGCGGGCGGATTCCTTGCCCCCGGACATCACGCTGCTCACCTTGCACACCGAGATCGAGGCGACAATCGGGTATCTCTCGGGGATGCGCAAGTACGGCAAGATGGTGAAGCTCAAATTCTACGACGAGGAGCCGTTCTGGAAGCTCATAGCGATCGGCGACTACATCTGGGTGCAGCATTGCCATAGCGGATTCGCGGTCAAGCAGCAGCCCGAATTCGTGTTCGGCCTGCAGCATCGCGAGCCACGCTACGGGCTCTTCGTGCCCTTTTACATGGTGTTCCTCAACCAGTGGAATGATGCGCGTCATCCCGAGTACGATTTCGACACGAACGAGCTGGTCTACCGCGACGCTTCGGGAAAGGAAACCGGGCGGGCCGTTCTGGGCGTTCCGATCGACGGCGCCACCACGCCGCTGCCTTCGTCTCGGGCACTCCGCGCAGCCCTTGACTCCGGTGCGGCACTGCTGCGCCGCTTGGCGCCCGAGCGCACCGCCGTAGGCTAGACCGCGATCGGGGCCTTGATCGCGGGGTGCGGGTCGTACGCTTCGAGGGTGAAGTCCTCGTAGCGGAAACCGAAAACATCCCTTGTCGCCGGATTGAGCCGCATGCGCGGCAGCGGTCGCGGCGAGCGCGCGAGCTGCTCTCTCGCCTGCTCCAGATGGTTGAGATAGAGGTGCGCATCGCCGAAGGTGTGCACGAATTCGCCCGGCTTCAGGTCGCATACCTGCGACACCATCAGAGTGAGCAGCGCATACGAGGCGATGTTGAACGGTACGCCGAGAAAAATGTCGGCGCTGCGCTGGTACATCTGGCAGGAAAGGCGTCCGTCCGCCACGTAGAACTGAAACAACACGTGACACGGGGGCAGCTTCATCTTGTCGATCTCGGCGGGATTCCATGCAGTCACTATGTGGCGACGCGAATCCGGCCGCGTCCCGATCGAATTCACGACCTGCGCGATTTGATCGATCGCGCCCCCTTCTGGCGACGGCCAGCTGCGCCATTGCGAGCCGTACACCGGCCCGAGCTCGCCGTTCGCGTCGGCCCACTCGTCCCAGATCGTGACGCCGCGCTCCTGCAGCCAGTGCACGTTGGTCTCGCCTCTCAGGAACCAGAGCAGCTCGTAGATGATCGATTTGAGATGGACTTTCTTGGTGGTCAGCAGGGGAAAGCCTGCCGCCAGGTCGAATCGCATCTGCCAGCCGAACGTGGACAGCGTGCCGGTTCCGGTGCGGTCGGTTTTCTTGTGCCCGCGATCGAGCACGTGACGCATGAGATCGAGGTATTGCTTCATCGAGGCGAAATCATAGCGCGTTACCCGGGCGAGTTGAACGCGCGCGCGGCGGGATCGCGCGCCAGCACCCGATCACCGCCAGAGCGAAAGCTGCATAGGCCAACGCGAAAACCCACTCCGGAAGATCGTAGTAGAGCAGCCACGCGAGCCAGCGCCCGATGAAGCTGCGCTCCTCGCGCCCGGTAGCGCGCAACACGTCCTCCCAGAGGGTAAGAGGACAGGTGAAACCCAGCAGAGTCTCGAAGGCGACAAACACGATCGCGGCGAGATGCGCGATGCGAAACGCGCGGTTGTGCACCCAGGCCCAGCGCCCCGCCCCGGCGAGAATCAGGGCAAAGCCGCCGACGACGAACAACACGAACAGGACGTGCGCGATGAGAACTGCATCGGCGAGCCACACGGAGCCCATCAGGCCTCAGCGCCTCGCTGCTTTCGGCTCTCCCGATTCGACCGGCCGCGAGGGATCGGCGCACCATTCGCTCCAGGAACCGGGATAGAGGCGCGCCCCGCGCAGGCCGGCGACCTCCATGGCGAGGAGGTTGTGGCAGGCGGAAACTCCGGAGCCGCAATAGTTCACGACTTCTTGCGGATCGTTGGCACCCAGCACCGCGTGGAACTCCCGTTCGAGCTCTTCGGGCGATTTGAAATGCCCGGTCGCGTCGAGGTTGTCCCGGAAATACCGGTTGCGCGCGCCCGGAATGCGGCCTCCGACCGGATCGAGGGTTTCATTCTGTCCTCGATACCGGTCGGGCGCCCGAGCATCGAGCAGCATCACGCTTTCGTCGTCGAGGCGCGAGCCGACGAAATTTGCATTTACCCAATTGCTTCCCGGCTTTCCGGAAAAACTCGCGGGTTGCGGTTGTGGAATTTCCGCGCTTTGTGGACGGCCTTCCGCGGTCCACTGGGGCCAGCCGCCGTCGAGCACCGCAACGGGCAGATGTCCGAGCCAGCGCAGCAGCCACCACAGTCTCGCCGCAACCATGCCCCCTTGAGCGTCGTACGCGACGACCTGCTTTCTCGAATCGACGCCCGCCCGCCCCAACTTCTCCATCAGCACC
>JGI25616J43925_10000291_pt1 | contig 17170 bp, 14 predicted proteins | sample GraSoi2013_100cm_FD_43925 | JGI IMG/M metagenome (IMG submission 43925) | reverse complement strand
ACCGCCTACGCGCTGGATCGCGATTCACGCAAGGTCGCCCTAGCCCGCTTCTTGAAAAGGGCGTCAGACGGCGAGCTGGAGGAGGGCGAAGAGGAGCGCCGCTTGGCTGCATAATCCTGAGCCGCAATGCACTGTTATGGAACGACCGCTTCTGGCGCGAAGCGGACCTTCACACGCAGGAGGTCTGAGCTCGTGATAAAAAGTGTGCGGGATGCTACTAGTGGCAGGCCGCTCAGGCCGGCGAATAGATGATGAGCTTCAGGTCTGGATCGTCATTGGCCTGGAAACTTGCGTGCCCAAAACGCAACATACCCTTCTTTGGATGTCGCAAGCGCTTGATTCCGCCGGCACCGCCTCGAATATCATGGGCTTCCCACCATTCTGCAAACTCCGGGCTGCCGTCGCGAAGGCGCGTCAGCAACGCGACGAATGCCGGATCGCCGGCCCAGAGATCGTGGGTCGCACGGAACTGTGCGACTATACGCTTGGCCTCATCGGCCCAGCTTGATCCAAACAGCCGTCGCGATCCTGGATAGAGCAAGACGCAGATGAGAATATTGCAATCTTCCTCCGCCAGGCGATCGAAGGCAAAAATGTCGGCGGCAGCTTTGTTCCAGGCAAGGACATCCCACCGCCGACCTGTGATGTAAGCCGGTTGATTGAGGGACTCGACCAAGCTTCGAAGGGCTGCGGAAACCGTTTCCCGGGTGAAGGCACGCCGATTGGTTCCCGATGCCAGCGCGCGCAAATGCGCATGCTCGACTTTACTGAGCCGCAACGCTCGCGCCAGTGCGTCAATCGTTGTGACCGAAGGATTGACGGCTCGCCCTTGTTCCAGACGGATGTACCAATCTACGCCGATCCCGGCCAGTTCGGCGACTTCCTCGCGCCGGAGGCCGGGAGCTCGACGTCTTCGCCCGTCGGGAAGACCAACCGATTTTGGGTTGAGTTTGGCGCGCCGCGAACGAAGAAAATTACCGAACTCGCTGCGGCTGGGGTCTGGCACGGTCATTTTCCCGAATGCAGGTACTCATAATCCTAGGATAGTACTAGTCCTTCCGCGAAGTGCAATCTGTGATTATAAGGAAATAGCAGAAGCATCAACCGGCCTGCCCTGGCTTCCCAGCCGGACTTCCTACAGCGGGACGACGAGCTTAATCCATTCCAGCGAGACAACTTCCGGAGAACCCCATGTCGCCTGGTTCGTCCATTCGTATGTCGCTCAAGATCAACGGCCGCGATCACGAGTTCTCGGCGGCAGCCTGTGACACGCTCCTGGACGTTCTCCGGGACAAGCTCGGCATGACCGGCACCAAGAAGGGCTGTGACATGGGAGCATGCGGTGCATGCACCGTGCTGGCGGAGGGCCACCGGATAAAGTCGTGTCTGGCGCTCGCGGCTTCGTATGACGGGCGGTCGATCACCACGATCGAAGGCGTCGGCGCAGCGGACAAGTTACATCAGCTGCAAGCCGCTTTTATTCGACACGATGCATTGCAATGCGGCTACTGCACGCCAGGTCAAATTATGTCCGGATTGGCGCTGCTCGAAGAAAAGCCCGCCGATCTCCAAACGATCCGCGAGGGCATGAGCGGTAACCTCTGTCGATGCGGTGCCTATCCGAATATCGTGGCGGCGATCGCCGAGGTGGCAGGGCTATGAGCGGACCTTCGTTTCAATATGGCCGCGCGGCGAACGTGCACGACGCTCTGATCCAGGCGTCTAAACCGGGCGCCGCATACCTCGCCGGCGGAACCGACTTGCTCCAGCTGTGGAAGGCTGGCGTGATAGCGCCCACAGGGGTCGTCGACATCTCGCGTCTGCCGCTGGATCATGTAGAATTTATCGACGGACGGCTCTCGTTTGGGGCGCTTGCCCGGCTGAGCGACGTGGCGACCCATTCTGACGTGACGCGATATCATCCCTTGATCGCAGACGCGATCCGGGCCAGCGCCAGCGGGCAGATACGCAATATGGCGACGGTCGGCGGCAATCTATTGCAGCGAACTCGTTGCCCGTATTTTCGCAACGAACAGCTTGCCTGCAACAAAAGGAAGCCCGGCAGCGGATGTGGCGCGCTTTCCGGCGAGAACCGCCAAGCAGCTTTGTTCGGTACAAGCCCGTTATGCGTCGCGACGCATGCCTCGGATCTGGCCGTTGCGCTGGCGGCACTTGATGCCGAGGTCGAAGTGTTCGGATCGGAGGGCGAGCGGCGTGTCTCGCTGCGCAATCTATACAGGCTGCCCGGTGAGACGCCGGAGCGCGAAACAAATCTGGCACCCGGTGAACTCATCACCGGCGTTCNCGTGCCGNACGCAACTCGCTTCTCTGCCTGCTCGACTTATCTCAAGGTTCGCGATCGTGCGTCGTTTGAATTTGCAATCGTGTCGGTGGCGGCGGCATTGCAGATTGAGAACGGCAGAATCGTCGAAGCGAGATTGGCTGCCGGTGGTGTCGCACCATTGCCGTGGCGGCTCGACCGGGCTGAAGCGGCATTGGTCGGTCGCACATTGGACACCCAAATCATTGCCGCCGCCGGCGACTTGGTCGTCGAACACGCCCGGCCGCTCGCCGATAACGGATTCAAGATCCTGTTGCTGCGCAACGCCGTGATCCGCGCCTTGCNGACCCTCGGGAGCCAGCCATGAGCAACCGTTCCACCTTGCGCTACGAAGCAGCGCTGAAAGTTACCGGCAGCGCCGTCTATGAGGCCGAAGTTCCCGCGGCTGATCTGTTACATGCCGCTCTCGTGGAGGCGTCGATCAGTTGCGGCGACGTGCTGTCGGTCGACGCAACGCAGGCGGTCGACGTCCCGGGCTTCGCCGCGATGGTCTCCTACACCGATGCTGAGGTGCTACAGGCATCTCCCGCCACAGCCCTGATCCGCGAACGCATCATTCATTTTGCGGGCCAGCCCGTCGCGCTCGTCACAGCAAACACCCTTCAGGCTGCAAGAGAAGCAGCACGCACGACCAAGCTTACTACACAGGTGCGTCCGGCGGTGACGGCGCTGGAGCAGGCCCTCGACAGGTCATTTGCACCGGCCATGGTAGGACGCTTTCCGGCCGAGACGCATCGTGGCGACGGATCGAGGGCGCTGGCTGAGGCCGATCTCGTCGTCCGACATCGATACGAGACGGCCGTCAACAACCATCATCCCATGGAACCGCACGCCGTGGTGTGCTGGTGGGAGGGCGGCAAAGCCGTGGTGCACACTTCGACCCAGGCCATCTTCGGCACCCGCGCCATGATCGCGCACGTCTTCCAAATGCCGGCATCGGACATCCGGGTCATCTCGCGTTTTCTGGGCGGCGGCTTCGGCTGCAAGGGGCAGCTTTGGTGGCCGTGGATGTTCTGGGCGATGCTGGCTTCCAGGAAAACCGGCCGCCCGGTGCGACTGGAACTGACGCGCGCACAGATGTTCACCCTTGTTGGTCGTCGCCAGGAGACGGTGCAAGATTTGGGGCTCGGGTTCAGCGTCGACGGCCGTCTCACCGGGATCGAACATCACGCGCTTGCGCAAACCTCAACTCACGCCGAATACTCAGACTCGACCGCAGTTTATTCACGCTTCTTGTATGCCTGCCCGAATGTCACGACGACGCACCGTCTCATACGTACCAACGAGCCGCAACCCGTCCCGATGCGCGCGCCGGGCACAGCGCCGGGAACGTTCGCACTCGAATCCGCATTCGACGAAGCGGCCGAGCGGCTGGGGATCGACCCGGTCGAACTTCGCATGCGCAACTTTGCCGATCATGATCAGGAATCGGGTCGCCCGTGGAGCAGCAACAGCCTGCTTGAGTGCTATCGCGTCGGTGCCGAACGGTTCGGCTGGTCGCAGCGGCCGAAGCAGGGTGCCACCACCGACGGACGCTGGCTGGTCGGTTGGGGCATGGCAAGCACGCTTTATCCGGCAATACGCCAAGCCTGCAAGGTCCGTGTCGAACTGGCAGTAGACGCCTCGTTGCGCGTGCAATGCGGTACACAGGATATGGGCTCGGGCACCTACACGGTGCTGGGCCAAATGGCGGCTTCCGCTCTCGGCATTTCCCCTTCGCAAGTGACCGTCGAGCTTGGCGATACGTTACTGCCGGAGGGACCGTTTTCCGGAGGTTCCCAAGTGACCGCGAGCCTCGCGCCCGCGACTGAATTGGCGATGACCAGACTTCGCTCGGCGCTGGCGAACATGGCCGTGACCGACGAGCGGTCGCCGCTCTCCGGCCAACGGGTAGAGGAATTGGAATTTCAGGACGGAACGATCCGAAGCCGGACCGGCAATGTCGGCGAGTTGTTGACGGATGTGCTGGCGCGCGGAGCGGCTGAGGGGCTGGAAGCGGAGGGAGAAAGCGCGGCGACACAACACCAGTCGTTGACCGCGAGTAGCATGGGCTACGGCGCGGTATTCGTCGAAGTGGGTGTCGATGCACAGCTCGGCGAGATCAGGGTGCGCCGGGTATGCGGCGCTTTTGCCGCGGGCCACATCCTCAACCCGCTGCTGGCGAAGAGCCAGTATGTCGGCGGCCTGATCGGCGGCATTGGCATGGCGCTGCATGAGAGAACGACGACCGATCTCGCGTCAGGCCACATAGTCGGCGACAGCTTCGCCGACTATCTAATTCCGGTCCATGCCGACATTCCGGAGTTCGATATCGCGATGATCGAAGAAGAGGACTCGCATTTGCCAGGCGGTGTCAAAGGAATTGGTATGCTGGGCACGGCGGGTATCCAGGCNGCCATCGCGAACGCAGTTTACCACGCGACCGGCAAACGCGTTCGCACACTGCCGATACGTATCGAAAACATTATCGAATAAGAGCTATGGCAGTCCAAGATCAGGCCAAGTCGCCGAATACCAAAGTTCNGGGATCATCAAGCGAGAGCGCTGCAAAGAGACAGTACGCTCTAGAAATCAACCGCTCTGGAACGGCCGCTTCTGGCGCAAAGCGGACATTCACAAAATAGCGAAGTCAGCTAAGTGCCATGTGTGGACGGCTCCGGGTTGGCAAGGACTTTCTTCACGTCGCGGGCTTGGTCGGTGCTGCCATGTGTTCGGCCTGTAAGTGCGGTTCGTATGACCGCTGGCCATAATGCCCTCCGCGGATCGGGTCCCGGTCAAAAACCCGCATTCGACAATGCGATGGCACAAGTGGGTTGTCCTGATCGCCGGATCGACCGGCTCTGCATGACGTGCTGTTCGCCCTCCCAACCTTCACATCGCGCCGGTTGTCCGGCGCGATCTCGTTTACGCCGCCAGCGCGACGGGTTGTTTGTAACGCTCGCCCTTGGCCATCATGGCCCATGCGATCCGCGCAATCTTGTTGGCAAGCGCTATGGCGGCGACCTTGGTCGGGCGCCGCCCCAACAACGCCGTGAGCCAGGGCCGATGCTTGCTGCCGTGGATCTTGGCGTAGCGGATGACGGCCAGTGCACCAGCCACGAACAGGCTGCGTAGATAGCGATCGCCTTGTTTGCTGATGCTGCCGAGCCGCTCCTTGCCCCCGCTTGAGTGCTGCTTGGGAACGAGCCCAATCCAGGCCGAGAAGTTACGTGCTGATNGGAAGGTCTTGGGTCAGCAACGCTGGCGACCAGGGCGGTCGCCAGCATGGGACCGACCCCGGGAATGTAATGAAGGCGTTTGCTCGTCTGGTTGGACCGTTGCCAGGCCATGATCATTCGATCGAACTCCAAAATCTGCCGCTTGAGGCCGAGTAGTTGATCGCCAAGCGCGGCAAGGCATGCACGGGCAACCTCAGAAACCCGCTTGTCGTTCGGGTCGGCAACAATATGCAGCAGTTCCGTAACCCCTTTACGCCCGACCGGCGCGACAATGCCGAACTCGGCGAGGTGCGCTCGGATCGAATTGATCACCGCGGTCTGCTGACGGATGAACAGATGGCGTGTGCGGTGAAGCATCAGGCAGCTCTGCTGCTCGGGCGTCTTTGTTGGTACGAACCGCATGTTGGCTCGGGTGACCGCCTCGCAAATCGCTTCTGCGTCAGCCATGTCGTTCTTCTGCCGCTTGACGTTGGGCTTTACGTAAGCCGGCGGCATCAATCGCACGGTATGGCCAAGCGCCTGGAGTTCGCGCGACCAGTAGTGAGACGAGGCGCAAGCCTCTGTGCCAACCAGGCATGGTGGCAGCTTCTGGAAGAACGCCAGAACAGAGCGCCGTTTCAACTGGCGGCGGATGACCACCGCGCCGGCGGCATCAACTCCGTGAACCTGGAAGACCGACTTGGCGATGTCGAGACCGATTGTTGTCATCGTCTGCATGGGCAGCTCCTCTGAATCGTGGGAGCCTTAACAGCGCCCACATCCGTGGCACTCTCGTGCCGGTGGAGGAGCCGTCCACAGCATCAATATCGGAAGTCCGGACACTCCGGTAGTTCGCCGCCTGTGGAGTTGAAAATCCGAGAGGATTCATTTCCGCCTCGCCTCGAACGGCTCAAATCAAAACTGTGCGTGCAAACGTCCAGAAAAGACCGAGACCGGTCCCCGGTCGGCATTGTATCCTGGATTGGCGATGAACTGATAGTCGAAGGTGAGCGTCGCCCATTTGTTGAGACTGTAGGCATAATAGGCTTCGAGTATCTGCTCGGGACGATAGTTGAGCTGGCCGTCGCCGATCAGAATCCCCAAACCACCCGCTGCGAAATACGCGCGGGCTATGGGCGAGAGACCTTCGACAACACCTGCCACGCCGATTTTGTCATCCGGGCGCCCCCAAGCATTACCCTTTAATACTGTGCCGAACGAAAGGCTCTCGTCGCAATCGGTCCAGCCGATGATCTCCACATGACCGGGGCTCCAGGTCGCACGCGAAAATATACCCAAATCACTCGTGATCGCCTGCTCCATATTGGCGACGAAGCCGTAGTTCGCGCGCACTTGCCTCGTCTGCGTAATGTCGGGGTAGTTCGGGGTGGCGACCGGCATGGCCAGCGCCTCTGCATAACTCCCCATATTGGCGATGTTCGCCCATCCCATCAAACGTAATTTTCCCGGCTGTGAGAACAGCGAATACCGCAGCTCCAGTTCGCCGATGTATTCGCCGCGATCGAGAATGCGAGTGTCGTAACTGTTGACGTTGGAGACGACCGGCACCAGGAAATAGCCGGCACGAAACGCCCAGGATTTCTGGTTCAATTCCGCAGAGGCGCCCCACGTGTAGCCTATCTTGTCCATCGTTACGTCGTAGGATCCGCAGCAATACATATTCCAGTTGAGGAAATCGAAGCGCGGATCGTGGGAATAGGTGTTGCCCTCGAAGATATCAAGAACTGCGAACCTGCCAGCAGTAACGGTGATCCGAGAGATATCCTGCTTTCCAGCGAGTTGGTTCGGGCCGTCCTCGATCGTCTCCTGTTCGCCACCGAGGCCGAAGGTTTGCCGCACGAACACCCGCGCGATGTCTATACGTGGCATCGGGAAGTTCGATTTCTGCGCTTCACCGTTGGGAAAGCCTGCGACGCCCAGCGTGCTATTGAGACCAAAGCCCTGCATGAGTTCCGGGTTGACATAGATTTCGGTGCCATCCCATGGTCGATAGCCGACGAACGCCGTTGCGCTTGTAGTATTCTGGACCTGACTTGAGCCCGTAAGGCTGTTTGCGCCTTGATAGGGCGAATGGAAAGCGGGATAGCCCTGCTCGACGAAGGTAAGCTGCCCGTGGACATTCCAGCTGCTGGGGTCGATTGCCCAGGAGTCGCCGACGTCGCGGGAGTTCGTAGCCTCACTTGTCCAGTCGAGCTTTCGGTTAAGTCCAAGCCGAAGACTGTTGAGGTCAACCGTGGTCGATTCGTAGCCGGTGCCCGATGAAAAAGTGCCGCTAGTTTTTCCCAAGTGGTCGTAGAGATATTCCAATCTGGCAGTCCAGCCTGGTGCGATGGCGAGTTCAGCGCCCGCACCCAGAGCCCAGCCCGTTCGCCTTCGCAAAACCTTGTCCTCGTTGCCGGTCGAGTTAGATTCCTCCAGGAAACGCGCTTGCGACCAGGCGAGTCCGCCGGTTGCGTAGAAAAGCCAATGATTAAAGGCATAACCAGCCCGGCCGCGCACCGTCGAGACGAAATCGAGCTTTTCGGTGACGACGCTGGACGGACTTGATCGCGACGCGACGATGCCGTCATCTAGATAGTTCGGGAAAGAGATATCTCCCTCAATTCCGAGAAGCAGCCGCGACGGCAGCAGATAGTTGTAGCCGAACTGCAACCCGCAAAAGAGGCTGCCAAATGAGGAACTAGCAGCCGTCGGGTTCGGATCGAACAGCGTGTCACGTCCGTATCCTCGACTGTACCCGACATGGCCGCCGACATAAAACCCTGACCAATCGTAGTTCGCGATTGGAGGCGCTTTGAGAGGTATCGAACTGGGAAAGGCAACATCCGCAGCGAGACAATCTGCCATTGAGAAGAAGCACGTTGCCGCGATACAACCACACACAAACAGAGTCGTTTCGATGTTTTTAAACACGAGGCCCCGCCACGACCGTTCGATACGATGCGAAACGAGCTGATGATAAAGAGATAAAGACGTCAATCTTCGGAGATTGGAATCAATCCAGTCTGGCGTATAGGTCGTATCGCTTGAGGCGATAGGCGAGGAACGATACCCCCCAGCTCACGACAAACAGCGCAACAATGGCGTAGCCGAGTGCGCCGAAATTGTCGTTCAGGTCCGATATTGCATTCCAGAAGACACCTCGCAGATGAAACTGATTTGCTATCAGGCCGAGCGTTTCGATGCCGCCGACCACCAGTGCCACAACCACAGAAACCGATGTGATGGTCAGATTGTAGAACAGCTTGCGCATGGGATTTCGATACGCCAAGGCTAAAAGGCCCGGTACACGCCGCGCAAACCCAACGAAGGCCCACACCCACGCGGACACATTGGCTGCCGTAAATTATGATGATCCGGCCCCGAAAGCCGAGCAATTCGGGGATGGACTCGTTCCTCAGAAGAATCGATTTCACAAGCGCGGCCATGGCGGCCCCTCCATCCGCAAGACATTTTCAATCATGTCACCGCAACGAAAGAACCGCCCCATGCGCGCACACCGCACGCCGGAAGGATGACTTGTCTAGGCCGGTCTCCTGGCTCGCGGGTCATAATCCTTCTCCGCCTTCCCGGGCTTTGTCAGAAAAGCCCACTGGCATTTCGAAAAAGGAGTCACCGCCTACAGTTGCAGGTGCAGCTTTGGATTTGGTTCGCTATCAATAACGAGCGAACTGCACCAAATTCCCATTGCTGATCGAGGTGACCAGCAGGGCGAGTAAAACGTTGACGAACTAAGCCGAATGATCCCTTCAACCGAATGAACGGACATCAATGTTGCTCGAATTAAATTTGCGCGCGACGGCACTGTGCCGGGCAGCAATTATAAAAAGACAGCCATGCTGTCGCATTGACTCTAACCAATGTGGCAGCCGCCCATCTAAAAAAGGTTCACGTTAGCGATTTTTGTTTAGTTTTGTCTTTTGGCGCCGAGCAGCTGGACCAACAACCTCCGGCCGTCATAAATACGCCGATTGAAACGGCGAGCTAAGGCTGCCATGATTGTACTCGCAAACGCAGTCAGTCTGAATGTGCAGGTTTTAGGGAGGCGATCATGAAACACGAGGCGATTATTGGCATCGCGTTATCGGCATTGGCGCTCTTCGGCAATTTGGGCATCGCTCACGCTCAGAGCGATTGCAAGACGTTAGTGAAGCCGTCTCCTTTCGGTCCGGACGATCAAATTGGAGCGACCAATCGCATTACTCCCGCCGTGACCAAGGCTGCCGCCGCGGAAATCCAAACCGGCGTCGTCGTTCCAATGGCCTTCAATTTGGTAGACGGTGTGCCTCTATTCGGTACCCGGTTCACCAAGACGATCTTGACGAGCGCCTCGCTCGTTCCCGGTGGCGAATACGGCAAGAACAGATTGACCTATATGGAAGACACCTATCTCAGCCAAAGCCACGTTGGCACGCATATCGACGGCCTGGGCCACATCGGCATCATGGATTGCTACTATAATCAGACGCCAATGGGCAAGTTTGTCACTCAGAACTACTTGAAAAAGCTGGGGCTTGAAAACCTTAAGACTTTCGCCACGCGTGGCGTGGTCATAGACATGGTCAAGGTGTTCCAGGAAGCCGGCAAGCTGAAAACCAATTCGGCTTGCCGAACGCCGTGTCTCGACGGTGGCACAGTGATCACCGAAGCCGACATCCAGGCTGGCCTGAAGATGTACAATGTCACCCTGCGTGAAGGGGATGCGGTGTTCTTGCATACTGGGTGGGGCGACCTGTTCATGCAGTTCCCAGCTGAGAACGCCACCTATGCCAAATCGGCGCCAGGCATCGGCAAGGCCGCGGCGGCATGGCTCGCCGGTCAGAGGGTGGTGTTAGTCGGGACTGACACGTGGGTGGTTGAAGTGATCCCCAGCGAGGATACCATGGAAGCCTTCCCAGTCCACGCGATGCTGCTTACCGATAACGGCATCCACATCGTCGAGAACGTTCGTACAGATCTAATCGCCGCTGAGGCGGCGAGCAGCAAGCGCGCGACCTTCTTCCTCTCTATGACCGTTCCGAAGGCGGTCGGCACGACGGGCACCTTTGTCAATATCGAAGCAATCCGGTAGCGTGCCTGGAGCAGGCTTAACTGAACGGGGTCGTATGACGGCGCTTCAGATGAAGCGCCGTCATTTCTTGTTGGCCACCCTTGCGATTATTTCGTCGGCGCGCGTTGCCAGCGCGGAGCCCCGGCGCTTCCGAGTGGCGTTTGCCAATCTGAACGAGGAGCCAGGCACGCGGATCGATGGCCTGGGCTTCACCGGCGCGGAAATCCGCCGCAGCTTTGAGCTCGCCTCACGCAGCTTGCCCGTAGACATGATCTATTACGACAATGGCGGCGACGCCGAGAAGGCGCTCGGCAATGCAAAGGACGCGGTCTCCAGCATGGTCGACTTGTTGATCGAATATAATTCCGATGCGAGAGCAAATGCCGAAATCGGACGCGAACTGAAAACGGCGGGCATTCCCTTGCTCGCAGTGAATTATTCCATTCCAGGCGCGCCGCTTTATACAGCCGATCATATTGGGGCAGGCCGGATCGCCGGCCAAGCCTTAGGAAAATTCGCCAAAGAGAACTGGTCCGATCAGACACTGGTCGCGGCGATCCTCGGCGATATCTCCGATCCAAGCGCTTCCGTCACCGCGCGCATTCAGGGCGTGACGGAAGGGTTGAGGCAGGAACTGCCCGACCTTTCGCCGGTACATTTGGATAGTGCCGGCCATCCAGTTCGCGCCGGGGGCGTACTCTCTAAATTTCTCACCGCCCAAACCAGGCGCAAAGTACTTGTGGCCACGCTCGACGACGCTTCCGCCCTCGCCGCCAAATCGGCGGTTGAAGCGGCCGGGCGTATCAGCGATTGCGTCATCGTTAGCCAAGGCGCCGACCGCAGCATCCATGGTGGCGCGAGCGAGAAGAAGGAGATCGATCCCGCCAATCGCGGCAGCATCGTTCTGGGGTCGGTCGCCTATTATTTCGACCGCTACGGCTACGAGATCCTGCCAATCGCCTTGCGGATGCTGCGGGGCGAGCAGGTGCCGTCGCAAACTTCAACTAAACACATCCTGATTTCCGCGAAGAATGTGTTTCTCGAATATCCGCCGTATGACATGAACTAACCTCAGCTCCCCGGCGGCCCGTAATAATAGATACCATTCTGGCCGTCTTCTGGATTGGTCATGGTGGCGAATGTCAGGCCACCATTCGAGCCGGCCGAGGTGACGGAGTTGAGGGCGAAAGCGGGAAGGACACCGCCGCTGGCCAAGCGGTCTCCAACCATGGCGACCCGACGAATGGCTCCGGGGTTTCCGATGTAAATCCCGAGGGGACCGGGCCCGTCATCGACCGCGGCCACGAAGGCGATTGTGGCGTTGCGGCCGAAATTAGGCCAGGGCCCGAAAGCGGAAAAGCGTCCGCCGCCCGGCGCCGCCTCACCCGTGACCGCCAATTGCGTCAAACCGCTCGCATTGGCAACCAGCAATGCTTCGGATGCGGCGTTCGAACCCAGATGCGCGACGAAGGCAACATTGTCCTCATCATCGATCGCAGCCCGCTCCGAAAAGCGCACCAGCATTTCGCCTCCGGGGCCGATCTCACCCGCTCCGACAAGAAGGCGCAATTCGCTGGCGCCGACGACAAAAATTCCGCCCAGTATTGCCCCTTGCTCAATGACCGCTGGGAAGGCCACGACGCCCTTATTGTTAATTGCGGGAAGCCCGAAGCGGTCAAAGGTACCACCGCGCGGGGCTGGATCCCCACCCGCCACGAGTTTACGCAACACGCCACCACTATACAGATACAACACTTGCAGCGTTTCCCGGCCTCGCCTGACAGTTCCCACAAAAGCGATTTCATCGCGATTGTTAAGCACCGGCGCATCGAATTCGACAAAGGTGCCGTTTCGCACACCGGGCGCGTCCGTCCCGCTCAGTGCAATAGCTTTGAGGCGGTCTTCGGCCGCAAGAAAAATCCCCTCAGTGGCGCGCGCTCCGGCAACGGTCGCGCCAAATGCGACCTTGCCCGCATCGTTCAGTGCAGGAAGTGGATGCCGCGCGAATTCGGACAGGACGCCGCCTCCCGGCACCCCATCGCCGACCGCCGCCGCTTTCGCAATCCCTGAGGCGGTCGCGAGGAAAATACCTTCCGCCGCCTTCGCCCGCGCGACGCTCGCGTAAAACGCAACCTGGCCACGACTGTTGACCGGCGCAACGATCGGCTGCGAGCTCACGTCAAACCGGTTGAACCTACCGCCACTGGGGGCGGCCTGTCCGGAGGCAACGACGAGCCGCAACGTATGCACCACTTGAGAAGCCGACGGCGCCGCAGCCTTGCGAGTGGGTTCTGACAGACTAGCCCATAACACCGAGATCCAAAGACACAAGACAGCTGCACCTGCTACCGTAAGGCGAGAAAGCGCGCTCGCCAGCAGTGGCCCGCCGAAAGGCGACCGTTGGGGGGCATCCATTTCCGTCAATTCTTCATCATGCCGGCCTTGAGCGTCGCCACGTCATGACGAAGCATCTTGAGATAAGTGTCGGCATCCCCGCCTGGCTTCGAAAGAGCGTCACCATAGAGGGTGCCGCCGATGGAGGCGCCGGTTTCCTTGGCCACCTGCTGCATGGCTCGGGGATCAGTGATGCTGTCGAGGAACAGTGCATGAATACCCTCCTGTCGAATCTGTTGGGCGAGACGCGCCAGCTCGGCCGCGGACGGTTCGCTGTTGTTTGTCCAACCATTAATTGATAGCAGCGTAATGCCATACGCCTTCGCCAGATATTGCAACGAATCGTGCGAGGCTAGGAATCGCCGCTTTGCCGCCGGCAAAGCGGCTATTTCGGCTTTGGCCCAGGCGTCGAGGGCCTGCAATTCCTTGACGTAGGCGCCCGCTCGCGCACGATAGTCCGCGGCATTGGCGGGATCGCTTTTTGCTAGGGCAGCGGTGATGTTCCTGACGTAGATGACACCGTTCTTCGGGTCGAGCCAAGCATGCTGGTCGATCTCTTCTTCCCCCGATCGGTTCCGCGGCGCGCGCTCCTCATTGGAAGTGAACGTTTTCGCGCCTCTGCTCACGACGATTTTGGCGCCGCTGAACTTTACCTGTTTGAGCAGAGGTTCGAGCCAGGGTTCGAACTCGTCGTTGAGATCGTTCATGAAGACGATCTTGGCTTCGGCGACACTCTTGCCGTCGGCTAGTGACGGCTTGAAGAGCTCGGTGTCGCCGGCCGGTCCGACCAGGGTGACAAGATCGACCTGATCGCCGGCGACATTCGCGACCATGTCACCGATGACGCTGAACGTCGCTACGACCTTGATCCTCTCGGCAGCGTCGGCCGCGCCGCCGCCGAGCAATATCGCGACACCCGCAAAAATAGCGCGGAACTGCGCGCGAATTGAAGCGTCGCTTTTCATCGCTGTCCCTCAAGCCTCTTGGGTTTAAGCCGCATCCGACCCGCCGCCAGTAGCGACATGCCGTAGATCACCCCCGCGCCCATCACGATTGCCGGCCCAGAGGGCAGATTCGCGTAATAGGAAATGAGGAGCCCTGCAAGGGCTGCTCCCATTCCGATGACCGTCGCAAGGGCGATCATCGGCCACACCTTCTGCGTCCAGCAGCGCGCCGCCGCAGCAGGTAGCAGCATCGGTCCTATCGCAAGCAACGTGCCAAAGGCCTGGAAACTCGCGACGAGATTGAGAGCCACGAGCGTGATGAAAATGGCGCGGAATGCGCCGCCGCCGCCCCCGACAGCGCGCAGGAACGCCGGGTCGAAGGATTCGACTGCCAAAGGGCGATAGAGCGTGGCCACGATGAGCATAGTCACGCTGCTGATGCTGGCGATAAGCACCAGCGCCTTCACATCGACCGCAAGCACGGTGCCGAAAAGAACGTGCATTAAGTCCGCTTGGCTGCCGCGTGCGGCGACGATTAGGACGCCGAATGAGAGAGATACTAGATAGAAGGCGATCAAGCTTGAGTCTTGGCGCTGCGGCCTTGACCGTGCCGTGAGCGCGGCTAGGCCCGCGACAGCAAGCCCGGTTAGCAGACCCCCTAGAGTCAGGGCAGCTAAGGAATAGCCTGCGTAAAGGAAGCCGAGCGCGGCGCCCGGCATCACTGCATGCGACAACACATTTCCGCCCAGGCTCTCGCGGCGCATGAGCAGAAGTGTGCCGATAGGCCCGTTCGCCAAAGCGAGAGCGAAGCACGCGACTAGCGCGATTCGCATAAATCCGAATGTCTCGAATGGACCGATCAGAAAGTCGATGAGCTGTCCACTCACGCGACCCGTCCAATGCGACCGCCCTCCGGCGGGTCCAGCGCTTTTTGGGCGCGCGCAAGATTGTCGGCCGAAAGCGAAAGCGAGGTGTCCCCCCACGCGATGGGCGAGCGCGCCAACAGAAGCGTCGAGGGGAAATGTCGACGTACTCGGTCGAGATCATGAAGCACCGCGACGACAGTTCGCCCCTCTCCCTGCCAGCGTCGCAAGAAATGCAGTAGATCCTCGGTCGTGCTTTCATCCAGGGAAGCGAAAGGCTCATCGAGCAAAATGACGTCGGCGTCCTGCAAGAGCAGCCGCGCAAACAGAGCCCGCTGGAATTGACCGACGGAAAGTTCGGCGATTTGCCGATCTATGACGGTCAAAAGGCCGACGGCCGCGAGTGCCTCGTAGACACTCGCGGCGAGGCGTCGCGGAGGCTCGCGGACCGAACCGAAATTTCGCCAATCGCCGAGTGCCACGAGTTCGGCGACCGTGATCGGAAACCCGCGGTCGAGTTCGTCCTGCTGCGGCAGATACGCCAGGCGATGGCGCGCAAGGGCGGCGCAAATGACCTCGCCGGCCTTAGGCCGAACAATCCCGGCAAGCGCTTTCAGGAGCGAGCTCTTCCCGGCCCCGTTTGGACCGATGACGGCCGTCAGGCCCGCGGGCGCAAACTCACCGGTCAAGCCCTCAAACGCGTATCTTTCGCCATAGCACACGGAAAGATTGCGAACCGCGATCCCTTCCTCTCCGCGACGACTGTGTCTGTCGGACGCGCTGGGATCGTAGCCGCTATCGAAATGACGGGCGAAGGCAGCTTGCGCGTTATCCCCCAGCGCCGAGAGCGAAACGGCGAGTGATTGCCGGAGAGGTGCGGTGGCGGCGCGCACCAGGCTGATCATGTCGGAGACAGACCGACGTCGCCGCGCGGGATCCGAAGAGTTGGCCATTACACGTCCGGGTGAAGGAATGCCACAACCGCGCGGGTAGTCTAGGGAGCATGGTTGGGAGGGTCAATCCCGCGGCATTTGTCGCCTTGACGACCTCTTAAGGAGCGCAACTATGCTGAGGCGCTGAAGTTGGTTTCGCCTCGCTGCCGACCAAGGTATGGCCCGCGCCCAATTCAATGTCGGGGTTACGTACGCCAAAGGTCAGGCCGTTCCTGGGACTTGGTGCAAGCATACAAGTGGTTCAGCTTAGCGGACGATCCAGATGCGGTAAAATACAGAGACGTTGTCGCACGGCTCATGACCCCCGCCCAGATCGCCGAAGCGCAGAAGCTCGCATGCGAGTGGAAGCCGAATACACCGTCATCTCGATAGCCCGCTACTTCTTACACCGCCAATGCCGCCCCGTTTGCCCATGACCGCTTTGGGTGCGCGGACGTTTTCACGCAGCCTAGGTCAAAAACCGACTCCTAGGAATGCCGGCTTCTGGCGCAAAGCGGACGTTCGCAGAATGGACGGTCATTATCGCAGCCCAGAGATGTGGTTGTCGCCAATTTTTCAGTTTGTTACGGGCCCAAGGGCTTAGCGGACAATTTTTCCGGCTATTTTATTCTTCAATTGTTTCGAGAGCGACGTGTGCACAATTTTGAACCGAGACAAGAAAATCCAAAATAAGCGACGTATCCCGCCGTCAGATGAGCGCAGGCCGAACTTCGGGCTCAGGGGGGAAGCGGCTACAGCAATTGGATCAGGGAATATGACGCGGATTCCCATAATCCAGAACAGAGCATCCATGACGTCTAGGCTCTTTGCCGGCTCCAATTTGTCGCTCAATGTGCCATCGTCCCTGGAGGGGAAGGGTGAATGGGCATCGGGCCTGGCTTTCCTCTGAGAACACACCGCATCTTGGGATGCGAAAAACCAAAAGACGCAAAAGACTTAACACTGTTGTGAAAATATACTACGTAACAATCATTCGAAGGTGCAGCCATGGAAAAGATTCATTCAAGTCGGCGCTGCTCCTCCCACTGCTGGAAAACGATCACATGGTAGGCGACGATAGCTGTGAGTGCACCGATGCCACTGAGACCTGTTCGCGGCGCGGCGTCAGAATCGCATGAGCAGATCACACGAACGCCTGATCGTCGGCATCTGCGGCGCATCGGGCATCGCCTATGGTGTTGCCGCGCTGCGGATGCTGCAGGCGCTGAACATCGAGACGCATCTTGTCATGACGCATTCGGCGACGGTAACCTTGGCTCATGAGCTTCCGCTCAAAGTGCGCGAAGTCCACGCCTTGGCAAGCGTAGTGCATAGCATCGAGAATATCGGCGCCTCGATTGCGAGCGGATCCTTTCGTACCATCGGCATGCTCGTTGCTCCGTGCTCGATACGCTCGCTCTCCGAAAT
>JGI25616J43925_10000290_pt1 | contig 17188 bp, 17 predicted proteins | sample GraSoi2013_100cm_FD_43925 | JGI IMG/M metagenome (IMG submission 43925) | reverse complement strand
CGCGACCGGAGCCGCGGACGTCGGCGGCGAAGGCCCCGCCGGTTGCCGGGTGATCGGCGCCTTGTTTTTACTTTCGGTCTTCTTCGGTGCGCCCTTCCTGCTGAATAGTGAAAAGAACACGAAGAACTACCCGCCTCCCCGAATATCCGCCTGGCGACGGAAATAAGCGTTTCGTTGTATCACTTTGCTCGATACCGCGCAACGCTTGATATCGGGGGTTGGATTTAGGCGCTACTTAGAAAACTATCCGGCAGAAGATGTTGCCGACCTCTCTTCGTCCGAATGCCCGCAGGCGATCTTTTCGGGCCATATCAACTCCTCGCCCGCGCCGATAACCGCCCGAAGCGTAGAAGCAACAAACCAGAACGCGACGAGCAGGGTCACCAAAGGGTCGAAATAGGAGCGGCCCATGACCGTGACGAGAAGGCCGGCCACTACCGGCGCAAGCGATACAAAAATATCGCCGATGTTGTGAAGGTAGGCGAGGCGTATCGCCGCGTTGTCACGGCCCGGGCCACGGAGCAAACACACTATGCCCCAGTTGGCGCCTGCAGCCGCAAGGCCCATTACGATTGGAACGAGTCCCAAGACCGGAGCGGGATGAAGAAGCCGGTCAACCGCCTGCCAGATCAGCAAACCGCTCACGGCAATCAGCCCGACGGAGCTGAAGAGGTTCGCGGAGCGCACGAGGTTTCGCGACAGGCCTTGCGGCAGAACAAACGCCAGGTACAGAAGCACCAGCGCCAGCTCGTCGGAAAAGTTGTGAACACTGTCCATGATGAGACTCAGGCTTCCGGACTTGAAGCCGGCTATGGCCTCTGGAATGAAGATAGCCGTGTTGAGCGCGACCGCGGCGGCGAGAGGTTTGCGGTAATGAGCCACGCCGGACTGTAAGTCTTACCGCTTTGTGTACGAAGCGTTTCGCGCCGCATCGACCGTACCGCGACGTCCGAGCAAAGCCACCGCCGTTCCCACGACTACCATGGCGCACACGATCATCGCCCCTGAGGGAAGGTCGAACCACAGCGACGCAAGCAGGCCGACGGCGTACCCGAGCACCCCGATGGTGTAGGCCTTGAGATATCGGCGGTGCCTTTGATAAAAAGTGGTGAGGGCCGGCACGACCAGTGTGATGAAAACCAGAAAGAGGCCGACCAGCTGCACCGAGACGGTCACCGCGCAAGCGAAGAGAACATAGAAGCCGATCCGTCCGAGCCGCTCGCGCAGCCCGAACCATACCGCGAGGATCGCGGCGTAGATCAAGGCTTCGAGCGGAAGGTGCTCAGGATTGACCCACAGAATCTGCCCGATGAGCAATTCCTTCAGGTTTTCGCCGCCGCGCGGGTTCTTCGCGAGGAGCAGAATCGCCGCGCTCGAGGCGAGAACGTACACCACACCGATGATCGCTTCCTGCACCTCGGGCCAGCGGCGCTCGGTCCAGGTCAGAACCATGGCGGCAGCGAGCGCAGCCGACAGCGCGGCGATCTGCACCGCCGCGCCGCTGGGATGCCAGCCGAGGTAGTCGGCGAGGATCACACCGACGCCCGCGATCTGCGCCACGGCGAGATCGATGAAAACGATGCCCCGCTCGAGCACCTGCATGCCGAGCGGGACGTGGGTCGCGGTGACCAGCAGGCCCGCGACGAACGCGGGCCACAGGATACCGAGGCTCGCTGCGTCGAGCGTCATTTCACCGTGGCGAGCAAGCGGCCGATAGTGTCGTCGAACAACCCAAACAGGTCTTTCGCCNTGTCCGTTCCGCCGACCGTGAAGGGCATCATCACCGCGGGGATGTTGGTTCTACTCGAGAGAAATTCCGCAGCCTGAGGACTGTTGTACGGCGAATACACGATGACTTTGGCGGGCTGGATCTTCATTCTGTCCACTAGCTCGGCGAGATGCGCCGGAGTGGGAGGCAGGCCCGGTTTCGGCTCGAGACTCCCCGCTTCGCGCATTCCCGCCCAGTTGATGAAATAGGAGAAGTCCTTATGGTACACGACGATGGGCACGCCCTTGAGCGGCGCAGCCTGCTGCTCCCAGCGCGCGAGCGCCGCCTGCCAGCGTTCGAGGAACGATTTGCTCCTCGAACGGTAGCTCTCGGCATTCGCGGGGTCGATCTGGACCATGCGTTCCTCGAGCGCCTGCGCGACCCTGGCGATATTGCGCGGGTCGGTGTGGATATGCGGATTACCGCCGGGATGGAGGTCCCCGAGCGCGCGGTCGATGACTTTCGGGACTTCCAGCTTGACGACGTACTGCGAGGCTTCGAAGTAACCCGGGCTGCCGAGCTGGACCTTGGGGTTCCCGCTTTGCGTGAGCAAGAGCGGAATCCAGCCGATCTCCAGCTCCGACCCCGAACAGATCAACAGATCGGTGGAGCGGATGCGGGCGATGAGGCTGGGACGCGCTTCGATCCGGTGCGGATCCTGCAGCGCGGTCGTGGCCAAATAGACCGACACCTTGTCTCCCCCAAGCTCCAGCGCCAGCGCTCCCCATTCGGGCTCGCAGGCAAAAACGTTGAGCGCTGCCGTTGCCGGAAGCATGGCGAACGCGGAACTCAATGCGACAACAAATCTCAGAATCGTTTTCATGTTCGTCACCTTAGAATTTGTGGGCGCCGTGCGCACCCAGGCTCACGATGTACTGGAGAAAGACCTGATGGTCGGTCACGTCGCTGCGCGATTTGTCGCTCGCGGCCTGCAGGCGGATCCGACTGAACTCGCTCGGACTCCAATCGACCATCACCGTGTGCTTGGTCGGGTTGTAGGGGGCGAGAATCGGGAAATCGGCGGCAGTGAGCGCGCCCGAGTCAACCAGGCCGTTGCTGGTGGTGCCAGCGTTCAACCGGTCGTAACGGTAACCGACCCGCCACATCGGGACGAACTGATACACGCCTTGCAGGTAGAAGCCCGACTGCGCCGAGGTGAACCCGCCGGTCTGCGTGCCGAGCGAGGCCGCCGTCGTGTCGTAGGTGAGATTGCCGTTTTCCTTGCGCCTGAAGAATTCACCTTGCAGCTTGAAGTTGGTATAAGTCGGGTTGTAGTTCGGCGCCCACTTGAGGATGCCGTCCAGCACCCACAAGCGGCTGGTGCCGGAAAAACTGTTGGTGACTATCGTGCCCGTGCCCGTTGAATCTAGGTCGTCGAAAGTGCGATCCTGGGGCGAGGTGCTCAGATACGAAAGCCCGGTCTGCCAAGCGGTGCCCGTTCCGAAGTCGCCGCCGATGTGCGTGAAAACATTGCCCGAGCTGACGCCGTTCTTATTACGCCCGCCGGCAGGACCCGCCGGAAACTGGCGTCCACGACCGCTCTCGATGCCGACATCCCAATACAGAGAAGTCGGGGCAACCCATTTGAGCTGGACGCCGTCCTCGTTCAACTGGTTGCCGAGAAACACCTTGTTCGCAAGCGGCGCATCGGTGAAGTCCCACGCGTGCGCGTGAATCTGGTTCTGGTAACCCACCGCCGAGAAGAAGCGCCCGGCCTTGATCGTGAATCCATACGACAGGGAAAGGGTCTGGATGTAGCCCTCCTCCACGCCGATGCTGTCTTCGGGCGATATCGAAGCGATGAGGGTCCCGCGGAAGTGATGATCGATGTTTGACGCGATGGCGAGCTCAGATTCGCCCAGGCTCAGGCCGCGCTTTCCCGGACCGACATCGCCGAGCGTGGGCGCAAAGCCGTTGATCCTGAATGTGTTCGGATCCTGGGAAAGATTCGAATAGATGCCGTTCAAAATTACCGAAACGGCGGGGTTCATCGTGCTTTCACTGGCGGGACGGTTCGACGCCTGAATCGCCGCCTGCTCGGCGTCCGTCACGCGCCGGTCGAGTTGCCTGACCTGCTCGCGCAAGGTCCTCAGCTCGTCTTGATTCTGCGCCCTCGCGGCGTGGGGCAGGCCGAGCGCCGCTGCGACGGCGAGCGCCATGGTTGCCTTTCTGTGCATGTTGTCTCTCCAAGTTCTTGCGATCGCGAGGCGCCTCGACGGCGTTCGCGAACACGGTCGCTTCGCGCTAGCGAAGCGGGGTTGCCGAGGGACCGAACTAGGAGAGTACGGGAGGCGCGCGCGAATCGAACTCGATTCGCGGAGCGAACGGGAGAGGAAGAGCTACGGACGCTATCGCCGGCAACGCGACTCGGGGCGGGTCGATCGCGGGCGCAAGAGCCGACAGTACGCTGTCGACCGCATGAAACGCGATGCACTGCTCGGCTGGATGGTTGACGGGCGGGACGCACTTGCCGCTGCGCTCGGCCTTGGCCATGTCGTGCTGCACGTGCGACAGCGCGTGCAGCTGCGCCGCCTGCTGGGTGAACACCAGCGCGGCGGCGATGAGCAGGTGACGTAGAGTGCGGTTCGGCACGGCCGATGTTTCAGAGAGCATCGGGCGCAAGTCTACTACAACCTACCTTGAACCGCCCCATGAGACTCGCAACGTTCATCACCGCCTTCCTGCTAGCCGTGCCGGTCTTGGCGGCCGACACCGCGCGCATCGAGCTGTCGGTACCGGGCATGATTGCGAGGCGTGTCCCATCACGGTGCGCAAGGCGCTCGAGAAGACACCCGGCGTCAAATCCGCCAAGGTCGACCTCCCGACCAAATCGGCTGTCGTGGATTACGACCCTCGCGTGACCGCCCTCGAGAGCTTGATGAAATCCACTGCGAAGGCTGGCTATCCTTCAGCAGTCAAGAGAGGAAACTGAACGTGGCGGCCATATCGATCGAATCCACGCTCACTTGCCCGAAGTGCGGGCATCGGTCGCTGGAAACGATGCCCACCGACGCTTGTCAGTGGTTCTACGAGTGTCCGGCTTGCCGCGCGGTGCTCAAGCCCAAGCCCGGCGACTGTTGCGTGTTTTGCTCTTATGGCAGCGTAAAGTGTCCGCCGGTGCAGATACCGGGCGACTCGTGCTGCAGATAGCGGCCCAGGCGATCGGCGAAGTACAATTTCGTGATGGCTGATTGTTGCGAAGACAAGGCGTGCTCGGTTGACGCATCGCTAAGCAACCCCGCGCCCTTACAGGCGGCCACTACTCGTTGTTCTTCTTCTGCAGGCTCGGCCAATCCGAGAAAGCGAAGACATACAGCATGATCACGTTGACGATAGGCACCACCATGAGCAGACTCAGCCATCGAGGGAACCCTGCTTTCGAGAAAATATACCAAAACGGCAGAATGATCAGCGCCGCAAAGATTAGCATCATCAGCGCAGCGAACGACCCCATCGGCGTACCAGACATCATATCAATCATGAGACCTCCTTTAGATTTCGTTGGCTCGTTGATGGTGCAGTCAATGGACCGCGCACCCTTCATACGTGTACGTCAAAGGACGCGGTCCTGGAAGATAGGTCATTCGCAGTTCGACGATGTTGAAACCGCTTGAGATCAGCAGATCGTCGATCTTGCGGTTGAGATTGCATCCTCCCGCCGTCGCGCATCGCAAAGTCGNTCAGGTAGGGAAGAACGAGCTTGCTGTACAGACCCATACGGGGATCAGCCGGTTTTCCATCTTCGGTTGATCGTATAAGGACCGGCGTCACCGCGGAAAGGTTGGAGCAGCATGCGATCAAGCCGGAAATCCCGCTCTGTGCGGAACTGGTCGACCCCGATCGTCATCCGCTCGTGCCCGCCCCCGGGTTGGGCGCGGTAGGTGCCGAACAGGCGGTCCCACCAAGGCAGCACAAAGCTGAAGTTGCTGTTGGTTTCGGTTGCATCGACGGAGTGATGCACCCGGTGCATGTCGGGGGTGACAAGAAACCAGCGCAGCACACGATCCACTGTCGGCGGAATCCGAACGTTGGCGTGGTTGAACAAGGACAACGCGTTGAATACGGCTTCGAAAACCAGCACACCGAGGACCGGCAGGCCCAGCACGAAGATGACGGCAAACTTGATCGGCACGGCCAGGAGGATCTGGATCGGATGAAAACGCGCCCCTGTGGTCACGTCAAAGTCCACGTCCGCGTGGTGCACCCGGTGCACGCGCCAGAGCGCCGGCACGGCATGAAACATCAGATGCACTAGATACATCGTGAGGTCGAGCACCAGCAAAGACGCCAGGAATGCCAGTGGGTACGGAATGGCGAACATATTGAGGAGCCCCGTGCCGCGCTCCTCGGCAAAAACGGCCACGCCCACCGCGGCCGAAGGGAACAACACGCGGACCAGGAGGACGTTGATAATGGCGATCGAAATGTTATGGGTCCAACGAACCGGCTTTGAAACCTCCAACACCCGTCGCGGCGCAAACAGTTCCCATGCCGCCATCAGTCCGAACATGCCAAGGAAAAACCCCAGTCGGATCACCGGATCGTTGCTGAGGAGAAACGTATCGAAATTCATGGCACTCTCCCACTAGCACCGGGCAATCAAAGCGATTNNAATTCTTCACTATACAATTATACTAGTGAACGATTGAATACTTGCACACTATGACCGATATGTCAAACCGGGAATTCAAGACCGAGCTGTTNGAGCAGTTCGCGCGCGTCAGCCAGGCGCTTTCGAGCGGTAAACGGCTGGAATTGCTGGAGCTTCTGGCGCAAGGAGAGCGCAGCGTGGACGCGCTGACGCAGCTCACGGGCATGACCGCGGCCAATACCTCGCAGCACCTGCAGCAACTCCGCAAAGCGGGGCTGGTGGCGTCCCGAAAGGACGGGCTGTTCGTGATCTACAGGATCGCCGGAGGCGGAGTGGTCAGATTGCTGATGGCGCTGCGCGAAGTCGCGGAAAACAATCTTGCCGAGGTCGAGCGCCTCATCAAAAGCTTTCTCAGCAAGAAAGACAACCTCGAACCGGTATCCGCCGACGAGCTGCGAAAGCTGACCCGCCGGGGCGCCGTGACGGTCGTGGATGTTCGGCCGCCCGAGGAGTACGCCGCCGGGCATCTGCCCGGCGCGATCAACCTGCCGCTACCCCAGTTGGCCAAGCAACTGCACAAGCTCCCTGCGAATCGCGAGATCGTGGCCTATTGCCGCGGCCCGTATTGCCTGCTTTCGTACGACGCGGTGGAAATGCTCCGCTCCAAAGGCCGCAAGGCGCGGCGCCTCGCCGAGGGATACCCCGAGTGGCAGAGCGCGGGATTGCCAGTCGATCGCGGCGTTCCCAAGTCCGCTCGCTGAATCGCTATTGGCAGGTCTGTTTGACGAACGAGCTGATCTCAGCGGGTGCAGCAAAAACCACCGAAGCTCGATCTCCCTGCATTCCGGCGCCGACGATCACGGGCTTGCCCGCGACCGGCCCGTCCTTGCTCGAATCGGTCTTGAAGCGCAGATTGAATTCCCAGACCTTGCTCGTCTTTCCGTCGGCGGTTTTCACTGTGTAGGTGTCGCCGCAGTGGCTGATCGACACGACCTGTCCGGCGGGCGGCGCTTTTTTCAGGTCGACCTTCCCCGACTGCATCATCATGCCGCCGCGGCGCGGTTCGCCGCTCGCAGCTTTCCCTTCGGAGACCGCCCGCAGATAAGCGATGACGTCCTGGCGGTCCTTGCTCTCGCGCACGCCCGGGAACGTCATGCTGGTGCCGCTAACGAATTGCTCGGGATTGGCGAGCCATTTATCGAGAGTGGCTTCGTTCCACACGGCGTTTGCGTGTTTCAAGGCGTCGGAATATCGCTGGAACCCCTCGACCGTTCCGGCCTTCCTATTCCAGACGCGCGCGAGGCTGGGGCCCGTCAACTGCTCGCCGGGCTTCACCGAGTGGCAGGGCACGCATGCTTGAAACACCTGTGCGCCGCGTTTGGGGTCACCCGCTGCGGCGGCGTCATTGCCGGCTGCGAGCGCAAGGACTGCGAGAAGTGTTGCGGACGCCAAGCCGCGGCGGATTTTGCGATCCATGGGCACCTCTTGTCTACTTGACCGATTTGATCACGTAGTCGGACCCCTGCTCCACAAACTCGAACTCGACCTTCTTGTCCTGAGAAAACTTTCCGAGCATGGCCTTGTCCTTTACGATGAAAGTCATGTTCATCGCCGGCCACTTCATCGTCGGGATCGGGCCGTGCGCGATCGTCACCTTGCCGCTGGCGGGATCGACCTTCTTCACCGTGCCCGCACCCTTGTGCGACTTGGCCTCCGATTTCTTGTCGGCGCCCATGCCCTGCATCTCCATTCCCTTCTTGTCTTTTCCCATCATTTCCTTGCACTTGCTCATGTCCATGCCCTTGCACTTCTCCATGTCCATGTCCTTCATATCCATGCCGCCCATCTGAGCGTGACTTGGGGAAACTGCTGCGAAGGACGAGACGAGAATAGCCACGAGAGCAAAACGCTGTGCTTGTTTCATGACAGTGCTTCCTTTCATCAACGGTTAAAAATCAAATCGCGCCCGCAGCCTGTCGGCCGGACAATAGTCGACCCGGCGCGGCTGCTGCGGACGCTCAAGGCCGTTACGACCTTCCCATCAAATGCCCGTGCACGCGCCAGCAATCCCGCATGTTCTTCACGGCGGGCTTTTCCATCAACTGCGCGTGTTTCTTGAAACAATCCTGCATCGCTGAATCGCTCTGCGCGGCGACCAAAGCTCCGGAGGACGCAAACGCAAGGACCAGGGCTGCCGTTGTGAGTGTTGCTTTCATGGCTGACTCCTTTGGTGAACAGGTGAACGTTTAAGACCGCAGCATTCGGAAGCCCTGCGGCAAGGCTTGCTACAAGATTCATTGCAGCTCATGTCGAGGCTCCTCCCTGAAGTTGGTTTCTCGGCGCGCCCGCGGGTGCGGCGCGGGGCCGGCGAAGCAACAGGTATGCGACTGGGACGACGAACATCGAAAGCAAGGGCGCGGTGATCATGCCGCCCACCATGGGCGCGGCGATGCGCCGCATCAGCTCCGATCCGGTGCCCGAGCCGAACATGATGGGAAGGAGCCCCGCGATGATGACCGCGACCGTCATGGCGACCGGCCGTACGCGCAGCGCCGCGCCTTCCACGATGGCTAGCGCGAAATCGCGTTGGTCGCCGAGCGTGCCCGCCGACTCGCGCGCGGCGACGGCCTGGTTCACGTAGACGAGCATCACCACGCCGATCTCCGCCGCCACGCCCGCGAGCGCGATGAAGCCGACGGCCGATGCGATCGACATGTTGTAGCCGAGCACGTACATGAGCCAGAACCCGCCGACGAGCGCGAGAGGCAGCGTCGCCATGATGAGCAAGGCCTCCGCGACGCGCCGGAACGCGAAATAGAGCAGCACAAAGATGATCGCGAGCGTTCCGGGCACCACGATCTTGAGCCTCGCGGTGGCGCGCTCGAGAAATTCGAACTGCCCGGACCACGAGATCGACACGCCTGGCGGGAGTTTCACTTTTTCCGCCACCGCACGCTGCATGTCGCGCACCGCGGAGCTGAGATCGCGCCCGCGGATATCGATGTAAACCCAGCCCGAGAGCCGTGCGTTCTCGCTTTTCAGCATAGGCGGGCCGTCGGTGATCTTCACCTCGGCCACGTCGCCCAGCCGGATCTGCGCGCCGCGCTCGGTGAGTAGCGGCAGATCGCGGATTTTATCGACGGAGTCGCGCATCTCGCGCGGGTAGCGCACGTTGATGGGGAAACGTTGCAATCCCTCGATCGTCTCGCCGATGTTGTCGCCGCCGATCGCCGCCGTCACCACGCTGTGCACGTCGGCGACGTTCAAGCCGTAGCGCGCCGCGGCGTCGCGGTCGATGTTCACGTCGACGTAGCGCCCGCCGGTAAGGCGCTCGGCGAGCGCGGAACTCACGCCCGGCACTTCCTTCACGACGCGCTCGATCTCGGCAGCGGCGCGGTCGATCTCGCGCAGATGGGTCCCGGCGACTTTCACGCCCACCGGGCTCTTGATGCCGGTCGCAAGCATGTCGATGCGGTTGCGGATCGGCGGCACCCAGATGTTCGAGAGGCCGGGCACCTTGACGATGCGGTCTAGCTCATCGACGAGTTTTCCCGGTGTCATTCCCGGCCGCCACTCCTCGCGCGGCTTCAGCTGGATCGTAGTTTCGAACATCTCAAGCGGCGCCGGGTCGGTCGCGGTTTCTGCGCGCCCCGCCTTGCCGAACACGCTCGCCACCTCGGGCACGGTCTTGATGAGCCGGTCGGTCTGTTGCAGGAGCTCCGCGGCCTTGCCCGCCGAAAGTCCGGGCAATGCCGAAGGCATATAGAGCAGGTCGCCCTCGTCGAGCGGCGGCATGAACTCGCCGCCGAGCCGGCTCGCCGGCCAGAACGTCACGATGAGGATCGCAGCGGCGGCAAGCAAGACCGTTTTCGGACAGCGCAGCGCGCCTTCGAGCAGCGGGCGATAAAGCGCGATGAGGAAACGGTTGATAGGATTCTTCTCCTCGGCCGGGATGCGCCCTCGAATGAGATAACCCATCAGCACCGGNATGAGCGTGACCGCAAGTCCCGCGGCCGCCGCCATCGCATAGGTCTTGGTGAACGCGAGCGGCGAGAAGAGCCTCCCTTCCTGCGCTTCCAGTGTGAACACCGGAACGAAGGAAAAGGTGATGATCAGGAGCGAAATGAAGAGCGCCGGCCCGACCTGCGCGGCGGCCTCGCCGATCACGCCCCAGCGCTCCTCGCCCGCGAGCGTTCCGCCCGGGTGCGCGTGATGCCACGCCTCAAGGCGCTTGTGCGCGTTCTCGATCATCACCACCGCGGCATCCACCATCGCGCCGATGGCGATGGCGATGCCGCCGAGCGACATGATGTTGGCGTTGACTCCCTGGTAGTACATGACGATGAACGCCGCGAGAATGCCGAGCGGCAGCGAAACGATGGCGACGAACGCCGAGCGCAGGTGGAAAAGGAAGAGCACGCACACCAGCGCCACCACGACGAACTCCTCGACCAGTTTCTGCCCGAGGTTCGACACGGCCCGCTTGATGAGCGCGGAGCGGTCGTAGGTCGGCACGATCTCCACCCCGGGCGGCAGGCTCGACTTGAGGGAGGCGATCTTCGCCTTGACCGCGTCGATGGTTTCGAGCGCGTTCTTCCCGAAGCGCATGACGATGACGCCACCCGCGACTTCGCCCTCGCCGTCCAGCTCGGCGATGCCGCGGCGCATTTCCGGGCCGATCTGAACGCGTGCCACGTCGGCGAGTCGCACGGGAATTCCAGAATCGGTCGTCGAGAGCGGAATCTTGCGAAAGTCATCCAACGACTGCAGATAACCGCTCGCGCGCACCATGTATTCCGCCTCGCCCAGCTCGAGCACCGAGCCGCCGGTTTCCTGGTTGGCGCGCTGCACTGCCTCGATCACCTTCGCTTGCGGAATGTTGAACGCGCGCAGCCGTGCGGGATCGAGCACGATCTGGTACTGCTTCACCATCCCGCCGACGCTCGCCACTTCGGAGACGTTCGCCACCGCTTTCAGCTCATACTTGAGGAACCAGTCCTGCAGCGCGCGCAACTGCGACAGATCCATGCGGCCGCTGCGGTCGATGAGCGCGTACTCGTACACCCAGCCGACACCGGTCGCATCGGGACCGAGCGAAGTCTTCGCCTGCGGCGGCAGACGCGATTGCACCTGGTTCAGGTATTCGAGCACCCGCGAACGCGCCCAATAGGGATCGGTGCCGTCCTCGAAGAGGATGTATACGAACGAGTCGCCGAAGAATGAATAGCCGCGCACGGTTTTCGCCCCGGGCACAGAGAGCATCGTCGTGGTGAGCGGATAAGTGATCTGGTTCTCGACAACCTGTGGCGCCTGTCCCGGGTAGGTCGTGCGGATGATCACCTGCACGTCGGAAAGGTCGGGGATCGCATCGAGCGGCGTGCGCAGCGCCGCCCATGTTCCCCACGCTGCGAGCGCGAGCGTCGCAAGCAGCACGAGGAAGCGGTTGGCGATCGACCCGCGAATGAGCGCCGCGATCATTTGCGCGCCCCCCCCTCCGGCATGCTCGCGTCCGCCGGAGCGATGCTCGTGATCCGTAATTGGCCATCGGACTGTATGCTGAACTCGAATTGAATTCGGTCGCCTACATTGAAACCCGGCGGAACGATTCCGTTCGGCGCGTCAAACGGCATGGTCATCGCGCCCATGCCCGCGCTCGGAATGGCGCCGTGCTTGATGAGCAGCTCGCTTGCGCCCAGGTGAACGATCTCGCCCACGGCGTGATGCGTTTTCGGCGCCGTTGCTTTGGACATCTCCGCGCCCTCCATGCGCGCCCCGGTCGCCCTCAGGTTTGCCTCCGAGTCGATGAGGAACTGGCCGGAGACGACGACTTTGTCGCCTTCGGCGAGCCCTTTGCGGATTTCGCTCTTGCCGCCGGACTCGACGCCGAGCTCGACGTCTCGCGGCCGGAATTTGCCTTCGCTCTCGGCGACGATCACGACGCTGCGCTCGCCGGTGCGTATGACCGCTTCCGACGGCACGAGCAGCGCCTTGGCTCCCACGCCTTGTGCGAAAGCCAGCGTCGCGAACATGCCGGGCTTCAACCTTCCTCCCGGATTGGCGAGCTCGACCCGCGCGCGCAGCGTGCGCGTCGCCGCGTTCACTTCAGGCAGGATCGCGCTCACGCGTCCGCGGAACACCTGGCCGGGAAAGCTCGGCACGCGCGCCTCGACCGCCGTTCCGGGACGCAGCCACGTGACCTGCGCCTCGGGCACTTCGGCGTTGACCCACACGCTCGAAAGATCGACGAGGCGAAACAGCATCGCACCCGACATCACCGTCATCCCCTCGCGCACGCCGAGCTCCGCGATGACGCCGTTGATCGGCGCGTAGAGGGTGATGCGCGTCTGAGGCTGGCCGGCCTTTTCCAGCAGGCCGATCTGCTCCTCGTTCATGCCGAGCAGCTGCAGCCGGTTGCGCGCGGCCTCGGCGAGAGCGGGATCTTTTCCGGCGCGCCGCAGCAGGAGATATTCCGCCTGCGCCGCCGCCCAGTCGGGAACGAGCAGCCGGACCAGCGGCTGACCCTTGGCGACGGGATCGAGCGGCGCACGCGCGTAGAGTTTCTCGACAAAACCCCCGGAGCGCGCCTGCACGACGAACACCGCGCGCTCGTTCCACGCAACGCTGCCGACCGCCTCGACGCGGCGCTCGACCGAACCCTTCGTTGCCGCCGCCGTGCGCACGCCGAGGTTCTGCGCGACGCGCGGATCGATGAGCACAGTGCCCTCGCCGCCCGGCTCGTCCGCGTACTTCGCCACGAGCTGCATGTCCATGAAAGGCGATTTGCCCGGCTTGTCGAAATGCTGCAGCGGGACCATCGGGTCGAACCAATAGAGGATCTTTCTGCCCGAGGAATCCTGTGCGGCTGCGGCGGCTTCGTTCGCCGGCGCGATACCCGACTTGGCGTACCAGTAGCCGCCTCCCGCTGCNACGGCGGCAACCAGGACGAATCCAGAGACGATCAAGGGCGTGCGGCTCATGGCTGCGCCTCGTGCGGCAAAAGGAAATTCAATCTCGCCCAGGCACGCGCCCGCTCGAGCTGCGACTGCACGAACCCCAGCCGCGTCTCGGTCTCCGCGCGGCGCGCTTCGAGCACCACGCCCAAGTCGCCACGGCCGCCGCGATAAGCGGCAAGCGCCGCCGCGACCCGCTCGCGCGCAAGCGGCAGCAGCAGCTTTTCGAAACGCTCGCTGCGCACGCCTGCGGTCTGCCAGTCCGCGTAGACGCCACGCAGCTCGGCCTCATGCATGCGCCGGGCTTCCTCGGTTTGCGCCTGCGCCTGCTCGGCAAGCAGTCTCTTGGCGGCGAGGTCACGGTCTTGGCGCTTCTCCGCCTCCCAGGGAAGATCGATGCTCACCATCACGGAAATCATGTTGGAGAACGCCGGCCCGCGTTGCCCGTACGCTAATTCCAGACTCCAGTCGGACTTCTTCGAGTTCGCCGCGAGTGCGGCATCCGTCCTGGCGAGCGCCTCGCGCTCGGCGTAGATCCTTTGCTCCGGATGCTCGTGCAGATTGGCAAGGAGCGCTGTGGGCGGATGGTCGAACGCGCTCGTATCCGGCGGATTGGCGAGCGGGCGTGAGGCCTCATCTCGAATCCAGGCGGCGAGTGCGTAGCGCGCGCGCTCGATCGTGCGGTCCTGCTCGATGACACGGTCCTGCGCGGCCACCCCGGCACCGCGCAGCGCAAGGGCGTCGGCCGTGTTCTGCCGGCCCGCCGCAATCGCTGCCGACACGGTGTCGAGTTGCAGCTGCATTTCTCCCACCAGCTCGACGAGAGGCGCGCGTGCTTGCTGTGCGAAATACAGCTCGAGCCAGGCAAGCGCGATCTCGCGCCGCAGCGCGGCGCGCTGTGCGTCGAGATTCGCGGCTTCCACGTCACGCTCCAGGGCGGCGCGCTCNCCGCGCAGCCTCCTCTTCTCCNCGTTGGGAAAGTCCTGCATGACNCCGATCTTGCGCATCGTCATGAAGTCGCTGTCGTAGCGGTAGCGGTCCGNGCCGTTGACGGGCAGGTTGTCCACGCCGACGCGAAGCTTGGGGTCGGGCAGTTCGCTCGCGCGCGGCACGAGTTCGGTCGCGGCGGCGAGTGCTGCTCCCTGCGCGGCAAGACGTGGGGAAACCTTCTCGCCGATCTTCAGCGCTTCGACGAGCGGGAGCGGGTCCGTGCCGGCCGCGTGCGCGAACGGCGCCGCGACGGCGAGACCGAAAAAGCAGGAACAAACGAGTGGGCGCACAACACGCCCGGGTAAAGCGAAAACCATAGAGCCTCCGATGAGCAAGGATACGGACGCCGCAACAGGCGGCGCCGCAGCTCAGCGGCGGCTAAATGAGAAAGCGGGAATACAGAACGGTGAGAGGCGGAGGCGGTGCACCCGCGACTGCGATTCGCGCCGGAAGCAACGCGCCCGTCTCCACGGGTAGTGCTTTATGTTCGACTACGAGCACCAGCACCGGCGCGTTGAACGCGAAGAGCTGCGGCAGCTTGGCCAGGTCGAGCGTCTGCGTTTCGACTTGGAGATGCACCCGGCACAGTAGCTCTGTGGGCGCGGCACTCTGATGCTCTTCACACGCCATCTGGGGCTCGGGCATCTTGCCCTGCAGGCAGCCATAACCCGCCATCGCGGCGTGCGCGAACGCCAGCGCCGCCACGACGAAGGCGGCGATCCAGCGCCTGCGAAAACGGGTGAAGAACGACATGGCTGAGTTGTTTCCCGAGTCTAGGATAGCTCAGCCGAGGAAAAGTTCATACTACTCCCCGTAGAGCTTCTGCTTCTGCTCGCGGCGGGACTGCGCCTCGATGGAAAGCGTCGCCGTCGGCCGCGCGATCAGCCTGGGGATGCCGATCGGCTCGCCCGTCTCCTCGCAATAGCCGTAGCTGCCGTCCTCGATGCGNCGCAGGGCTTCGTCGATTTTCTTGAGAAGCTTCCTCTCGCGGTCGCGCGCGCGAAGCTCCAGCGCGTACTCCTCCTCGATCGTCGCCTGGTCGGTCGGATCGGCCTCGATTTCGTGCTCCCGCAGATGCTCCGAGGTCAGATCCGCCTTCTCCAACAATTCCTTTTGCGTCTCGAGCAGGCGTTCGCGGAAGAACGCGAGCTGCTCGGGGCTCATGTACTGCGACGCGGGGGCGCGCAGCAATTCGGCCTCGCTCAAACCGTTTTTCTTCGCAGGCTTTTCCGCTGCCGGCCTTTCCGCTGCCGGCTTTTCCTCCGCCGGCTTCGCCGCCTTGCCCACCAGCTTCTTTACTGCTTTTCCACCAAACATTGTTCCAATCCCTTCATAAATAGGTCCTGCGGCAGATTCTTGCCGATGAAGACCATCGTGCTTGAACGCTTTTCGTCCTTGCCCCAGGCGCGACCCAGATCGCCGCCCATGAGCATGTGCACACCCTGAAACACGACGCGGTGTGTATTGCCCTTCATGTNGAGCACCCCTTTATAACGCAGCATGTCCGGTCCGTAAATCTGCACGACCCCGGACAGGAATTCCTCGAGCTTCGTGCTATCGAACGGCCTGTCCGAGCGGAACGCGAAGGAGCTGACGTGCTCGTCGTGCTGGTGCTCGCTGTCCTCGAGGAACTCCGGATCGAGCTCGAGGGTCGCGCTGAGATTGAAACCGCGGATGTCGAGGATGTCCTCGATCGGCGTATTGCCGAAATGGACCGTCTTGATCGGCGCCCGGGGATTCATCTTCGCCAGGCGCTTTCTCAAGCCATCCTGCTCGGCTTCCGAGACGAGGTCGGTCTTCGACATGAGAATCCGGTCGGCGAAACCCACCTGCTCCTGGGCCTCGTGGAACTCGTCGAGCTGCTTCGAGGCGTGCTTTGCGTCCACCATGGTGATGACGCTGTCCAAGAGATAGTAGTTGCCGATCTTCTCGTCGATGAAGAAGCTCTGCGCGACCGGCCCCGGATCGGCCATGCCTGTCGTCTCGATGATGACGCGCTCGAACTTGAGCTTGCCGGAGTCGCGCCGCTCCTTCAACTCCCCGAGGATGCGGATAAGGTCGCCGCGCACGGTGCAGCACACGCAGCCGTTGTTCATCTCGATGATCTGCTCGCCGGCTTCGCTCAGGAGGATTTCGTTGTCCACGCCGGCCTCGCCGAACTCGTTCTCGATCACGGCGATGCGGTGGCCGTGCTGTTCCNTGAGGACGCGGTTGATGAGCGTGGTCTTGCCGCTTCCCAAGAAGCCGGTGAGTATGGTCACCGGAACCATGTTTTCCTGTGCCGCCAATTCGACCTCCTGGCACTTTTTCCGCGTGCCGAGCGGCGAAACCCGCAAATTCCATGCCGCGCACCGCCGGCAAACAAGCTTATTTGAGCCTATCGATCCGCAAAAATTTGCCGCGAAGCGTCAGGTCAGGATAGTCCGGAAGGACACNGGCGCGCTGAAAAAAGGGCGCATTACAGCACGCCCGGCATTACAAAGCAACCCATTCCGTCGCGCAACATTATCCCATAGCTGCAAGTCTCTAGCGGCGTTCCAGCAACAGGCCTTTCAGGTACTCGCCTTCGGGAAACTCGATGCGCACAGGGTGGTCCGACGCAGCGCGATAGCGCTCGCGAAGAAGGAGCGAGGCGCCGGCGTCCGCAGCAGCGCCGGCGACGATTTTCTGGAAGAGCTCGGGCGAAACGCCGCCGGAGCAGGAAAAAGTCGCGAGCAGCCCTCCGCGCCGCAGCAGCTTCAGGGCATTCAGGTTGATGTCCTTGTAACCGCGCGCGGCGCGTTCGGCGTCTTTCGGCGTCGGNGCGAACTTCGGCGGGTCGAGCACGATGAAGTCGAATTGCCTGCCTTCCCGCTGCAACTTGCGCAAGGCCCCGAACACGTCGGCTTC
>JGI25616J43925_10000289_pt1 | contig 17237 bp, 11 predicted proteins | sample GraSoi2013_100cm_FD_43925 | JGI IMG/M metagenome (IMG submission 43925) | reverse complement strand
TCCAGTAACGGAATCGGTTTACGGTCTTTCCTGGATATTAAAATCAAGGGCAGCTTTTATCTATCAGGCGGTGCAGAATACAATTATGAAACTCCTTTTTCTTCTTACCAGCAGATCAGACAATTGCAATACTGGACAAAATCGGGGCTCATCGGCATTACTAAAACCGTATCGATGAAGAGCCGGGTGTTCAAGAAGACGAAGCTGCAGTTGCTTTGGGATTTTTTAAGTTATCAGCAAAATCCGAAAACGCAAGCCGTGATATTTCGCATTGGATATAATTTATAAAAGGCACATGAGTAAATATATGTTAAAAATGGAATCAAAGAGTGTATTCAGAAGAATAACGACCTTGTTTGTGCTGCATACTTTAGTCGGTTTAACGCTGTTGGGACAGAGCACTACGCAGATGGTAGATCTGCCAAATGTAGTCCCCCCTTCTCCCAATGCCGCTGCACTCGGCAAGTTTGGGGATATCCCTGTCGGAGCTTATACGGGTATCCCCAATATCGGCATTCCCTTGTATACTATGCAGGTAGGTAAATATTCACTACCCATTTCCCTGGATTACCATTCCGGAGGTCTGAAAGTAGAAGAGGTATCCAGTTCCGTAGGTCTGGGCTGGGCATTAAGCGCGGGAGGAGTCATTACCCGCAGTATGCATGGGCAGCCGGATGAAGGCGCTAACGGTTATTTTCAACAATATGGCTTAACAGCAGCTATGATTGCCGCCGATCCGACGGTAACCGCCAGTTTCTGCGGCGGAACACTTGATAAACAACCGGATCAGTTTTATTTCAATTTTGCAGGTCAATCCGGTAAATTCATTTTGGACACAACTGCCCAGCGCAATGCCCGGTTTATTCCTTATTCGAATATAAAACTGACGCATGCTCCAGGGCTAGACAGCTTTCAGATCATAGACGCCAATGGGATCATCTATGTATTTAGCACGGCGGAAACTACCAGCGTGGAGGGAGGACGTGGGTCAGCCACTTATATCTCCAGTTGGTACCTGACCACTATCATAACACCATCCGGAAATATTAATTTTACCTATGCCACGGAACAGACTTCACAACTGCAGATTTCCGAATTGGACTACCTGAGTGTAGACGCTACTAGCGCTCCGTTTCGTCCGACTACACATGGTTCCTCTTCCACCGTAGTGGTAGATGCCAGGCGGCTGATTCAGATCGCTTCACCCTTTGAAACAGTGACGTTCGCTTCTACCCCCGGCCGGATGGATATGTCTTCTGCCAGTAGTGTCAATGGCATGGTAGTGACAGATCCCAATGGTCATACCATAAAGCATTTCAGTTTTGCGCAGAGTTATTTTGGTCCGCCTACCACAGATCCCAATAAAATGCGATTAAAATTAGATCGGGTAGATGAGATCTCTGTTTCGGATCCCACCCAAAAAAAATCATATAGCCTTCAGTATTATTCTCCGGCGAGTGTTCCCTCCGTTCAATCCCATGCCAAAGATTTTTGGGGATTCTATAATGGGCAAAACAGTAATACGACCTGCCTGCCCTATGTCGACCCCGCCATCTGGACTGTCTATGTGGCCAACCAGGCTACTCCGTATGGGATCAGGGATCCGGATGCGGCCAGTTCCCAGGTGGGCGTCTTACAAAGTATACAATATCCGACAGGGGGCAGTTCTCAGTTTATTTATGAAGGGAACGATTATGGAAGTGCCGGTGACGGACTCGTCGTGAACAGGACTGATCCTCATACCTGCAATGCCGGTGTCCAATACCCCTCAGCACAGACTCATTATTCTTTTACCAGCAATTTTACGATTTCAACCACTCAATACACCACTTTGCAAGCGTATGGGACCCGGGGAGGAACTCTGCATGATGGTAATGGCCCTACTGCCCTACTCAATCAGATCAATGCGGGAGGAAGCAGAACGAACATCAATACTTTGATTGTGACGAATGCTTCTCAAACTGTTTATCCATATTTGACCCCCGGAAATTATGAGCTGATCGCCCAGATCGATAGTGATGGGACTACCCAGCAGTGTACGGCGAGCCTCAATTATACGGCAATGGATTCCTCCTCCCTGGCCCATGTTCTTCCTACCGGTGGGGTGCGCATCAAGCAGATCATCAACACGGATTCAACGGGAGGTAATCAAAATATAAAATCATTTAAATATCGTTTTCCCGATGACTCTACCAAGTCCTCCGGATCTTTGCTAACGGCCATACAAACCCTAACGAAGAAAATATCATATACTGGGGGAACCTCTTATTTGGTGAGAGGATCTTCTCCTTCCAATTACCTGGGATCTACGCAGGGCAGCCACGTAGGCTATTCAATCGTCACAGAAACCGAGGTTTCCGGTAATACCACGAACGGCAGAAAAGAATCCTATTTTTCCAGTCCCTGGAATATTCACAATCAAACCTCAACAGAGTCTTCCATTCATTATCAGAATAACCTTCAGGCAGGAGGCGCCAATCCGCTCTACCAAATAGATAATGATGTTTACCGGGGGATGTTGCAAAAGGAATTAACATATAACGCAAGTAGTATCCTTCTTCATTCGACCGTTAATAATTACAATATCTCTTACCCAAACTTTTTTTCTCCCGGCGCCTTTCCTGCCAATTATTACGAGGCGCCGGTTATGGTAGGGTATCTGGATTATCTTTGTATTGCTACTTGCAGTACTTGTACTCCTCCTGGCCCAGCAATCTGCTCCACTTATGATTTAAATAACTATGCCCTTGTCAATTACAAAATAGTCTGTCCCTGGATCTATAAAATAAATACGATCAACACTACGTATGATCAAAACGGACTTAACCCGATCCTGGATACTATTAATTACTATTATGATAATCCGACACATGGAGAGGTGACGAGGATATTGCAAAACGATAGCAAGGGCTATTCTTTAAAGACGGTAAATATATATCCGGGTGATAAGTCGCAGATTACCGGACTTGATCCGGCAGCCGGGACAGTGCTGGATAGTATGGTCAGCCGGAATATGATTGCCCCTGTTGTGCAGGAAGAACATTACAAAAATAATAACCTTGTCTTGAGAACCCGAACGGATTATGCCATTTGGGGTGGACCACTCCGGAATATAGCTCCTTCTAAGAAATGGTATCAGATAGGAAATAACGCAATTGAGAATCGTATCAATTTCATGGCCTATGATTATCGGGACAACCTGCTGCAATTGGGCAAAGTCAATGATATAAGTATCTCCTACATTTGGGATTATTTATCTTCCTATCCCATCGCCGAGGTAAAAAATGCGGACAGTTCTTCCATAGCCCATACCAGCTTTGAGTCCAATGGCACCGGCAACTGGACAATCGGGGCAGGCACATTGGGTACAACGGGTGGCATTACCGGTACTAACTTCTATACTCTATCTTCCGGAGCCACCATCAGTAAATCCGGGCTCCCTTCGACCAGGAACTACCTGGTGACCTATTGGGCGAAGAATGGGCCATTGACGATCAGCGGCACTACGGCAACCAGCGGATTAGTCAAAAGAGGCTGGACCTTTTACCAGCATAGTCTGCCGGCGGCAAGTACGTCTGTGTCAATAAACGGGGCAGGTGTCATGCTGGACGAGCTGCGATTATATCCTGCCGATGCCCAAATGACTACCTATACCTATGCTCCTTTAGTGGGGATGACCAGTTCGACCAATCCTGCGAGCCTGATCACCAATTATGAATATGACGGATTTAATCGCCTGCTTCGCATCCGGGACATAGACAGCAATATCCTGAAACAATATGATTATCAATACCAGCAACCGGTACTGTTCTTCAATGTGGCCCTGAGCCGGACATTTACCCGGAACAATTGTGCGGCAGGAGGTACTCCTTCCACGGTGACGTATACGGTAGCGGCGGGCGCCTATAGTTCGACCCTCAGTCAGTCCGATGCGGATGCTAAAGCGCAGACGGATGCGACCAATAATGGTCAAAACTATGCCAATGCCAATGGCACCTGTACTTATTATAATACAGTGCATAGTCAGCCTTTTACGCGCAACAATTGTGCGACAGGCGGCACCCCTTCCAGTGTGACCTATACGGTGGCGGCAGGAGCCTATAGCTCGCTGGTCAGCCAACCGGATGCAGAGGCAAAGGCGCAAACGGATGTGATCAATAATGGTCAGAACTATGCGAATGCGAATGGGACCTGCACCTTTTACAATGCGGCTCAAAGTCAACCGTACACCCGGAATAATTGTAGTACGGGCGGCGTTGGCAGTTCGGTGACCTATTCGGTGGCAGCGGGGACTTACTCTTCCCTGACCAGCCAGGCTGCTGCCGATCAGCAGGCACTTAGCAATATCACCACGAATGGTCAGAACTATGCGAATGCCAATGGCACCTGCACTTACTATAATACCGTTCAGAGCGGATCGTACACCCGGAATAATTGCAGCTGTTTGTATACCGGCAGTGCCGTTACCTACACCGTTGCGGCCAACACCTATAGCTCTGTGATCAGTCAGACAGCTGCCAACCAACAGGCGATGAACGTTGTGACGACCAATGGGCAGGCTTATGCCAATGCCAATGGCACCTGCACTACCACCTGTTTGAACCCTGCCAACAAAATTTCTAACTGTACCTGCCTGGTGGGCACTTTGGGGGTCGTTTCGCAAACCCAAACCGGAAGCGGGTCGACCTTACAATGCACTACGCAGTACGGTTACTTCTTTTCCGATGGGACCTATCTGCTGGCCAACAGAACGGTGACGGCCGGACAATGTCTGGCGCCATAGAAACCAGTTGATAAAATTTAAATAACCGAAATAATATGAATAACGTTTTGATTTCCCTGCTCTGTTTACTGAATCTCAGTGACATCTACCAATTCACGCTGCCGGCGATCGGAGGGGGTTCCTCCATTCCATTTAGTGATTTTAAAGGGAAGAAGATCCTGGTTGTCAATACGGCCTCCGGCAGCCTGTATACCAGTCAATATGCCCGGCTGGAACAATTGTACCAACAATACAAAGACAAGTTGGTCATCGTGGCCATTCCCAGCAATGATTTCCAGCATGAGACAGGCAGTGAACAGGATATTAAAAGCTTTGTGCAAAACAACTATTCCATTCATTACCTGCTGGCGGGAAAGGCTTCCGTAACCGGCTCGGGAGCCTGCGATTTATATAAATGGCTGACGAATGGAGTGGAGAGCGGGGCGATGACCAGCACGGTGAGCAACGATTTTCAGAAATACCTGGTGGGTACGGATGGGCATGTGATCGGGTATTTTGCCGGGGCGGTAGACCCGATGGATCCAACCTTACAGGACCTGATCAATGCGCAGTGAGAGGCGACCTGGTCAGTAAGCGATAGTCTTTAGCTCAAATTATAATATTACCTATACATGTCATTCAATAAATGGAAGATCTGCCTGGCGCTAGCGGCATCAACTTGTTGCTGTAAAGATTTATGGGCGCAAACGCCTCCTGCGGCCTATGCCAATACGATCAAGGTGAACTATGTCCGCGAATGGACGGCTACGGCCCCGGAGCAGAATCCGGCGAATCTTATAACCCGGCCGTTGGCGGATGTTAAGCAAACCACCCAATATTTTGACGGCCTGGGCCGGCCTCTGCAAACAGTGACGAAGCAGATCAGCCCTTCCGGGAAAGATATGGTGACGGCTCAGGTCTATGACGCTTTTGGCAGGGAGCAATATAAATACCTACCTTTTGTCGCCAATACGGTCCAGGGAACGGATGTGACCAATGACGGTAGTTTCAAGGTAGATCCTTTCCAGCAGCAGGCTGTTTTTTCGCAAACACAATACCCCGGGGAGACCTATTACTATGGTCAGACAAACTTTGAAGCCTCACCGTTAAATAGAGCACAGACTGTTTATGCGGCGGGGAATAGCTGGGTAGGCAGTGGTCATGGGATGTCCAGCCAATATCTGACAAATACCGCCAGCGACAGTGTTCAGATCTGGAATATTGCCCTTGCCCCCGGCAGCATTCCTGCCAGTGCCAGCGCTTATCAGGCCGGGCTACTATATAAGAATGTGACAACGGATGAGCAGAATCACCAGGTCGTTGAATATAAAGACAAGGAAGGCCATGTCCTGCTAAAGAAAGTGCAGGTAGCCGCTACTCCGGGTACCGCCCATGTGGGATGGCTATGTACCTATTATGTATACGACGATCTGGATAACCTGCGCTTTGTGCTGCAACCTCGCGCCGTGGAGCTGATCAATACGACGGCTATTAATTGGGTGATCAGCCAGGCCATTGCCGACGAGCTGTGCTTCCGGTATGAATATGATTACCGCAAAAGAGTGATCATTAAAAAAGTACCCGGCGCCGGAGAGGCCTGGATGGTCTATGACAGCCGCGACCGGTTGGTGCTGAGTCAAAATGGTCAGTTACGCGCCATCAACCAATGGCTGTTCACCAAATATGATAGTCAGAACAGACCCGTCATGACGGGGCTCTATACGAATACGACCTACACTTCGCAGAGCGCCATGCAGGCCTACCTCGTGGCCCAAAATATGGGCCTGTATGAGACCTATACGCCGGGCGGTTCTCCCCAATACACGCTTGCTAATAGCTTTCCGGCGGTGACCGACGAGACAACGGTCCGGAGCTATATGTATTACGACGACTATTCCTGGGGAAATGCGTATGGAACTGCCTATGTTAGTAAGGACAATAGCTACGACGGTCAGTTCCCTGCTGCCAGCAATACGACCTATCCCTACCCGCAGCCCCTGACGCAGAATAAGCAGACCAGGGGAATGATGACGGGATCTGTCAATAAGAAGATGAATAATAACAGTGGGCCGGTCATCGCCAGTTACTATGATGACAGGGGAAGGGTCATCCAGCAGGCAGCGTATAATTATTCACAGGGAACGGATGTTACGACCACCCAATATAGCTTTAGCGGTCAACCGTTGCAAACGGTACTCCGGCATCAGAAAAACGGGACCAATGCCCAAACGCATACCGTAACGACCACGATGAGCTATGATGCTGCCGGACGGCTGTCCACCGTCAGTAAAGCCATTGCCAGTGTTGTGGGTGGCCAGACGATCACCAAGCCCGTTCAAACCCTCGTTACCAATACCTATAATGAACTGGGGCGACTGCAGAAAAAGAACCTGGGAAGTATTGATAATGTCGTCTATGATTATAATATACGAGGCTGGGTAACGGGAATCAACAAAAGTTATTTGAACTCGCCGACCGGTAATTATTTTGGCATGCAACTGGCTTACGATAATGGTAACTCGGCGGCGCCCGGTACCTACTATAGTGGCTTACAATACAATGGCAATATCGCCGGAACGATCTGGAAGAGCGCCGGGGATGGCGTCGCCCGAAAGTATGCCTTTACCTATGATGCGGTGAACCGGCTGACGGGCGCTGATTTTAATCAGGATAATGGCAGCAGCTTTGATAAATCCGGGAAAATCGATTTCAGTGTCAGTGGGTTGAGCTATGATGCCAATGGCAATATCGGGTCGATGAAGCAGGTCGGCTTTAAAGTAGGGGGCTCCGCCACCATCGATTCGCTGATCTATACCTACCTGAACAACGGCGCGAGCAATAAGCTTTTACGTGTTGTGGACAGCGCCGACGACCAAAACTCGAAACTGGGAGATTTTCATTACAATCCGGCCACCAAGGGGGCGACGGATTATACCTATGACGGCAATGGGAGTCTGGTGGTGGATAATAATAAGGGCATCAATTACATGAGCTACAATTACCTGAACTTGCCGCAATCCATACCCATCAACGGCAAAGGGAACATCAGTTATATCTATGATGCGGCGGGTAATAAACTGGTGAAAACGACGGTGGATAGTACCAGCACGCCGGTAAAGACAACGATCACGACCTATATGGCGGGCTTTGTGTATGTCAATGACACCTTGCAATTCATGGGAGAAGAAGAAGGGCGGGCCCGCTGGGCCTTCCATAAATATACGACCGGGACGACCGGCTATGGCTTTGAGCATGATTTCTTTGAAAAGGATCACCTGGGCAATACGCGGGTGCTGCTGACCCAGCAAAAGGATACGGCCCAATATATCGCGACCATGGAGGCGGCCTACCGGGCTACGGAAAACGCCTTGTTTTATAATATCCCGGCCACTAATTACCCCCGTGCTTCCGCTCCCGGTTACCCGGTCGATTATAGCGTGACCAACCCTAATGACAGTGTAGCCCGGGTGAATGGTAGTGGTCCGAAGGTAGGGCCTGCCATTATCCTGAAGGTCATGAGTGGGGATAAGGTGGATATCGGGGCCAACTATTACTATAATGCTTCAGGTACGGCCAATGGACAGGCGTTATCACCCTCGGATATCATCAATTCTTTGGCGGCAGGGATCGTATCGATGACAGGCGGGGTCCATGGTTCCCTGACTGACCTGACGGGTGGTTCCAGCCCACTGCCGGCGGGATTAAGTAGCTTTATCAGTTCAAAGGACGTTACGACTGCCGGTAAGCCCAATGCCTACCTGAACTGGATCCTGCTGGACGACCAGTTTAATTATGTAAGCTCCTATCCCCAAAGTGGAGCCTTGCAGGTAGGGCCGTCCGGTACCGCCACCGGTGGAGGGTTGCAGACTCCGTTGGGTTATAAAGGAATTTCTATAACAAAGAGCGGATATTTGTATATTTATGTGAGTAATGCCACGCCGTTGTGGGATGTGTTCTTTGATAATCTAAGTGTAACGACTTATAGCGGACCGATGCTGGAAGAGACGCATTATTATCCGTTTGGACTGACGATGGCGGGGATTAGTGATAAGGCGTTGAAGACAAACTATGCTGAAAACAAGTTCAGGTTTCAAAAGCAAGAACTTCAAAATAAAGAGTTCTCTGATGGCAGCGGCTTGGAGATGTACGAGTTCAAGTATCGCTTTGATGACCCACAGATTGGTAGGTTCTGGTCTATTGACCCGTTGGCTGACAAGTATGTTTACAATAGCACTTATGCATTTTCGGAAGATAAAGTCACGGGGCATGTAGAATTAGAAGGTCTGGAAGCCACTCCTATAAATGCGTTATGGAGTGCGGTCAAAGCAGAAATTCAAGGTGCTGCTAATAGGGTTGATAATTCCGTCAGCTATTTTAATAAATCAAGCTCATCGACGGAAGTTCAGAAAGGCCCTTTGACGACAACAAGTGCAGGCATGACAGCAACAACTACCACTAAAACGAATCTTGGTGGCACTATGAGTTATATTATTGCACACAATAGTAATGCTGGGAATCCTGAGCCGGCCACAAAAACAACTACCACAACATCTATTGATGGAAAAACTGAGATTAATACTCCAGTTGTATCAATGTCAAAAAAAGGAAGTATAGATAATACCGGCGTGGCTACTACTGAAAACGGAGTAAAAGCAAAACTAAACATAGAGGGCGTGCCTGTGACTGTGACAGGAAGTGTGTCGACAAGTTCAGATGGACAAACCAAGATAACTGCTCAGGGGGCAGTTGGCACTAATACACAAGGGGTGGGGCAGGTGCAATATTCTACAAACGGAACGCAGCAAGGTGTTTCAGTAGGTGTTGGTGTTCAGCAAAAGGCAGGAAATACAACCGTTGCAACAATGTTCGGCTTTAAATTTAGCTGGCAATAGAGTAAATAATTATTTTAAATGACCAAGGAATTTAGCAGTAAGGCTGGCTTAGATTCAACCACTACCAAAACCCTTTAACTGATACCCTTTGGCTTAAAGCAAGATAGTTATAGAAAAAATGTTAGGATATGAAAAAAAGAATTATAAGCTCCATTCCTTTCTTGATTATTAGTCTTATCGTTTTATATACGTGGTTTGAAATCATAACCACGGAATATATTGCTACATGGAGGCATTATGTGGCGTTGACCTTAGTGGCGATTAATGCGGCGCTTTATTTTGTGAAGTACAAAAAAGCCGTATTATTAACAGGAATTATTTTAATCTTAGCGACATTCAATCTGCTTTCTTTTTTTACAATAATCCAGACCTCTTTCCTGGGATTTGGGAGTGTAACAACTCCCGAAATACAATTGAAGTCCTTATTGCTGTTAGTAATTTACTGTGCGATCAATTTTAATCTTTTGATCAATTGGTATTTGGATATGAAGGAAGGACGTGCTAAAAAAAAATTAAAAAATAATTAGCTATCTGTCTTTATCACTACAGATTTTGCCAGATAATCGTGTACTGCCCTTCTTTTATAATTAGTGGGCATTTCCCGGAGAGGGTTAGGAAGCATAGTGGGCCGGAAAAAAGGGAAGCTTACAGAGCCGTGCAACCTACACAAGCTTTCTATAATAATGGGTTCGGATATTCGAACTAATTATAGATCAAAGTATAATGTATAAAACTATTTTTTAAAGTCAAATGCCCCTAATTATTAAAAATGGCGGAATTTCAGGAATGGTCTTGGTGAAATTTCCTTATATATTCATAAGAATATGAAGATTGGGAGATTTTATGTTAAAATAACTTAATAATCAGATAAATTACTGTACGAATACTCCGATTGAATGTATTTTCTTTGGTTATTCAATAACGATGCTTTAACCATTCGTACATGCCAAAAAACAAATTTCTCTTCCCTTTCATTCTTGTAACTTCGCTGTTCTTTCTTTGGGCTTTTCTGCATAATCTGAACCCTATCCTGATCCCGCATCTGAAAAAAGCCTGCCAACTGAATGACACACAATCCTCTCTCATCGATTTTTCGGTTTACCTGGGTTATTTCGTCATCGCTATTCCGGCGGGCCTGTTCATGCACCGGTTCGGGTATAAAAAGGGGATCCTTTGCGGCCTCCTGTTATATGCGGCGGGCGATCTTTTGTTCATTCCTGCCGCCTCGGAACGTAATTATCTCCTTTTCCTGTTTGCCCTGTTTGTTACGGCAAGCGGTGCTACCTTCCTGGAGACGGTGGCCAATCCTTATATTACCATCCTGGGAGACCGGGAGACCTCTGCGCAGCGATTGAACTTCGCTCAGTCGTTCAATGGTCTGGGGGCGATGGTGGCTCCCCTGATCGGCACCAATTTTATTCTGTCAGGGATCGAGCACACCCCCCGGGAGCTGGAGCTGATGAAAGCCAGCGGCCAGTTGAATGGGTATCTCCAATCCGAGGCGAATACGGTGAAGCTGCCCTACCTGGTAATTGCATCGATCGTGATCCTGGTGGGTATCTTTTTCCTGTTTACCCGATTACCTGAAGTAAAAGAGCCGGATGCCGATGCTCATGGAACGGAGTTTTCTTTCCGGATCTTTCGTTTCAGCCATGTGAAATGGGCAGTCATAGCGCAATTCTTTTATGTAGGCGCACAGGTTGGGGTAGGGAGCTTCTTTATCCGGTTTTCCAGATTTGTAACGGGCATGCCGGAAAAAGAGGCCGGTCATTTATGGGCCTACATAGCTATGGTTGGATTTATGGCGGGAAGATTCCTGGGGACTTTCTTTATGCGGTATATTAAGCCGGCCACGCTCTTATCGCTTTATGCCTGTATCAATATCACCTTACTGACGATCGCGTTGACGATCAAGGGGCCTGTCGCCGTATACGCGGTGATGGCAACACCTTTCTTTATGTCTATTATGTTCCCGACCATCTTCGCGCTGGGCATAAAGGACCTGGGAGAGGAGACCAAACTGGCGTCTTCCTTCCTGGTAATGTCCATTATCGGGGGAGCTTTTGCTCCTTTGCTGATGGGGCTGATCTCGGATAAGACAGGCAGCATGCAGGTCGCGTATATTGTTCCTTTGCTATGTTTTGCCATCATATTATTTTTTGGAGTGAAGGGGCATAAGATAATACCTCTTCGGGTTAATTCGTAATTTTCAATTTGTATCAATCGTTCGTGTTATGAAAAATTCCCGTTATTGTCTTGCTCTCGATCTAAAGAAGGATGCGGCCCTGGTGGCTGAATACGAACAATGGCACCACGACGTGTGGCCGGCCATCAAAGATAGTATCCGCGACGCTGGCATTACAGATATGGAGATCTATCGCCTGGAAGACCGTCTGTTCATGATCATGGAGACGAGTGCCGATTTTAACTTTGAAAAAAAGGCAGCGATGGACGCGGGTAATCCCGACGTGCAAAAATGGGAAGAGCTGATGTGGAAATACCAGGCGCCTGTCCCCGGCGGTCAGCCGGGGGAGAAATGGAGATTGATGAAAAAAATATTTTCTTTAAACCAGTCAATATAAAAAATATGTTCAGTTTGCAGCACAAACATGCGGCGATCACCGGCGCCGGCAGCGGGATCGGTAAGGCGGTGGCTCTTTTACTTGCCAGGCAGGGCGCTACGGTCCATGTAATAGATGTCAATGAAACNCAGGCCGCTGAAGTNGTGAAAGAGATAGAGGGGGCCGGAGGAAAGGCTTCTGCGCAGGTGGCGGACGTATCGAATCAACAGCGGGTATTGGCTTTGTTTGCCGCCTTGCCGCAGATAGATATCCTGGTTAACAGCGCCGGGGTATCGCATATAGGTTCTGCGGAGACGACGGGGGAAGCTGATTTCGACCGTCTTTATAATGTAAATGTAAAGGGGGTCTACAATTGCCTTCATGCCGCCATCCCCCTGATGAAAAAGAATAAAGGGGGGGTGATCGTGAATATGTCCTCTATTGCGGCTAATGTGGGGCTGCCGGATCGATTTGCCTATTCCATGACCAAGGGGGCGGTATCTGCGATGACGCTGTCCGTGGCAAAGGATTATATCCATGACAATATCCGCTGTAACAGTATTTCTCCTGCCCGCGTGCATACTCCTTTCGTAGACGGGTTCCTTAAAAAGAACTACCCGGGGAAGGAAGCGGAGATGTTCGAGAAACTGTCCAAGACGCAGCCGATCGGCCGGATGGCCAGACCGGAAGAGATTGCGGCATTGATCCTCTATCTCTGCAGTGAGGAAGCGTCTTTCATTACCGGTTGCGATTACCCGATCGACGGAGGGTTTACGAGATTGAATAACTAGCCCCCGCCCCCTAAAGGGGGGATAATGATTAAAAAACACTAAAAATAATTTTATGAAATTAATACGACACGGCAGTCTGGAAAAGGAAAAGACAGGCATTGTTCTGAACGATAAATACTATGACACTTCCGCTTTCGGGCAGGATTATAATGAGGCGTTCTTTGCCGACGGCGGGCTGGAAAAATTACAGCAGTTCGTCGAACAGCATAAGGCGCCGGGTGGGGGCACCCGTCTTCCCCAGGTACCGGCGGGCGCCCGTCTGGGTTCCCCGGTAGCACGTCCTTCCAAGATCGTCTGTATCGGGCTGAACTATGCAGACCACGCGAAGGAGACAGGGGCTACCCCGCCGCCGGAGCCCGTTATTTTCCTGAAATCGACCACGGCGCTTTGCGGGCCTGCGGATGATATCATGATTCCCAGGAACTCCCAAAAAACGGACTGGGAAGTAGAACTGGCCGTCGTGATCGGAAAAAAAGCCAGTTATGTCACGGAGGAAGAGGCCCTGGACTATGTAGCGGGTTATTGTCTTCACAACGATGTTTCTGAGCGGGAGTTCCAGATAGAACGGAGCGGCACCTGGGATAAGGGTAAGGGCTGCGATACTTTCGCTCCCCTGGGCCCCTGGATGGCCACCCCTGACGAAATGGGGGATATCGACCAATTACGATTGTGGCTTACCGTGAATGGGAAAACCATGCAGGACGGTACGACGGCTAACTTTATCTTCCGCATCCCTTTCCTGATCTCCTATACCAGTCAGTTCATGACCTTATTGCCGGGAGACGTGATCTCTACCGGTACGCCGGCCGGAGTGGGACTGGGTATGAATCCCCCCGTATATCTGAAACCAGGCGACCTGGTGGAATTGGGTATCGATGGTTTAGGAAAAACGCAACAAAAAGTGGTGGCATATAAAAAATGAGCCAATGGAAGGTATAGACGCACATCAGCATTTCTGGAAATTCGATCCTATCCGCGACAGCTGGATAGGGCCTGAGATGAAGGTGATCCAGAAAGATTTTTTACCGGCGGACCTGTTGCCTGTTCTGAAAGCGGCCGGCATTACGGGATCCGTGGTCGTACAATCCGATCAGTCGGAAGAGGAGAACGAATTCCAGCTGGAAAATGCCCATCGGTTCGATTTCATCAAGGGGGTTGTGGGATGGGTGGATCTGCAGGCGCCTTACGTGGAAGAAAAGCTGGCTTATTACCGGGCTTTTCCCAAGCTGAAAGGATTTCGTCATGTGCTGCAGGGAGAGAAAGACAGGGCCCTGATGCTGAAACCTGCTTTTAAAAAAGGCATTGGGCTGCTGCAAAAATTCGGGTTCACCTACGATATCCTCATCTACCCGGATCAATTGGGTTATACCCGCGAGTTCGTGGCTTCTTTTCCGGATCAGCCTTTTGTGATCGATCACATTGCCAAGCCCTATATCAAAGACAAAAAGATCACGGCCGAATGGAAGTCCGCTATCCGGGCCGTTGCGGCTTATGAGAATGTGTCTTGTAAGATCTCGGGCATGGTGACGGAGGGGGATTGGAAAAACTGGAAGCCGGAAGATTTCAGGCCTTACCTGGATGTGGTGGCAGAGGCCTTCGGCCCTAAGCGGATACTATATGGATCGGACTGGCCTGTGTGCCTGGTGGCTGCTTCTTATCAGCAGGTGTGGCAGCTCGTCCAAGATTATTTTTCTTCCTTTTCAAAAGAAGAGCAAGCCGCCTTCTTCGGCGGCAATGCCATAAAATTTTATAATCTTTAAAAATAGCTCTCTATCGATGAGAGAGCAAGGAGGCGATATGGACTTACAATTACAGGATAAAGTGATCATTGTATCGGGTGGGGCCAAAGGGATCGGAGAAGGCATTAGCAAGGTGCTGGCCGGTGAAGGCGCTATTCCTTTTATCATCGGCAGGAGCGAGGCCGATAATCTCGCGACGGTATCCGCCATCGGGGCGGCCGGCGGGAAGGCGTATCAATTTGTGGCTGAGCTGACGGAGCCTTCCGCCTGTGAGCAGGCGGTGAAGGCGGTGCTGGCCCAAACGGGCCGGATCGACGGCTTGGTGAACAATGCCGGCGTCAATGACGGCGTGGGGCTGGCGTCAGGTAATTATGAGGCCTTCGTCGCCTCCCTGCATAAAAATGTGGTGCATTATTATTTGCTGGCGCATCATGCGCTGCCTTCCCTGCGAAAGTCGAAGGGGGCTATTGTCAATATCAGCAGTAAGACTGCCGAGACGGGACAAGGTAATACATCGGGGTATGCGGCTGCCAACGGGGGGCGTAATGCGTTGACCCGCGAATGGGCGGTGGAGTTGTTGAAGGACGGCATCCGGGTGAATGCGATCATCGTGGCGGAATGCTGGACGCCCTTGTATGAGAAGTGGGTCAAAACGCTGGCTAACCCGGAGGAGAAGCTGAAGGAGATCGTTCAGAAGATACCGTTAGAAAACAGGATGACCACGTCGGAAGAGATTGCGAATATGACGGCCTTTTTGCTGTCGGCGCGGTCCAGTCATACGACGGGGCAGCTGATCCATGTGGACGGGGGATATGTGCACCTGGACAGGGCATTGGCGAATGTGTAGGCTGCGGGCGACCGAAGGTTGGCCAGATGACGGAAGGAATGAAATGTATAGAAAAAAATGAAAGCATTAGTTTGTATAAGACCCGGGGAATTTGAATACAGGGAGATCGACGCTCCTCTGGCTAAACCGGGTCAGGCCATTATAAAGATACGCCGGATCGGCATCTGCGGGACCGATCTGCATGCCTTCGAAGGGACGCAGCCGTATTTTGAATATCCCCGGATCCTGGGGCATGAGCTATCGGGAGACCTGGTGGATTTTGACAAGGCGCCGGGTTTCGTGCCCGGAGAGGTGGTGACCATTATCCCGTATTTTAATTGCGGAGTCTGTATCGCCTGCAGGAATGGCAAGCCGAATTGCTGTGTTACGATGAAAGTAGGCGGTGTTCATGTCGACGGGGGAATGGTGGAATATTTGTCCGTTCCCTCCTCTTCGCTGGTGCATGGGGAGGGGCTCAGCTATGATGAGCTGGCGTTGGTGGAGCCGCTGGCGATCGGGGCGCATGCCGTACGAAGGGCGGCGGTGGAGCCGGGCGAATTCGTGCTGGTTGTGGGAGCGGGGCCCATCGGGCTGGGTACGATGGAGTCGGCGCGGATCGCGGGAGGAGAGGTGATCGCTATGGACATTAATGAGGACCGATTGAAATTCTGCCGGAACCGGCTTCATTTATTACATACGGTGAATGCGGGTTCGGGAGATGTGATGGCTCAACTCCAGCATATTACCCGGGGGGAACTGCCTACGGTGGTGATCGATGCCACCGGTAGCCGGGGGGCGATCAATAACGCTTTTCAATACCTGGCTCATGGGGCCCGGTATGTGCTGGTGGGATTGCAGAAAGGAGAGATCCTGTTCAGTCATCCTGAATTTCACAAGCGGGAAGCGACTTTGATGAGCAGCCGTAATGCTGTCCGGGAAGATTTCGTCCGGGTGATGGATTCGATGGCAAAGGGGCTGATCGACCCGACTACGTATATTACTCACCGTGTCTTTTTCGGGCAGGTGAAAGAGGATTTTGAAAAGTGGCTCGATCCAGCCAATGGGGTTATCAAGGCGATGGTGGAGCTGTAAAAAAGATTTTACATGATAAAAAGGATTTTATGTTTGTTATTGCTGGCGGGGCCCGCTACCGGGATGTGTCTTTCGGCGCAGGACCTGAAACTCTGGTATAAGCACCCGGCCAAATCATGGACCGAAGCATTACCGGTGGGCAACGGGCGACTGGGTGGAATGATATATGGAAAGGTGGACGAAGAGCTGATCCAGTTAAATGAAAGTTCTCTATGGTCGGGAGGCCCTGTCAAAACAAAGGTAAATCGCGATGCCCCTGCTTACCTGCCGCAAATCAGGGAGGCCTTGTTAAAGGAAGCAGATTATAATAAGGCAGCCAGGCTGGCCCAAAAAATGCAGGGGTTATTTTCCGAATCCTACCTGCCCATGGGCGACCTTTCGATCCGGCAGGATTTTAAAGGATCTACTCCAACTACTTATTACCGTGACCTGGATATCCATGATGCGGTCACTACCACCAAATTCACGATAGACGGCACGGAATTCACCCGGCAGATCTTTGTCTCTGCTCCCGACCAGGTAGTCGTGATCCGGCTGCTGTCAGGCAAAGCCGGGGGATTGAATTTTACGGCGG
>JGI25616J43925_10000288_pt1 | contig 17243 bp, 12 predicted proteins | sample GraSoi2013_100cm_FD_43925 | JGI IMG/M metagenome (IMG submission 43925) | reverse complement strand
GCGTGGCCGGCGAGGTCAACCAGGCGCTGGCGGATTACCGTTTTGATGAAGCGGCCAGCACGGTCTACAAGTTTTTCTGGGGCGAGCTGTGCGATTGGTATCTGGAGATCATCAAGCCACGGCTTTCCGGACCGGAAGGCGAAGCCCGCGCCGCTATTGCATTCTTGGGCGACGTGTTTGAAAGCTCTTTGCGCCTGCTCTCGCCGTTCATGCCGTTCATCACGGAAGAGATATGGCACGCGATGTATGACGGCAAGCCGCCCAAAAAGTCGATCGCGCTGGCCAGCTATCCCGATGTGGATAAACAATGGATCAACGACGAAGCCGAACAGCAAATGGCGACACTGCAAGAGCTGATCGTNAGCATCCGCAACATCCGCGCGGAGATGAAAGTGGAGCCCAAGGTGAAGACGCCGGTACAGATACACGCTGCGCCTGACGTGATGGGCCTCATCGGCGAAAACCGCGGTATGCTCGAGCGGCTGGCGAACGTGGACGGCGTGGAGTTCGTGGAAACCTCGCTCGCGCAGACGCCGGGAGCACGTGCTACCCCGAGATTTGAAGTGTCAATCGTTTACGAACAGAAGGTTGACGTGGCTGCTGAGCGCGAGCGCCTTACCAAGGACTTGAAAAAGCTGGAAGGCGAGCTGGCCAACGGACAGCGCCAGCTCGGGAACGAGCAATTCCTGGCCAAAGCGCCGGCGCACGTGGTGGAAGGTTTGCGCAAACGCAAAGCAGAGGTAGAGTTGTTGCTGGAGAAGATTCGCTCGGCGCTGGATAAGCTGGGTTAGTCTGGATAAAGCATGGATTGGCACACCCGAAGGATCAGTACCATCCTGGAGTACGGACTGCTGGAGGACCGAGCGACCAGCGATGCGACCTCGCGCGCGTGCATTGATCCGCAACAGCGGGCCACCGCCACCATTCTGGCCAAGCAGGACTGCGTCCTGGCGGGCGTGGGCGCGATTGCCCGCATTCTAGAGCTATATGAAAACCTCGACCAGAACACCATCGGCCACGCCGAAGTCATCAGCCATGGCGAGATTTTTGACGGCGTGCGTCTGCATAAAGGGCAGGCAATCGCGGTGATCCGGCACAATGCCCGCGTGCTGCTCTCTTGCGAGCGCGTCATTCTCAATGTCCTGCAGAGGCTGAGCGGAATCGCCACCATGACGCGCAAGTTCGTAGATGCGGTCCAGGGCACGTCCGCACGCATCCTCGACACGCGCAAGACCATGCCCGGCATGAGGGTGCTCGATAAGTACGCCGTGCGCTGCGGAGGGGGACACAACCATCGCCTCGATCTTTCTGACGGCGTGCTGATCAAGAACAACCACATTGCGCTGGCCGGTGGAGTCGCGGCTGCGTTGCAGAAGGCCTTGCAGAATCGCCGCTCTGAGCAGACGATTGAGATCGAGGTCCGGTCCAGGGCGGAGTTGGAGGAAGCGCTGGCCAACGGCGCAGAAGCCGTGCTGCTCGACAACATGTCGGTCGAAGATGCACGCGCCGCAGTGGCGCTCGTGCGCTCGGGGCCGCGGCGGTTGTCGGTGGAGATTTCCGGGGGCGTCAAGCTGGAAAATGTTCGCGCGTACGCTGAAACGGGCGCAGATTATATTTCCATTGGCATGCTTACACATTCTCCGCAAGCCGTGGATTTGAGCATGAGGATTGTGCCGGCGTAGTTCCGCAACACAAATTTTGCGACCTAAGCTGCTTTGCCGCGCTCCTAAGGAGATGCTTTAACAAAGGAGATTTCTTAAATGCGTAGATTCTTTGGATTGATTCTCGGTGTCATCCTCGCCTGTGCTTCCGCCCTGGCGGCGGACGAATACAAGATCGACCCTCGGCACTCCAACGTCAACTTTTCCGTGACCCACATGACGGTGAGTACCGTCCGCGGACGCTTCACCGATTTTGACGGCACGATTGCCTATGACGACAAGGACATTTCCAAGTCCTCGGTGAATGTGACCATCAAGGTCGCCAGCATCACTACCGACGTGCCGCAGCGCGATAACCACCTGCGCTCTCCCGCCTTTTTTGACGCCGCCAACCATCCGGAAATTACGTTCCAGAGCAAGTCAGTGGAAAAGACCGGCAAGGGTTTTGTAGCTCACGGGACTCTGACGATTCGCGGTGTCTCCAAGGACGTTGATCTGCCGTTTGAGCTCGTTGGTCCAGTAAGCACGCCTAAAGCAAAGCTGCTGGCCGCAAATGGCACTCTTACAATCAATCGCCAGGATTTCGGCGTCGCCTGGAACCAGCCATTCAACAACGGCTTTGCTGTAAGCAACGATGTCAAGATTGATATCAGCGTCGAAGCGGACCTGCCGCTGGCGCCCCCCGGGGCAGCGAAGTAACGGACCATGACGGAGCAGGAACTCTTATTACCGGAAGCGCTTGCTCCGCTCGTAAAGCATACGATCTTTGCCGGACACATCCACTATTGGCCGGAAGTGGAATCCACCAACTCCCTGGCAGTGCAGGCGGCGGCGCTGGGGAGCCGTGAAACCGAAGCGGGCGAAGGCACTGTTTTTCTTGCCGACGCCCAAACCGCCGGCCGCGGCCGCGGCGGTCATAGTTGGCACTCCGAGCATGGCTCCGGCATTTATGCTTCGTTCCTTCTGCGTCCGGAGATTGCTCCCGCGCACGTCCTCTGGCTATCGTTGATCTCCGCCATCGCCGTGCAGGACGCCGTGCAGGAAGCAACAGGTTTGAGCGCGGACATTCGCTGGCCCAACGATCTGCTGCTCGAGGAAAAGAAATTCTGCGGCATCCTTACAGAAACCAGCTCCGATTCTTCGCGCGTGCAGTACGCGGTCGTGGGGATTGGCATCAACGTGAATCACGTTGCGTTTCCTGANGGTCTGGCCCCCGTCGCCACATCATTGCGGATGGCGCTGGGGGCTGTCGTGNCCCGCGTGCCGCTGGCCGCATCGCTGATACGTTGTTTCGACCGCAATTACCGGATACTGCTGAAAGCGGGCGTAAGTCCAGCGGACCACTCCGGGCGGCAATTTAAGCCTATTATGGATAAGCTTGCCGGCCGTTCTTCCTATATTCACGGAAAGCGCGTGCAAGTGCTGGAAGAAAATAGCTACAACGGCGTGACCGACGGATTGGACTCACGCGGCTTTTTGCGCGTCCGTACCGAAAATGGTCTGCGGACAGTGATTTCCGGTTCGGTGCGTCCTCTGATTGCAGATTAAGGAGAGCTGATGCTGCTGGTCCTTGATGTTGGCAACACGAATACCGTCCTGGGTGTTTACGAACTCGCCGAAAACGGCGCGGAGAAAAAGTCCACGTCGCGCCTGCTGGCGCACTGGCGCATCACCACTATCAAAACCCAAACCGTGGACGAGTACGGCGTGCTTTTCCGTAACCTGTTTTCCTTCGGCAAGATTGAGGCTGCTGACGTCAGCGGCATCATTGTCTCTTCGGTTGTTCCGCCCATCGATTCAACTCTGCGTGAAGTGTGCGAACGCTACTTCCAGGTCAAACCGATGTTTGTTGAACCAGGTATCAAGACCGGCATGCCCGTCCATTATGAAAATCCGCAGGAAGTCGGCGCTGACCGGATCGTGAATGGCGTCGCCGCCTTTGAGAAGTACGGCGGGCCGTGCGTGGCCGTGGATTTTGGCACCGCAACCACGTTTGACGTGGTGTCGGCGAAGGGCGAATATCTGGGCGGGGTGATTGCGCCGGGCATCGGCATCTCCGCGCAGGCGCTGGTGGAAAATACCGCGCGCCTGCCACGCGTGGACATTCGCCGCCCCGCAAAAATCATTGGAACGAATACCGTCGCGAGCATTCAAGCCGGATTGTTCTTCGGCTATCTCGGGCTCGTAGACGGAATTCTGGAACGCCTGCTCGAAGAACTCGGACCGGATACTAAAGTCCTGGCCACAGGCGGACTCGCCCGCCTGATCGGCGAAAGTTCCAAATACATCAAGACAGTAGATGAGTTGCTGACGCTCGATGGCCTGCGCATCATCTGGGAACGCAACGCCGGCGCCAAACGGCCGGCGCGATAAAACTCAATGAAAATCAGGGTCTTCGGCAATGTGGTCNACACGCCGNAACAGGAAGAANCGCAGCGGCTCGTTGCACGCCGGACAGCGCGGCAAGANCGCACCTTTCACGATCAAGATCTCTTTCTGTGCCCTTGAAGCGGCATGGTCGCTGTGTTCGATCAAGTACAGTCCGGAATATCTCGCGGTTTCGCCGGTGACCTGGCCGTTTTCCTGATACGAGCCGACCTGTGATCGCTCGTTGCGTNTGTCTTCGCTATGGTTGCCCACGTTCACGGGACCTCCTTAAGAAGGGCTGCGCCAGGGACACTTTGATATAGGCAAGTTTCATGCCATCGGTAAGTTATTGAAAGTATGTTAGGTAAGCTGCTGTAACTCGTAATTTTTTCCCTCTTAGGCAAGTATTGCCGCAAGCCTCTCAGGGGCGCTCTTTGCTCGTGTCAGAATAGTGGGACCGGTTGCAGCCAGATTCTTGTGGACAACTACTTCAATTACTTTACGGAGATCGAAGAGCGCTACCAGCGTCGGCGCGGAACCGGGCTCTTGCTTTCTACGCTCGACTGGGCCCTGATTGAGACATGGAAGGATGCCGGTATTCCACTAGATGCCGTGCTGCGCGGCATTGATGAAGCCTTCGACAAATACGAGCGGAAGCCCTCCAAAACAAAAAAAGTAAATAGTCTGGCTTACTGCTGCCAACTCGTGCTTTCCGCCGCGGAAGATATGCAGGAAGCGTCTGTGGGCAGTGTCCGCGAAAAGAGCAAGACGCCAGGCGGACTGGAGTCTGGCGAGATCGCAAGGTTTCTCTTTCATAACTCGCAGAAGCTTTGTGAGGCCAGAATCTCTCCGCAGGTTGATGCAGCCGCCAAGGAGGTGGCGGACACGCTTCAGACTCTGGCGCGGAGCCTTGCGACCTCTTCCGTGCAGCCGCGACTCGAGGACCTGGAGCGGCATCTCACTGTGCTCGAAGAAAAACTTCTGGCCGCGCTGACGGTTACAGCCAGTGAAGCTGATCTGCTGCAATTGCGCACGCAAGCCGACCGGGAAATTGCACCCTATCGCAGCAAGATGCCGGCGGCACAGATCGAGCAGTTGCAAAAGCAATTTGTCCACAAGCGTCTTTTGGAAAGGGCCAAGCTGCCGCGTCTCAGTCTNTTCTACATGTGAACCTGACCATTGAAAAAATGATCTATGGCGGAGACGGCCTGGCGCGTCTTCCCAACGGCAAAGCNGCGTTTATACCGTTTGTGCTCCCCGGCGAAGAAGTCAGCGCGNCCATCGTGGAAGAAAAATCAGGGTTCGCTCGCGCTCGCGTCAATGAAGTAATGAAGCCGTCGCCGAACAGGGTTGCGCCCGGCTGTTCCTACTTTGGAGGATGCGGCGGATGCCACTATCAGCATGCTGGTTACGCCACGCAACTGGATATCAAACGCTCTATCCTGCGCGAAACGCTGCGGCGTACGGCGAAGATAGATTGGCAAGACGAGATGGCTCCGCATGCAGCGGAGCCGTGGAATTATCGCAATCGCACGCGTCTTAAAATCCGCGGTGGCAATAATTTTAGCGCCGGGTACTATCGCATGGGCTCGCATGAGTTGCTGGCCGTGGAGCATTGCCCGATCAGCTCTCCGCTGATTAACCGCGCAATCTCTGAGTTGTGGCAGATGGGCCGGGCGCAGCGCGTTCCAGTCGGCATCGCGGAGATAGAGTTCTTCGCGGACCATCATGACTCTAATTTGCTGCTCGAAATCTACGGCGAACTCGATTCCATCCAGGCACAAAAATTTCTGGAGGACGTGCGGGCCAGTATTTCCCCCGTCAACGGGGCAGCATTGTTTAGTCAAGGACCAGGCGGCATGCGTCAGGCTGCAAGCGTGGGCGAGCCTTTTCTCATTTATGGCGCCGGCGGCTACCCATTTCGGGTGAGTGCAGGATCGTTTTTCCAGGTCAACCGGTATCTGGTTGACGAGCTGGCAAAGACTGTCATTGCAGATGCGAACGGCAAGACCGCGCTGGATCTCTACGCTGGTGTTGGGTTGTTCGCGAACCATTTGGCCGCAAGCTTTGAGCAAGTGATCGCGGTGGAATCGGCCCCGACTTCCGTCGCGGACCTGGAAATGAACGCAGCCCCCAATGTGTCTGCCGTGCGGAGCAGCACTGAGCAGTTTCTACAGAAGTCCGGCAAGCTGAAAGCAGATCTGGCGGTTGTGGATCCGCCGCGCGCCGGACTCGGAGAGCGGACAACAAAGCTGCTTGCAGCGGTGGGAACTCCCAGGATCGTGTATCTATCCTGCGATCCCGCAACGTTGGCGCGCGATCTGCGGACGCTGATCGAGTGCGGCTATCGGATCGAGCAGGTGCATCTATTCGACCTGTTCCCGCAAACCTTCCACATTGAAAGCATGGTCCGGCTGGCACGATAGCTGCCACACATATTGGCCGCAAATTGGTGTAGATTGCATCCTGACCGGCCACACCAGATGACTTCCCTGAAGCCAAGCCCACCCGCACCACTCGCCGTCGCCGCGCTGGCATTCGCCAGCGGAGTCTGGCTTGCCGGACATTTGCAGCGTGAGCCTACGACGTGGGGGATCATCGCAGTGGTGCTGGTGGCGTGCGCGCTCGCCGCAATTTTTGCCAAAAGTCTTCGCCTGGCGCAGGTCTGCGCGCTGCTCGCGCTGGCTGGCTCCGGAGCATTCGCACGGACCTACGCGCCGGTTCCCCATGTCGTGGTTCCGCCTATGGAATTTCTCAGCGGCGAACCGGTCGAGATCACAGGGCACGTGATTAGTGACGGCGCGGTGCTGCCTGGCACTGGGTTGCGCGAGCGCTTTGACCTGCAAACAGAAGCCATGCGCGCAAATGGCGTCACCTTCACAGAACCGGTAGGAATTCGCGCCACTCTCTTTGTCAGTGACTGGGATGAGAATCTGGAAATAGTGGCCACGGAGTTTCCGCGTCTTGCCTACGGTGATCGCGTCAAGTTCACGGGGAGACTTCGCCTGCCGCGTAATTTCCGCAACCCTGGAGCATTTGACTATGAGGGTTATCTCCGCGGGCTGGGCATTTCCACCATCGCATCCGTCAAAGCGGGCAACATCGACAAGCTTGCCGGCGGCAAGGGCCATCAGCTTGGTTTCTGGCGCAGCCGCATCCGCCGCAGCATTCTGGAGCACATCAACAGTCCTGTTTACGGGCTGTGGAGCCGCGAAGACGCACCACTGATTGCGGCCATGGTGATTGGCGACGAGTCTGGACTGACGCGCCATGTGCGCGAAGAATTTCAAGCGACCGGCGCCTACCACTTGCTGGTAGTTTCCGGGATGAACGTTGCCTTGCTCGCTCTGGCGGTGTTCTGGGTGGCGCGCCTGGTGCGGTTGCCGGAATGGGCGGCCGCCAGCGTGACGATCGCGCTGTGTGTCTTCTATGCTTACGTCGCCGGATTGGGTGCCCCGATTCTGCGCGCTGTGTTGATGTTGTCGGTTTACTTGATCGGACGGCTCCTGTATCGCGATCGTGCCGCTCTCAACGCGACTGGATTCGCAGCGCTGGTGGTGTTGGTGATTTCTCCGGCCGCGCTCTTTGATGCCGGCTTTCAGCTGACCTTCCTGGCTTTGCTTGCCATTGCTGGAATCAGTTTGCCGATATTGGAGAGGACCTCGCGGCCGTACCATACGGCGCTCGAGTATCTGAATTCGACGAGCTACGACCTGCAACTTCCGCCGAAGTCGGCGCAATTCCGTCTTGACCTGCGCATGCTGATGGAAAGGTCTGCCTGCTTTCTCGGCAGGCGGCTTGCGCGCTTCGCAGTGATTGGGCCGCCGAGATTTTTTCTTGCCGCATATGAGTTGATCGTCGTTTCCGCCATCACCCAGGCGGTTCTGGTTTTGCCCATGCGTATTTATTTTCATCGCGCGGCCATTGTCGGGCTGCCTGCCAACCTGCTGGTGCTGCCGCTGGCCGGCGTGCTGCTGAATTCGGCTGTCGCCGCGATTGCGTTGAGCTATATCTATGCGCCAGTGGCGCGCGTCGCCGGATTCGTCACTGCCGCCACGCTGCACTGGACGCTGCGCTGCCTGGCGTCCCTCTCTCATTTGCGAATATCGCTGTGGCGAACTACCGATCCAAGCCTGACCATTTTCCTGCTGGCCGCCGCTGGAGTTGTCATTGCAGTGATTGCGGTACGCAGAAAACGTCTGTTTGCGTTATCCGGCATTGCATTGCTTCTGCTGTCGGCAGGACTTGCGGCGTTCGGGCGGAGCGCTCCGCTAATCGAGCCGGGCAAACTGGAGATCACGGCCATCGACGTTGGTCAGGGTGACGCGCTTCTGGTCATCTCACCCGATGGCCACTCCCTGCTGATTGATGCGGGCGGGGCAATCGGTCCGACCCGCGGCGAGTTTGATTTTGGTGAAGACGTTGTCTCGCCCTACCTCTGGAGCCGCGGACTCGACCATCTTGATGTGGTGGCATTGACGCACGCCCACGGAGATCACATTGGCGGGCTCGGGCGGATGATTGAAAATTTTCGTCCGAAAGAGCTGTGGGTGGGGATCAATCCACCGGCCGCTGTGGTGCGCCAACTGTATGAAATCGCGGCGGCAAACGGAGTGGCGCTTCGCCAGCACACTGCCGGAGAAGAATTTCCCTGGGGAGGCACGAACGTCCGTGTGCTCTCGCCGCCGGCAGATTGGCACCCGAAATCGAAACCGATGAATGACGACTCGCTGGCCTTGCTGCTTACGTACGGCAACACGCGCGCTCTGCTGGCGGGCGACGTGGAACACAGGATGGAGCGCCTCATCGCGACAGAATCACCGCAAGCCGATCTGCTGAAAGTCGCGCACCACGGCAGCGCCACGTCCACCACGCCGGAGTTGTTGCAAGCTGTCCATCCCAGTTTCGCGGTGATTTCAGTTGGATATCACAACTCTTTCGGACATCCGCGGCCGATTGTGTTGGAACGGCTGCAAGATGCTCATGTGAAAACATATCGCACCGACATGATGGGAGCAGTCACGTTCCTGCTGGATGGAAGCAAGGTGGAGGCGAAGCTGGCCAGCGGACGGTGAGCTCTTTTTCTGAAACCCCGAAGCGCAGCGAGGGGTCCATACCCCAGGTGAATGTCTAACTAGCCAGAATTTTCCGTCCCTCTGATTTTCGATGGGGTATGGATCCCTCACTTCGTTCGGGATAAAGAGTAAAAACTGAAAGCCCTCACGTTCTCTCGAACGTGAGGGCCGCAAGTGACGCCGAACCTGTAAGCCGAATTCTGTCTGGCGGTTTCCCGCCAGGACGGTTATTCCTCTAGGCTGCTCATTGCTGGGCAGCTCAAGCGACCTACCCGAAGGTTGTACCGCGCCGAGCCGGCACGGACGCAAATGGCTTTCGCCGTCCGCTTTCCCTTCCTATTTGGTCTTGCTCCGTGTGGGGTTTGCCATGCCCCGCGCATTACTGCGCGGGCGGTGCGCTCTTACCGCACCTTTTCACCCTTACCTCGAGCTTGCGCTCAAGGCGGTATCTTCTCTGTGGCACTTTCCGTCAGACAGGCTTGAACCTGCCTTCCCGGACGTTATCCGGCACACTGCTCTGCGGAGTTCGGACTTTCCTCTCTCAATCTCCTGCGAGCCGGGGAAGACCCCGCTGTTCAGGAGACGACAGCAACCATCCGGTCCAGCATCAACTACAAGTATTATAAATGCCGTTGGCCGACCGGCTCAATCTGTAGTCTTGTGTTTGCAAGAAGGCTGTCGAGGCCCAAGATTGAGTAGGAAAATCGCCTTAACGCTCCATTTATGAGCGCGACCAGCAGCTCTGTGGCTTAGAATAGAGTTAACTGCCTGGAAACGGATTCATGCATTTCTTGCCCAGTATCGTTGCGGCTGTCCTGGCTCTTTGCGGCATGGGCTTTTACGCGCTCTGCCTGCTGGCCGCACGCAAGTTCCTGCGCGACAGCCAGAAACCCGCTCCGGCCTTCACGCCGCCGGTTTCCATTCTGAAACCGCTTCGGGGAGTCGATCCACAGATGTATGAGAGCTTCCGGAGCCACTGTGTCCAGGACTATCCCGAGTACGAGATCATCTTTGGCGTGAGTGAAGCCGATGATCCCGCCGTGGACGCCGTCTACCAGCTCATGCAGGAATTTCCCAATTGCAAAATACAGCTGGTGGTCTGCCCGCAAGTGCTGGGCACCAATCGCAAGACCAGCAACCTGGTACAGATGCTGCCGCACGCGCGGCACGACAATGTTCTCATCAACGACAGCGATATTTACGTCACGCCTGACTATCTGCGTCGCGTGATGGCGCCGTTCGCAAGCCCGAAGGTCGGCATGGTCACCTGTCCCTATCGGGGAATTGCGGCGGATACGCTGGGATCGAAGCTCGAATCGGTGGGCATCAGCACTGACTTCATCGCCGGAGTGCTGGCGGCCCGCCAAGTGGAAGATGGAATCCACTTTGCCCTGGGATCTACGCTGGCCATGAGCCGTACCGCGCTCGAAGCCATCGGCGGACTCGAGCCGCTGGTCGACTATCTGGCTGACGACTTTGAACTAGGCAACCGGATTTCCAGAGCGGGATTTGAGGTTGTTCTGGTGGACGTAGTAGTTGAAACGCATCTGCCGACTTACAGCTTCCGCCAGTTCTTTGAACACCAGATGCGCTGGGCGCGCAGCACGCGCGATTCCCGCCGCCGCGGCTACGTGGGAATTCTGCTGACCTTCGGCTTGCCTTGGGCCGTGATTTCCGTGCTGCTCTCGGGCGGACTATGGTGGTCATGGGCCGTGCTGGCCGCGGCCGCGGCACTACGGACGGCTGTCGCTGTGCAGGTGGGCGTCGGCATTGTGCACGACCGCTCGGTGTGGCGGCATCTGTGGCTGATTCCTTTGCGTGATCTGATCGCCTTCTGGGTCTGGTTCGCCAGCTTTGCCGGACATCAGGTCCACTGGCGCGGCGACATATTTATTCTCGAAGATGGCAAGATTCATCCTGCCCATCCCCTTCCCGAAGAAGGGCCGGTCACGGGCGCTGAGCCGGACAAAGTGTCCGTTCATTGGTAAGCACCAGCTTCCCTCCCCACTTCGCCAGCGGACAATACCCTGTGTTTTTTATGTAGTTGGGGACCGTGTCTTCTTCCGTCCACAGAAAAATCCTCTGACCACCTCGCCACCGGCGATCGAATGACTGATCGTCATCGAAAATGTCGGGTGCGTCAGGAAAAAACGATCCATACCAGATATTGGAGTCGCGGCCATTCAGCAGGCGAATTTGCTTGTGAGTGTAAAAGGTTATGGTCGAGGCGGCTTCGTAATCGCCATTGGCCTCAATCAGATCGCCCGGCCTCCAATTCGTCTCAATTGCGTCGGCCAGCCGCCTGGAAGAGAGCACCGGAGAAAAAATCTCCAAACCGTTTTGAGCTTCATGCAGAAGGACCACCATCATGGCAGCCAGCACGAGGTTGGCGGGCAGAGTACGATTAGACCGCCGCAGCAGCCAGTTCAGGACCGTGCCCAAAGCGAACACGATTCCGGTGACGAGCAACGGAACCCGAAACGCGCCCATGGCCTGGGGCGTGAGATCGAGGAAATGCCCGAACGAGAGCGCATAGTCCTGCGGGTTTTTCTTGAGCAACTCAGCGATGTCGTAGTTCGCCGGCGGCGTGTACGACTGAACGGCGAGAGTCACCGCGACTGCGCAAGCCGCCACCCCAACCATGACCAGAATCAGCGACGAAATTCGGCCAGCACGGCGCCCGCGGCTTTCGAGCGGAGAGGTAGTCTCGCGCGCCAGCCATCCTCCAAGTAGAAGCGCCAGTCCCGGAACTCCAGGAATCACGTAGTATTCCTGGCGACTGGAAAAACTGAAAAAGAACAGGATGATTACCGCCCAGAGGGCAAACAGCAAGGTCGCGCGTTGCTGTTGGGTCATCTGCGAGCGAATCCGGATTGGAATCTGGCGAAGCGCCTGTGGGACGAATGCTGTCCAGGGCAACAGCCATATCAGCAACAGGCCCCAGAACAGCCAAAGCGGGACAGTGTCATAGTCGTAGGGCAGGCGCTTCTTCAGATACCGCAGGACTTGCTCGTTGACGAAATAAAACCAGAAGAATCCCCGATTGTTGGCGTGCGCCACGCGCGTCTGGCCAACAATTTTGACTTGGTCCGCGGCGACCGGCAGAGGCGTGAGTGGAGAGAAATAAGAATGGACTGTTTCTCCAGGTCTGATTCCGAAAGCCGCTTTTGTCTTTTCAAAAATGCTTTGTGGCCGCTGCTGTTGCTGTTGCGGCGGTTCCTGGGCCCATCCCGAGGTCGTTGGGAGCATCTTGGTGTACGGCTGAGTTTGCACTCCGGCTTCTAATCTGGATGGCTCGAGCAACTGGGTCGGGGCGGGATTGCGAAAGCTCGCCATCAGGTGCCAGGGCGCGGCGATCAACAGGAATACAAGAAAATTGGAGACCATACGCAGCTTAAGCAGATGGCGCAGGTTCCCGGTCAGCAGAAGAAAAACAAAGATCGTGCCGATGGGAAAGACCAAACCGATCAGTCCCTTGGTCAGTAGATTCAGCGCCATGGTCGCGGCGATTCCCCAGCAGAGCCAGCGCGAAGGTTTCTCCTGGTCCAGCGTGCTGAGAAAAAAATCAAATCCGAGTGCCAGCCATAGGCCAACGAGCATGTCTGGAATCATGATCCGCGTGAAGATGAACGGCCCAAAGCCAGTGGCCAGGACCAGCGCAGAATAAAGGCCGCCTTCTTCGCCATAGACTCGGCGCCCGAGCCGGTAGACCACGAGCAAGAGCGCAAGCACGCCGAGCGCTACCGGCAGTCTTGCCGACCACTCGTGTACGCCAAACAGCTTAAAGCTGACCGCCGTTGCCCAGTAAATGAGCGGCGCCTTTTCCAGATAGCGAAAGCCGTTGTTGATGTGCAGCGTGACCCAGTCGTTGGTCTGGACCATCTCCCGCGCGGCTTCAGCGTGAACTGTGTCGGCATCGTCGAGCAGCGGCGGCTGAAAGAGGCTGGTGACGTAGACCAACGCCCAAACCAGCACAATCAAGCCAAGAAAAAGCCTTCGCCGGTTGCGGGCGGAGTCTGAGGGAAGAGTTTGCGTCGGCATGAACCGAACAATTATAAGCGGCGCAGGAAAAGATCAGCCGCATGGGCGCGAATTTCTGAGGCAAGCTCTTCATTCGCGTTTTTTCGCGTCTCTTCGCGGCTAAGTTAAGCAGCGGTCGTCTCGCCGCCCAGCAGCGTGAGTTTATGCAGTTTCACTCACCTGGTTGTAACGCTGTGCGGCACGTCGACCAAGCGCAGTAAGGGGCGAGCGCGTGACTACTGATTCACTCTCGTTGCCAGTCTGTTTACGGTTGGTCCCATCGGCCGTGGGCAAAAGACGATTGACCATGGCGAGCGCTTCCTGGGTAAGTCCCGGAGCTACGCCGTGCATGGTAGCCAACAGTTTTGCTTGCCATCCGACGATCAATTCGGTCTGCCGCCTGCGTGCCGCGTTCACAATCTGGCGTGCAGCGCGCTCCGCTGACACTGACAGCAATGGATTGGTGCCAGAGAGCGCAAACCATCCGTACTCCTGCTTCTGCTTTCCTTTGAAGTACGCATTGATGTGCGAACCAGTACGCATCAGGCCTGGCGCCACGGTGAGAACATGCACGCCGAACTTCTTGACTTCGGCGTGCAGACCTTCAGAGAAACCGACAGCGGCGAACTTGGCGCAACTGTAAGGAAGAAGATGCGGGATGCTGACCTTGCCGCCGATAGAAGTGATGTTCACAATTCTGCCGTCGCCACGCGTAATCATTTCCGGAAGGAGCGCCAACGTGGGATAGACCGCGCCCCAGAACATCAGATTCATGGCCTCCTGGAAGTCTTCGAGCGTCTGGGAGAGAAGCGGGCCAACAGAAATAATGCCGGCGTTATTGACGAGGATGTCGATGCGCTCGAAGCGGTCGCGCGCCAGCTCGATCATCTGTTCGACTTCGTCGGGTTTTGTCAGATCGCAAACAATGGGCTGCACCTCGGCGCCCAGGCCTTCGATGATTCGCGCGGCACGTTGCAACTCTTCATCCCTGCGGGCACAAATCACAATGTTGCAGCCCTGGCGCGCAAACTCCTCGGCCAGCGCCAGCCCAAGACCGCGTGATCCGCCAGTGATGAGCACGGTTTTTCCACGCAAACTATCTGCGCGACGGTGTTGCCACTGGCGCAATGCCCGATTCCCGAGAACAACCATCCCGATTGCAGCGGCTGCTCCGGTGAGCAACGCTCCCGCAGTCAGGCCTGCGGCCACTTTTGTACTGGTATTCATCGCTCCAGCCTCCTTTGTTTGTGTTCTAGCTTGCGACGGGAAGCTCGCTCTCATGAGCCGGCTGCTCCACCGGTACGCGGACTTGCAGCTTCTCTCCCAGCGACAAGAACCGCTCCAGCCAGGCGCGCGACTCAGGGTCATTCCTGCCGGCGAATCCGGGGAATTCGTGCTTGAGCATGGAATAGAAGATGTTCTGTGCCTGCCAATAGTTCACCGGGAACGGAAGCATTTGAAAGAGGCTGACCAGAACGTCTGCACGGTTCAGCAACGCACGGTTCTGCGGCTCCTGGCGCAGACGCTGCATCAGCCGGAGCAGCGCATTGCTGGCGGCAAAACTCACGCCTTCCGCTTCCAGCCGTATGCCCTCGCGCTTAGCCAGGTCCATGAGCGTGGAAATGCGTACTGGATCGACGGGGTCGATTTCCAGCGTATGCCTGAGATCGCTATTCAGCACAAACTCAGCCGTGGTGCGCAGCACTTCGGGGACAGGCTGGTCCATGTCACGCAGGAAATGCAGCAGCGTTCCATGGCGCTCGTAGATGCTGTGGTAAGCGGCCTCTGCGTCACGCAACGTTTCGCCCAGAATGATGCCAAGAATCCGTTTCTGTTCATCCTTGAAAAGGGTGCGCAACGAGTACTGCAGGCGATCGAAATGCTGGTCGAGCAAACGGAGCGTCTCGGGAACGTCTCCGCGAGAGAACGTCGCCAGCGCCTCGGCGGCAACCTGCTCGTAATCCTGCTGCTCGCGGAAATCGCGGACCCCGGCGTGAAGCACATGGTCGCCGAAATGGACCACTGCGTAGGTAAGACGGCGCGACTCCAGCGTGATCTTCGAACTCACCTCGGCGCGGCCCAGGGCCAGCTTTGCCGGACCGGAGTCGAGCAGGTGCGTATCTTCAGGCTTGAATTCGTAACAGAAACGCGGATGCTCCTGCGTGCCATTGAACATGCCGCTGATGGCGAAATGTGCGCCGACTTTGCAGAGATCGGCGAATGCGGGCTTGACCAGCAGATTGTAAACACTGGCGCCATCGCCCAACTCCGGAATATTGCTTCGCGCCCGGGAAAGCCGATGCAGAAATTCCGGCTCCAGACTCGCGCCGGTGACTTCTTCGGACAGCTGAATCACGCGTCCGGCATAGCGCAACACCTGCGCGGACTCTATGCCGCTTAACTCGTCAAAGAACCAGCCGCAGCTGGTGAACATGAGCATGGCGTGGCGCTGCATCTCCAGCAACTTCAGCGCGGCGACCGTCTCGGCGTGTATCAACTCGCGGCGGGAATGTTTTTCAAAGAAAATCCACTGACTGTCCGGAGAGCGGTCGAGGACTATGTTTATGTAGTCATTGCGGGCCTCCCACGGATCACGCAGTAATTCGGCGCCATGGCGTTCGAATAGATCGGCGGCGCGCTGGCCCAGATATTCCAGAGCTTCGCGCAAGGGGCGGCGCCACTGCTGGTTCCAACCCTGGCGTCCGGTGTTGCAGCCACAATTATTGCGCCAGCGCTCGATCCCGTGTTCGCAGCTCCAGGAGGTGTTTTCCGCGATCTGCACTTCGTGCGCCGGAGGAAACTTTTCCAGGAACTCGCCGTAGTTCGTGAGACGCGCAATTTTTTGCGACTCGATTCTGTCCAGCGCGTAAGCCAGGGCCATGTCACCGTACTTGTGATGATGACCGTAGGTTTCGCCGTCAGTGGCAATGTGCATGAGCTGCGGCCCGTGTCGTTTGTCGGAAAAGCCGCTNCGCAGCCGCTCCACAAATCGCTCTCCGCTGTCCAGCAGCTTTTCAAATGCCACCGACTGCGAGATTGGGCCGTCATAAAAGAAGAGGTTGATCTTGCGTCCCGACGGCAGGCGGGTCAGGTAGGCGCGGCTGGGATCGATGCGTCCGCCGCCGATGTCCTTCCAGGCGCGTCCACCGATCTTGCGGACTTTCGCCGCCTGGCGTGGAGCCAGAATAGTGAACTTGATGCCATGCGCGGCGAGGACTTCCAGCGTTTCAACATCAACGGCGGTTTCGGGAAGCCACATGCCCTCTGGGTCCCGGCCAAAGCGATATTGGAAATCGCGAATGCCCCAGCGAACCTGCGTCACCTTGTCGCGTGCATTCGCCAGCGGCAGGATCATGTGGTTGTAACCCTGCGCGATCGCCGAGCCGTGTCCGGAAAAACGTTTGCCGCTTTCGAGGTCGGATTCGACTATGCAGAGATAAGTGTCCGGAGCGCTTTCTTTCATCCACGAAAGAAGAGTTGGGCCGAAATTGTAGCTGATNTGCTCGTAGTTGTTGGTGATCTGCTCAATCCGTCCTTGGGCATCGAGAATTCTCGCCGCCGCGTTGGGCGCGTAGCACTCTGCGGTNATGCGCTCGTCCCAATCATGATACGGATACGCCGATTCCTGCGTTTCTACCGCCTCCAGCCACGGATTTTCCCGCGGCGGCTGATAGAAGTGCGCGTGAATGCAGATGTAGCGGTCCATCTAGTCAGGAAAATAGAGAAACCCGGCAAATTGGATGTGAGTTCCACGGCGCGAGCCGCCTTAACCTCAAAAAACTTGCAGTGGGGCCGTGGCGAAGCGTTCCCGGGCTGAAACCCGCTGCAACCTAAATTGAATTGCAGCCCCACAAGGGNAAAATCAGGGTATGGCAACGCTATTAACCGCAGTCTCTACTTATCGATTTCTTCTGAACGACCGCTGGATTGGGGACGGCCCAACCGTCCCCTAAACTGGCAAACCTGAAACCACAAAGGACACGAAGCAACACAAAGGCGAACCCCTGGACCGTATTCCTTGGTGTCCCTTCGTGTCCTTTGTGGTTTCAGAGTTTCTACAAGAGAAGAGAGCACACTTTCGCGCGCCAATTAGAAATTTTTGAACATGCAGAATTTTTTT
>JGI25616J43925_10000285_pt1 | contig 17366 bp, 34 predicted proteins | sample GraSoi2013_100cm_FD_43925 | JGI IMG/M metagenome (IMG submission 43925) | reverse complement strand
AGACACACAGGCCGCTTAGACCCGTCTAACCCAACTCGCATCACTACTTCAATTGCCATATGGCCCTCCTGTAACTTTTTGATAGCTACGAGTCGCGCTTTACCTCGCTGCCACTTTCTTAACCGCGATCTCATTCATCCTCTTCCGGGAGCCTCATAAGTATTACTTGCTTCGGTTCTCCCTTCGTCCCCTTTCCGCTCTCCGCAATCCATCCACTCTGAATCAACCCCTGATAAGATCGGCCCCACATGAAGGTGCCGTAACGCTCAGGATGCATCACTCGATGCAGATCACGTTCTTCTACCGCCCCGCCCTTACTACGCAAAAAGTGAATGATCTTCTGTTGTAAATCACTCTCTCTGTTATGGCTTTCAAATGTTTTGAAATACTTCTTAACTGCAATTCCATACTTGACTATAGCCAGCGCCCGTTCAACACAAGACTCATCTATCTCTGTCTTGCCCATGTCGATTGCAAAGTACAGCGCCAACTTCTCAACCAGGCCGATGTTTCGCGCACCGCCTATCTTCTCTACTTCATTCTCAAGATAGGTCTCGTCCGTGATAGAAAAAATTTGCTGATTCACCGCCCTGTCCACCAGGGCCTTAGTCTTCATCGCCCCTTCGACCACATTTACATCCTTGAGTGGCTTTACGGGCAACCATGTCTCTGGCTGGAACAAGAAAAAGAATCGCTCATCCAGACCCAGGTCGCTTGTGGTCGGCAATTTAGCCCACTGTTCTGGAAATGCCTTGTCAGTTGTGCAGGCGATCAGCCCCGCGCAGTACTTTCCTGCCTCGTGCGTAAAAGCTTCCTTACGAGACTTAACCGTGTTCGAAAAATTTTTAGACTCGTACATCGCTGAGATATGGCCCACGATGGAACTTTTCTCAATGGACGCCTTGTCCACAAGAGTCCTGAATTCATCGTAATACATGATGACATTCTTGCAATTGACCCGCGCCATCTCCAAGCCCAAGCCCTCTGTCGAACCTGGAGTCCAAATCAGGCTTCGCCCTTCGGCATTTCTGATAGCACCTGAAGCCGTCTTTACGAATCCGGCCACATCAAAATAATCGATTGCACTCTGTACCCCGCTTGACTTGAACGCACGACCTTTTTGTCCGATACTTATCAGATAGAGGCTTGGAATGATCTTTTTGTCTCGTACTGTAATCTTCAATCCGATGTAGTTCAACAACAGAACCACCGCAGGCATAAAAATAAATTCTGGATAGCTGTTGTTCTTAGCACAGACCGGAGTGACCAAACCTTCTCCGACGCTGGTTCCCTTTATAACCCAACGAGGAAATGTCGGGTAAGGGGCTTGTGGGATGATAGGACGAGTTGCAACATCCGGTGCTCCGTTGTTTGTAACGGTATCACCGAACACAATTGTCCCGGTTTCTTTAACAGGATAGCCGCTAATGCTATTTGCAATTGTACGAACTTCACTTTCAGAAAGTGGGGGCTTACAACGCTTGTCATTCACAGACAGACCGTAAGCAAGTAACTGCTCGCGGTCCATCTTCAAAACTTGTCGCGCCTTTCCCAAGATGCTGGTAAGCGCACTGTTACGTCCGCCCTCTGAGATCGGCTCTACGCTATCTAACTCGGCATGTCCGGTCTTCGGCGCTACCGCAGCCTTTGCATTGGCTACACACCACTGAACCAACCAATCCGGTGCGGATACAATCTCTGCATCACGTAGAATCTCGTACCTGCGGCCTGAAGTTGGATGATAGCTGCCTGGAGCCACAACGTAACGATTGTCAACACGAGCAGACCAGGACTCTTTGCCTTCACTATCTTTCCCCTGGACATTNCCCATCGCAATGCTTGCTTCTGTCTGTCTGAAATAAAAATGTCCACGGCCAGGAGAACTACGGACCATGAATGTTGCAGGAATCTTCTGTCCAGTTGCCGTCTCTATCTCTTCCGCGAAGCCCGGCTTATCGATCTCAAGGAACCATACACCTTCTGGACGTGCGTATGCGACACACGCACCGTTAGCGTCCGTGTAGTCCTGGTCCCATTGCTCCACCTTTGTAGGGTCGGTGGTCGCCAACGTCTCCCACCCGGTGAGAAACGCGATCTTAGTCTTTGGCCTCAGTGGGATTACAGGTACGCCCCGAGTCACCAAAGGTTCTGCAATTTCTTTGAAAAGTCCCATTATTCTCCAACTATTCTTTTCAAAAATTCTTCATGATGAAACTTGGCATGACAGTTCATGCATAGTACATCACATTTCTTAATTTCCTTCTTTACTTTCGCCCAGGGCACTTTTGAAGAGACAGCTTTTTGAATGGCGAACAACTTTTTCTTAGGATTACGATGATGAAACACAAGGCAAACAGGATTCTTTTCAGTACACTTTAGACAGCCTGTCTTTGCTTTGATTTTCTTGATCTTTTCTCGAATTCTGTTTCTAATTCTACGCTGCGCTAGTCTTTGATAGACACGACGTTTTTCTTTCGTGTTATGCGGCATTTTCTTTCCTCAAAATTGTAATACCACGCGCTCTGGCGTGGGCGTCAAGCCTTGTTGTTTTAGTCGGCTTTCACTGTTTGAGGTAAAATTTAGAACTTTACGTCAGGTCCCTGTTGTACGGGCGCTGTCGTAGTTGCGCTTTGGACCTGCGTAGTTGTGGTTACAACAGACGTGGTCTTTTTCTTAAACTTCGCCTGTTGATCTACTGGCTTGTTCTTGTCGCGAACAAAGTCAACCGGAATAGTTACGGCCACTCCGGGGTCTGCTGGACTGATGCCAAGAATATTGGCAAAATCTTTCTTCTGTTGACCCTCGCCCGTTGTTTCGCGCTGGATGAACAGCTTTCTAGTTTGTCCAATCAGCGTTTCAGGATTCAAAGTCAGTGGGGGAGCGGCGTTCAGAATTTGCTTAACAGACTTGTAGAGATTACTCTTCTCATGCAAGTTGTTATTGAAGCGTGCGGTCACGGACAAATACTTTCCATCCTTGCCGTTTGCATTCAGAATCCACACGAATCGAACCATCGGTTGTGTCTTAGGCTGTCCATTGTATACTGTGGTGATTTCACCCAGGTCAACGACATCGGCTAAAACGCCGTGGTACATTCCGGTGTTAGGCTTTTCAAAATTTGCTCCGCCCTTTGTGGTAAACATTAAGTCACTCATGGTGTTAACACCTTTTCCTTTTTCACCTTCCGGTAAAATATATCTTCTTCGCGGAGTACAAGAAGGGTTTCAATGCCCACCTTGACTTCCGCACCCGAAAACTTCCCGAACACAACCCGGTCGCCTGTCTTAACTGTTGGCTTCACGAATTCTGTCCCGATGTACTTTCCAGGCCCTACTGCTACTACTAAACCCTCATACGGCTTCTCTTTGGTCTCATCGGCCAAAAAGATACCACCTGCGGTTTTTTCGTCCTCTTCAACCCGACGCACGATTATTCGATCTTGTACGGGCGCTAGATCGTAGTCCATTGCAACGGGGTCCGGTGTTACGAGAGGTAATGCCTGTTCCTTCAAAGCTTCACGCTCTTTCTCATCCATCGCGTTAAGCTTACGAAGGCCCTCTTCACCGAAGATTTCCTTCCACTTCTCTTCTGATATATTGGCTCCCGCACTCGGGAATTGTGCGCTTACCGCGCCGCGTGCCAATGCGTCTCCGCCGCCTAGTGTCATTCTCCTACTCCTGCATCTTCGGACTTCCAGGCTCGAAGATTCGTGGTAAGAAAGGTATCTTGATGAAGTTTCCCCTTTACAAACCAATTGGTCGTGACCAAACTATTCGGTTGAACATCTCGAACCGTCATCGCAGGTCCGCCGCTCAACAGAATCACTACATCACCTGTATTAAATGTAGGTGTGCTCATTAGTTGTCTAGCTCCTCTGGCGTGTAATCCTTCTCAATTGAGATGGAAAACGGTGCCGATTGAATTACTTCATCAACATCTTGCTGCTTTACTGGCTTCCACCAGATTTTCTTGTCGCCGTTCCAGCGGAATTTATACGGCGCTTGCTTGACCAAATCGTTCTCTATTCGAGACTGATGGGAACGTAATACCACCACCGGACTTTGCGATCTCTCAAGCAAAAGCTTATCATCGTACTTCGTTGAAATGAGCACTGTGCCCTGTGCATCCGATAGAGCACTGTGCGGAAAATTGTTTATAAATCCGTGATCGGCCATCACATGCGCTAGTTTCCCAACTGGAACCTGCCACGGCATGTCATAGAACAGATCAATCCACGGCTTCTTCGAAAGTTCTATGCCGATAGCCCCTGCTGCTTTTTCTCGTTTTACCCACTCTGTGAGAATGTGGTAATCGAATCTACGGCTGTTGTACCCCAATACGGCTTCCGACGATGCAATCATTTCGAGCACGAGCGGCAGTACTTCCGAAGGCTCGTATCCAAATCTATCCAAGGCTGGCTTCGTAATACCTGTGATGCGGGTAATTTCTGGCGTAACAGGAAGATCAGTTTTGATAAGCATACCTAGATTGTCCAAGCATTTTTTCTGACCTGTGCTGTACAGCACGCCGCCGAATTCAATCGGACGGTCACTGACAATATTCACTCCAGTCGTTTCAAAGTCAAGCGAACAGTAGATCATTGAACTACCACGTTTTTCTTTTCCACGGTCGGGTCCTGCGGGACCAGGCTATCTATTGCTGTCTTTTCCGGCTCAGGAGTAATCAGTTTCGCACGACCGTGAAAGTGAGTAATCATGTGCCACGGTATGTAGATACGCTGATCGAATGTCATCTTGGATGCATCGATAGTTTCGTCTTCTGGAAATACAACTACCCCAGGATTCGTCACTATCGTTTGCACCCGAGAGTTATACAAATCCTTAAGTTGATTATCGTTGACGTTTCCGTATTGCTCTCGAATGAACACGACTTTTGGAAAGTTCTCCGGTCGTTTTCGTTCATCAATATGCACTTCCCACTCAAGCAAATAATCAGGCATCGGCTAATCCTTTTTGAATTTGTGGCATAGGTTCATCTGGAGCCAACATCACTTCAAGCGTTCCTTTTGCCGGAAGCAGATGACGCGTCTTTCTAACGCCCTGCTGAACAACTGTCATCGGTTCATTGTTGAAATTAGTGAAGGTGATTAGACGCATCGCACGCGTTGGGTCCCCAGGATTCGGAAATGCTTGAATCTTTGCCTCTACACGATTTTCCGTGCAGTGACGGTTGAATTCTTCCGATGCTAGGGACCTACCACTAGGTCCGGCAAAGAGCATTGGGTCAACTCAATGTAACCGGAGTGCCCTTACGGAGTGCTTCAGTTGCCTCATGCGCCTGGGCTGCGGCCTTAGCTGCTAGATCAACTTCTGCTTTGCTCGCCGTTGGAACGATGATGCGCTTTCTCTCGGGCTTATTGTGAAGACCAGAGGCAATGCCCTTGGCTTCGCATTCATCCGAACAATATGCAAGCTGACGCTTATCCGGTGTGCCCACTCCGCGAAGAGTGTTCAACCAGGGATTGTCTTCAAGCGCCTCCGCCTGGCCCTGTTCATTTGCGGCAAATGTGACTGACTTGTTGCATTCTGGATTATCACAACTGATTGTGATAAATGTAGATTGTAGCTGACTCAATTTACCCTCTCTTTGTAAAGCTGCTCAAATCGCTGTAGGAACATCTTCTCAGCATACGCTGGACTCCATTCCTCGATTACGATATTGGCCGCTGTTGAATTCCCTAACGGGTTATTCGCTACCATTGCTTCCCGATCTATTGGAGGTAGTAGCTGCTCCAATTCCGCGTATAGCATTGCGTTATCCGCGATCTTAACTGAAGCTGGCTCGTGCTCGCCCATGCCAAACGCATTGTAAATCATTGCTTGCAACGGAGCCTCGACACGTCGATATGCGTCTCCCGCGTTTGTATAGTGCTTCAACGGACGGTTCATATCCCCGATGTATGACTCGGATGCGTCATGCAACAGACGCTCCAGGGCCTCATTATCCGGCCCGATGAAGCTGCAATAGTAAGCATGTTGGTCAATCGAATAGTGATGCTTACAGTGCCCGGTCCATCTGCATTGTAGTGCGCCTGCGTGCGCTATATCTCGAATGTCGATGTCTTCGAGACGCAGTTCAAGCAGGTTGAACTTCTTCCCTGTATAGGTAACGATGTATGACTTTTTTGTATTGTTCATTTCTCCAGACCTTGGAGGATGCTAGTGAAGCCTCCACAGACCGGACAGTTAACGGTACGACGTTCAGGATTCAGATCAATAACTTGCCACTGATGCCCTCGTTGGCAATTCATTATGCCGTTAACAGGCGGTGCTGCTTTCGTCTCTTTACGCTGTCGTTTCATTCTCTACAGCCTTTCGAACAAATTCAATTTCTTCGAACGGAACCACCACGAGATCACCACGATATTGCGCCGGGTATCCGCCTATTGCTCGAAGAGCACTCAGCGCATCCAGTTCATCCATCGCCGTGCTGTTTACCACAGCGTTGAAATCTCCAGACTTCGATTGAATGTAAAGCCTCATCTCTTCAACCCTCTCAAATATTCCGCGAGCGTAACCGCTAACTCCCCGTTCAGCGCCGCGTGCCCTGCGGGAATCTTCAAATAAAAGTCCCAATTGTAGTCATCCAAAGCTGTTTCGGATGGATGGTCAACGGGGCGATCACTCGAATAGTATTGCGTCCCATCTTCGCGCAGTCGTTGTACGTTGATGGTGTAGCCGCCCCGCTGCTTTACACCGTCGGCCTCATTAGGGAACCTGGTATCTGAGACTATCGCAATATCCAGATTGGCCGGAATGCTCGCAAATAGTTTGTCAACCCAATAATTCGTTCCGAAATATTGACGACGATATTCTGTTCCCCACCACTGAAGTAACTTCGGATGCTTCCCGTACTTCGCCATTGGCGCGGGTGTCGGGTCGCCCGGAGTTACCCAATCGGGAATCTTTACAGTTTCAAATGCTGGTAGTGGTCCTGATTCCCAGGTGTTCACTGCGGGAATCAAATCGCCCATAGGAATCGGCAAACCGTACTTTCGGGTTAATGCTTTTTCTGCGCTGCCATCACCGTAATACCAGATGAAGTCTTCAACCTCACGGTATAACTCAGTCGCAAATTTGAAGGTGCCGACCTGCGTGCCTGGTCCTCGAAGCAATCCGTGCTCACGTCGCAAACGATTCTCGCGTTCGTAGTGATCGCGTATGGCTTCAGCCGCAGTGTCCTTTCCGTTTCTAGCTTTATTGCCAATTCCTAAAATCAACATCACGGTCCCACTTTGTACGACACAATGGCGTACTTATTCAAAATTTGCAGCAACTCTTCTGGCATGAAAACAACCTGATACGAACCGAGAATTCGCCTACACAATTCCTCGTCCGTCATTTCCTTGTGGCCCTTGACTGAATTCGCGAGATAGCTGATTGCTCGAACGTTTTCATCCGTTGTCAATCCACCATTTGCGCCGGGAACGATATGGTCCATCGTCAGTGTCCCCATCTTGCGATACGGACCACGGCCATACGTTCCTTTATACCAATCTGTTTCCTTCCAGCCTGTAATAGGACAGATAAAATCAACTGCTCTTCGCTTTGCCCATCGTACGTAAGGTGGAATCCACGCTCGCGGATGCTGTGGGTCAGCCGGGAGGTATTGTCTGTACTCGTGCTGCGGGTCCAGAATCTCCGGCGCTGATCTAGCTTCCTCTTCCGCAAACGGACGCGCCCAATTGTATTGAGACCAATACGCGTCCGAAACTGCTTCCACTGATGAGGCGAGTGCGTTCACAATTAGAACAGTCCTTTCAAAATTTCCCCTTGTGCTTCGTAGCCTTCTCTATTCTTTACAACAACAAGAATATTTAGATCGTTGAGAAATCGAACATATTTTTCTGATACGCGTTGATTGAACAATACAAACGGCCTTGGAGCATCCTTAGCGAGAGTCAATCTTGCATACCTAAGAACCTTTAGCGCATTGTCCACTGCCTGACCTTCAGATTGCCCGCCTTTCTTAATAAACTTTGCTTCACCGACGTACACAATCCCTTTCCAAAGAAAAAGTAAATCGGTGTGCGCGTGTTCTTTAAGAGAATTCGCCCCTAGCTTACCTATGAATGATCTGAAATCTGTCACCATATTACGCTCATTGTGCTCCATTTTACGGTCTTCACGTTGAACTTTAACAAGAGAAGCTAATCGCGCCTGAATCTCAGCCAACTCTTGCTTTGATTCCGCAAGTAATTCTGCAAGAGTCTTGGGTGGACCGAATCTTTCATCAAGATTTTTAATGAGTCGTACTTGAAAAGACTTTTCGTTATGTCTTCCAATTCCCTTCGGAAGTTTTCCGTCGTTCAAATTTTCGATTGGATAATACTTCAAAATCAAGTCGCTATGTTCTCCGCTCAACTGAGCGTCTTCTAGAAAAACATTTCCCGCTTTCACGGCTTCATTTACCGTTGGGAAGTCTCTCGAATATAGAGTAGGATACTTTCTTCCACCGTTTTCGAGACTACCTGAAGACAGGGCCGATAATGTGAATTGTTCCACTGATTACACCTTTTTAGCACTGCCCTCATACCAGGTCCTACAATTCAAACACTGGTATCGCTGCTTCTTTCGAAGAAGGGTGTAGCTAAATCCTCGCTTCTGTACGTGATCGCTGGCACACTTCGGGCACGCTTCGTTAGCTGTCAGGCCCTTGTTCACCTGCGGATGCTGCTTGTCCCAGGCGCGAACTTTGTAGTACAACTCTTCCAGCAACTTAATATCGTGAACGTTATACTCTTTCATCTGCTTCCAGGCTTCCGGGTCACCGGACATACAGCCCTTCCACAAATGGAATCCTGTGTGCGGCAACTTACGGCCTATGCCCAGGTAGTGCGCCAGGTCGTCCAACTTGTTACTATCGAATGCAAATGCTTTCTTGGCAATCTTCAGCGTGTCCACTGTCTTGTACGGTGACGGTGGTTGCAATCCGTGAATCAAAAATCGTGTGTTAATCTTTGGCAGATCAAATGCATCGCCGTTCTGCGCAATGATGATATCTGCCTCGTCCAACAGCTTCCACAAATCTTTTGCCAGAGCCTTGTCGCTCTCTGTGTGACGTTCATATCCTGGGTAATCAACCAGTGCCTTAACATGCACCTGATCTTCGTGCGCCCATTTATACGCAAATGAGAGCATATACCAATCTCTCTTGAAGTCGATTACATTCGTTTGCCACTTTGCCCAAACCCACCCGAGTGAAGGGGCCGTCTCAATATCAATAAAGAGCATATTAGCTGGCGTGGGTACTCTGTTTGCTGGTGTACTCATAAATTTTTCCTCAAGTCTGTCTGAGGGTGATGAGGGCAAAAACCACCGTTGAGTCTCTTACCCCACTGGCAGTTAAAGCACAACACCTGGAACCCTCGTGGAAAGCCCATCTTCACCAGCATTCTGTAAAGGTGCTTTCCCAATCCGTGCTTATCACGTTTCTTGAAGCCGTCATCTTTGATATGGTCTATTGAGAGAAAACTTATTTCTTTCACACCACAGCAAACACAACCGCTATTCTTGCCGTACTCCGTCATGCAGGCTTGCTTATCCTGCTTAACTCTATTCCGGCTCCATGTTTTGAAATATCTTCTACACCTATTACATATCGCAAGACCTTTTGCAGGTCTCCTACTTCTACATCTTGAACACTTCATGGTTTATGAACGAACACGCTACCAACAATTCCGGTGATGACGCCCCATTTGAATCCATTCAACCATGATTTCTTTTTCTCTGCCTTCAGGGTATTGACATCCTTAACATGCGATTCCTGTTCCTTGCCTAATGCAGTCTTACCGTCCGCGATCTGCGTATTCAATCCAGTAATCGTGTCTATCTGCTTATCTGTTACAGATTTGCATCCGGCCAACTTCGTATTCAAGTCTGCGACATCGGCCTTCGCCTGCAACCCATCTTCTAATCTATCTGCATCGGCATGCGCTGCGTCATTCGAAAAAATAAGTTGACCTTCAATAGCTGAGGGCGTTGTATCAACTTTGATTGTACCAACGCCCAAGACAGCTTGAATTCGTGCAGCTAATTCTGCTGGCGCTGCTTGATCGTTCTTCTGTTTTTGAATTGTAGTCTGTGTCGCACGGTCACGCATCGCCTGGTCGATACGTTGATTCTGCTGTACGATTTGAACCTGTAGTGTTGCGAGTTGTGCGAGCACCAGCTTATTCGCGGTGTCGTCTTGTGTTACCTTGGCTGCGGAGGTTTGCGCCTGTTCGTGCGCAATCTGAGCCTGCGTCTGGTCGTGCTTGATTAGAAAATCGAGACCCTTACCGTAGAAGTGGACGGCAAAGAACCCTGCGGCGAGCAGCAAAACCAAACGCTCATGTAATTTGAACCACGTGAGGTAGTGTTCGAAAGTTTGTTTGATATCCATGTTCCTGAATGTGGCGGGTAATGCCTGGCTATTTTCGCTTACGTTTGGGTCGTGAACGGCCTTCTTTGTCCGCCAGCCACTTTCGATAGCGTAACGTGCCTAGCTTCCCCGGAAACCCCTGTGCAACGCGTCCTAGAGCCTCTGTAGCCGGATAAGCCAGTAGATACAGCCCGGCGCGGATGAAGTGCATGGCGGTCCATTGCCAACGCGGGTCCTCCGCCTTACCTAGAGCACGGTTACACTGCGAACAGAGTATGCCTCTAACATGGCCTGTCTTGTGATCGTGATCTGTGTGTGCTCTACGCGGAGGGAGAAACGGGCGCTTGCAGATGAAACACACCCCATCCTGATAGGCTAAAATCTGGTCCCATTCAGGCAAAGTCAGGTCAAATGCCTGTTTTAGATATCGGGCCTTTTGCTTGAGATTCTGCATCTTTTGCACGCGGGTGTGCTATAAGATGCGTGTAATACCTGGCTATTTATCGCGCGGGGTCTAGGCGGGTGTATCCGTCCAACACATTGGAGTCGCTGTATCTGTTACCCAGGTTCAATAGAATCAATACGCGTGCATCCGGCGCGTGCTTCGACTGCCAGTGATGCTGTCGGGCGATCTGTTTCAGCACCGTCACAACTTCCGGCCAGGTTTTACCCGGCTCATAACCGTGTACGATCAACGCGGCACGAATCTCCCGCTGCCGCTTCGCATCCGGTGCGGCCTGTTTAGCGAATGCATTTGATAAAGATACTGTCGCCAATAGACAAAACAACATCATCCGGTATCTCACGGTTCCGCCTTTCTCGAATTGTAGACTGAGATTTCGCCGGGTGCTCCATTACATTTCCGGCTCTTGACCACACGGGCGGTTTCGTTCTCCCACTCCTATACTGGTAATCTAGGGCGTCGTGTAATTCTTCGTGAGTTAGCTTCACGTCTTTCAGACGCAGGGGATACAGCACACTTAGAAGATACTTGATTAGCCTTAGCATTTTGTCTCCCTTCAGTTTCTATTTCGTGCCACCAGAATCGCATTCGCATTTCTTTTTCTGTAACGCTACTCACTCGCCTGCTGAATGAGCCTTCAGGAAACATTCTGAAGAACGCGATTGTCTTTACTTCAGGTCCATCGTCTGCCGGGTCTTTATCGTCAGTCCAATAATGAAGACCATAGGCTTCGTTCACGATCTGTCTCATTTGGCCTCTTTGAATTTGACAACATCCCCGAGAGTCGAAAATGATTTACTCTCCGAGACAATTCTCGAAATAGAAACAAATTGCAGTACGAAAACGTGAACGCGAACGTCCTTATCCCGCTCATCCTCTTTCGCACGATCTGATTCTATGCGTTCCTTATGGCTCTTGATACCATAAGTTTTGTTAGACAGCTTGGCAAGGAAACGCCCCTTGCTTACGAACTTCCAGTGTTGCTCAGTTGCCATCGTGTCCTCCTACGCTTTGAAAACTCCGTCCTTCTTCACCAACAAAATGTACGGACAGCACTCCGAGCAATACGCAGAGTGGTCCGGCCAGGGTGATGTCGGCGGGATGTAGACTCCGTGGGCGCACTTTCCGCCGATTGAATACCCGTCAGACGCCAACACTACAACGTGAAGCTTCGGTGGGACATCTGCAAGCAATCGACCCACTATAACACCAGTGCTCTCGCGGGTCAACTCCTCCGGTATCTTGACATCGTTAATCAAAATCAGTTTACGGCTGTTTCGCATCTATCTTCTCCTGGAATTGTTCCGGTACTTCATACGGGACACGCGCACAGTTTTCACACGCGTCTAACCACGGGCCGACCTGGGCGAACTGCTTACGACGCGAATACCCCGCATGCGTTTTCTTGCACTTGGGAAAATTCAACTGGCACTTCACTGCTTCATAACCTATGGATTCTGACATCACGTCCTCCAGAGTCGAATGTTTCTTGCGTACAGTCCGACACAGATCACGTTCGCTGGAATCAATCCGTACTGACGAACCTTAACAGCTATCCAGCAAATTAACAAGCTGTTAAATCCCTGCGACAATCCAGCCGATACGTAGCTTACGGCCTATTAGGATTGTCGATACTATCGTTAGCAGACAAGACGTGTAGTCCATCGCTTGCTCTCCGAGACGCAATTAAATTGTAATTGTTTCCGCTTTCTTGCGCTGTTTCATGTTCTGCGCGATCTGTCCAAAGGTGGGCCTGGGTTCAACGGCGAGACAAATCAAATTGAATCCGGCCACCATCTCTTCGAATTCGTGACAGTGCATTCCATTCGCTTCCTTGCCAGCAGCGAATTTAAGCCTCGCCGCCAAGGTCGTGAAGTGGAACACATCCAGATTCTTCTCTTTCGCTTCCGTTCTGTTCATCTAAATCCTCCACGTCTTGACGAAGCAACCAATCCGCAATATCCGCTTCATCAATTAAATCCCAATCAAACGGTTCGATCTGCGGATTAGAAACGTCCGGGTCTTCGTAATCACCGCCGCATGCACTACACATTGTTTCCTCCAAAACTTCGGCGGGTGTCCAAGTTTTAAGACTGACGCGCTGTTCCGCTTCTTTGTCCCCACCTTAGTTAGATGCTCTCTGTTTTATAGACCGTCCAGCGTTCGCGTCTATGCGTGCGAAACAAAGAGTGGGCACCAAAAACAAGAGCATCTAACTAAGATCACAGTATCAAATTTCGATCTGCTTGTCAAGAACTTTTTGAAACTTCTTACGCCACCAGATTGCACGCTGGCGGCTATTCTGGAAGGCCACAGGCCAGCCCATCTTTGATAAACTCTGCCGATCTTGCTCCATTAGTAAATCTTGGAACCTGTGTTTTATAGCCGGNTCGTGTGATGATTCCTCCTCATCCGACAGATCAACCATATCCCACCGAAAATCGAAGCTAACGCCAGCGCCGTGTAATTGAGAAGGAATAGAATCACCCGACACAGCCATCGCAACGCCCAGGTACGCATACAGATTTCTCCTCACGACTTAGGCTCTTCCGTTTTCACAAGTGATTTAGCGATAACCCACCAGGTGCCTGACTTGCAGGCCGGGCCTCCGCCGTCCCAACGCTTTGAACGCAGGATTGCACGCTTGGTCTCGATGTAGTTATACCAGTGCTGCGTATCGTGTCCGCCCTCTTTGCCTTGCAAAACTTTTCCGTGTGGCCTAGCCATTAGGTCGCACCTTTCGGAAGACCTGTTCTAGTTTCAACTGGTCGATAGGGCGTAAATGAGAAAAACGCAAACGAATCTGTCGAAACATTTCACGTTTCGCTGCGAAGAATCCTCGTCTGTAATTGATTGAACGTTTCATATATCGCTTCCTTTCTTAGTGTACATCTACAACGCTGCAACTGGTAACGACCTTGCCGTCCTCTGTAAAGAACGTGATCGAACCACCGATTGTGCCGTCCGTACCTAGCTTCGCTCGATACGTGCCCTTGGGATATGTGTCCCACAGACATTGGGTCATGCGAAATTTCTGATTGTCATAAACAACCTTATCCGTCTCAGCAATCGCGTAGCCGGGCTTCGGCTTACGCTGATGAAACTGTCCGGTCGTAAATACAACAGCGGCCAGAACTAGAACAACAAAAGCAATCTGTTTCATTTGGTTAACCTCTTTTCGAATTCTACCCCAATAGCATCGCGCAAGTCAAGCGAACTGCGAATCCAATCGCCGTCGCTATCGCTATTGGCGAGAGCCAGAAGCTTCTCCCTGGTCTTCGGAGGTACGGCGATCAGTTCGCGTATCTGTTCTACGGTGTGGCCTGTCTTAAGCAGGGCAAACAGGCTCTTCGCTTCGGAAACAACTTCGCGCTGTACAATCATCGGGTCTCCTCAAGAAACTCAATGGGACGCACAGTCGCAATCTGTGCGCCCGATGAGTTACTTGTCCTTCAGTTCGGCCATCTTCGTGGCCAGCGCCCACAGTTCGCGGTTCAGGCGCGTGTTCTGATCGATGCCCTTAACCTCGCGGGTCTTCATGCGACGTTCGGCGCGGTAGTTGTTCTCCGCACTCGGAGTCTGCGCTTTGTAGTAGCGTTGACCACCTTGTGTGGCATTCTCCTGGATGCGATTGAATACGCTCCAGAGATCATTCCCGACATCTGCATTGCGCTTCACCTTCAGCAACGCGTCGCTGGTAACATCATCGAACGCGTAATCGAATCAACGCGCAGTGTGGCGAACCTTAACGGTCTCAACCAAACCCTCGGAGACCATCATGCCATTCAAACATGCCAGCCTGAATGCGCCAAGACTGAGTTCGTAGGCCGATGTGCCATCGTGTGAATTGATAAGAGCAACTTCGACAGCGGTGTCGCCAACCTGGGTAACAGATTCATTGATTGCGCGAAAGCGAATCATGTGCTTGGTGAATAGCTCGCTCTTTGCCTGCGATGCGGGAACTGGATTGCGATGCGAAGACCGGAGCGAATCCGGCGCGACGCATGCCTTCGAGAACTTCAACTGTGGGAATGAACGTGTAGCGATCAGAACGCGTGGTATGCGCCTGGCCTGCGAACGCTGATGGTGCAAATTTCTGAATTTGCTCATCCGTTAGCGGTTCGCTGTTTCGATTGCGATTCATTCGTGCTGTCATTTGATTCTCTTTTCTGCCACTTAGGTGTGGCGACCATTTATAGATATAGAATACGCCTATCCTGATCTGAGATCAATGGTACTAAAGTACTAGGACCTTACAACTCCGCCTTCGACTACAGCACCATCATAGAACGCTGCAACCTGATCGCGCCAGTATGCCACAACATCCTCGTCAATGGGCATGCCATACTTGAATGTGATTGTAACTTCTTCGGAACCTGGGCAAAAACCAGCAGCGGGTTCGCCGTTCCACCATGCAATGAATCTAAGTGTGGTCACAGAATCCTCCCTGTCGGCATGATTTTCCATGCGGCCTGGACCAGTGCTCCGCCGTGTTGCTCATAGCGGTCGTACATCACGCCACGGTCCAGCCGCGTTGGAGACAGACAAACGTTGTCTTACCGTCCGAGTCGCGAGTGACTTGGACAATGTGCTTAGACTTGCCCTTGCCTCGCTTGACGCGATATGTGTCGGATGTCGGCACGTCTTCCTTGGTCATATAGCGTGTGCCATCGGGACGCTGATAGAAGCGGTAGTGAACTATCACAGTACTCTCCTGTTGTGAAGAATGCAAATCATCCAAAGAAGCTTGAGACTAATTGCAACCAGCGGAGTTTTCATTACAGTTTCCAATCCGTGACGCGAGAGTTGTATGTCTCCCAAAATACGATTCGCTCGTCTGTCGTAGCTTCCACAGTGTAGAGAATGCCGTTCAGATTCGCTTTCAACTCATCATAGTCTCCAATGAACATTGAGCCAGCTTGAATGAATCCATCGGATGTAATCTGCAACATCTGAGGAGATTCGCCGCGAGGACCACGGGCACCGTTGTCCTGGTCTGTGACACTGTCCAGCAGCCAGCGCATCTTGGCCGACAGCCGGAGTTTTGAAGGGGAAAGCTTGGCGAGCAGGTCGCGCTTGATATCGCGCTTCGCGTTCTCAATGGGTGATTCGAACGGCGTGATGGAGGCTAGATATTCGAACTGGATTTTCTTCCCGAAGTACTTCTGCGCAGCCTGTTCCGGACTCACGCTAAATGTTCGGCTGGAGCGGCGACCTGGCACCTGATTGATAACCTTCCAGCGGTCCAGAGTTTTGACGATGTGGGCGAACGCGATCTCATCATCCTTATAGACTGTGAAATTGCCGTTGACCGATTGCTTTGCTGTGAGCATTGTTTCCTCCTGCTATGATGATACCAAATTGCCGAGAAATTCCAATAGTACTTTTGATTCATTTCAAAATCATTTCAAATTGGTACGAATGTCCTAGTACTTTCTGGTGACACAATAATCGTGGTGACACAATTTTTGCCACTTAATCTGTTGAGTTCAAAAGCTTTACACAAATGGTGTCACCAGAAAAGGCCGGGTGAGAGGGAGGGACAGCAATTCATTTCAAATTGAATTCAAATTCATTTCAATTTGGAAATCAAATTGCTGACAATTCTTAAGTCCTTTGTTATCATGTAGATATATAAAAATTGGCAGAATCGCTATGCGCGAATGGTATAAGAGTCTTAAGTCTTCCTCCCTCTCACCCCCGGTTTTTTGGTGACACAATCCGTGTCCAAAGAGTTAACACTTGCACAAGTCATTTGTTTGGAAAGGCGTAAGCTGTCGCCAGATTTGGTGACACTACGAAAATGCTGTCACCACGAGTTATTCTGTCACCAGGACTGGCCGGAGCGATCTCGCACGGGACATTTCGTCACCAGGTTTGGCGGCACAATTCGAGAATAAATAGCCAGGTATTACACGCATCTTATAGACAGGCACAGTCTCACGATGAGATCATCTGAGAATGTGTCTAAGACCAATTCTCAAGTCAATGAGACAGGTCGCGATGATGTGAGACAGGCGTTGAGACAAGCGCAAGTGCTTTCAAATCATAGCGTTACAGCCAGTTAAACCAGCATTGAGACGTTCGACCGTTCACTCGGCACGTTTCACATTGCCAAACTTTTCTATTTTTGTGAGAAAATCACGAAAATTCTGGTAAAATACGCGTAAATTGTTGAAAACAGAGCACATATTCGTCAGAAAGAGCCGATCATCACGTTCCGCGTGTAATAACTCATTACACGAAGTGTATTTAAGTGCAATGTTTGCAACGACTTGCATAAATTGGGCAACATGCAACAAGTTTGCAGGTGGATTCGGGCAATCAGAGCACGTCGATGGCCGTCCGTAAACCGTTGATCGTGAAGGACTTATCTATCTTCTTTAGAATCAGATACTTCTGTAAGTTGTTGATTCAAAAGGGGATGCCGGGGAGTCCAGCGGGGCGGGTCGCCCCATAGGGGCTTCGCCGGGTGCCTACGATTACGATGGTGGTGAGACAGATACAGGATACCTATCTC
>JGI25616J43925_10000280_pt1 | contig 17513 bp, 9 predicted proteins | sample GraSoi2013_100cm_FD_43925 | JGI IMG/M metagenome (IMG submission 43925) | reverse complement strand
AGGCGGGAATATTGGATAGCCTCACCGCCACTACTTTTCACGCGAGCATCGAGTCGCTCCAGAAGGCCCTTCCCTCCACCAAAGTATTGTCGGATGTGCGATTCGTGGATAACGGTAAAGTGATCACCACAGCGGGGATCTCTGCGGGCATCGATGGAGCCCTGCACCTGGTCGCCAAATTGAAAGGGGAATCCGTAGCCAAAGAAGTGGCTGCCTATATGGAGTACGATAAATGGATACCCGGACAAGGACTGATCGTGGATCGCAAATAGATGACTTCCGAAGGCTGTTGCGGCCCTGATTCGAGTGCGGGCCCGGACGCTTCCAGCCAGTTAATGATCCCTGGCAGGGCGATCTCTTCTCCCCAGATATATCCTTCCTGGCTCCATCCCGGAATTTCTCTCCATAGCCGGCCGAGCCCCGGTAGTTTACCCGTAGCACCAGGCAATGTAAGCATCTCCGGCCGGTTAGCCACCACGGTAAATGAATGTGGGTAATCGAATTTGTCACCTACCTCAATCGGGATCTTTTCAGCTCAATTCAATTCAAGTCAACCATATCTCTGCATAAATATCAGTATCAGTTACCAAAACAGGCGTATGGCTTGTCTGCCAAAGAAAAAAAGGCAAGCCTTCTCTATTAAAAACATCAAGATATGTATTGTAATAAAATATAATTACTGAAGAATATTTTCGAACTTATCATTAGACCTGAATTGTAAAAAAATAAAACGGCCTTATTACCAGTGAATATAGGCCGATTGGTAGCTTAAAAACTTACCGGACCATTGCATGTAATAAAAAAATCATATGAAAATATAAAAAATGAAAATTCAGTCTTTTTAGCAAAACCCTCCTTTTTTTTCTATTTTCTTTCCTCAAAATGGGTCCGGATAGGGGTATGTAGTGCTAATGTAGGGGTAGATAAATTGTCGATGCGAAGCCTATAGTAGATATTTGAAGTATATATGGGAGAGCTTATATGAACAAACAACCAGGTAATTCATTTTCAGCCTTGGTTATAATGGCCCTGCTACCCCTGGGGGGTGAACGGGAGGGGAAAGCCCCAATGCCCCCCTTTAAAGTACTGGTAGCCGCTTCCCGGGCCAAAGATCAAAAGTTTGTGGAACAGGGCAGGGGTTGGGTCGGTATTCACGCAGCCGGCCTTACCGGAAGGGAGTTTTTAGCCCCTCGAACAAAATACTGGCAATGGTTTGAAGATTTTATGGGCGGGTCGCTTATTCTCCGCATCCCGCCTATGGAAAATGGGATTGTTTCATTTTCTTCCTCTGGTTCCGGTCATCCGGAGGATTCCTATAAATCAGTTGAAATGAAAAAACTAGTCCTGCTTATTGCTTTAATGATGGACGCCTGTTTTGCCCTTACAGCACAAAAGAAGAAAAGAGACCGCTTCAGGGCGTTCCAATGTACATGTACTTGCCAGCGTGGACGAATCTTCCTATTCTCCGGATACTACCGATTTTTTTTATAACACTATTCTCAATCTTTAACTAAACTGCTTATGTCAAAAATCAAACACCTATTGCAGGTTCTTCTTCTGCTCAACTAAAACTGCCTTAACCCACCTTCTTAGAAGGTCGGCGTTGAATTAAATCTTAAACCAAAACTAAAAATCAATGCGTATTAAACTACTACACTTAGCAATGTTAGGCCTGACACTGCTGTGCTACCTCAGCACAGTTGCCCAAAACCGGTTGATAAAAGGCATAGTCACAACTGCAGAAAACAAGGCGGTTGTCTCTGCTACCGTAAAAGTAAAAGACAAACCCATCAGTACTGCCACAGATGCGGATGGACGGTTTGTACTCACCGTTCCCACGGGTAAAATCACCCTTGAAGTCTCCTCTGTTGGTTTCACATTAAAATCAATTAATATCGATAGCAGCTCCGCCTTTATTACCGTTTCCCTGGCTGCAGGTAATCAGGAGTTAGCCGAAGTGGTAATTACCGCACTGGGTATTAAAAGGGACAAAAAAGCATTAGGTTATTCTGTCCAGGAAGTAGGCGGCAAGAACTTTACCGAAGCAAGAGAGAACAACCTGGTAAACAGTCTATCGGGCCGGGTTGCAGGTCTCGAACTATACAAAACCGGAAATGGACCCACCGGTTCGACCAGGATTGTAATTCGGGGAAATAACTCGCTTGGGGGAAACAACCAGCCTCTAATTGTCGTGGATGGTATTCCCATGGATAACTATCAAACGGCCAATGGGCAAGGCGAATACGGTTCCTTTGACGGGGGGAACGGAATTTCTGATATTAACCCGGATGATGTGGAAACCATGACTGTTTTGAAAGGACCGGCTGCTGCCGCCCTTTATGGCACACGAGGCGGCAATGGTGTTATTTTGGTAAGTACGAAAAAAGGCGGTGTGGGAAAAGGGTTAGGTGTCAGATTCAATACGAATTATGCCACTGACGATCCATTGTTGTACATCGACAAACAAAACGAGTATGGACAAGGATCAAATGGCGTTTTTGACGTAAAGGGTCAATCCAGCTGGGGGCCAAAAATCACGGGACAGGAAATTACGGATTGGAGAGGAAAGAAAGTGCCGATGACTGCTGATAAGAATGATCTCAAAAACTTTCTTAATACCGGCCAGACCTGGACGAACTCTATAGCCCTTTCCGGTGGTAATGACAAGACCACTTTCCGTTTAGGCTATACGAATATGGACAATAAAGGCTTGTTGCCCAATACCACTTTAAAAAGAGACATGGTGACCTTAAGGGTGAATTCCGAAGTAACCAGCCAGTTCACCATGGATGCCAAAGTCAGCTATGCCAAACAAAACGCAAAAAACAGGCCGCAGACTTCAGGAAGTGCGGGTAATGTCTTCGCACAATACATGGTATTGCCCCGGTCCGTTCATCTGGCGGATATGAATCCCTGGAAAGATATATATGGACACCAGATCCTGTGGGCGCCTGAAGCCTATAGCACAAAGAAAAATCCCTATTGGTCATTATATGAAGACTTCAATACGGATGAAAGCGATCGCTTTTTAACCATGGTCTCTTTAAACTATAAATTTACCAGTTGGTTAAAATTACTGGTTCGCCATGGCATGGATATGCGACAGGCATTTACTGAATCTGCCACTGCCTATGGGATATATAATAATGATCCGACAGCACCGACCTATAATTTCAGTTCGGGCTATGGAGCCGGAAGGTCAAAAGCAGTTGAAACTAATGCAGATTTCTTATTATCAGCCAATAAAAAGTTTAATGATTTCAGTTTAGGGCTAAGTGTAGGTGGTAACCAACAGCATTCTACTTATAATACTACCGGCGGAAATACAGGTAACCTGGATCTGCCGGGCGTATATAACTTATCAGGCGGCGCAAATCCCAAACCCTACAGCTACAAAGCAGAAACAAAATTGAATTCCTTGTATACATTCCTGAATGCGTCCTATAAAGATTTCTTCTTTGTGGATGTTACTTTCAGAAATGACTGGTCGTCTACGCTCGCCCCGGCAAACAGGAGTTTCAATTACCCCTCCTATAGCGGATCATTTATTGTCAATGAATTTCTGGAAAAAACTTTCAATACCCCTTTGCCGGAATTTATTTCCTTTTTTAAACTCCGTGGTGGTTATGCAAAGGCCGGTAACACAATTGGACCTTATAGCCTGGATCCTTCCTATGGTATTTCCAGGGGAGTTTTCAATGCGATAATGACCAGCCCGCCATCTACCCTGGTAAATCCGAATATTCTTCCGGAAATAGTTAAATCCCAGGAATACGGTGTTGATCTCAGGTTCTTTAATAATAGGTTCGGTATTGATTTTACTTATTATAAAAAGAACGCTTTAAACCAGATCCTTTCATTACCCGTACCGCCTGCATCGGGATATAGCAGTAAGATAATTAACGCCGGTAATGTACAGAATTCGGGCTATGAGTTTATAGTAAATGCAAATGTCCTTCAAACCCAATCCGGATTTAACTGGGATGTCCTGGTTAACTACAGCCATAACACCAATAAGGTGCTGCAACTTTATCCCGAAACAAAGGTCTATTTATTGCAAAGTGATGTCTCCTCCAGGGCAATTCGAATTACTGCTAACGAAGGGGAAGCATTTGGCAATCTTTACGGACGTGATTTTGCCCGTAATACCAAGGGTGACGTAATAGTTGAAGCGGATGGCACACCGAGAAAATCCGAGAATAAGAACACCTTATTGGGAAATTACCAGCCCAAATACACAATGGGCATTTCCAACCAATTTTCATACAGAGGACTTACATTTAGCTTCCTGATTGATATACGCAAAGGAGGCAAATTCTATAGCCAGACATTAGCCTATATGCATTCCGCTGGTACTGCTGCCGGCACTGTTCCCTACCGTGATGGCGGCATGGTCTTTCAGGGTGTAAAAGATGATAACAGTAAGAATACAACAGCTATAACTTCCCAGCAATATTGGCAAAAGGTTGCCGGGGCTGAACCTGTCGCCTCCTTATTTATGTATGATGCCAGCAATATACGTCTGAGGGAAGTAGTCTTGGGCTATGCCTTTCCAAACAAATTACTGGGAAAATTACCTGTTAGGAATCTCACCTTGAGTCTGGTTGGAAGAAACCTTTGGTTGATCAAGAGTTATATACCAGGTATTGATCCTGAATCTTCCTTTACTACAACGAATGCGCAGGGATGGGAGAACGGGGCATATCCATCGACAAGGACCCTTGGATGTAATCTTAAATTTGAATTTTAAATCTAAACCATTACAAACTGTTATGAAAAATATATATTTAAAATCAAAATGGTACTTATTAGTTGGCATCCTTGGTTCATGTGTCGTTCTGTATAGCTGTACCAAGGGTTTTGATACGATCAATAAAGATCCCAATACCTACCCCGGGTCGGTTGTTGATCCCAGTTTCCTGTTGCCGGGTGTTTACAAGGCTTCTGTTCTTGACCCGGGTATGCATGAACGGATGACGCAGCTCACCAATGACATCTTTTCCCAATATTCTGCCAATGAAGGTTTTAGTACGCAACAGGGTAAAACAAATGACGAGTGGATCACTGATTTCTATACCAACTATCACAGCAAATTCGTTGCGTCGTTAAATCTGGCCATACGTCTCGGGAAAGCAAAGCCTTATCCTACCAATGACCTGCAGATTGCCCGTATCTGGCGTTGCTGGGTGTATGCACGGGCTACGGATATCTGGGGTGACATTCCCTACTTTAAGGCAGCAGACGGTACAGGCGAAAATGCTCCTTATGACAAGCAGGAATTAATTTACAAAGACATGCTGAAAGAATTGAAAGAAGCAGCAGCAGGTCTGTCATCCAGCAATCCAAAACAGCAACCCGGTCAGGATTATGTGTACAACGATGATATTACTAAATGGAAAAAATTTGCCAACTCTCTTCGCCTGAGGCTGGCTATGCGCATTTCACAGGCAGATGCTGCTACGGCAAAACAAAATGCAGAGGAAGCTATAGCCGGAGGCATCATGACGGGTTCTTCAGATGCCTGCCTGGTACTTAGCAGTGATGTAGCTTTTGGTTGGGGTAATGGTTATCAATACTCCTACTACTATGGCTGGGGTTCTGAAGCGATGAGCCGCTCCATGGAAAATTTATTGACCGGGCTGGGTGGCCAACCTTTTCCCAACCCTCCGGCAGGGGCAGTAGTTGATGATCCGGGATTTAATTTGGGATCAGATGAAAATACCCTTGATCCCAACAAGAATAAGTTTAAGTCAGGGGTACCCTCCAAAGTTGATCCACGTGGCCCTATCTATTTTGAACCTTCGTCAGACGCATCAGGAGCAAACCCCACTGCTGCCATTGCAGGTTCGCCCGGAGCGACTGTCGATGCAAGAGGCCGTTGGCATGGCGTGCCGGCCGGTCTTTCCTCATCAGCGGCTGGTAAACAGCAATATGCTATTACAAATCAGGCAAGGATGGGAAGAAGATTCCTAAAACCCGAGAGACCTTACGAAGTAATGACGTATCATGAAGTTTGTTTTTTGGTTGCTGAAGCTGCTCAACGAGGATGGACTGTATCAGGAGGCACAGCAAAACAATGGTATGAAGCAGGTGTAACAGCCTCTATGCAATGGCATGGCGTACCCGATACAACAATTGCAGCTTACCTGGCTTCCAATAATGAAAACACATATGGCACAACCGCAAACTGGAGCTTTAACTCCGGTAAAACATTCAATGGTACACCTGTTGACGATCTAATGAGTAAGATCATCACCCAAAAATATATAGGCATATTCCCTGATGGCGGGTGGGAAGCCTGGGCAGATCACAGGAGATTACATTTGCCCATTTTGATACCTTTTGCGGCACCGGATCCGACAGCGATAACTGCAACGGATGGCGGTCCTGGCAATTTTGTAAAAAGGATTACTTATCCTTCAAGAGAATCACTGAACAATAAAGTCTTTTATAATCAGGCTATCTCCCAGCAAGGTCCGGATATAGAATCAACACCTGTTTGGTGGAATAAATAAATTAAGCTATAAATTGCTCATGCTAAAAAAAGAATGGAGTTTTTACTCCATTCTTTTTTACTTCAAAGAAACATTTAACCCGTCACAAATCATTTATTATGCTGAAACCAATGTTCAGAACAGTTTCTTCTTACCTGGTAGGATGTTCAGCTTTTTTATTAGCCGGCTGCTTAAACGGGAAAAATAAACCTGTTTTCACCCTGCTGTCCGGTAAAGAAACAGGCGTCAATTTCAGAAATATAAGTGTGGAGAATGAGCAAATAAACATATTAACTTACGAATATCTATACAATGGGGGAGGCGTGGCTATTGGCGATATCAACAATGACGGGTTGAAGGATATTTATTTTACATCCAATAATCAGGAAAATAGGTTATACCTCAATAAAGGTAATATGCAATTTGAGGATATAACAACCAAAGCAGGAGTAGGTTGTAAGGAGGGTTGGAAAACGGGGGTAACAATGGTTGATATTAACGGTGATGGGTTTCTTGATATCTATATTTGCAAATCCGCCGACGGAGACCCGGAACGCCGCCGAAATATCTTACTGATCAATAACGGTGACCTTACTTTCACCAACAAGGCTAAGGAATATGGATTGGATGATGCAGGCTACTCCACCCAGGCCACGTTTTTTGATTATGATAATGACGGGGACCTGGACATGTTTCTGATTAATCATTCATTGATAGAAGTGTCCAATACAATTGGCATAAATCCGGTATTGCGCAATGCAAGAGATCCGAATTACAGTAATAAACTTTTCAGGAACGATAATGGCAAATTTAAAGATGTAAGCGAAGAAGCAGGAATCACCGGTGGTATGGCAAATTACGGTTTGGGAGTGGTGATAAGCGATATTAATAATGACGGCTGGCAGGATATTTATGTTACCAATGATTACGCTGAAAATGATCACATTTATATAAATAATAAACATGGAGGCTTTGTCGATTCCGTACATGAAATGCTGGATCACATGTCAAACTTTTCCATGGGGGTTGATATTGCTGATTTTAATAATGATGGCTTACCGGATATTTGTACGCTTGATATGTTGCCGGAAGATAACAAGAGGCAAAAATTACTGTATGGTCCCAATGAGTTCGATAAGTTCAATATGTTCGTAAAGGCTGGCTTGCATTATCAGTATATGAGGAATATGCTGCAACTGAATAACGGAGACGGAACTTTTAGCGAGATAGGTCAATTAGCGGGCGTCTCCAATACTGATTGGAGCTGGGCTCCACTCATTGCTGATTTTGACAATGACGGCCATCCCGATCTGTTCGTGAGCAATGGTTACAAGCGGGATTTCACCAATATGGATTTTTTGAAATTCAAAGCCGATATACAAATGAATAGCCCGCAGGGGAATGGGCAAAAGACCAGCATGAGTGAGCTCATTAAAAAAATGCCGTCTAATAAATTTCACAATTATTTTTTTAAAAATATCGGAGGTCTTTCCTTTAAGGATGTCTCTACCGATTGGGGGTTTGATAATCCTGTTTTAAACAACGGTGCAGCCTATGCAGACCTTGACAATGACGGCGATCTTGATCTGGTAACCAATAATATAGATCAGGAAGCTTTCATCTATAAGAACAATTCCAACGAACTTTTTAAAAATAATTACATCTCCCTGAAGCTAAAGGGAGAAGGCATGAACCGGTTTGGCATCGGCGCCAAAGTGAAAATTTATTTCAATAACCAGATAGCATTTAAAGAAGTAAATCCGACAAGAGGATTTCAATCCTCCGTTGATGTTGATTTAGTGATAGGTTTAGGGAAAAATGTAATGGCCGACTCGATACAAATAATCTGGCCATTTGGAAAAATGCAAACTATCAAAGCAGTAAAAGCAAATCAGGTTGTTGAGTTATTTGAAAAGAATGCTGCGTATAATTATAATTATTCAGCGCCTTCTCACAAAAAGTACTTTTCTGCTGATACCAAACAAGCCGTTTCTTTCCTGCACAAAGAGGATGCATTTATAGACTTTAGAGTACAGTTTTTTTTACCGGGGTTACTCTCCACCCAGGGCCCGCACATGACCAAAGCAGATGTAAATGGTGACGGATTGGAAGACATTTTTATGGGCGGCGCCAGCGGCCAGCCCGCAGCTTTGTTTATGCAGCAAAGCGATGGCAATTTCAGCAATACGATGCAGCCTGCATTTTTATCAGATTCCCTTGCTGAAGTAACAGATGCTTCTTTCTTTGATGCCGATGGCGATGGGGATGTCGATCTGTTTGTGGTATCAGGTGGCTATGCTTTTAAGGAAGGCAGTCCTGAACTGAATTGCCGGTTGTATCTGAATGATGGTAAAGGGAATTTTTCTTTAAAGCCAAATGCTGTTCCAAATATTTTTGTAAATGCCTCCTGCGTAAAACCCGTTGATGTGGATGGTGATGGAGACATTGATGTGTTTGTCGGTGGGCGTGTGATACCTGGAAAATATCCTGAAACACCTGACAGTTATTTATTGCTAAATGACGGCAAAGGAAATTTCACAGATCAGACAACACTGCTTGCACCTGACTTGCGTCATGCAGGAATGGTTACCGATGCAATATGGGTCGACTTGAACAATGACAAGACAAAAGATTTAATAGTAGTAGGTGAATGGATGCCGATAAAAGTATTTATAAATGACAAAGGAAAATTAACCGATAAAACAAATATGTATTTTGGTTCGTCAACAAACGGATGGTGGAACAGAATTTATGCGGCTGATTTTGACAACGATGGTGATTTGGATTTCATAGTCGGTAATCGTGGCTTAAACTCTCAGGTTAAGGTTTCTAAAGAGCAGCCTTGTACCATGTTATATAACGATTTTGATGGCAACGGTTCTATAGACGGTATTATGTGTTATTATATAAAAGGCATAAGTTATCCGGCATTAAGCAGAGACGAAATGATGGAACAAATGCCAAGCTTGCGAAAGAAATTTAATGACTATGCATCCTATTCAACTGCCACTATAAATGATTTATTGTCTGCCACTGAAATTTCAAACGCAAAAAAACTAGAGGCCGATAACCTGGCTACCTGCTATATTGAAAATAAGGGAAATGGAAAATTTGAAATCAGAGAATTGCCTGTACAGGCGCAATTTTCTCCGATATACGCTATTAATTCGCTGGATGTAAACAAAGATGGCTATCAGGATTTGATATTAGGAGGGAATTTTGAAAAAACCAGGGTTTCAATTGGGAAATTTGACGCCAACCACGGAACGCTGTTCCTTGGAGATGGCAAAGGGAATTTTAAATATGTGCCACAGACGGAATCTGGTTTTTCAGTTAAAGGGGATGTAAGAGATATTCAGGTTGTAAAAACAAAAGGAAAAACAAAGGTACTGTTTTCTATAAATGACAAACCGGTTGTCAGTTATAGCTTACAATAGTACTGATTTTGATACTGCACATTATTATGCCTTCCTCTTCTTTTGTCAGGGGAAAAGTTCTCCGCCCTCGATAGATATCCAATCCGTCGAAGTGACAGAATATGCTATATAGGCGCCGTTGGAGGACAGGATGGCAGCGCCTGCCTGTCGCAAACTCAGCCATTTTTAAAAACTTACGGAAGAGGACTGGCTTCGGGCTGTTAGGGCCAGCAGGAACAGAAGACAGGCAAGAAAATATCTTGTCAAAGTCAGTGTAGTTTGTTGGGTCTAAGCCAAAAGATAGCCTAATTCGACGGTTTTAACAATTCCTTATCCTAACGATTGGTAAATGGATTGTTATAGATAAGTTATAAGTGAAATAGGCGTTTAACCTTGAACGATTTTTGCGTTCTATCATATAGTGGTTAAAAATTAAAATTATGAAAACGACGATCTTAAAATACTTAAACAGGATAAATTGGAATCCCGGCAAGAAATTGTTAATCGTGCTTTTTTCCCTGGGTCTCGCCTTTGGCGCTTCAGCCCAGAGAGGCGGTCATGGGTCCGGCGGTGGCTATCACGGAGGCGGAGGGGGCGTCCGCTTTTATCCCCGTACTTATGTAGGAGTGGGTTTGGGTTTTGGATATGATCCCTTCTTTCCCTATGGTGGCTTTTATGGCCCCTGGGGATATCCTTATCCTCCCTATTACTATGGCTACGGAGCTATGCCTTCCAGGTTAGCCCTGCAGATAGATGATATCAAGAACGACTATAATGCCCAGATCAGGGATGTGAAGGATGATAAATCGCTTACCCGCAAAGAAAGAAGGGCGAAGATCAACCAGTTGAAACATGACAGGGAGGCCACTATCATCCAGACCAGAAGGGACTACTATTATAATTCCAGAAGGAATAATAATAATCAGCCGCAGCCCTATAATGGAAACGGGCAGCAACAGCCTTCCAATGGCAATCAGCAGCCTTCTAACGGCAAGGACCAGAAGCCTGCCAATGGAAGTGGAACTGATCAGCCGGAATATCAAAATAGCCCATCCGGCCAGTCACCTGTGAATGATTCCACAAACGGAAGGACGCAGCAATAAAAAAATTAGGATCACGGATACCGACATTGGGTACACTTATTCTATTAGGATTTTGTCGGGTTGCGCGACCCTGCCAGCGGCAGGGTCGCTTTTTTTGTGAGGTTATTTTTGAGAGCCCAACTTGAGGTGCCAATTTGGCTCCTCAAGTTGGGCGGCCTCACCCCACCGCATTCAACGCATACATAATAACATTGACCCCGAATTTGGTATTGTCCTCCGCCAGGAACCGCTTGTTCCGAAAATCATAGTCCCATTCGCAGCCATAATCCTTATTACTGTACAGTACCCCGATGCGGCCATTGATGGTGATGGCTTTGAGGTAATCATGGACGAGATCGTCTCCCCAGCCATTCAGCTCGAAAGAGGTATTCGGCGGACCTTTCTCAAAAGGAAAAAAGGAATGATAAAGCTTGTGATGATTGGGGATTTTTTGCAGGGCGGCAGCGCCGAATAAGGTGCTCATCTGCGCCTCGAACGAACGGGCGAAGAGCCCGTCGATATCATGGTTGCAATCATCCGCAAATACAAAGCCCCCATTCAGAACATATTTGTGAAAATTAGCCGCCTCCTGCTCATTGAATTGCACCAGCTTATGGCCGCTTATATAACAGAAAGGGTACCGGAAGAGCTCCTTACTGTCCAGGTCGATCACCTTCTCCTGCAGATTCACGGGCAGCGTAGTATACTCGATCAGCGAATTCAGCAGGTTGGACGGCATGCGCTGGTCCGTATCCCAATCCCCCGACCGGTATCTCAACCGCGTAAATGTAAACTTATCCCTTGCGATATCGTCCATAATGTATTTAATCGAGCCCCCAACTCATTCGCCGGTCATGTAATTTTTTTAAAGTTGCCAATTTTATCTTTAATTTCCTCCTTTAGCGCCTGAAATTTGATGGGTGGTACTAAAGGAACGATGGAATTGATCTTGCCAAATGAATGAAGAGAAGCGACTTTGTTAACTTTTAAATGCATGAGTTTGGAAATCGTCGAAAACACCGTACAGTCACTATTGGGAAAATTGTCAGCCCTCAAGAAAGAAATTCAGAAGACCATTGTCGGGCAGGAAGCTATCGTGGAAGAAATGTTAGTAGCATTACTCGCCGGCGGCCACTGCCTGCTGGAAGGCGTACCCGGTCTGGCCAAAACCCTTATGGTAAGAACCCTGTCCCAGGCCCTGCACCTTTCCTTCCGCCGCATACAGTTCACTCCGGACCTGATGCCAACCGATATCCTCGGCACGGAGATCCTGGAAGAAGATCATGCGACGGGCAAACGCTTCTTCAAATTCAATAAAGGCCCCCTCTTCGCCAATATAGTCCTGGCCGACGAGATCAACCGTACGCCTCCGAAAACACAATCCGCCCTCCTGGAAGCCATGCAGGAATTCGAGATCACCTACGGAGGACAGACTTATATGCTGGACCGCCCTTTCTTTATCCTGGCCACGCAAAACCCCATCGAACAGGCAGGCACTTATCCATTACCGGAAGCCCAGCTGGACCGGTTCCTCTTATATATTAAAATAGGATATCCTACGGCAGCTGAAGAGACGGCCATCCTGAACAATACGACCGGCAGTAAAAAGGCCGTTATCAATCCCGTCGTGAACGGCGAAGAGATCCTGCAGCTGCAGAGCCTGGTAAGAGAAGTGAGCATTAGCACGGATATGGTGCAATACGTAGCAGACCTTATCCGGGCGACAAGACCCGATACCAGCACCCAGCCCTATGTAAAGGAATGGGTACGCTGGGGCGCAGGACCCCGTGCCGGCCAGGCCCTCATCCTCACCGCCAAAGCCAGGGCCCTCTTCAAACAACGTTATGCCGTCACCCCGGAAGACATCCACGCGATGGCTTATCCCGTATTGCGTCACCGCATCCTGATGAACTTCAAGGCAGAGGCGGAGAATATCACCTCGGACCAGGTGACGGCCGTATTATTGAAAGCCGTTGAACGTCCCGCAACGCGCCTGTCCTAAAACCATCTTAATTCACATGAGCCAATTACCCGATCACCAACTACTGATGGCTATTAAAGACCTGTCACTGGCCGCCCGGCGGACCATTGACGGATTTATGGCGGGCATCAATAAAAGTAAGGTGAAGGGGCCCGGACTGGAATTCAGCCAATACCGGAGCTACCAACCGGGAGATGACCTGCGCTGGCTGGACTGGAAACGTTACGCCCGCTCGGATAGATACTATATCCGGGAGTCGGAGATCGAAACGAGTATTTCCATCCGGTTCCTCATCGATGCAAGCCATTCCATGGATCACCGCGACGGGAATTTCACGAAGATGGACTATGCAAAACATCTGGCTGCATCATTGGGCTGGCTGGCGCATGCACAAGGAGATTCTTTTGGATTGTATATATTCCGGGGCGGGGAACTTTTTTCACTCCCCTCCCGCAAAGACCCTCAGCATCTGGCCCGGTTCTTCTACCAGTTAGAGCATATTCAGCCGGCAGGAAGCATGGGCAATCCCACCCAATACAAACATATTTTCACCGGAGATCAGAAGCGGGAGCTACTGATCTTTATCACGGATATGTACGAGCAGGATGGAGAGATCAGCCGGCTTCTTGAACTACTAGCCTCCCTTCGCCACGAGATCATCGTCTTCCAGTTGATGGGAAAGAATGAACTGGAGAGGGATTTTTCGGGTTACCGTCGGGTGGAAGACCTGGAGACGGGGGAGCAGATCCCCGTGGGCAGCGCTCAGTCGCAAAAAGATTACGAGGATAAGCTGCAGCACTGGCTGGCTGGCGTGCGTATGCAGTTATTAGATAAACGGATCGCTTACCGCCTTCTCCGCATGGACCAGCCTTTGGACCAGGCGATACGGGATTTTCTCAAACAAAGACAACAAACCACCGGATAAACTTTGCTGCAACTGCTTCACCCCATATGGTTATTATCGATGGCTGGGATCGCGCTCCCCGTTCTCCTTCATTTATGGAATGACAAGCAGGGGAAAGTGTTACCCATCGGAAGTATCGCCTTTTTGGAAAAAGGATCACGCAGGCAGGCCCGTAGCCGCAAATTATCCGAATGGTGGCTCTTACTGCTTCGCTGCGGATTGCTCCTGCTGCTGGCCTTGCTCTTGTCCGGACCTTTCTGGCGGAAAGCTGCTATGCGAACAAAGACAAAGGGATGGATATTGGGGGTTGGCGAAGACGGTCCCGGGCAGGCATACAAGCCCCTGATCGATTCCCTGTTGAAGGCAGGGTATGAGCGGCATGAATTCACCCGTCGCCCCGCCCGGAACGAACCCCTCTCTGCCCTTCGCCCCCAGTCATACTGGGACCTTTTCAGAGCGGCTGACCGGGAGGCCCCGGCAGGGATCTCCTTTTATATTTTTACCAGGGGGCTCCGCTCCGGCTTCACAGGCAAGCGACCGGTTTCCGACCGGATAGTACATTGGTTCACCTATACGACTTCCACCAACTCCGCCACCCATTGGATCGGGCGGGCCTGGTTTTGTTCTCCTGATAGTATATGGGCGCTCACGGGCAGCAGTCGCCCGACCGGTAATTCCTATAGCTATCAATTGTTGCCGGCAAAGACCGGAGCCGGTCCGGGTGGGAGGGATCGCCCGGCCGGCGAGGGGGGTTACCACGTCGGCCCTACTAATGGACTCTTGTCCGTGGCCCTGGACAGTCAGCCGCCGGTGATCGTGGATACGGCCCCTCTGCGGATACAGATCTCCGTGGATAATAAATACAATAATGACAGCCGTTACCTGGTGGCAGCCCTTTATGCTCTGCAATCATTCACCCGGCAAAATATACAAGTGAACGTAAATGATAGTTTAGCCGGCCAGATGTCGCATGCTGCGCCGGACCGGCATTCGAATGAGGTGCCTCTTCCCGATTGGATATTCTGGCTTTCTTCCACACCGGTTCCTGCCGATCTGCCGGCGCACAATATCCTATATTATGAGCCAGGCAGGGAGATCCCCGTCGACACCTGGATGCAAGGCATCACCGGAGTGGCGGTTAGCCGGCGGGTTGAGCCGGATTCGGTAAAGAGAGCAGTCTCCCAATCTCCGCCGGCTTACCCGGTCCTCTGGAAAGATGGGTTTGGCCAGCCCCTCCTGGCATTGGAGATAAGCTCCGGGAGACGGATATTTCATTTTTTCAGTCATTTCGATCCCGCCTGGAATGGACTGGTATGGAGTTCCCGCTTCCCGGGGTTGCTGCAGGATCTGTTGGCCAATCCGGCTTCTTTTGCCGGCAGCGATCCCCGGGAGACCCCTTCGGCGGAAAGCAGGAGTCTTGCCTCTGCGGTCGGATATGATCTTCGGGTGCTTGACCCGGAGCAGATCGCTCCCCAAAAAAAATCGCCGGGCGATCATTCATCCGGGGACGCCGCCGGATTGCCGGGCGGAAGCGCTCATTCCGCGGAGAGTGGCACGCCTCTCCATGCGACGGACCTGGCTCCTGCCTGCTGGATATTGATCCTGATCCTTTTTGTTGCCGAAAGGCAACTCTCTTTCCGCTCACTTAAAATGAAATCTTATGGCTGAGCAGCGGGGAAAAAATATACTGGGGGCGCTGCAAAAACAGTGGAGAATATTGGGCATTGTCTATTGCCTCCTTCTCGCGCTGTCCGCCAGTCTGCTCCTTACCCTGCTCGCACATCGATGGTGGCAATGGTCTTTATGGACAGGCCTGCTTATTTTGACGATCTTTTTTTTGATCGCTCTGTTTCTGTTTCCTTATTGGCGCATTACCTTACCGGACATCGCCCGCTTCCTGGATAGTCACCTGCCCGAGCTGGAAGAAAGCTGTGGGTTATTGTTGAAACCTACCAAAGAACTGGGGCCGCTGGAAAAACTTCAGGTCGCCAGAACGGAGGCCGCACTAACCCCTGGCCGTGCTCCCCGACCCCTGCAAAAAAAACTGCTCCGGGCTACCTGTCTGCTGGCGGGCTCGGCGATCGTTTGTGCCGGAATTGGAAGAACGATCGGTAAAAGACTAACACCTGCCAGGGCCGCTGTCTCCTCAAGCGTGACTCCTACCCTGGAAAAACGGGTTCCCGGTATCCGGTCGGCGTTTATTCGTATCACCCCGCCGGCTTATACAGGCAGAACACAACGTCAGCAGCACGAGTTCAACCTGCAGGTCGAAGAAGGGGCCCTATTAAGCTGGGAATTACAGACCAATTTCCCGGTAGACTCCCTGCAGTTCATTTTTAATGATACGATTCCTGTCTCCCTTTCTTCCAGGAACAGAGAGCATACGCTCTGGGGGTTCGCCGGCCCGGTCAAACACCCGGGATTCTACCAGGTGAAAGTCGAGGGCCGGCTCTCGGATCTGTATAAAATAGAAGTGATCAGGGATGACGCTCCCCATATTCTCATCCGAACTCCCAAACCCTATACGGTGATCGACTTCGGGGAATCGCAAAAAGTGCCCCTGGTGGTCAGGTTGCAGGACGATTACGGGATCGTTGACGCAACCATCGTCGCCACGATTGCCAGCGGCAGCGGGGAGGCGGTGAAATTTAAAGAACAGACCCTCCGGTGGGACCGCGCCTTCACCGGTTATCAACCGGCTTACGAACTGCAAAAGACCCTCGATCTTTCTGCGCTGGGCCTGAAGCCGGGAGACGAACTGTATTTTTATTGCCGGGCAAAAGACAATCATGAACAGGAGTCCCGGTCGGATATGTATATCATTTCCCTGCCGGATACGGCACAACTGATGAGCCTGGAAGGCCTGACGACGGGCGTGGATATCAAACCGGAATATTTCCGGAGCGAGCGACAGATTATTTTGGAAACGGAGCAACTGCTCAAAGAGAAAGATACGATCGCTGTGTCGGTTTTTAATAACCGAAGCAATGACCTTGGCTTTGACCAGAAATTGTTGCGCCTGCGCTATGGGAAGTTTCTGGGAGAAGAGGCGGAAGAAGGAGGCCCGGCGGAGGGCAAACCAGGGGAAGGCAAATCCGGAAACAACAAACCAGGAGAAGGCCGTTCCGGGGATGTATATGCGCCGGGGGATTTCGGCAACGCCGCTAAGATCCTCGACCTTTATACCGACAAGCATGATAATGCAGAAGACGCCACTTATTTTGAACCGGCGGTCAAAGAACAGCTGAAGGCCACGCTCACCGAGATGTGGAATGCGGAACTAAGGCTGCGGACCTATAAACCCGCCGAGGCATTGCCCTATGCTTATAAAGCTCTCCGTTTGTTAAAAGACCTGCAGCAAAAATCACGGGCCTATGTAGCCAAGACAGGAGTCCATACCACGCCGCTGGATCCGGCCAGACGCCTGTCCGGTAAACTGGAGACGATCGGCAGTCCTATACAACTCACTCAGGCTTCCAATGAACCGGCGCCGGCGGATTTTCTGAGAATTTCCCTAAGCTTGCTGGAGAAATGGGGGAAAGAGACGATTCGAAACAGCCGATCTGTCGAAGTGTTGCAACGGGCCGGGCGGGAATTGGGTAAGGAAGCGGCCGCTCATCCAACAGCCTATCTGGC
>JGI25616J43925_10000278_pt1 | contig 17553 bp, 15 predicted proteins | sample GraSoi2013_100cm_FD_43925 | JGI IMG/M metagenome (IMG submission 43925) | reverse complement strand
CCGTCGAAGCCGTAGGTCACGGTCAGGCGCGACTTGACCCTGTGGCGCGGCGCTTGCCTCTCCGGCTGCCGGGGAGACCAATAAAGCGCGAGGTGATCGAGAACGTCGAGCACGACCTCGGGCTCATAGCTACCGCCCAGGGCGATGCCCGACGGCACCGCACCGGTGGATTTCACCGTCTGAGCGAGCTCCTCGATCTCCTTCACGGCGCCGCCGGCGGCAAAGTACCTGAGCGTCGGTGCACGGTGCGGCAGGTGCGCGGCACGCACCGGAGGCTCGTGATTCGCCAGGTCGAAGCAGTAGACGATATCGGGCTGCAGGGTCGTGGTGAGTTTGAACGAGCCGCAGAGATGCGCGATCAGCCGCTCGACCAGCTCGATCTCCACCGGCAGCAGGCTGTCAGGCGACGATGCCGCAAACATCACCGCTTTGAGGAATTCCTGCTCGGGCGAGGTTTCCCCGGGCAACCCAGCGTAAGCGATCACCTTGGACTGCGAGTACTTGCGGTTTTCGGCGAGCGCATAGATCTTGGCAAACATGATCCACAGNGTATTGTCCGGAGGACCGTAGCGTATGTGCTGCCATTTCATCTGCGCGGCGAGCGCGTGCAGCGCCCGCGCGGTGAGCAAAGGCATGCTCTGTTTCAGGTCCTCCCAGCCTTTCTGGCCGGTCGCGTAGACGTCGATGCAGATCGCCAACGCCAGGGCAGATTGCCGATACCACTCGCGAATCGCCGCCCACAACCGATTTTCCTGGGGCTTCGAAAGGCGCGGCGAGGAGAGGTACTCGCGCTGGAGTTTGCGAAGGTGGACTTGCGCAGCCTCGTCCACCATCTGCACGACCTGCGCACGGTGCTCGGGTTTGAAACCCTCCCAGGCCCGCACCGATTCCAGCCAGTGAATCAGATCTTCGAGCGCCTTGAACGGATCGCCCGCGGGAACGGCGTCGAGGATCGCCCGGGCGCCCTTGGCGTCGCCCATTGGATGATCGGATTTTCCGCCCCCGAAAAGCTTCATCGCGTCCCTTTCAATCCCGCCTGTTCCCGAACAAAGATTCGGCGCAGGTCGCGATTGCTGTCCCAAGGTGGTGCTGGCGAGTGGACTCGAACCACCGACCTACTGATTACGAATCAGTTGCTCTACCAGCTGAGCTACGCCAGCCCGTGCGCGGAAGGGCGCGCCGACGACAAGNGATTATAGCAGCCGCGCGCTCCGCAGAAGACCGGGGACGCCCAGCTTCAGGATCGCGGGCGCGTGCGGATGATGATGTCGACGCCCTCACGGACCGTTCCCGCCGGGAGCGGCGGCAGGCCGGCCACGCGGATGTTGTCCGCCGGAATATCGGTAAGCCGACAGGTAACGACATCGTAGAAGTGATGATGCGATCCGGTGTTCGGATCGTATACGACCTTGGTCGGATCGACGACCAGTTCCCGGATCAGCTTCTTCTCCACGAACAGCTTGAGCGCGTTGTAGACCGTCGCTCTGGAGGTTTCAGCGTGCCGCGCGTTCACGAGGGTCAGGACCTGGTCGGCCGACAGATGCTCGCCCCGGCCGAGCAGCACGTGCGCGATCTCGATGCGCTGGTGCGTCGGCGTGATGCCGTGCGCGCGCAGCTTCTCGGCCACATCCTCGCGGCTCGGCCTTTTCTCCACACGGCGATTCTAGCCGAGCGGACTGGACCTTGGCTAATCGGCCAAGCGCGCCTGGTATGACATCGCCGATGGCGCGATCGGGCGCGAGGACGAGCGCGGCGCAATGCGCGCCGCGCCCGGGCAAGCGCTCCTCGTCCTGTTACTTGTCCGTCTCGCGATACCAGTAGGCCCGGGTCCGCGTCTGCTTGATGGGGATGTTGGCCTTCTGGGCTCCGATGGACGACTGGCAATCGGCACCGCTGCAGCCCTGGCTCGATCCGCCGATGATGAACGGCACCGTGACCGTTTCCCCGTTGACGGTGACGTTGACGAGCCCGGTCACGGGCGAGGGAGGCAGGCCTCCGCCTTGCAACAGGTTGCTGACGACCGTGCCGGTCAGGAAGCCGACCTGGTAGGAACGCGCCGTGCCCAGGTTGGCGTTGCAGCTGTTCTTGGACGGTGCGGTCGGCGCGTTGGTGCCGAAGAAGGTGAAGCCGCCGACCGTCGTGGGCGCGTTGACGCCCTTCTCGCCCGAATTGACCAGCGTCACGTAGAACCCGCTCGCCGATCCGTCGTAAGGCGTGCTCGTGGCGTTGAACAGGCTCGCCGGCTGGGTGTCGGCCGTGTCGCCGGTGTTGTCGACGATCGGCGCCATGCCGTTCGCATCCTTCCCTGGGAAGATGTCCTTGAGCATGTAGAACCGGTTGACGATGGAGGTCGCTTGCATCGCTGAGAGCGGGTGCTCGCGGTCGCCGGTCACGGCCATCACCGCGGTGAACAGGTTCGTCGCGACCGCGTCCGGCGGGAAGAAGAATTTCCGCTTGGTCGCGTCCGTGCTCGCGCCGCCCAGCGCGGCGAGCAGGTGCACCTGCCAGAACCCCGGCGTATTGCCGCCCGCGGGCTCGAAATCCACGCGCCAGATATTGCCGCCCAGGTCCGCCGCGTAGGCGCGGTCCACGAAGCCGTCGGCATCCACGTCGAGCAGGGCGACGTCGGCGGGAATGGCGTACTTCATGCCCGAGAGCAGGCACGGAGTGCCTTGGCATGAGTTGCCGGACCCGCCCTGCGCCGCGCGCCAGACGATGTTGCCCGTGAGCGTGTCGAGGATGAAGATTCCGCGCCCCATGGTGTCAGCGGTCGGCGGCTCGGCGTCTTCGTTGGGGTCGTAGCCCGCGCCGAAGATCAGCACCGGATTGGAATTGCCCTTGACCACAGCCACCCTGGGCGACGACCAGGTCTGGCCGAGCTCGCCAAAGCCGGTGTCGGCGCTGCTGTGCTTCCACATGAAGAGCGGTTTCGTCGGGTCGCTGACATCGAGCGCGTAGATCAGACTGCCGCCGCGCCGCGCCGCGAGATAGAGAAACACCTGGCCCGTGTTGATGTTCTGGTACAGGCCGGCGATACCGTCGAAGAAGTAGTCCTTGTCGAGCGGCGTCGGGATGATCGCCCCCGAGGTCGAGAAGTACTTGATCAGCGGACTGTTGTCGTGCTGCCGCAGCAGCTTCCCGTAGAACTCGGGCGGGACGAAGGCCCAGAGTTCCCCGCCCGCCGGCGTGCCGCCTATCGCGGAGCCGGCGCCCGGCTGGTTGCCGTTGATGGCGCGGAAGGTGCCGTCGCCGGCACCGTAGAACACGACCACCCCGATGCTGCCGCCGTAATTGACCACCGTCGGACGCGCGTGCACCACGTCGCCGTGCACCGAAGGCCGGACGTTGATCGGGTTGCCGGGGCTCGGCTCGTCGCCGAAATTGTCCTCGCCGCGCACCCAGCGGATCAGCGTATCGCGGGTCACGCCGCTCGTCGAGGCGGTCATGCCCGGGGACGTGGCGCTAGCGTCCGAGCACAGCGGGCGGGTGCTGATCGAGTAGGTGAACGAGGTCAAATTCGGCACCGTCAGCACCACGAAGTTGCCGACGTAGCCGTTCTCATCCGCGCCGGGCGTGCCGCCGATGTTGATGGTTTGGCCCGCCACGAAGGTGTGCGGGGAGGACGTGGTCGCCGTCGCGATCGCAGCGTTCGAGGTCGAGCAGGTGCTGGCGGCATGCGCGAGCGAGCTGAGTACCACCGCGCCGCTCACCGGAGTGGCCGTGACGCCCGCCCCAGGCGTCGTCGGCGCCGGATTGGGCATTCCGGGCGTCGTCGGCATGTTGAAGCAGAAGCTGAAGCTCTTGCCTGAGATCTTCGTTTCGTTGGGGCAGCCGGACACCGCGGTGATGGTCCAGGTGCCGTCGTAGACGGTACCGGTGCCGGCGATCATGACGCTCGCGCCCGCGCCGAAGGGCGTGGCCATCTGGACCGTGGTGGTCGCTGTGACCGTCGAAGTCCAGACCCCGCTCACGAGGGTGCTCGCTGCGCGCTGGATGCTGGGGCGGGGCACGAGGATATTGGTGGTGCTCGTGAGGTTGTCGGTGGTCGCGCCGACCGTCGCCGTGGCGCTTGCCGCGTCGAGCGGGGTCACCGGCCCCTCGACGACCGTGTAGGTGAACTGGGTCAGCGAAGGCACGGACGTGACCGTGAACGTGCCGTAATACGCGGAGAACCGGGGGTTGGTCGAAAACGTGCCCGCGGTGCCACCGCTGATCGTGACCTGCTGACCGATCACGAGGCCGTGCGGTGTCGAGCCCGTCGTCGCGACCGCCGTGGTGCTGCTCGTCGAGGAGCGCGTGAGCGAAGACAAGGTCAAAGTCGTCAACGGGATGGAGGCAAGAAACGTCCCGGCCGCGGGACTGGTCGGGATCTCGCTCACCGCGACGGTGAACTTGGTCGAGCTCGATACGCTGGCGACGGTGTACGTGCCGTTGAAGCCGTTGGTCGAGCCGGTGATCGAGACCTGCTGGCCGGCGGCAAGGGCCGGATTGGGGGCCGATGCGAGCGTGACCGTCGCGACGGTGGGGGTGCGCGTGATCGAGCTGACCGGAATCGCGTTGCCCGACGCTTTCAGCATGGGACCCGTGATGGCGGAGTTCGTGGTGGCGAAGGCATTCGTGCCGTCGGTGAGCTGGGTAATGCACGCGGTTCCGCTCGGGCAGAAGGTATAGACGTTGCGCGGCATAGTCGGATTGGCGGTGTAATCGTCCACCAGATTCGCGAGGCGGATCTGCTGGCTCACCCCGCCTTTCTCCACGACCTCCCCGTCGGCCTTGTCGAAGCCGCCGTCCGCGCCTTGCGCCTTGTTCACCCAGAACCCGCCGATCTTATCCGGCAGGGTCGTGAGGTCCTTGCTCGTCCAGAAGCTGATCGCGTTGGGCGAGATGAAACCCGTGCCCGCGGAGCTGAGCGCGCGCGCTCCGGTGGAGTCGGCCATGAACAGTTCCACGCTGCCCGAGCTCAAGTCGACGCCGAACTGGAACTGCTTCAGGTTGCCCACCCAGCGCGGGTTGCCCTGCGGATCGGGGCGGAACATGCCCATGAAGATCTGGTTCTGGAAGGTGCCCTGCGCGTTCGCGCTCACCGGCAGGCTCGCCGATGCGAACACGCTGTTCACGGCCTGCACCTCGTTCAAGATCTTGAGGATCGCCTGCACCAGCGCGTCCATGTCGCCCAGCTTCACGACGAACGTCTTCCCGCCGCCGTTCGACGCCATGCTGCGCAGCAATTCGACGTAGTCCGGGTTCGAGCCGTCGGTGACGGCAATGGTGTAGGTGACGATGTTCTGCTGGTTGGTGAAAGTGCCGGAAATGTCGGTCTGGTATGCGAAGCGCGCCCATTCGTCCGCCCAGTTCCCCTGGTACTTGGCGTAGGTCGGATTCAAGCTGATCTGCGCTTGCTGGGCGCTCGTCGCGCCGGCGCAGCTTGCGCCGTTGGTGGGGCCCGCCGACCCGACCGGGCAGGCGAGCGTCTGGAATACCGTGTTGTCGGTGTTGTCCTGCGCTTTGCCCGTGTTGGTGGCGTTCACGATGTCGATCAGGAAGTTCTTCTGGCACGGGTTGGCAATGGGAGAAGTGCTGTAATTGGTGCCGGAAAATCCGGTTTTCGCGCTGAAGAAGGCCCACGCTTCCTGCACGGTGGCGCCGACCGCGGCGGAATTCGCGGTATCGCTGCCGCTGCCGCCGACCTTCATTGTCGACAACCGAGACTGAAAGCCGGCGATTCCGGTTTTGTCCATCAGCGGCAACGCGCCGGGGGCCGTGGTCGCCGGAAAGAAGAACGTGCCGCCGTTGCCCGAGCCCCTGCTGAACAGCATCATCCCCATGTTGAAGGCGCCGAGCAGGGCGGTGTTGGTCGCTACGGTATTCAGCACGCTATAGAGTCCGCATTGCTCGAATCCGCCGGCCGTGTTCACGTTGCCCGTCGGAAGCGTCAGCCCAACCGAGCTTGGGCAGTTGAAGGCAATGTTCGAGTTCCACGCACCCGAGTTGTCCAGCGCGATCAGGACATTGGGAGGGACGCCTGCGGTCGAGATGCCGGCAAAGAGGTCGGTATCCGCGGCCCTTACGCCGAGGGCGGCCATCGCCGCGAAAAGCGCGAGCGCCGGAAAAAGTGTTCTTGTGAACGTTCTCATGATTGTGGCCTTTCTTTCATGTGTCCCTGTATTTCCGGCCCCCGGTCAGCAGCTGGTGCCCGCCACGACCTTCAGGTTGACGCCCTGGTGCGTGATCACGTTGAGGCCCGTGCCCGCCGAATCGGAATAGCCGGCCGACACGTCCCAGGTGGTGTTCGCGCAAAGCGAATTTCCGCTCGACCCGGGTACACCGACGATGCCCGAGTTCTGCAGGGTGGACGTGCCGAAACACGGAAGGTCATTGGGGTTCGACGCGTTCAGCTGGCTTTGCTTGATCGGCGTGCTCGCAACGCAGACCGGAGTCGGCACGTTTACCGTGTAATCGGCCGTCCCGTCGTTGTCGAGGTCCACGGGGACGGCGGCGGGCGGGGGCAGCGGGCTGTTGAAGTTGGCCGCGGCGCTGATCGTCTGCTCGATCGCCTGCTGCGTCGCGGCCTGCGCTTCGTCCCGCAGCTGCATGTTGTAGGCGATCTTGGTATTGACGTTGGTCATATTGATGCCGGCCAGCACGAGCAGTGTCAGCACCACCAACATGATGAGCGCCGTTATCAGCGCAAGGCCCGACTGTCTCGCGTTCCTTCCTTGCATTTTCGATGCTCTCATTGTTCCCTCGTTCCGGCGACGTTGGCGACGCGCAGGACCGCGCTGTAGGTGTGCCTCTTGTAGTGGTCGTTGAACGGTCCCGCGGTCCCGGCAGATCCCATGTCATAGGCACGGGCGTCGGTCCAGTCGCCGGTCTGGTCGACATTGCGCGCGAGAACGTGCAGGCGCACCGTGACGACGTTCCCCCAGTTCTGCAAGGGAGCGCTCCAGCCCGGAGCGGCCGCCCAGCCGGTGCAGGTCGCGGCGTTGTTGACGCCCGGATCCGCGACATAGCAGTCCGCCGAGCCGTTGGCGTCGAGATCGACGCCGTAATCGGCCTCCAGATCCTGAACGCCCTCGGCGAGAGGCACGAGGTTGATCGCACCACCCGTGAATTCCGCAACCTTCAGGGTGGGCGTGGCATCGGCGTTCGGTCCGCCGCACACGTTGCACGAGCTGACGTGATAGACGCGCACCAAGTAGCTGCGCAGCGGCGCGATCGCGGTGCAGTCTTTTTGGTGCAGCGTGAAGCTCGCGGTGTTCGCATCGATGACGAAACTCTTCGGGTCGGTGTTGCATCCCGAGACTTGCAGGTAGGTCTGCCCGGCGACCGCGCTTGCGACGGGCGTAGTGGTCGAACTCGCCCGGCGCACGACGACGATGCCGGTGTTGGGCTGAAGGCTCGCGAGGCAGGTGGGCGGGACGGCCCCGGGAGCGTAGCCGTAGACCGGCGCCGGGACCGCGATGGGCGAGGATGTGTTGTTGAAGCCGAGGTTGCCGAGCGCGGTCGCACAGGGATCGGGCGTCGAAACCGTCGCGCCCTTCGGCGAGAAAGTGCCGTAGAACCCGGCGAGGATCAGATCGTCGCCGACCACCTGCATCGCGTAGCGTCCGGTCTCGATCTGGCGGCTGGTCTTCTCCAGCTCGCGGCTGGAAGTGCTGTGCGTGCTCGCGACGCTCGCGATCCCGATCAGCAGGAAAAGGGAGATGGTCATCGCGATCATCAGCTCCACCAGGGTGAAGCCGTTTCGCCGCGGCCGGATACGGAGCGCGTATTTCATGTGAGCGTCCCGATGCGCAATGTCACGGTCACCGCGCGGCGCAGGCTCTCGGTCGCTCCGTACTGTCCCAGGCCGCACGTGACTTTGGGCGCCGCGGTGGGCGTCATTCCCTGCCACACGACGCTCATCATGTAGATGTTGTTCACCGCATCGATCTGGGTGATGCACCCCCTCGCGCCGATCATCGCCCCGATCTTGTTTCCCGACTGAGTTTCCGCGCTGCCGAGCAGCAATGCATGCCAGGCGGTCATGTCGGCCACCGCCTGGGCGTTCTGCGCGGCGATGCCGAGGGTGCAGGTGGGTGTACCGGCATATCCCGTCCCGAATTGCGTGCCGACCGTCCCGTTGGAGTAGCAGCCCGCCACCCCCCGGTTCGACTCGATCCTGTTGAACATGTCCCGCATTAAGATCACCGCCTGGACGCGCTGATACGACTCCAGTTGCGCCGTATTGGTCCGAGTCATCAATCCCAATAGGCCCAGCAACCCCAGGAGCAGAATGAGCAGCGTGATCAACACTTCCAGCATGGCGAACCCACCGGCCGTCCTGCGCCCGCCCGATGGGCCGCCCGTCGCGATCGCGAAGCTCCGCGCGGTCGAGTCCATCAGCAGCTCCCCGTCTTAGAGCTAGGCATCCCGCCGAGCCTGATGCTCATGCATCGCGTTTGGACCTGAGCCGAGCTGTCAGCCGGCGCGACCGTGAAGTCGGTCGTCGGGCTAGCGAGTCGTCCGTCGTTCGAGTAGGTGATCGTCGTGAGCGCGGCAGAATTGGTGATATTGACGCCGCCGCCATAGGGATCCTGAGTGCGCAGCGTCAAGGCGCCCGCCGAGACGGTCCAACCTTGCGCCCAGCCGCCTGCGGCCTGCGTCATGCTCACGCTGGCGTTACGCTTGATCGCTTCGCTGCGCGCGAAGACGAGAGACGTCATCAGGTCATACGAGGCTCCGCGCACTCTTTGCGTCAGCACGAAATTCTGGTAGCTCGGCAGCGCCACGGTCGCAAGAATCGCAAGCACCGTGAGGGTCACCACGAGCTCGATCAGCGTAAATCCGAGGGAGGCTTTCATGGCTTTGCCGCGCGGACTCGCTCAACGGTTCCAGCAATTCGCAACGCCGCCCGAGCCGCTCGCCGCTTTCGCCCCCGTGCCGCTGATGGTCAGCGTCCCGCAATTGGCGTCGTTATTTGCCTGTGCGTCAATGGGCGCGGCCTGCACGGTGTATCCCGGCGGAGCAGCCGTCACGTTCGTGATGGTAACGCCATAGTTGGGCGAAACCGTGTCCGGCACCGTCATGCCGAGGGTAGCAAGGTCAGCGGCATATTGCCGCGCGTCCAGGAGGTATCGCTCCTGCCTGCTCGTCACCTCGAGCATGAAACTTTCCGCGGCGGAGCGGTTGGCTCGTGCGATATATCTCGTGTAAGAGGGGTAGCCGATCGCCGCCAACACGGCGATGATGGCCACCGTGATCATCAGCTCGATCAAAGTGAAGCCTGCAACGCGACCCCGTCGTCCTGGATGTTTGTTCAACCTCATAGGCCCGTCCCTTCGCCGCTCTCTTGATTGTTGGTTAGCCAGATTCGGAACAACAGCTTATTCGAACGGACCGCGGGACGCACCTTTCACCGACATAGGGTCGCTTGAGAGGAATGAACGGCATCCGGATCCGACGTTTTGTGACGTAATGCACACCCCGAGAACGGGGCTGGCTGCGGCAAACCGTCGGGCGGCTTGCTTCTGCGACGCGGCATGACGGGCGATGCGCGAGCGCCAAATCGGGCGCGAAATCGGACTGGTGCGCCGATTCGGCGCCACCCGATGCCCGAATCGCTGCCGTTTGATTCTGGTTTGTCGGTGCTGGCGAGTGGACTCGAACCACCGACCTACTGATTACGAATCAGTTGCTCTACCAGCTGAGCTACGCCAGCCTGCGCCCGGACGGCGCACGCGAGGATGAGCGCGCATTATATAGCGGCGGGCGCTCTCCGCCGATCTTGCGGCGGAGCTGCGACTTACGACTGCGGACGCGTACGGACGATGATGTCGACGCCTTCGGCCACCGTTCCCGCGGGCAGCGGCGGCAGGCCGACCACGCGGATGTCTTGCGCCGGTATATCGGTGAGCCGGCCGCTCACGACGTCGTAGAGATGATGGTGAGGCTCCGTGTTCGGGTCATACACGACTTTCGCCGGGTCGACGATCAGCTCGCGGATCAGCTTCTTCTCGAGGAAGAGCTTGAGCGTATTGTAGACAGTCGCCTTGGACGCTTCGGCGTAGCGCGAATTGACGAGCGCCAGGATCTGATCGGCGGAAAGATGTTCCCCCCGCGCGAACAGCGCGTGCGCGATCTCGATGCGCTGATGCGTCGGCGTAATCCCCTGCCGGCGCAGCAATTCCGTGACGGTTTTCCGATTATGCGCTTGAAGTTTCACCGAAATTATTCTACGCCAGAAAGCTGGACTCTGTCTAATTCGAACTCGCGTCCGCAATTGACTGACGAGCCAAAGACCGTTAGGGTAGCCTTCAAAGTTCGCTCAAGGAGAAGCCGACGATGAGAGCCGGTCTTTGCTTCGCGGCGGCGCTAGGCGCAGCCAGCGCACACGCCCAAGTCTACAAATGTGTCGATTCGGCCGGCAAGGCTGTTTATTCGCAGAGGCCTTGCCCAGCCGGAACCCAATCGAGCACGATCAGTAACAGAGTCCCTGCCGCTCCGGTGGCCTCGCCTTCGAAGTCCACGGCAGAGCAGGAGATGGGCTTCCGCAAGCGCCAGAGCGAACAAGAGGAATCTCAGAAAAAGACTGCCCAGAGCGAGGAGCAAGCGAAGCTAAAGGAAGAGAACTGCAGGAGAGCGCGCGAGCAGTCGGCCCAATTCGATGCCGGAAGCAGGATCGCGCGGGTCAACGAGAAGGGCGAGCGCTACTTTCTCGACGATAACCAGATCGCGCAGGAAAAAGGGAGAGCACAGTCTCTTGTCGATCAGTGGTGCAAATAGCGGTCCGCCGATTGACTGACGGACTCTAGAAAGGCACCGCAACCAGTCCTTTGGGGAGAGGGAAAACCACGCTCTCCTCGATCCCCTCGAGCGAGGTCACACGTGTAGCACCGAGCTCGCGCAGCTTGTCGATCACTTCCTGAACCAGTATCTCGGGCGCGGAAGCCCCGGCTGTCACCCCGACTCGCTGCAGGCCCGCGAACCATTCCGCCTTCAGCTGCGAGGCATTGTCTACCATGTAGGCCTCGATGCCGCGGCTCTGAGCGACCTCGCGCAGCCGGTTGGAATTCGAGCTGTTGGGCGAGCCGACGACGATCACGACATCGCATTGCGGCGCGAGGAATTTCACGGCGTCCTGTCGGTTCTGCGTCGCGTAGCAGATGTCGTCCTTCTTCGGCCCCGTGATCGCGGGAAACCGCGCCTTGAGCGCTCCGACGATCGCCGCGGCGTCGTCCACCGAGAGCGTGGTCTGCGTCACGTAGGAAAGCTTCTCCGGATCGCGCACTTCCAGGCGCGCGACGTCGGCGATCGTTTCCACTAGATACATCCCCTCGGCGGCCTGGCCCATGGTCCCTTCCACCTCGGGATGCCCGCGGTGGCCGATCATGACGATTTCGCGGCCCGCCGCGCGCATCTTCGCGACTTCGACGTGCACCTTGGTGACCAGCGGACAGGTCGCGTCGAACACGCGCAGCCCGCGCGCCTCGGCCTCGCTGCGCACGGCTTTCGAGACGCCGTGAGCGCTGAAGATCAAGGTGCTGCCCGATGGGACCTCGACCAGCGCCTCGACGAACACGGCGCCCTTGCTTTTCAAGTCTTCGACCACGTATTTGTTGTGCACTACCTCGTGGCGGACATAGATCGGCGCGCCGTGGATGGCGAGCGCGCGTTCGACGATGCCGATGGCGCGCTCGACGCCGGCGCAAAAACCGCGTGGATTGGCGAGCAGGACTTCCATGAGCGCTATTCTAGGGGCTTTTGCGCCGCGCCGGCCGAACGCAGGCCGTCGAGGATCAGCAGCGTCGCGCCCACCGTGATCGCCGAATCGGCGAGATTGAAAGCCCAGAAATGCCAACCGAAGGCGTGGAAGTCGAGAAAATCCACGACGTGACCGAGGGCGACCCGGTCCCACAGGTTGCCGAGCGCTCCGCCGAGTATCAAGGCAAGTCCCGCTGAGAAAAGCCGCTCGCTCGAATGCCTGGCAAGGAGAAACACGATGGCGGCGGTCGCGGCAACCGCGATCCCGATGAAGAGCGCCCTTTGCCAGCCGCCCGCGTCGGCGAGAAAGCTGAACGCCGCGCCGCGGTTGTGCGCGAGCACCAGGTTGAAGAACGGCGCGATCTCGCGCACTTCGCCGAAGCGCAGGCTCGAGCTGATCGCGGCCTTGCTCGCCTGGTCCGCGAGCGCGAGGAGCAGCGCGAGCGAAAGCCACGGGGCGATGCGTTTCAGATTCTCCGGACTCATGCGAACCGCCGGGGCTCACCGGAACCGTAGAGGTTTTGCACGCAGCGCCCGCAAATCCCCGGGTGATTCGGGTCGGCGCCCACGTCCGCGCGCCAGTGCCAGCAGCGCTGGCACTTCGGGNGTGGGCTCGGCAACGTATGGATCGCCTCGTCGGCTTCGCTCGCAGCCCCGACCACGGTTGCACGCGAGGTGATGAGCACGAAGCGCAGATCGTCGCCCAGGCCTTTCAGCAGTTCCAGCTTCTCGCCGCTGGCGGCGATCTCGACTTCGGCTTGCAGCGAGGAACCTATCCTGCCCGCGGCGCGGTGATTCTCGAGGAGTTTCTGCACCTCCGAACGGATCTGGCGCAGAGCCCGCCATTTCGCGAGCAGCGCTTCCGCCCCCGAAACCTCGGGAAGCCGATAGGTGGTGTGCGCGAAGACGGTGCCATCGCCCGGTTGAAACACCCTCCAGGCTTCCTCGGCGGTGAAGCTCAGAACGGGCGCTATCAGCCGCAACAGGCTCTGCGTGATGTGGTAAAGAGCATTTTGCGCCGAGCGACGCGCGGGCGAATCCTTTCCGCAGGTGTATAGCCGATCCTTGAGAACATCCAGATAGAACGCACTGAGCTCCTCGGAGCAAAAATTCTGGAGTTTCGCTGCGGCCGGGTGAAATTCGTAGCCATCGTAGTCCTCGAGGACGCCTTTCTGCAGTTCGTGCGCGAGCGCCACGGCATAGCGGTCGATCTCCACCCAGTCCCCCACCGGCATTGCATTTCGCTTGGGATCGAAATCTGAAATGTTCGCGAGCAGAAACCTCAGCGTGTTGCGGATGCGGCGGTAGGACTCGACCACTCCCTTCAGAATCTCGTCGGAGATGAAAAGCTCGCCCGAGTAGTCGGTCACCGCCACCCAGAGGCGCAGGATCTCCGCGCCCAGCGTNTCGGAGATTTTCCGCGGAGCGATGACGTTNCCGAGCGACTTCGACATCTTGCGGCCTTCGCCGTCGACGACGAANCCGTGCGTAAGCAAGGCNTCGTAAGGCGCCCGGCCGTTCAACATGCAGGACACTAGGAGCGAGGAATGGAACCAGCCGCGATGCTGATCCGAGCCCTCCAGGTAGAGGTCAGCGGGAAACTTCAGCTCCTTCGAATGCGATCCCTTCAGCACGGTCTGGTGCGTCGAGCCCGAATCGAACCAGACATCGAGCGTGTCCTTCACCTTTTCGTACTGCGCGGACTCGGGGCCGAGCAATTCCCTTGCATCGATGCGCTGCCAGGCTTCGATGCCGCCCTGCTCCACTTTCTTCGCAACGGCTTCGAGTAGTTCCAGAGTTCGCGGATGCAGCGCGCCGGTCTCCTTGTGGATGAAGAAAGGCATCGGCACACCCCACTGACGCTGGCGCGACAGCGTCCAGTCGGGGCGATTGGCGATCATGCCGTGCAATCGCGCCTGGCCCCAGGAGGGATAGAAGCGCGTCGCCTCCACGCCTCGCAGCGCGGTGGCCCGCAGGGTTTCAGCGGGTCTCGTGCCCTTGTATCCGGGCACCTCGTCCATGCCCGCGAACCACTGGGTGGTGGCGCGGTAAATGATCGGGGTCCTGTGGCGCCAGCAGTGCATGTAGCTGTGCGGGTGCNTTTCGGAATGAAACAGCGCGCCCGCTTCGCGGATTTTCTCGACGATCNTGGAATTCGCCGTCCAGATGTCCATTCCGCCGAAAAACGGGAGCGACGAAACGTATTTTCCGTCGCCCATCACCGGAGCGAGAATTTGATCGTCCTTCATGCCGTGGCGGCGGCACGAAACGAAGTCATCGACGCCGTAGGCCGGAGCGCTGTGGACGATGCCCGTGCCCTGCTCCAGCGTCACGTACTCGCCGAGGTAAACGGGTGCGATGCGGTCGTAGAAGGGATGGCGGAAGCCGATCAGCTCGAGCTTCTCGCCCTTGCAGGAGGCGAGCGTCCTGCCTTTCAGCCGGTAGCGCGCGAGGCAAGCCTCCGCGAGGTCGGCGGCGAGGATCAGAAGGCCGCGTTCGGTCTCGACGAGATTGTAGGAAAAATCCGGATGGACGCTGAGCGCCTGGTTCGCGGGAATCGTCCAGGGAGTCGTCGTCCAGATGACGATCCAGCCGTTCGCCGTCGGGAGTTTCTTCAACCCGAAGGCATCCGCTATTTTCCCCGGCTCGGCAAAGGGAAACCCGACGTCGACCGCAAGATCGATGCGGTCCATGTACTCGACTTCGGCCTCGGCGAGCGCGGAGCCGCAGTCGAAGCACCAGTTCACAGGTTTCAGGCCGCGATAGACGTAGCCCTTCTCCAGGATCTTGCCAAGCGTCCTGATCTCGTCCGCTTCGGTCTTGTACGCCATCGTCGTGTAGGCGTGCTCCCAGTCGCCCAGGACGCCCAGGCGCTTGAAGTCCTTCTTCTGCCGCTCGATCTGCTCGGCCGCATACGCGCGGGCGAGGCTCAGGGTCTTTTCCACGGGAATGTTCTTGCCGTAGGTCTTCTCGATCTGCACCTCGATCGGCATGCCGTGGCAGTCCCATCCGGGAACGTAGACTGCGTCGAAGCCCGCCATGTTGCGCGACTTCACGACGACGTCCTTGAGGATTTTGTTCACCGCTTGGCCGATGTGGATGTCGCCGTTGGCATAGGGTGGGCCGTCGTGGAGCACGAACTTCGGCCTTCCGCGGCTTGCCTCGCGGATCTTTTCGTAGGTTTTCNTCTCCTGCCATTCCTCGACCCAGTGCGGCTCCCGCTTGGCCAGGTCACCGCGCATGGGAAAGGGCGTGTCCGGAAGGTTCAGCGTTTTCTTGTAGTCGGTTTCAGGCATTGCGGTGATCCATGAGGAAGCTCTTGGCGGCTTCACAGTCGCGAGCGATCTGGGTCTTCAAGGTCTCGAGATCGGGATATTTCTCCTCGTCGCGGATCTTGTGAAGGAACTCGACGCGCACGTGCGCGTCGTAGAGATCCCCTGAAAAATCGAACAAGTGCACCTCCAGCACCGCGNGCCCGCTCGCCGTGATCGTGGGCCGCACGCCGAGGCTCGCGACCGCGGGGCGGGCGACCGCCCCGATGCCGTGCACCTTCACCGCGTAGATGCCGGTGAGCGGGGGGCGATTATGCTTGAGTTGCACATTGGCCGTGGCGAATCCCAGCTCGCGCCCGAGCTTCCGTCCGTGGACCACGCGCCCGCTGATGCTGTAGGTACGCGCAAGCAGCGTCTCGGCCGCGACGAGGTCGCCCGCGGCGAGAGCGGCGCGCACGGCCGAACTGGATACCCGCGAACCGCCGTGCATCACCGTCGGCATGGTTTCGACCTCGTATCCGTGAAAGGCGCCCAGCTTCTTCAGCAAAGCGAGATCGCCGGCGCGCTTCGCTCCGAAACGAAAGTCCTCGCCGATCAGGAGCCAGCGCGCCCTGAGCCGTTTCGCGAGCACCTGCTCGACGAACGCTTCCGGCGCAAGCGCCGCGAACGAGCGGCTGAAACGCTGAACGTGCACGCGCTGCACCCCGTGCGCCGCGAGCAACTCGAGTTTTTCGCGCAGCGAGGTCAGGCGCGTGGGTGCCGCCTGCGGCGCGAAGAACTCGCGCGGATGGGGCTCGAACGTAAGCACGCAGCTCGTCAGGCCGCGCTCGCGCGCGCAGGCGATAAGGCGCTGCAGCATGGCTNGGTGTCCGCGATGGATGCCGTCGAAATTGCCGACGGTCAGCGCGACCGCAGGCAGAACCGTATCGGAACTGCCGTGGGTAATCAGCATGAAGCGCCGGGAGTAACCGCAAAGTTCTGAATTATAGCGGCTTTTGATAGTTCCAGAATCCTAGNAACGCCGGCCCGATTGTCGAATCGGAACCGAGCGCAAGCCGCGCATGGCGTAAGATGAGCTCGCTGAACAACCGGTGCGCAGCGTGAAAACTCTCGACCAACAAATGGCGGTCTACGCCGCTTACCATCGCAATCGCTGGAACAGGCTCACGCACTTCATCGGGGTCCCCGCGATCATTTTCGCGATCCTGATCCCGATGAACTGGCTATCCTTCGGTGAAGGCGTGACACTGGCGCACGTGTTCGTCGGCGTGGTCCTCGCCTACTACTTTCTGCTGGACGTACCTCTTGCCCTCGCCACCACGGTCGCTGTCGCCGCGCTCCTGCTCGCAGCGAAGGCCGTCGCCGGAACCGGGGTTGCNTCGGGCTGGATCTGGTTCGGCGCATTCTTCGTCGGAGGCTGGGTCTTCCAGCTCGTGGGCCACGTGTTCGAAGGCCGCAGGCCCGCGCTCTCGGACAATCTGTTCCAGATATTCATCGCGCCGATCTTCCTCGTGGCCGAGGTCTTCTTCGCGCTTGGCTTAAAGCGCGACGTCCTGANAAAAATCGAAGACAGACTGGCCGGCTAGTTAAGACGCGTGGCTGCCTGCCTGAGCTCGAGGATCCTTTCGTGGATTTCAGGTGCGTCTGCCGCCTGCGGCCGCCGCCGCAGATAGTTCTGCAGGTCGGAGAGCGCCGGCCGGAAGCATTCGAGCTGCTGGTACACCAGGCCCCGATCCCGAAGTTCCTCGGCCGACTCCGGCATCACGAGGAGCATCCGGTGCATGACGGCGAGTGCCTGTTCGAGCCTTCCCGTCTGGGTATAGATGTTCTTCAGATTGCGCAGAACTCTCGCGATGATCTGCCGCGGGGTCGCCGGCTCCAGATATTGGTCGAGCTGCGCCTGCTCCGCCTTTCCTGAGGGCAGAACTTGCGCCAGGCGCTGGCGCAGATCGCCTTCGGACTGCGCCTCCCCCCCGGTGAAAGGGTCGAGCACGAGCTGACCGCGCTTGACCGCGAGCTTGACGAGGAAATGCCCGGGGAAAGAAACGCCTTTCAGATTGAGGCCGAGACGTTTGCCGACTTCCAGGTAGAGAATCGACAAGGTGATGGGAATCCCAGTGCGGCGCTCGATGACCTCGTTCAGATAGCTGTTGCGCGGGTCGTAATAATCCACCAGGTTCCCCGAAAAGCGCATTTCGTTGAACAGGTAGTAGTTCAATGCGAGCACCCTCTGCTCTGAAAAAGCGTCGCCAGGGAGGCGCTTCTTGATCGCGCCCGCGATACCGTCGAGCTTGCTCAGGTAATCGGAAATGTCCAGATCCGGGTAGATATCCTGCGCGAGCATGAGGCTCGCCTCGGCGAGATTGAACTGATCGCGCGAAACGATTTCAGCGAAATGCTCGAGCCTGGCGTTCACGCCGCGCGCCTCGAGAAGTCACCGAGCCTGAAGCCGAGCAGCCACAGGCTCGCGAAGTATGCGGCCCCGCCGAGGAGCACCAGTCCCGTGACCGCCGCGGCCCGCATCGTTCCGGATGCCGCC
>JGI25616J43925_10000277_pt1 | contig 17574 bp, 13 predicted proteins | sample GraSoi2013_100cm_FD_43925 | JGI IMG/M metagenome (IMG submission 43925) | reverse complement strand
GGCAAGGATCGCGGCGCGATCCTGCTCGCGGGAAAGACCGGCACCGCCTACATGTACATGGACAAGACCGGGCGCTTTGCGAGCACGACCTACTACATGAAGGAGCACCCCCAGTGGCGCGAGCGCTACTACGCGGGCCGGCCGCAGGATCGCTGGCTGGGAAAGTCCTGGACCCTCGCGCTGCCGGAGGCTGCCTACGCGCGCTCGATCGCCGACGGGCAGCGGTGGTTCCCGAACTACCGGGGCATGGGCAACAGGATTCCGATGACTCTCGGAGGCAAGCCCGATGCGGCGTATTACGGCTCCATCATGGGCACGCCTTACGGCGACGAGCTGACGCTCGAATTTGCGCGCGCCGCGATCGAGGGCGAAAATCTCGGCAGGAATCCCGCCGGCGTGCCCGACCTTCTCGGCGTAAGCCTCTCCACGCACGANTACATCAACCACAGCTTCGGTCCGGAAAGCCGCGAATCGCAGGATCACATGCTGCACCTGGATCGTTCGCTCGCGGGTTTCTTCCGCTACCTCGAGAAGCGGATCGGCCTCGACAACGTGCTGATCGCGCTCACGGCGGATCACGGCTTTCTGAACGTCCCCGAGTACGCCCAGTCTCAAGGTCTTCCGGGCGTGCGCATCGATTCCCGGAAGATGATGGCCGATCTCAACGAGCGTCTCGCCGCGCGCTTCGGGCCGGGAACCTACGCGACGCAGCTTTCGTATCCCACCATCCATCTCGACACCAGGCTGATCGATGCGAATTCGCTCGACCGCGCCGAAGTCGAAGCGGCGGCGGCGCGCATTCTCACCGAGAACCCGGCGATCGCCGCGGTCTACACCCGGACGCAACTGGAGAACGGCGCGCTCCCCGGAGGACGCCTGGCGACACTGGTTCAGCGAGCCTGGCACCNGCAATTGAGCGGCGATCTCTACGTGGTGCAGAAGCCCTACGCGATGTTCGGCAGCAACGTCGCCACGCACGGNTCGCCTTACACGTACGACACCNNCGTGCCGCTGATGCTTTTCGGTNCGCGCTGGATCCGGCCGGGGCCGTCGGCGAACTATGCCGAAGTCGTGGATCTCGCGCCCACTCTCGCGTACCTGCTCGAGACGCGGATGCCTTCGGCGAGCGAAGGCCGGGTGCTCGCCGAGATCCTGCGCACCGGCACGGCCGTGATCGCGACCCCTCAGGCCGCTAAGCCCACCCGCTGACGTGCCGCGCCGCGCCAAGCCGGCATCGCGCACGCGAGTCCCGCGGCGCAAATCCACCTACGTGCTAGTGCACGGCGCGTGGCACGGCGGCTGGTGCTGGAAGAAAGTGGTGCCGGCCCTGCGGGCGGCAGGACACGAGGTCTACACGCCCACTCTGACCGGCCTCGGCGAACGCGCGCATCTTGCAAACCCGGCGATCGACCTCGCCACGCACGTCGCCGATGTCGTCAACCTGCTCGAGGCCGAAGAGTTGAACGAGGTCGTTTTACTCGGCCACAGTTACGGGGGAATGGTCGTCACCGGTGTCGCCGACCGTGCAGCCGTGCGCCTGCGCCGCGTGATCTACCTTGACGCATTCCTCCCCGAAGACGGAAAAAGCCTGCTCGACTACCTGCACCCGGATCGCCGCACGATCATCAATCAAGGCCAGATAGGCGGGTTCGTCGATCCTCTGCCGCTCGAAATTTTCGGGGTGACTGCGCCGGAGGATGTCGCCTGGATCCGACGCCACGAAATGCACCAGTCGTACCGCACTTTCGCTCAGCCGATCCACTTTACCGGGAACGGAGGCGCCGGGCTGCCGCGCACCTTCGTCCACTGCACCAATCCGCCGACAGGCTCCTTCGATCAATTCGCGGCGCGCGTGCGCGGCGATGCCGGATGGAAGTTTCACGAACTGAAGACCGGGCACGACTGCATGATCACCGATCCGGAAGGCGTGATCCGAATCCTCCTCGAGAACGCCTGACCGCCTTCTCAGCGGCCCTTGGCCTCCCGGATCGCGTGCCAGATACGATCCGGCGTATACGGAAAATCAAGGCTGTGGATGCCAAGCGGCCGCAGCGCGTCGATCACCGCGTTCGCCACGGCCGGCACGGCGCCGGTGGTGCCGGCTTCGCCCGCNCCTTTCACCCCGAGCGGATTGCCCGGAGAGGGGATCGAGCGGTCGTGAAGCCGGATCTCGGGCATTGCGTCCGCGCGGGGCATTTCGTAATCCATGAAGGTGCCGNTGAGAAGCTGGCCGGATGCCGGGTCGTAGACGGCGTGCTCGCCCATCACCTGCCCGATTCCCTGGGCGATGCCGCCGTGCAGCTGACCGTCGAGCAGGACGTGATTGATGATCCGGCCGCAATCGTCCACCGCGGTGTAGTCNAGNATCTGGACNANGCCGGTTTCAGGGTCGATCTCGACCTCGGCCACGTGCGCGCCGCTGGGAAAGGAGCGCGGCAGCGGGATCTCGCCGCCCGAGTCGAGGGCGCCGCCGTATTTCTTCGCCAGCTCCTCGAATCCGATCGTGAGATCGGTGCCTTTCACGCGGTAGCGGCCCTTCGCGAATTCCAGATCGTTCGGCGCGACCTCAAGGTCCTTTGCCGCGAGCTCGGTCCCCTTGCGAACCGCTTCGCGCGCCGCGACCACCAGCGCTCCGCCGTGCGCCATCATCGAGCGCGACCCGATCGTGCCCTCGCCCACCAGGCGCGGCCCGTCCGGATCGCTCGCCCGCAGCGTGATTTTCTCCGGATCCATTCCTAGCGCTTCACCGACGACCTCCGGATACACCGTCTCGTGTCCCTGTCCGGACGGGCCGGCAAGGACATAGAGCAGCGCATGGCCGGATTCGCCGAACTTGATCATTGCCTCCTCCTTGGGCGCCCCGCCCGCTCCCGCGGGCTCGATGAATACCGCGCAGCCGATGCCGCGCATTTTTCCGCGGCGCTGCGATTCCGCGCGGCGCGAGGCGAAAGCGTCCCACTCCGACTGCCTTACCGCCTCCTCGAGCAGACCGTGCGGATCGCCGCTGTCGTAGACCGAGTGGGGGTGCGGCGTCTGATACGGAAACGCGTCCTTCGGGATCAGATTGCGCCGGCGCAGCTCGAGCCGATCGATGCCCGTCTCGCGCGCCGCCTCCTCCACCAGGCGCTCGGCCAGGTAGCAAACGTTGGGCCGGCCCGCACCGCGGTAAGCGGTGGTGGGCGTCGTATTGGTCAGCGCCAGGCGGTGGCGCCCGTACATCGCCGGGATGCGGTACAGATTGATCGCGTGAAGGCCCGGGGGAAGCGTGTTGATCAGCGGCCCCGGGGTCGAGAGATACGCGCCCGCATTCACGATCCACTGGATGCGGATCGCGAGGAAATTTCCGTCCTTGTCGAGCGCGAGCTCTCCAGTCAGCTTCGCCGCGCGGCCGTGGTAGTCGGACACGAAGGTCTCGGAGCGCGAAGAGGTCCACTTCACCGGCTTGCCGGTCATCTTGGCAGCGAGCATTGCCACGCAATATTCCGCATAGGCATCCGAACGGATCCCGAACCCGCCGCCCACGTCCTGGGCGTGGACCATGATTTTCTCCGCGGGAATGCCGGTGATGCCGCTCGCGCTTCCGCGCATCAGCGAAAGGCCCTGCGAGCTCACATACAGGTCGTACTTGTCGGCAGCCGCGTCGTACGCGGCGAGGCAGGCCTTGGGCTCCATCGGGTTTCCGACCATGCGCTGGCTGTCGAGCACGATGCGCGTGACGTGCGCGGCCCGCGAAAAGGCTTCGTTCGTCTTGGCCTCGTCGCCGTATTCGTAATCGAAGCAGAGGTTGCCGGGAATCTCCGGATAGAGCTGCTCGGCGCCGGCTCCAAGCGCGGCCTCCGCGTCGACCGCGGCAGGGAGATCGCGGTAAGCGACCTCTATTTTCTCCGCGGCATCCTGTGCGGCGAGCGCCGTCTTCGCCACCACCAGCGCGACCTCCTGGCCGACAAAGCGTACGCGCCCGTTGGCGAGTCCGTCGCGATGCGGAACTTTGATGGTCGCGCCGCCGCGGCCCGGGTAGCGCGCGAGCTGCGGCGTGGACTTGAACCCGGCCCTGGCCGTATCGGCGCCGGTCAGCACGGCGAGCACCCCGGGGGACGCGAGCGCGGGGCCGGTATCGATCGAGACGATTTCCGCGTGCGCCCGGTCCGAGCGCAGGAACGAGCCGTAGAGCTGTCCGGGAAGGTTCCAGTCCGACGTATATTTGCCCTGCCCCGTGACCAGCCTCAAATCCTCGCGCCGGCCCTTGAAACCCACACTCATCGGTCTGCCTCCGGATTGACTCAAAAACCCGCCCAAGAGCCGCGGGGCGATGACCCGCGGCGGAACGATCTCAGGGATTCGAAACTAGGCAGTCAAGCGACGTTGGCCGGCGAATTGCGCGCCACGTTCGGGGTGCACAGGGTGACCCGGTTTCGCCCGGCCGCCTTGGCCTTGTAGAGCGCCACGTCCGCGGCACGCAACACGGCTTGCCCCGAATCGCCGTAAGTGGGGAAGGTCGCAAGCCCTATCGAAACGGTCAGCTTGAGAATTCCATCCCCCGCCGGAATCTGCGCCTGTTCGATGGTCCGGCGCACGGCCTCGGCGCGGACGCGCAGGGCCGTCTTCCCCGCCCCGGGAAGGATGATGACGAATTCCTCCCCGCCGGCCCGGCAGGCAATATCTTCCTCGCGTACGCACGAGGACAATTCCTCCGCAATTCCCCTCAAGGCGAAGTCGCCCACCTCGTGGCCCAGCGTGTCGTTGACTCTCTTGAAATGATCCACGTCGATCGCCATGACTCCGACCGATCCTCCGACGCGGCGCGCGCGCAGGACTTCGCGGTGCAGGCCTTCCTCGAGCTGGCGGCGATTGTACAAGCCGGTGAGCGGATCGCGCATCGCCTGCAAATTCAGCTCCAGCTGGCACATCACCTGCCGCNCAAGGATGCGCAGCGTCTCGAGCTGCTTCGGTTGCAGCTGCCGGGGAACGAAATCGATCACGCACAGCGTCCCGAGCCTGTAACCCTGCGGCGTGATGAGAGGCGCACCGGCGTAGAAGCGCACGCGCGGCGAATCGGCCACCAGCGGATGGTTTGCGAAACGCAGATCCTCGTTTGCGTCGGGGACGACGAAGATGTCGCGCTGGCGAATGGCATGACCGCAGAAGAAGTCCGGGTAGGGCACTTCCCGGACGTCCATGCCGTGCGCCGATTTGAAGAACAGACGGTTGGTGTCGACCAGGCTTATCAGCGATACCGGCGTCTCGCAGATGGTGCACGCGAGGCAGGTAAGATCGTCGAAGCGGGCTTCGCGCCCGGTCTCGAGCACGCAATAGCTGCGCAGGGCCGAAAGACGCGCGCTCTCCTCCGCGCCGGAAGAAAGTTGGCGCGGCGGCACCGCGGCGCCTGGGCGTTCGACCGCCATGAAATTCTATTCTTGTAACCTCCCTGAGGGACGTAAACGTTACTACGAGCGAGGCGCAAGGTAAAGCCGCGCGGTGCTCATGGATCGGTAGTTTTCCTTCCAGCTTGCTGATNGAGAGGATTTTTCCGTCAAGTGAATGTGCTTCCTGAAGCTTGACNAATAACTCATTGCAGCCTATGCACTTTCAAAATTCCCTATCGCGCGCTGCCCCACACCTCCTCCGCCACTTCGACCACGCGCTCCAGTTTGCGCCGTTGCACCGCTTCCGNGATCGGGTTTCCGCGGAATGTGCTCGCGAACCCGCACTGCGGGCTGAGGCACAGATTTTCCAGCGGCACATATTTCGCCGCCGCCTCGATTCGGCGCTTGAGCGCGTCTTTCGATTCGAGCGCTGGCACCTTGGTGCTCACCAGTCCGAGCACGATTCTCTTTTGCGAACGCTTGGGGAGAAAACGCAGCGGCTCGAAGCCGCCCGAGCGCTCGTCGTCGTATTCCAGGAAGTACGCATCCACGGCTACCCTGTTGAAAAGGACCTCGGCTACCGGCTCGTAGCCGCCCTGGGCCGCCCATTGGCCCGCGGAATTGCCCCGGCACAGGTGGACGCCGACCACCATCCCGGCGGGCCGGCCTGCGATGACCGAATTGATCAGGTTTGCAAAGCGCCCGGGCATTTCATCCGGGTCGTACCCGTCGCGNCGGAAGGACTCGGCGAGCTTCGGATCGCAGAGAAACGCGAAGTTCGTATCGTCGAGCTGCACATAGCGGCAACCGGCCTCGCCGAGCTGCCTCAGCTCTTCCAGGTAGACGCGGGCGATGTCGGCGTANAACTCCTCCAGGTCCGGGTAGGCCTCGGAGCTCACTNCCGAGCGGCCNCCGCGCAGCAGCATGGTGGGCGACGGCATCGTCTGCTTGGCGGTGCGTTTCGTGTTCGCTTTCACGAACTTGAAGTTTTCGACCTCGATCGGCCGCGAGTGGCGCAGCTTGCCGACGATCGCGAAAGCGCGCGGCGCAAAACGCTTGCCGGTCACCGTTCTCCTCTCGTCCACGCCGCTCACTGTGTCTTCTACGGCCAGGCGCCCGGTGGCCTTTGCTCCGTCGAGTTTCTCTATGAAATCGGCGTGAAACGAGCTGCGCCGGTACTCCCCGTCGGTGATCGCGTGCAGCCCCACCGATTCCTGATATCGGATGATCTCCCGGATGCAGCGGTCCTGCAGCTCGCGCAGCGCCGCCGCGCCGAAGCGTCCCTGCAAGGCCTCCTCGTGAGCCGCGCGCAGCTCCGGAACCCGCAACAGGCTCCCGACCTGGTCGGCGCGGAACGGCGGCTGCGCGCTCACCCCCATCTGGCGAAGGCGAGTCCGATGCCCGTTCCGGCCGGTGTGCGATACGAAGGCGTGTAGGAAATCCAGGTCAGGTCGAGGCCGGTGGCGGCGCTCGCCACCACGATCCAGTTCCGGATCTCGGAGCTCCCTGCCTTCAGCCGCCGAGGATCGAGGCCGGCGAGAAAATCCAGGTCCTTCCTCCGCAGCGCCTCGATGATCGCTCGGTCCAGATCTTCTTCGACGACGAAGTGGCTGAGACCGCCGGAGGCGACCAGGCCGACGCGCAGATCCTCCGGATAGCTTTCGATCAGTTCCTTCAGCGTTCTTCCGAGCCGCACGCAGCGTTTCGGCAGCGGCGGATTGGGCGGATTGTAGGTATTGAGGAAAATCGGGACGACCGGCAGCATCCGCGCGCCGTTGCCTTTGAGGTACCAGCGGTGCACGAAGGAATAGGCGTGGCCCTCGTGCTCGTCGTCGCCGAGCCCCGCGACCGCCGCAACGTCGAACTCGCGCTCGATCAGGCCCTCGATGAGCGCAAGCGCGAGCGGCCGGTGGCAGGGATAGTCGATGTCTCCGTCCTCTTCGAAGCGGCGCATCTGCGCGCGGTTGTACCACTCTTCCGGCCAGCTGAAGCGCTTGGCGTNGGCCCGGCCGGCATTGCGGATGCTCTCGCCGTAGTAAATAGCCATCGACGGCATGTGCAGATCCTGGAACAGCTCGTGCTGGTCGTCNCCGACGATGATCAGAACGTCGAGCTTGGCCGAGGCGATCTCGGACTTGAGGCGTTTCATCGCGTCCTGAACTTCGTTGAAACGCCCGGTGATAGCGTCCTCGGCGATGAGCTTGCCGATGTTCGGCGGGGCCGCGGCNAGCACGTCGGCATAGGAGCGCGGCTTGCCTTCGCGATCCCAGTACTTCATGCGAAGGTCGCTCTGGCGAAATCCCCTGAGCCAGTCCTGCAGCTCGGCGGCGAGCATGACGCTGTGGGAGGAACCGAACGCTGCGGCGAGGCGCGCCATCATTCCGCCTTCGCGCCGGATTGTTTCACGACGCGCGTCCATCGCTGCCGTTCCTGGGCCGCCCACGCNCCGAATTCCTCCGGCGGGCCACTCTTCGGGACGAGGCCGAAGGACTTCATCTTGCCTTGAGTTTCCGGGCGCTCGATCAGCTCGTTCAGCTTCGAATTGAGCAACGCGACGATCTCCCCGGGAATTCCCGCGGGAGCGACTATTCCCGTGCCGGAGGTCGAAGTCACGGCGGGATAACCGCTCTCGGCGAGCGTCGGAATGGCGGGAAGCTCCGCGTCGCGGCTCGTGCCGGTGATGGCCAGGGCGCGCACCTCGCCGCTCTTGACCCGGGTGCGCACCAAGTCAAAAAGAACGTCCGCCTGTCCAGCGATCACCGCGGTGAGCGCAGGCGCTCCGCCCGCGTAAGGGACGTTGAGCGCGGCGATCCCGGTTTCCATCCTGAACAGCTCGTAGGTAAGGTGCGGCAGCGTCCCGACCCCTGCGGTGGCGAAGTTGAGTTTGCCCGGGTTGCTTTTCGCCCACGCCACGAGCTCCTGCACGGACCGATAGGGCATCTTCGGATTCGCCACGAGGAGCTGCGGCGAATTGGAGACGAAACCGATCGGCGCGAACGCCGTCGCCGGGTCGTAAGGCATATTCGCCCCCTGGAGGGCGGGATTGACCGCGAGCACGCTCGTATTTGCGTAGAGCAGCGTATAGCCGTTGGGCTCGGAGCGCGCGACGAATTCGCCCGCCACCAGGCCGCCGGCGCCCACGCGGTTCTCGACCACGAAGCGCTGGCCGAACAAGCCGGACAATCCGTCGGCGATAAGGCGCGCTGGAACGTCCGTGGGTCCGCCCGCNGGCGCCGGGACGATGAGGCGGACGGGACGTTGCGGATAAGACTGGGCCGCGGCGTCGCGCGCGACCCAGAAGAGCATGGAGCCCGCCGCGAGCGCGGCACCGAGGGAACGCCAATCGATCATGCCGCATATGATAGCCTGTAGCCCCGCCATTTCCGCGAGCAAGATCCATGAAGATCCGCTTCGCAGCGCTTCTGGCGCTCATGCTGTCCGCGGCGGTGCAGGCCCAGGACTACCCCGCCAAGCCCGTGCATCTCGTGGTTCCCTACGTCGCCGGCGGCAACGCCGATATTTTTGGCCGCACCCTCGCCCAGAAACTCGGCGATGCCTTCAGACAGCCCTTCATCGTCGAAAACCGCGCCGGGGCGAACGGCGGCATCGGTACGGACTTCGTCGCCAAAGCGGCGCCCGACGGCTACACGCTGCTCGCGACGGCGAACGGCCCGATCACNGTGAACCCGGTTCTCTACGCCAAGGTTCCCTACGACCCGGTCAAGGACTTCGCCCCAGTCGCGCAGTGCGTCGTATACCAGTATGTGCTGGTGACCCTGGCCAGCTCGCAGATCAGGAGCATCGCCGACCTGGTCGAGGCGGCCCGCGCGAAGCCGGGCGCGGTTTCCTACGGGTCCACCGGGGTTGGCGGCGGCAACCATCTCGCCGGGGAGCTGCTCGCGCTCGCGACCCATACCCAGCTCACGCATGTGCCCTACAAGGGCAGCGCGCCCGCGCTCGCCGACCTGCTGGGCGGCCAGCTCACTTTCATGTTCGACACCGTCATCACCTCGGTTCCGCAAATCCGCGCCGGAAAGTTGCGTGCATTCGCAGTGTCGAGCGCGAAACGCGCCTCGGCCCTTCCCGAGGTGCCGGCCATGCGGGAGGCGGGCATCAGGGACTTCGACATCTCGCAGTGGCAGGGCGTGCTCGCGCCGGCCGGAACGTCCAGGGCAATCGTCGATCGCCTCAACCTGGAGATCGTCAGGGCGATGCTCGCGGCCGACGTGCGCGAGCGCCTGGTCACCCAGGGAGGCAACGAAATCGTGACAGGCAGCCCGGAGGACCTCGCCGCGCTGATCAAGAGCGATTTACGGCTGTATGCGAAACTAGTCAAGGACGCGAAGATTCCCGCGCAATGAAGATCCTTGTCCTTCCCGGCGACGGCATCGGGCCCGAGATCACCGCGGCGACGCTCACCGTTCTCGAGCGCGCCAATGCCTTGTTCAAGCTGGAACTCCAGTGGCAGCACGAGGAAATCGGCCTTCCCGCCCTGAAGAAGGAAGGCACGACGCTTCCGCCGCGTGCGCTCGAAGCGGCACGCTCATCGGACGGCGTGATCCTCGGTCCGCTCTCGACTTACGAGTACCCGCCGCGCGACAAGGGCGGCATCAACCCCTCTGCGGAATTCCGGACCAAGCTCGACCTCTACGCCAATATCCGCCCGGCAAGATCGCGCATGGGCGTCGGGCTCACCGGGAAACCCGTCGACCTCGTGATCTACCGCGAAAACACCGAGGGCTTCTATGCCGACCGCAACATGCACACGGGGATCGGAGAGTTCATGCCCACCGAGGACATGGCGCTCGCGGTGCGCCGCGTCACGGCGAAGTGCTGCCAGCGCATCGCGCGCCGCGCTTTCGAAGCGGCGACGACCCGCCGCAGCAAAGTCACCTCGGTACACAAGGCCAATGTCTTCAGGATCTCGGATGGTTTATGGCTGCGCGAGGTGCGCAAGGTCGCGCGGGATTTTCCCCGCGTGCAGCTCGAGGAAGTGATCGTGGACGCCATGGCCGCGCTATTGCTCCGCGACCCGATGCGCTTCGACGTGATCGTCGCCGAGAACATGTACGGCGACATCCTGTCGGACGAAGCGTCCGAGCTTTCAGGCGGCCTGGGTCTCGGCGGCTCGATCAACGCCGGCGACGCCCACTGCCTCGCCCAGGCCCAGCACGGCTCGGCTCCAGACCTTGCAGGTAAAGACAAGGCGAATCCCACCTCGCTCATACTCTCCGCAGCCATGCTGCTCGAATGGATCGCCGCGCGCCGCGGAAACGACGCCTTCGCCGCCGCCGCGCGAAATATCGACGCGGCCGTCGACGCAACCCTGAATGACCCCGCGACGCGCACCGCGGATCTCGGGGGGAAGCTCAGCACCGGGGAATTCGCAAGGGCGGTGGCGGCGAAACTCGGTTAATTGCGAGCCGCCGCGGTGCTATCCTATCCAGGCTCCCCATCACGGAAGGAGATACCATGAAACGATTTATTTTTCTGATTGCGGCAGCAGCGCTCGCCGGCTGCGGAGTCGAGACCGCGAGCACTGCGGCCACGGCGGCCGCGCTCAAGAAGCAAGAAATCGAGCAGGGCAAGAAGACCATGGAGCAGGCCCAGCAGAAGATCGGCAACGCCATGGAGCAGATGCAGTCCCGCGAAAGCGCAGAAAAGTAGACGCTCCCGATCAAAGGAGGAATGAAATGAGGATAACTACGCGCATTTCCCTGGTGGCGGCCGTTGGGCTGGCGCTGGGCTCGTGCGGAGGCATGCAATCGCAGCAGGGCGGCATGTCGTTTTTCGTGACCAGCGCCGGCTCGGGAAAAGGAGCCGACTTGGGCGGCCTGACGGGCGCCGACCAGGTTTGCCAGTCGCTCGCGAAAGCCGTGGGAGCCGGCGGCCGCACCTGGCACGCCTACCTCAGCACCACGGGCACTCCCGGGTATCCGGGCGTGAACGCCCGCGACCGCATCGGACGCGGCCCGTGGCAGAACGCGAAAGGCGTCGTAGTCGCGAGCAACGTCGACCAGCTCCACGGCGCGAACAATCTCACCAAGGAAACCGCGCTGAACGAAAAAGGCGAGATGGTCAACGGCCGCACCGAAAAACCGAACATGCACGACATGCTGACCGGTTCCACGCCCGATGGCCGGGCGATCACGTCGAGCGGGGATTCGACCTGCAGCAACTGGACCACCAGCGGCGCCGGAGCCGCGATGCTCGGGCACCACGACCGCCAGGGCTTGCGCGATGACGACGCGTCCAGGTCTTGGAATTCATCGCACCTGTCGCGCCCGACCAAGGAAGGCGTACCCGGCTGCAGCCAGGCGGCGCTGCAGGGCACAGGCGGCAACGGATTGTTCTACTGCTTCGCCGCGAACTAGTTCTCCTTCGCACGCCCGCTCTCTCCGCTTCGGAGAGAGCGGCTTCCTCACTGCGCGAGCGCAGGTGGAATCTCACGACTTCCGGCCTGCTCCGGGCGCAGGCGCGCCTCCGCCCAGCCTATCGCACGGCGCGCTTCGCGTGTCTTGACTGAAGCTTTCANGCGGATCCAGTCGGCGGTCTTCTCGGCCTGATACAGGGCGGTGGCATCGAGGTGCGCCCTGGTCAGCGCCATCAGTTCGTCTGCGCGCGCCGCATCGGTAAAGGCCGAGGCGGCGTCGGGCAGAACGTAAGGGCGTCCGCGCGGCGAGGCCTTGGCCAGGATCGCTGGAAGATGTTCCAGCACGAACCGCCAGCCGAGCTCGACCCGCCCGCTGTCATCGCCGATGCGAGTGAGATTGAAAACCGCATCGCTCGGCGGCAGCTCATCGGTCAGCATCAGCTCCATCAGCCGCCGCAGCAACCTCGGGTCCCGCACCTGTCGTAGCGCCGATTGCACCTCCCACTTGTCGGTCATGTCGGTGGCGCTGCGCATGCGCTCGAGCAGGGTCTCGAACGTCGGCTGGTCGGCGTAGCGGCCGACGACGTTCAGCACCGCGGGCCGGATCGCCGGATCGATCGGCCTCTCCGCGCGCGCGGCAAAACGGGACTGCGCCTCTCGCACGACCGCTTCGTGCCCCGCCCTGCCGAGCGCCTCGATCAGCGATCTGCGCAGCAACGCGGCGTCGGCGGGTTCGCCCGGCCGCGGGTCCCAGCCGACGCTCGCAAACGGCGTCTCCAGCAGCCGCGCGACGTAGCGATCGAACACGGCCTGGTCGCCCGGCGAATCGATCAGCTCGCGCAGAAAGCGCAGCGCACCGGTCACATGGTCCCAGATCGTGCGGTCGGTCTCGGCGCCGAGGTTCTCCACGAGNGCGAGATAGCGCGTCGCGTNGATGCGTCCCGCCTGCACGAGCGCGAAGGTGTCCGAGAGCAGACGCAGTCGGTCCGAGGCCGGAAGGCCTTTCAAAGCGGGCACGAGCCTGCGAAAGTTCCCATTGTCGTACTGGCTGCGGTAGTACCCGGTGTCGCCGGCGTTCGCGAGCATCGCGCCGCAGCGTTCGAAACGCAGCTTCTGCGGGTCGCGCTCGAGAAGCACCGTGCGCCGCGTGCCTGCCTCGTCGGCGAGGATCACCGGCACATTCCACGTGAGCGCCGGCGCCTTGGGGTCGTTGAGGGTGAAGCGCTCCTGGGCGAGCGTCACGACGGCGGCGCCGTTTTCGCACCGCTGCAGGACTTTCACGACCGGGTATCCGGGCTGCTCGGTCCAGCCCGCGACCAGCTTGCCGATGTCTTGTCCCGATGTTCCCGACAGATGGTGCCAGAAGTCCGCCGTGGTCGTATTGGAAAAGCGATGCGCGCGCACATAGCCTCGCACACCGGCGCGAAAAACGTCTTCGCCGAGATACCCCTCGAGCATGCGCAGGACCGCGGCCCCCTTGGCGTAGGTGATGGAATCGAAGACGTCCATCGCGCGCACGTCGTTCTCTACCGGCGTCTGGATCGGATGGGTCGTCCTGCGCGCGTCCTCCGACAGGGCCTGGTCCTTCCAGAGCGCATAGCGCAGCTGCACGCCCCAGCGCGGATTGAAGCGCTCCGAAGCCTTGCCCGCCATCCACGAGGCGAAGCCCTCGTTCAGCCACAAGTTGTCCCACCAAGCCATCGTGACGAGGTTGCCGAACCATTGGTGCGCGATCTCGTGCGCGATGATGCTGTATGCCTCTTGCTGCTGGCGCAGCGAATCCTCGCCCGGGTCGTACAGGAAGCGGCCTTCGTTGTAGGCGATCGCGCCCCAGTTTTCCATCGCGCCNCCTATGCCCCCCGGGAGCGCAATCTGATCCAGTTTGACCAGGGGGTAAGCTTCGCCGAAGTAATCGTTGTAATAGCGCAGGACCTCCTTGGTCGCCTCCATCGCGTAACGCGCGCGCGCGCGCTTGCCTTTCACGGTATGGATCCCGAGCCGGATTCCATCGACGCTGTCTTCCAGGAGATCCATCTCTCCGACGAAAAGCCCCACCAGATACGTCGACATCGGCACCGATCTCGCAAAACTCACCTCCTTCTTGCCGTCGGGCCGGAGTTCGACCTTGGACTGCGGCATGTTCGAGACCGCGTTCAAGGGCGCGTCGATCACCGCGACGATCTCGAAGCTCGCGCGGAACACCGGNTCGTCCCATCCCGGAAAGAGGCGGCGCGCCTGCACCGGCTCCATCTGGGTAGCCAGCATCAGCTTCTCCACGAGCCGCCCTCCTTCGCGCTGCTTGTACGCTATCTGGTACAGGCCCTGGGGATGCTTTCCGATCTTCCCGGAGTAGCCGATGCCGAGCCGATAGCTGCCGGGCGCAATCGGCGCGGCCGCGGGCGTCAGCGTGACCGTTTCGCGCCGGGGATCGAAGCTCGGCGTAAGGCTCGTTTCGTCTCCCGTGCTCGCGCGCAGCCTCACCGANTTGAAGCTCAGCTCGGCGGCATTGACGACGATCGCCGGCACCGGTCGGGCGACTTCGATATCTATGAGCGCTTCGGCGTCGAAGCGATCGTAGGTCGTCGCCGGAACGATGCGCAGCGCGTAGTGCCTGGGCACCACGTCTTTGGGCAGCTTCCCCGGTGTAGTCGCAAATGAAAAGCGCGGCTCGGCGCTTGCCGAGGCGATGCAGCAGACGAGCAGCGCCGCCGCGAGAGTAAGCGAGCCGATCGCGGCCCGATAGGCGGTTCGCAAGGAAATCCGGGCCGCCGTCAGTTCGCGAGCGGATCCGGGCGGAGCTGGAATTTCACGACCCGGGGCCGGTTCTCCTTGCCGCCTTCGACGTGGAACACCGTCCGCGTGGAGTACGTCGCCCACAGCGACCTTCCCTTCCACCCGGCGTTCGGATCGTCGATGCGCCCTTCCGACCACTTGGCGTAAAAGCCCATGGGATACGGAACGCGCAGCGTGACCCACTTGCCGTCGACCAGGGCGAAGTACGCATCGCTCATGTTCCCCGAGGCGATCGGCACGTTCCGGCCGAGCCCAAACGTGTCGAACCAATCCACCCAGGTGTAGTAGCTCGCCTCGACGCTGCCGTCGTCCTGGACGTCTCTGAACTGCGGTCCGGGGAAGCGGTAGAGAGTCCAGCCCTCGGGGCAGTGCTTGCCGGTCGCATTCGGTCCGTTGAGCGNCCCCTTGCACTTGCTGCGCTCGAACCTGCCGAGATGTCCGCTTGCGAGGGACGCCCAGAACACGCCGTCGCGGCCGATGTCGCCGCCGCGCGGCCCGTACCCCGGGAATGGCGGCTCGTAGATCTCGGTGATCGCGGTGTGCGTCGGGTCCGGTCCGGGCGCGACCCGGACCACGTGGCCCGGGAATCCCATCGACGTTCCCCATACCGAGCCGTCGATCGGATTGACGACGACGCTATACATGGACACCTGCACGCGCTTGTCCTTCGCCGGATCGACCGGCTGATTCGGTTCCACCCATTCATCCCGCTTGCCGTTGCCGTTGGTGTCCAGGATGAACGGCGTCCAGCCTTGCGATTTCATTTCATCGCCGGTTTCCTCGAACATCTTGCGGTTCAGCCAGCCTAGGGCGCCCGGGCCGGTGACCCCGTTGCTCGCCCAGAGCGTCTGGTTGGCGTCCTCGGCAAAGATCAGGTGGTGCGTTGGGAAGCAGGTGCTGACGAGCGTGAACTTGCCGCTCGCCGGATCGTACATGGAGAGATGCCGATTGGCGTTCTCGAGCGGGAACACCCTGGCGGACGGATGGCTCCCGCCCTTCTTGCAGTAATCCGGATTGGCCGGAGGGCGCACGCGAGCGGTCGCCCAGACCCGACCCTTCTCGTCCATCATCTGGTTGTGAATGCTCGTCTGGCTGTCCCAGATGGGTTCGGACCCCCAGTAGGGAGACGGGGCCATCGGAGCGGTCTTCGAGGACGGCGTCCCCGGGTCGCGCACCGGATGTTTCACCTGGCTTGCGGTATGCGTGTTCGGATCGAGCACCGGGAAGTAATCCGTGCTCTCCTCGGTCGCGCCGTAGAGTTTGCCGTTGGCGTTGACGGTGGGTTTGCGCCGGTCCGTGGAAATGAGGTCGTGCATGTAGCCCGTGGGCGTGCTCCAGTCCCACAGCGAGAGGACGATGTTGCGCTCGAGCCCTTGAGGTCGCTCAGGCTTGGCGAAAGGCAGCTCGCCGGCAGCGACACGGTCGGTCCAATCGCCCCACAGCGCGAGCGCCCGCGGCGCGTCGAGCCGGCCGAGCACGGTGGTCATCTGAGTCATGGCCTGACCCGAAGCGATACGCCGTCCCCACGCCTCGGCCGAGGACCTGAAATGGGCGAANTCCTTGGGAATCGTGCGCGTTCCCAGCGTGCCGAGGGCGTGGCACGACATGCAGCCGCTGGTCTTGATGATGTTCACCCACTCGGGTTGGGTTTTCACCGGCCCCGCGGGAAACTCTCCCTTCGCCGGAACCTTGAGCATCGAATACCAGTAGATCGGCGGGTAGTACTGCGCCGCCGCAGCCGCGCTCGGGGCGATGACAGCGTTCAGATCGAGGACCCTCCCCGGCTCAGCCCGCGTCTTGGGCGAATCGACCAGGCCGTAGCCGCGCACCCATACGCTGTAGCGCGCCTTCGGAAGCTCGGGGATCAGATAACGACCGCGGTCGTCGGTGACCACGATCTTGGTGAGCTTCGTCGGAAGCTCGCTTGTTTCCGCGATCACCCAGACGCCGGCCTCAGGCCCGTTCGTGCTCGTGACGACGCCGCCGAGGTCGCTGCCACCGACGCGAGGGTCCGACCCGGCGCCCTGCGAGCCACCCGGGGGGACCTGGCACGCCGCCAATAAGAGAGAAACACCTGCGACCGCCAGGTACAAGGATCTTATCGTCGTCATGTTTTCGCTCCTTGAGAGATGAAGCAAAGGCCTGTCCGTGCGAAAGTTCACGATTATGCCGCCAAACAGGGATGGCGACGAGCGGGTCCTGTAATACCATTCGCGCGCGATTATGGTGAGTCTGAAAGGAGGAANGACATGTCAAAGCTACTTCGTGTGATGGCACTTGCGCTCATTGCGATGCTGTTTTCTTCCGCAGCAGCCGGCCAGGGTTTCGACCTGCGCAGACTTTTCTTCGGCGCCGGGATGAGCCAGAACATGGTCTCCGGCTTGGATAACAGTACGGGCTTCCAGGTTTTCGGCGGCTACAATTTCCCTGCAATAGCGCGGAACTTCTATGTCGACGCCGAGGCCGGCTATATGGATACCGGCAAATTGAAGGCGCCCGGGTGCGCCGGGCCCTTTTGCAATGCGAAGGCCAGCGGGCCCTGGACCACAGGCGTAGCGCGGTACTTGGTCGCGCCGAACGTCGAGCTGATCGGCCGCGCGGGATACGATTTCGGCGACGACGACGGCCTCATGTTCGGCATAGGAGCCGGATACATCGTCANCAAGAACCTGAAGCTGCGCCTCGAGTTTGTCGCGCGCGATCACGTNGACTCGTTGCAGTTCAACGCCGTTTTCTACCCCTGGTGATNGCCGGGCCCGGCTAACCCGGGCCCCGGCTTTCCTTCCGAAGTCCGGCACCGGGCGCGCCCGATGACTCTCCTTTGCGCCGGCTCGCAGCCTCGGGCTACCATGTCGCACGCGAGACTCGAAGGAGCCGATCATGCCCGAGGGTTCGAAGGTCAAGACCGAATCCGATTACGACGTCCTGTACCGCATCATGACCACGCGCATGAGCGTGCGCCGCATCAAGCCCGATCCGATCCCCGACGAGTACCTCGAGAAGATCCTCGAGGCGGGCCGCTGGGCGATGTCCGGCGCGAACGGC
>JGI25616J43925_10000273_pt1 | contig 17679 bp, 13 predicted proteins | sample GraSoi2013_100cm_FD_43925 | JGI IMG/M metagenome (IMG submission 43925) | reverse complement strand
TAACACTTTAACTATCGTAAAATGAAAAAACTAATTGTCATTGGATTTCTGTCTGTAATTGCAACCGGATCCATACATGCACAGAATAAATCAGTTAGCAGCGTGGATTTCGCAAGGCCCGAGTTGGTCCGTCGCTTTGAAATTCATGTTCCCCAGACCAGGCTGGATTCTGTCATGAAAAAAGTGAGGACGGCGACACTTCCCCGTCAAATGCCACCCCGGGACAGTGCTTCTAACTGGGAAACAGGAATGGATATGAAATGGTTGAAAGGCCTTCAATCATATTGGGTCAATTCTTTTGATTGGAGAAAACAGGAAAGACTATTAAACAGCTATCCGCAGTTCATCGCTGACGTGGATGGGTTTGAGATTCAGTTTTATTATATCAAAGGAGAAGGGAAGAACCCTTTGCCACTAGTGCTCACCCACGGCTGGCCCGGGTCGACGTTCGAATTTTTCAACGTAATTGACCCGCTCACACAACCATCGAAATATGGCGGGAAAAGTGAAGATGCTTTCACTCTGATAATACCGGCACTTCCCGGGTTTGGTTTTTCTTCCTTGCCGCCTAAGCCGGTAAATGCGAATACAACAGCAAAACTTTGGCATAAACTCGTAACAGAGATCATTGGCTACAAACAATTCGTAGCGCAGGGGGGTGACTGGGGCGCCGGCGTTACCGTACGATTAGGATATTTTTTTCCTGATAATGTCAAAGCAATTCATTTGAATTTCTTTCCGGGGATAACCGTCCCGGATAGTGAACAGACCGAAACAGAGCGAAAGTATTTTGCAGCCATTAACGCATGGCGGGTTGGAGGCTTCGACTACTGGCGCATCCAGGCCGATAAGCCCATGATGGCGGCCGTTGCTTTGCACGACAGCCCATTGGGTACTGCAGGCTGGATTGCAGAAAAATTCTGGGCATGGGCTGATCATCATGGGAATCTCGATTCTGTGATCAGCAAAGACCGGTTGCTGACTGACATTATGCTTTATATAGTAAATTCAGGGGGTATCGATGGAAGCTTTTGGTATTACCGGGGAGCACTGTCCGAACTCAATGCCAGTACATGGCCTGGGTATGTCAATGTCCCGACATCCATTTCTAAATACCCGGGAGATATGCCCGTTACCCATCCGCCTTTAGAAACTGCAAGGCGGGGCTATAATGTTGTTCGATTTACGGATATGCCAAGAGGGGGGCATTTTGCAGCGATGGAACAACCCGAACTATTCGCACAGGATATTCGTGAGGTCTTCCGCCCTTATCGAAATTAATCGATGGACTAAATCATTTCCTCATTGTATTGAAATAGCCCAATAACGCTGCCATTTTCTAGCCGAATGTGACAATAACTACAAGATGCAGACATATGTACAACCTTTCCTAACAACGAGGCTCCATGTTTTTCCAATTTTTCTAAAGCCGAGTGAAGGTCAGGGACCTGATAGCCATTGACAATTTCACTATTCGAGAAAAGATAATCGGGGAAATGGGAGCCAATGCCATAAAATTCGAATATTGTTCTGTCCGGCAATATAAAAATTGAAAGGCCAGGTTCAATCAGCATTTCCTGTCCATGCAGGATATCTTTTACTAAGGTTTTGAAGGAACTGCCTCCTGGGTTGGTAGCATTAATTGAAACCTTTTTAAATCCTTCTGAATTCTTCATCATAAATCATCGATTTTGTTGGATAGGCTTGCACGGAAAATGAAGTTATCCATCGTGCATATTCATCCTCTCCAAACAAATTTCCTCATTTATCGTTCTTCTGCCAGTGATAATAAACAAAATAAATATTGATTATTCACCCGTGATGTCAATTCAATTCAGGATTTTTTTGCCGCTTTGTGCCTGATTCGGCTTAGGGTTTCGCGGGTAATGCCAAGATAAGAAGCGATCATGCTTTGAGGTACCCTGGCGGCAAAGGAAGGATACCGCTGGATAAAATTCGCATATTCCTCTTCGACTGGAGTGCTGATCGCATCGTGAATGCGCTTTTGCGACGCGACAAAACTACGGTCGATAACAGCATTTACCATGTCATTGAACGCCGGTATTTCCTTGCAAATAGTCTCAAACTTCTGCTTTTCAATCAGAACTATCTCACTATCCTCGATCGCATCAATATTGAAACGGGACGGTTGACCGGATAGCAGGGATTCCCTGTCACCGGTCCACCAGTTTTCCATCGCAAAAGCGATCACATGTTCAACCCCTTTTTCGTCAACAGAATAGGTTCTGACCAAACCCTTTGAGACAAAGGCGTGATTCTTCCAGATATCTCCCTCCTGCAACAAGTACTGTTTTTTGCGTAATTTTTTCACCACAGCTTTGGAGTAGATCCACTCGTGCTGTTCTTCCGTAAGGGATATTTTGCTGTCCAAATAGCTCTTAAATACTTCGTACACAGCAGTTTTTGGAAACCAATATAATAAAATCCTCTGACAATTCAGACTTCGGGGGAGAATTAATTGGTTTTATTAAACCTGCCTGTCATCAGTCCGGCAGTTACTTTTACCGGTAGCTTTTCGGATTCGGCTCAGTGTTTCACGCGTAATGCCAAGAAATGAAGCAATCATATTCTTCGGAATACAGGCAGCGAATCCGGGATACATCTCTAAAAAAGTAAAGTATTTCTCTTCTGCTGAATGACTGATAAATGACAATATTCTTCGTTGTGCGGCCATGAAACTTCTGTCATGTATAGTATTGACCATTTCATTGAAAGCCGGTATTTCTGTCAGCAAGTTATTAAAATCCCGATCCTTGATCAGAATCACTTCGCTATTGTTTACCGCATCAATATTAAATTTTGATGGTTTACCCGATTTTAAGCTCTCCCGATCTCCAACCCACCAATTGCCAATCCCAAATCCGACAATATGTTCTACACCTTTCTCGTCAATTGAGTAGGTGCGAAGGCACCCCTTCACGATAAAAACGTGCAACTTCCATACATCACCTTCCTGGAGCAGGTACTGCTGCTTGCGAAATTTCTTATAGGCACATACAGATTCTATTCTCTCCAACTCCTCGTCGGTTAGTTTTACATACCGCTTGGTGTATTGTTTGAATATCTCGAATATTGCGCTGTCCATATATTTGCTGAAAAAAAATATCGACTACAATTTTCTGTCAATAACATTAATAAAGAAGCTTGGATGATTAACGTCACCCAAACTTCTTTTACTCATTCTTCCACGGGTGGAATACGAATTGCCAGCCTGACAATATAGCCTATCTATTTCTTTTGCGGTGCTGCATTTAGTAACTGAAATTCCCATGAGACGTTGGTGCCAATATTACCCATATGTTCAATCAAAATCGGCACAAGCTGACCTACGGTCTCCGTTCTTGCCCAGTCACGTTGCAGTTCGGCCTGGAACACATTAAAAGTGATAGGGACTACTCCACCCATAATCATACGTTGAATGGCCATTTCATGAGCTTCCACGCTTACGCCGGCCGAAGCATCAGTCACTACATAAACCTCATACCCTTCACCGGCGGCTTGTAAGGCAGGCATAGCTACGCACACCTCTGTCCAAAGGCCGGCAATGACAATTTTCTTCTTACCGGTCTTTTTTACCCAGTCAACGACTCTTTTATCTTCCCAGGCATTAATAAATGTACGGTTGATGGGAGTTTGTTCCGGCCATAAATCGGTCAATCCCTTAACTATGTACCCCCCTCTATCTTCTATAACCGAAGTCAACAAAGTGGGCACTTTGAATACTTTAGCTGTTTTGGCCAAACCAATAACATTGTTTAAAACCGTTTGGCTGTTGGCACTCCCCAGGGTGCCGAACTGGAATGGTTGGTGGTCAATCAATAAAAGAGCGCAATTGTCCGGAGTGAGTAACGTTCCGAGGCTGTTGAATTTGCTGGAGCCTTGTGCCGAAACTGACGAAAAACTAATGGACATGGCGGCACCTGCAAGGAGGTACCAGAACCTACGAGTTAATGATGTTTTCATTTTTAAAATATTTATTGGCGAATGGCAAAAGTGCAAATAATCTTCAATTTAAAAATTGATCTAGCGCAAAAAAGGAATTGACATAAATCAATTATGAATTAAGCTTGTCCATTACGTATTTGAAGGATTTAGCCTTCAATTGTAGTTTGGCAATTGTTTGGGCGATGTTGCCGGCCTGTTCTGCACACCCGTATACCTATAATCGCAATATAGCTGTAATGCCAAGGTATCGTATGTCATGAGGCGTACTGGGCTCCTGCCTCAGAAAAGGACCACGTTTATAGTAGGTAACAATACCCCGGAGGCTGAAATGACCATTTTGTGTGTACAATGCCACAATATCCACCATGGAACCCACGCGACGCTGATCGTTGTTGGATGCCAGCAAAAAAGACCCATTGGCGGCATAGAGGCCATCTACAGTCGACTGCCGCCAGAATGTATAGTACCCTGTAGTGAGCTTTAGTTTCTTAGCCGGTTCGATCTCTATTTTGCCATGTATTAAAAATATGTTGGCTGAGCCCACATTATCTATATAGCCATAATAAATGGCTTTAGGATAAACAGGATTAAATGTATTCAGGGTACCGTCCTGGAGATTTCGATCACCGCTGGAAATTGCGCTTTGAATTGACCAGGCTGGCTTCAAAAAAACGTCTTTGAGCTGATAAGTCAGCGTTTGAGTCAACTTCCACGCGAGTATTGAATAATTATTGAATTTGCCAAACTGTAAATCCACCTCTGTATAACCGCTCCATCGGTGCTTGAGGAAATTGAGCGCTGTACCGACGGTATGTCTGCTTTCAGTACCCAAACCCTGCGCAAATTTTACGGAGTCTCTATGCGTATAAAGATAATAAGCATCGAGCCTGTTGAACAATCTATGAGGGAATGCTTGTGTCACCCATATACCTGCTATTTTCTGTGACCGATCAACCTTATCATCGAAAAATCCGGGATTAACTTTAATCAGTTCCATCGCGAAAAAATCGACTTTTGTATTCTTGTGCTCTGCAATGAATTTTACACCGAGAAAAGACCTCCTCACGTTGGCTTCCCTAATGTCCAACAGGGAGCCAATCCCGTAATGAAGCGCCTGTTTCCCAAACCGAAAACTATAAAGGCTTTTGCCTTTCGAATGAAAGGAGTATTCACCAAAGATCTGGTCGACCGCCAATTTGTTGAGATCCTGCACCGGGCGCGGCCCCCCGTTTCTTCCAGAAAGAAAACTTGATTGCGCTTGCACGAATGCCCTGATATTTTTATTGTAGCGGAAGTCAGCGTGAACAATGGCCCTATGCAGGAAATATCCATTATTATCCTGCGGGCCTATTCCCCAGAGATAATTATCGAAAAGTTCGTACACTTCCCGAAAGTATCCCCCCGTACTAATAAAGCCTTTTCCATTCCTGATGGATATGTGATTAATCATCTGTGAAAAATCTTTCTCCCCCCCAGGTTGATGCGCAGGCCAATATTCTTCAGCGGCATCCAATAAAAAACCCGTTTTTAAAGAGTCTTTAATTTGCCCTTGAACATAGTTATTAAAGAATAACGAAGATGCAAATAAAATTGTAGTTATGCTTCGGAAGAAAGCGCGATGAAAAACTTCAGCATAAAGGCCCATGAGGACGGTATTTTTTCGGTAATCCAAATCACTTTACCATAATTTTATTTTTTAGAGTACTAAGTTGCATCAGTGGAAGGCAGAAAAAAATGATAAAAGGCAAAAAAAAATGTGACAAAAATCACGAAGCCTTTATTTTTTTGTGGCTTCAGGTTTTCCATTTTTGTTCTGCGATCAAAACGAACAGATATGTTGAAAGGAATTACCTGGGGTCAGTTTTCGGGTTTCATATCGCTCCAGGATCCCAGGCTGGCGGGAGTAATATTAGGCGTAAAACTTTCACCGGGGAAAGTATACCCGAGTTTTTGCGAAAGAAAGGGCCCTCCCGCGCCTTTCTGGCCGTCCACGACTGGCCAGGAAAAATAATTTATATCCCGCGGGCTGATGATCGATTACAATATCCGGAACAGGCGGAATTTTGGGAAGATCATATCCATCAACCGCATAAATCGACTACGCTCAATAGCTGCATGAAATTGATCTTGCTTCAAAATTCGAAGGTCGTGACCAATTGTTATAAGAGCAGCAAGGATAATTATCGCGGTAAAAATGAGTAGTATGTACATGGAAATTAATTTATGCTGCTTCCCTCCCTGATCTCCTCGCTACCCATCCTGACAAACTTATCCCCAACGTGCAGATNCCCGAATACTTCACTGAGACTATCGGTCTCCCTGCCTTTCTTGACGGCTATTTTCTCCGCTTTACCGTTGTCCGACCTGATCATATAAATCCCTTCCGTGGAATTGACTACAGCAGACTTAGGGACGACAAAAGAACTGTCGCTTCCGTTGAGGCCAATCGTTGCCTCTGCCACCATTCCCGGAGACAATTTATTGTCAGTATTGAACACATCCAGCTCTATCCTTTCAGAACGCAGCTGCGTATCCATTGCGTCCGCCCTCCGGCTTATTTTAGCGGAAAAAACATGGTTGGGAAATGCCTTTACGGTGAATTTTACCTGGTCCCCAAGTTTAATATATGACCTGTAAGCTTCAGGAATAGAGATCACCAGCCGCAGATGCTTCAGTTCCTGCAAAGTAAAGATCGGCAACTCTGAACCCTTGCCGGAAGGCCCCACGTACGCACCTAAATTTACATTCCTGGAACTGATGACCCCGTCGAAAGAGGCCGAAATTGTCAGATAATCCTCGATGGTCGATGCTTCTGTGTAAGAAGCCTTGGCGGCTTCCCATTGCGCGAGATCCGATTCCATTTTTGCCTTTGCGATCTCCAGATCATTTTTCGCAACAGTACCAGGCCTGTTGCTGGTTTTCATGAGGCGATTGTAGGTCGCATTGCTGGAAGTATAAATGGCCTCCTGGGATTTCATCCTGGATTCTGCTCCTGCCAGTTGGGCGCTTAATTCAGGTGCTTCGAGCGTGACCAATAATTGTCCCTTCTTCACTTGTGATCCTATATCGACCTTTAAGTCCTTGACAAAGCTATTTACCTTGGCATATATGTCAACTTGCCGGTAAGCAATGAGCTCCGCCGGTATCTGCAATTCCGAAGCTATTTTCCCCTTTTGTAAGACGAAGGCTTCCCTAGCCTTCGAAACAGCTGCCTCAGGCGGCGGTTTTTCCCCTTTGGAAGAACTGCAACCAGTCATTACGAAGAGCATCCCTATGCAGGATAAAAGCAAAGATGTAACACGCTGTTTATTGTTCATTGTATTCATTTGAAGATGAGATATATTGTTTGCTTTCTTCATCATTGGCCTCCAGGGATACGGACTTAATGCCGGCTTTCCCTTGTCCCCAGGCAAAGACCAGAGGCAGGATAAACAGGACCGCAAAGGTGGATGCTATCAGGCCCCCCACTACCGCTCGGCCCAATGGGGAGGTCTGATCTCCTGCTTCACCCAAACCACTTGCCATAGGCAACATACCCACTACCATGGCCATCGCCGTCATCAGGATCGGGCGCAAACGTATGGAGGCGGCTTCCCTTGCAGAAGACAAAGCATCCCCGTTATGTTTCTTTCTTAAATTTTCTGCATTGGTGATCATGAGCACTGCATTGGATATGGAAACACCCACCGACATGATGATCCCCATGTAAGACTGCAGGTTAAGCGTGGAGCCGGTGAGGAGCAACATCAACAGTGAACCCAGGATAACAGCCGGAACGGCTGCCAGCACAATGGCCGATACCCTGAACGATTGGAAATTTGCCGCCAGCATTAGAAATATGACCAGGATGGCGACCATCAGTCCACTTTTTAAGCTACTGAGGGTATCTGTCATTGTCTGGCTCATCCCGATCAATTCTACCGTTAGCCCGCGCGGGATAGTACCCAGGGAAGCGATGGCCTTCTGCACATCTTTTGACGCGGCGCCCAGGTCTTTATTATTCAGGTTGGCGGTTACTGACAGTATGGGCAAGGCCCCCAGGTTATCGTTCTCCCCATAAGCAGTATCAGGTTTAATGGTTGCCACGTCTCTAAGTACAGGGCGATCAGCATTTTTCAGCAAGGGTATTTCTCCGATTTCGCCGATGCTATTCATTTTGTTTTCCGGTACCTCGACCTGGACGTTGTAACTATTACTGCTATTCTCATCTATCCATATGTTTTTTTCTGTGTAACGGGAGGAGGACGTTGATGCAACGATGGAACGCGATACATCATCCATATCCACTCCTAACTGGGCGGCCTTTATCCGGTCCACTTCTACGTTGATCGCAGGGTATTTATTGGATTGCCCGAGTTGTATATCCCGCAAATAACCGACCTGTTTAAGCTTATCCATCAACTTTTGCGCATACAATTCATTGAGCTTTTTGTTCCTTCCGGAAAAGCGTACTTCAATAGGCGTAGGGGAACCCTGGCTTAATATCTTGTCGGTTAACTCAATGGGCTCAAAGGAAAGTTTGACATCGGGTATAGCATCGTTGACCCGCTGCCTTATCTTTTCTTTCAAGGCGTCCAGATTGGTTTTATAGCCCTCCCTGAGGCCAACCTGCAATACCGCCTCCTGCGGACCAGACATCCACAGATAAATAGGATTCACCGAAAACAGGGAGGGGTGCTGCCCTACGTAAGCCGAGGTAATGGCCAGATTGTCATTGCCCACAATATCCTTGATGGCCTGGATAGTAGCCAGGGTCTTTTCTTCCGTTCGTTCCACACGGGTGCCTTCCGGCGCACGGATGCGCACCTGGAACTGGCTGCCGTTCACTTTAGGCAAAACGTCCGTTCCGATCCGCGTCAATAATAAAAAGGCCGCTGCGCAGGTAATCAACAAATATGCGACGACGATCGGTTTTCTATACGGAATCATCCGGTCCATGAAACGTAAGAACCGGTTCCTCACTTTGTCAAACCGGCTGATCTTTTCACCGGCATTTCCAAGGTGCGCCGCAGAAGGATGCACCTTCATGATCCAGTTAGCCATCACCGGTACAAATGTCTGTGCCAGGAAATAGGATACGATCATGCTGAAGCCGATGGCAAGGGCAAGGGGCAGGAATAAAGAGCCAGGAATGCCGCCCATTGTAAAAGCCGGGGCAAACACTGCCAGGATACAAAGCAGGATAAGCAATTTAGGAAAGGCGATCTCCTTACAGGCGTCCCATATGGCGAGCCGCTTGGGCTTGCCCATATCGAGGTGCTGGTGGATATTCTCGATGGTCACCGTACTCTCGTCCACGAGGATGCCAATAGCAAGGGATAACCCACTGAGTGTCATGATATTGATTGTTTGCCCAAAAAGGCTTAGGAGCAACACCCCGGAAATAATGGCAGTGGGAATGGTCATTATCACGATCAGTGCACCACGCATATCCCCCAGGAACAACAGTACCATCAGCCCCGTCAATATGGCGCCGATGATACCTTCCGTCACCAGGCTTTTAACCGAATTGATCACATACACCGATTGATCAAATGCGTAGGTGAGGTGTACATCTTCCGGTAATTGTGCCTGTATTCTGGGGATGGCGGCCTTTAATTTTTGCACCACATCCCAGGTGGACGCATCCGCACTTTTGGCGACACTCAGATATACCGAACGTTTACCGTTCACCAGAGCATATCCTACCGTAATATCCGCGGCGTCTTCGACAGTAGCCACATCCCGCATATAAAGGTTTTGCACGCGGCCCTTAAACAATGGAATATTCTCGAAGTCCTTCACGGTGTGGATGGTTGTGTTGGTCGGGGTGAGATAATTCTTATCCCCAATGCGCACGTTACCGGAAGGCGCCGTCTGGTTGTTCACCCGAATGGCTGCCACCAATTGGTCGGGGGTCATGTTGTGCTCCCGCAACAGTTCCGGATCCGCCTTGATCACCACCGTGCGTACGTTTCCTCCGAACGGGGGGGCCGAGACCAGTCCCGGAATAGACGTAAAGGAAGCACGCACATATACATTCGCCAGGTCCGCCAATTCATTATTGTTCCTTTTATCGCTACTTAATATGAGTTCCCCCACCGGCAAGGTGGAAGCATCGAAACGAAGGATAAAGGGCGGATTCGAACCAGGCGGAAAAAGGACCTGGGCGCGGTTACTGGCGGCGGTGACCTCAGCGGCGGCCTGGGCCATGTTGGTGCCCGGATAAAAATTGAGTTTTATGAGGGTCAACCCCTGCACGTTCTTTGTCTCTATGCTCTTAATACCGTTGACATACAACAGTACATTAATGTACTGTTTGGCAAAAAAAGTTTCCATCTGCGAAGGGGTAAATCCCCCGTAAGGATTCGCAATGTACAGCACGGGCATATCCAGCTTGGGAAATATGTCTATCTTGATGGAGCTCAGCGTGCTGACGCCAAAGAAAAACAGGGCGGCCACTATCACAAATATGCTTATTGGCTTACGTAATGCGAACAGAATTAATTTCATGTACTATTCCTATTGGTTCTTCAAAAAAATATTCATATCCCCGGTCGCAGCGGCCTTCAGCAGCAGGGCCTGCCATACATTACTATAGGCTATGTCCCTGCTCGTTTCCGCCCGGATCAGTACATACTGCGCCTGCGTCACATCGATCAGGGTGGCCAGCCCATTAGCATATAAATCTGATTTTTGCGCATACGCGTCCGAGGCAGAGTTGACCTCGATGGGCGCTTGCTGGTAATTATCCAGGGCGTTCTGCATCTTTGTTTCGGACAACTGCAACTGTGCAACCAGTTGTTGCCCGGCCAGCTCGTATTCATCCTGCAANCCCCTGCTGATCGATCGTTGAGCCTTTACCTGTTGGGACACCCGAAAGAGCTGTGTGAAATTCCAGGTAGCACCTATCCCGATCAGATAATTGGATTGAAGGGGTTTGACGCCGTCATAAAAATTATGAGAAAAATCCCCCAGGTTCTGCGCCCCATAAGCAGGTCCAAAACCTGATCCATGCGCCTGATAAACGCCGACCAATGAAAAGGTCGGGTAATAAAAAGTTTTATCATATTTCGCTTGCTGGTCACTGAGGCTGATACGGCTTTTATAGTATTGAAGGAAAGGATGCCCATCCACCACCTTGCTGATACCGGAGTCAGGAATGGCAGCAGGTAGTTGAGTGACAAAAAAAGTGTCGACTATTAATGGTTGGGGGGGAATTCCCAGGAGCTGAATCAGGTTGCTTTCCTGCGTCTGCTGAAAATCAATGGCATTGGTCAATGCAATTTTGGCATTGGCCACTTCAGCATTTGCCTGAGAACTGTCTACGCCGGGAATCAAATCGTTGATAGCCCGGTCAACCACGATATTCCGGAAGGTGTCTGCCCGATAGAGGTTTTCCCGGTAGGAGGCCGTTAGCCGCTGGGCGGCTAGCAAATTAAGGTATGCACCGGCTACCTTAATCCGCTCCTGAAAGATCTCCTGTTGCCAGTCCTTATTATCCCTGTCGGCGGCAGCCATGGCTGTATGAATCTTCTCCCTGGACCTGCCGAAGGCAAAAAAGTCCCAGTTGACATTGGTCAGGTACAAAGAGCCGAAGGCCGCATTCCAGTTCTGCGCCGTCAAGGGAGGGCCTATCGAGGACGCGCCCAGGCCGCCAAAGTTATAGGAGGGTCCGTATAGTATGTTGACGGTACCATAGTCCACCTGTGTCCCCAGATTCAGGTTGGGTAGATAGTCCCGTTTTGCCAGAACAACCTCTGCACTGGAAGCGGCCGCATATTGCTTTTTAGATTTGACCGTTCCATAGTTATCAACACCCATCTGAATAGCCTCCTTCAAAGAAAGCTTTTTTTGTGCAAAAAGGGGCCGCCAGAGGTTGCCGGCAACCAGAAAAAAGATGAACAAGAACAGGTGTAGTTTTTTTATTTCCATATTTCATTCGATTGTTGCAATATTAGCAGTCACATTCTACGAAGGATGAACAATGACAGGACAAAACTGCATGAAGAACTTTAGATTTAGAGGTGGAAATAGGTTTAACCGGGCAATGAATCGTCAAAAAGGCAGGATCGATCGTCGAACTATTTTGATTTAACTTCCGCTAATGATGGCAACAGTAAGAGCGATATGAAAAGAAGGAATAAGAAAAGGAAAGTCGTATGGCTATTGTGCCAGGCCGGGTTGAATAACCTGCAGTATGAATGCACGTTTTTGTTCGCTGTTGTTTATTAGTAAAGTAGCCATATTTCTGTTTGATTATGCGCTATTTTTTCTCCACCCTTTAAACAGCATGCCGCAGATTGCGGCATGCTTAGAGAATCCTTATCGTCTGCCTCCACCGTGAAATCCGCCCGAGGCACCGTGAAATCCTCCGGGCGCGGCGCGAAATCCGCCGGATCGCGGAGCCGAAAATTGCTGTACCCTTTGAAAATTCTGTGTCCTCACCTGGCCTCTATCCCGCATTTGTTGCTGCCGGTCCAGGTTTTGGGATAGTCCGGGGGTGGAATTATTGGATGGTGTCCCTCCCCTGGTAGAATGTTGCTGCCAACCGCCCTGAGCTCCTCGTTGATATACATTCCCCTGCCTGTCAGCCATAACATTATTCGCAGGCCGCCCACCGCTGATGCCATTCCGGAATCCAGCCCTGTTATTATTATTCCGGCCACCGGCAAATGCAGAACCATTCCTGGCTACAATACCCGACCTGTTCCGATAGATGTTATTATTGGAATGCACATACGTATTGCGGTTAACGATCACATTTCTGCCGTAGAAACTATGAGGCCTGTCACCCCTGCCATAACCCCAGCAGGCGGGATGATAGAAGGATGGTCCCCACCAGCCTCCATGCCAGCCACCCCAACCAAATCCGAATCCCATATTAAACCAGTCAAAACCATAACCTAAGCCAAAGTTCCAGCCATACCATGGATTGTAACCCATGTCAAATCCCCATGACCATGGCCGGGGATAATAATAATTGCCGATCCAGGGGTCGTAATAGAACCCGGTGCCATACACAACGGTGGGTCCGTATACAAAACTATTCAGGTATCCCGGGGTATATCCTGTATAGATATAGTCGGGCGTTATATCATAAATATCCACGAATTTCGTATTATAGACCGATGAGCTGGGAGGGATCAGATCCAGGTCGCCGGGACGTTGGCTACTCGCGACCCAGGGGCCGGATGGGCTATCCGCCACAAACCAAACTCCATTATCCAAAGCATAGTATCTTCCTTCGTACAACAATACCGTTGAAGAAGTATTGATAGCATATTGCAATTTGGTCCCGGAAATGCTTTGAAATTTCGGTTCGCCATCGTAGGAGACCTGGGTAGTAGCCGTTTTTCGATCCACTTTAGCCGTTTGAGGTATCTGGGCATCCATCAAAGCCTCCCTGGCAGCATCTGTTCCGGCTACGCTGGCCAGGACATTGTCCTTCGCCGAGCCTTCGGGGATTTTGGCAAAATCAGCCGGCAGTTTATCCGAAGCGATATATCCCCATTGACTATTGTTTGCCAGTGTTTTCGAATGGTACCAGCGGCCTGATATCAACACATAATAACGCCGTGTTTGCGTATCCATGAAAATATCATTCGGTGAATTCCCTACGTATAACAAAGATGTCCCCGCAATTGGCAAAAAGTCCGGTTGGCCATCTGATTGGATCAATTCTGCGGGTAACATACTCACAATAATAGCAGGAATAACAGTATCGGCCGATGCATACCCGTCATTGCTGCTGGCTTGATTGGAATTGTTTTTGGCAAAATCCTTTTCAATTTTGCGCAACCTCCTTGAAACTTTACCGCTTACATAAGAATAGGGGCCCGTAGCCGAAGCAGCGGTGTACCAGTGTTGTGCGCCATAGAGATAGAAATGGCCATCCCGGTCTTTTACAATGGTAAAGGGACTGTTGATCACCGCATCTACACGCCACTTTTTGTTTGTGGAAAGTTTCGGGGCGCCATCGATGGTCACCAAAACAGACGGATGGTTGGTGTAGATCATGTTAGGAACCTGGTTATTAATATCCTTGGATAATTTGGTCTCGTCGAGGTTTTGATCCAGCGACGCAAGTAGTTCATCCAGTGGAATTTGACCTGCTGCCTGGGGAAGTTTTGATTCCAATGTCGCTTTTATGTAGTCGAGCCTGTTTTTAGCGGTATCGGCCGGAATTTTTATGGCGGATATGGTAATAGATTCTATGGTAACCATCCTGTTGTCCCGGTCGGTTGCTACTTTAGCCGTAGACCATAGTGTACCGAATACAGGATCCGGGTTGCCTTTTTCCAATACGGAAATAGCCGATAGTGATTTCAGGCTGTTGCCTGCGAAGGAATCCGGTTGAGGCTGGTATATTTTAATAATGGTACTGTCGGAGCCCAAAATAGTTTTTGGCCAATCTTCCTGGGCGCTGACAATATTATAAAGGAAGGCAGTGCAACTCAGTAACACCATTTTTTTCAGAAAAGATCTCATTGTAAATGTTTTTTGTTTTAAAAATGAGGAGCCGCATCGAAATGCAGCCCCTTAACCAAAACTACTGCTTATGAAAAAGGGCTTATTTTCAATTATACTCCGAAGGTATAAACTCATTTTTCTCCTTGTTACCATCAAACGACTAAGAGGCTCGAACTGTCGTTAATGCGGTAAAAGTCTTCGGCGAGCGGGAATGCGGATGGAATACAGTCGTTCAACAGGCGAAACTGGCAGGATTCCCCGGTGGATTATTTGAACTATCCAATTTGCCCGGCCAACGATACAGTTTAGCATTTGAACGAATCATTCGTAGTAGGCAGTACATGAGCTATTAGCTTTGACCTTAGAGAATATTCTTCATCAATTAAAGAATGGAACAGCGAAAATCAAATTCCTTCCATTTAATCTTAGCCGGAATGAAAATAAAAATTATCATTTCATTTAAAAATCTCAATCATGGCTAAAGTATCATGTGTTCTTTATCCTGGCGGCCAGCGTGTTCCCAACCCCAAAAGGATTGACTTCCAACCCGGTGAACTTTTAGGAAGTGTATCCGGTGAGTTGGGCCTCCGTAAAAGGCGGTTGGAATATCGCCGATTGTGCAATTGTTCAATACCAGTTTGCTGAACAAGATGAAAATCAGATCAATGTCCCTTAATTGTTACTATTCCTGACGAAATAATTTATATCATCATGAAATCTATTAGAATTAAGGGGCTGGTTATTTTTTTTGTTCTGTGCTTTTTTTTCAAAAATAGCTTTTCCCAGAAAGATCAGCCTACTCCCGCTTATCCGCGCGTTGCAGGCTTTTTCGCTGTATTGGCGCCAATTGGCACTATAACTGATAAGGGTTTTACAGGCAACTTTTCAAATAGCACTGTGATTGGATTCCCGATAGGGCTTAACCTTTTAAAGAGCGATCATTTGGGTTACAGTATGGAACTGGTACCCTTTATCGTCTCACAAAATGGATCAAGCAAAATGCAATACATGCTTTTTCATCCTGGGGTAATGTTCCGTTTGAATCATGGTTTTACTTTAATACCCAGGCTTGCTTTTCAAACAGACGGCCGGTATGGCTTCACGCCCGTTTTTAGTAAGATATTCATCCGAAAGAAGGATTACCAGTTATATCTTTCAGTAAGTGAACCGGTGCGTTTTGGCAACAAATTGCCATCCTCATTTACTACAGCTCTGCAAGTGGGAATCACATTTTAGCTACTGATACTAAAAAATAATACACTATTCTAAAAAATCATTTATATGGAAAAAACTACACGGCGTGGATTCCTATCCACAACATCCCTGTCAACATTAGGGATAATAGCTACCGCATCCACCATTAACGCAATATCACCTGAGGCAGTGGGGGCAACACCGGTAGCAACTGACAAATTAAATTCAGGCACGCAAGCCGAATTGGACGATTTTATATATGATATTGCCAATGGTAGCAACAGTTGGTCAGGGGCTGGTGGCAATGCCAAAGAGGCAACGGCGGAGGAATTCCCGGTATCACAAAGCATCGCCGGGGTAATCATGAAATTGAATCCCGGTGGATTTCGGGAACTGCACTGGCACTCCATAGCCGCGGAGTGGGCATTTGTTTTGGAAGGCAAGGTGCGGACAACGATTATCACACCCGGCGGTACCACATCAACGGATGATTTTGAAGCGGGCGATACCTGGTATTTCCCGAAAGGGTATGGACATGCTTTGCAATGCATCGGCAATGAACCCTGTCTTTTTATACTGGGGTTTGACAGTGGCCATTTTTCTGAGTTTGGAACATTTAGTTTAACAGATTGGGTGAGTCATATCGATCCTCAAATACTTGCACATAATTCAGGGCTGCCCGCCAGTACTTTTGCGTCTTTCCCTAAAAAAGAATTGTATATAGGTACCGGTAAGATCGCTCCGGAAGCAAAACCACCCAATTTAGACACTGATATCCCATCGAGTCTTTCTTCTCATAAATTCCGCCTGGAGAAGGATGGTGTCAGAACAACGTTTAAAGGCGGGTACCATATCATCGCATCTTCATTAGAATTTCCGATACAAACTTCTTTAACGGCGCTTCTTATGAACATTGAGCCGGGTGCTATACGCGAATTGCACTGGCACCCTAATGCAGATGAATGGCAATATGTGATAAGCGGCCAGGGGCGTGTAAGCATTTTCGGTTCGCACAGCCGGGTAAAAACGATGGATTATGATAAAGGCAAGGTCGCTTTTATCAAACAGGGCTATGGCCATTATATTGAAAATACGGGAAAAGAGACCTTGAAGCTTGTAGTACTTTTCAACAGTCCCATATACCAGGAACTGAATCTCAATAATTGGTTAAATGCCAACCCTGCCCAACTTGTTGCGGACCACTTTGGCCTAACGCTGGATCAGGCAAAATCACTGGCCAGGCATCAAAATGGCATCTTTTAATTCAGTATTCACTCAAATAATCAGAGAAATGACAAATAAGTTTAAGCGTTGGGGGATTTCCGTTGCGGGGGTCCTGCTACAGATGGCATTGGGAGCTGTGTATGCGTGGAGCGTATTCCGGGTTCCACTTGCAAAGCAGTTTCACTGGTCGATTTCGGAGGTTACCCTCACCTTCACGATTGCGATCTTGTCGTTGGGGTTTGCCTCATTCTTTGGCGGGCTCTGGTTGAAGCGGGTTGGCCCCCGCGTGGTCGCGTTGACCGGTGGCGTGCTGTATGGCGGCGGGGTTTTTCTGGCCAGCTATTCATACCACGGGTTGTGGTGGCTCTACATAACGTATGGTGTGATCGGTGGAATCGGACTTGGCTTCTCGTATATCGTTCCCATCTCCGTGTTGGTGAAGTGGTTTCCCGACCGTCGCGGGTTGATGACAGGCATTGCTGTGGGAGGATTTGGAGCAGGGGCACTGATAACGGCGCCGATTGCAACGCGACTGATTCAAAGCGTGGGGGTGCTGCACACTTTTGCGTATCTCGGAATCGCTTACATGATTGGCGTTGTGGCCTCGGCCTATTTTATGCAAAATCCGCCCGAGGGATGGCGGCCGGAGGGATGGCAGCCTGGTCAAAAGCAGCAGGTGCAGAAGATCGCCAGGGACTTTACGCTGGGCGGCGCGTTGAAAACCTGGCAGTGGTGGGCGTTGTGGCTCCTGCTCTTCCTGAATACCTCAGCGGGTATCTCGATTATTTCACAGGAAGCTCCCATGTTTCAGGAACTGGCAAAGGTCACCGCGATTGTAGCGGC
>JGI25616J43925_10000269_pt1 | contig 17786 bp, 17 predicted proteins | sample GraSoi2013_100cm_FD_43925 | JGI IMG/M metagenome (IMG submission 43925) | reverse complement strand
TTTTATCAAAATTTGTAATTTAAATTTAATACCCCTTATTTTGAAGGGGTATTTTTAAAAATATTACAAATTTTATAGTATTTCGAGCGTAAAATTAACAGACTCCCAAGCCTCAGACATCCGGATCCAGACGGGAGCCAGGTCGTTGACAAATTGCTTGGGTTCGCGTATACTATTCGTGTAAATGACTAAGTGAGAGCCTGGAGACATAAATTCAAACAAATGAACTAAGCCCCGACCCGCAAATTTAGCCAGAAAATAAAAAATCACCACAATTCTACAAAACTTACTGAAATTAGGTGATTTTTGTTTAGTTTAACAATTTGTGTTCTGTCACAGAATATTAATCAATCATTAACTGAGCCGCTGTACATCATGGCATATCAAATAGATTACATACCCGTAGGAGACGGAGAAAAAAACGGAGACGCTATTGCTCTTCGTTTTGGTAATCTTGCAGGACCTCGTGCAGAGCAAACCGTCGTTGTAATCGATGGTGGCTTTAAAGAATCAGGTGAGGCATTGGTTGAACACATTAAGAATTATTATGGTACTACCCATGTTGATTTGGTCGTCTCTACTCATCCGGACGGAGATCACACTTCGGGTCTCTCTGTTGTTTTAGAGCAACTCACCGTTGACGTATTAGTGATGCACCGACCTTGGGAACATGCCGCCGATATTAAAAATATGTTTAAGAGCGGGCGAATTACCGCATCCGGTTTGGAAGAATCGCTAGAAAAATCCCTCCAACATGCGAGCGACTTAGAAGCCCTCGCGACAAAGAAAGGTGTAAAAATAGTAGAAGCTTTTCAAGGCACAGGCGGATACAATGGAGCCGTGCTTGTACTTGGTCCTTCTAAAGATTTTTATGAATCATTATTGCCTCATTTCCGTAGTACTCCGGCACCAGCAACTAATCTAGGTTTTTTGGCTCCAATTAAAAAAGCCACCGAAGAAGCGGTTAAGTGGATAAAGGATCATGTTCTTGTAGACCTGCTTAACGATGATGAGGACACGACTTCACCAGAGAACAACACCAGCACAATTATTTTGTTTAGTATAGATGGGCATAAACTACTGTTTACCGGCGACGCTGGAAAAACCGCACTAAACAATGCCGCTGATTATGCCGAGAAAGCAAATATTCCTCTACATGACCTCGGTTTTTTGGATGTGCCACATCATGGCAGCAAGCGTAATCTTAATAGTAAAATTTTGAAAAGAATAAAGGCACAGACTGCTTTTATCTCTGCCTCAAAAGATTCGCCAAAACATCCCGCCAAAAAATTAACGAATGCCCTCCAAAAACATGGAACGAAAGTTTTCGTGACCAGAGGCGTATCCTTGCTTCATCATTATAATGGTCCAGATCGTAGATGGGGCATGGCACAAGCCGAACCATTCCATGATCTCGTAGAAGAATAACCATGAAAGAATTATTAGATAAATTAGATACTTATAAACTTTTTAATTATCTCCTCCCGGGAGTTCTGTTTGTTGTACTTTTAGATAAATTTATGATTCATTCCTTTACTTGGGGAGATTTGCTCGTAGGAGCTTTTGTTTGTTATTTTATCGGGTTAGTAATTAGTAGATTTGGTTCGCTCTTCATAGAGCCATTCTTGAAGAAAATTTCCTTTTTAAAATTTGCTGATTATAAAGATTTTGTTAATGCTTCGGAAAAAGATTCAAAAATCGAAATACTTTCAGAAGCGAATAATATGTATAGAACATTTATTTCGTTGTTTGTGTTACTTATATTAGGGAAAATTTACAAGCAATTTGAGTCAGTGTTTCCTCAACTATCACAATGGAATTTTTACATAATTTCTATATTGCTTTTATCCTTATTTCTTTTTTCATATAAGAAACAGACTGCGTACATTAAGAAAAGAATCGAAACCAATAACACTTAAAAATATGAGCAAAATAAAATCTTTTTCGGTTGAGGACGGTGACATGTTCTATATAAATCACAACACTGATAATTTTACCATCATTGACTGCTCACTATCCGAAGAAAATCAGGAAGAAATTATCAAAGAAATCAAGCATGAAAGTTCTGATAAAGGAGTCACGAGATTTATATCAACCCATCCCGACGAAGACCATATCCAAGGATTGGAATATCTTGATAGCGAAATTAACATAATCAATTTTTATTGCACTAAGAATCAAACAACAAAAGATGACGAGTCTGAGGATTTTAAACATTACCGTAAGCTACATGATTCTAATAAAGCATTTTACATAGAGAAGGGTTCTACCAGAAAATGGATGAACATATCTTCCACTGAAAGAGACCATGCTGGGATTAGTATCTTGTGGCCAGTGGTAGCACATGAAAGTCATACTGATGCTCTTAAAAATGCCGAAGCTGGGGAAAGCCCAAATAATATCTCACCTATTATTAAGTACAGTGTGGCTAATGGGGCAACTGTGTTGTGGATGGGTGACCTAGAAACTGATTTTATGGAAAAGATTAAAGATGTTATTGATTGGCTGGAGGTTGACATTCTTTTTGTTCCACATCACGGAAGAGATACTGGAAAAATACCGGATGGAATTTTAAAAAAAATGAACCCTAAGTTAATTGTCATTGGAGAGGCTCCTGTAGAACATCTCAATTATTATGATGGTTATAACACGATCACGCAAAACTCCGCCGGAGATATAGTTTTTGAATGTACCCAAGGCAAGGTACATGTCTTTGTTTCCAGTGAAGATTATTTCGTTGATTTCTTAGACGCCGAGAGGAATGTATCGGGTGATGGGAATTATATTGGAACATTGAACCTCTAAGGCAGGTGAGTTCAAGCGGGGGTTGGAGTATTTATGATGACATTTCGAATACGTCTCAGAAGCCCGAAACATTGAGTAAAACGTTAACTTCTTCTTCTCTAAGTAGTAAAAAGGGTATGGCTCTAAAAATCTTCGGTTCGAACCTCTTCCTCAAAAACAAGAAAATTCAGTTTACCCCGCAAATACAATGGGCCGCACTACATGCAGCCCTCGAAAAAAATCAAGATATTTCAGTTTGTCCTAATATGGAGCCGGCTGTCGGACTTGAACCGACCACCTGCGGTTTACGATACCGCTGCTCTACCAGATGAGCTAAGCCGGCTTATTACTCAATAAGTATAGCAGTTTTAGGGCAAATAAAAAAAGACTCTTGCGCTTCAGTCAACCTTAGACAATTCTAATTGATTGTATCTTCTGACACAGCATTGGAATTTATCAGGAAATTCGTCGATTGGATCCGAAAGATTTTTCCATTGAAATTCCGAATTTCTTCTGATAGCCGAATTTCTTCTGATTTAAGTTTACAAACAAAAATGATCAGAGTTATTTGCTGACCATCATCTCGAGTAAAATAATGTACATCTAAAGGCATCCAAACCTCTATGTCTAAATCTGTTTCTTCTTTAACTTCTCTCTGCAATCCAGTATATGGATTCTCGCCTTGCTCTAATCTGCCCCCTGGATTGTCCCAAGTGCCAGGCATGTATGCATCATTCGCCCTTCTTTTTAAAAGCAAAAGCTTTCCGTCTTTGACTATGAAAGCTTTAGCGGCATTACGAAACTTATCCATATATTTATTATCATTTCTTGGCCATTATCTGTATGTAATTTGCTTTTTCCACGTTCTTTAGCCAATCCGCCAGGAATTGCTGCAACAATTTTTTAGCGATTTTATCTTTCATATTTCTTATAAATTTACTGACCATTTCATTTGTAAGTTTTCTACTGGCTTCGTCGAAATTTTTCACATAAACTTTATAATTCAATGCTTCCATATAATCCGCGACTTTGGCGATCAAAGCCTCGTCGCTTTTAGCGTTCAAGATTTCTTTTGCGATTTTCCTAAAATGTTTTTTATTGTCACCGAAAAAATTTGAAAGATATCTTTGATTTTCTTCTTCAAAGGCTTTAGCTAATCGTTTGGCTCGCTTATTCATTCTGCCATACCAAGCCGAAATGTCTCCGCCCATTAATTCTCCCAGATCGTGGATTAAACAGAATTCCAAAACTTTCTGCACATCAATATTCGCCCCGGCTTGTTTCAAATTCGTGGCCAACTGCCAACCTATAAAAGTGACTAAATAATGATGCTCAGCTAAATTACTTATCTGATCTCTGGGGATTCCGGAAAGCAAATAGCCATACTGGGTCTGGGCCCGCGTTAGCTCCATTAATTTGAATAAATCAGGAAGGTGTTTCATTGGAGCTCACGGTCGGAGCCATGGGGGCTTCGATGTACACTGTATCTTTTAAATTTTTATACAACAAATAGTGATACGCAATTAAGAACGGAATGGCTAGAAAACTAACAATCAACCTTATAATCCCACCGATTTGTCTATCGAACACCAAAGCAATAATAATTTGTAATAAAAACAAGCCCAGGATCGGCGCTGCTAGCCGCCAAGCAACAGCTCCCCATCTACCTTTTACGTATGATTTGCTTTGGCGTAATGCTGCCATGCCCCTAAGTCCTTCAGCCACGACTACGATCGCGGCGAAACCATACCAAACTATAAATATTATTCCGGGTACGATAAATATAATAAATCCAAGGAATACGATCAGCCCCGCTATGAGGGAAGTTATCAAATAGCTGACCACCTTCCCTTTAGCTATCTTAAACGATTCTTTAAAGCCAATATTATTAATCACCGCTTCGAGCAGGGCGACTTGAATCCAAATACTCAATCCCACCATAACTATTAAAGCCACAATGCCAATAGCTACCGCTATAATTATTCCTCGTAATCCACCCACATAATAGCCAGCATAGCCAACACCTACGGCGAACACGGCAAGCAGTACAAGAGGAATCCCAATCAGGTAATTTAGGATCGCGATACTATAAAGCACTTTCGCTTTGCTTACTGTTAAATCGTAAGCGGTGTGGCATAAATCAAACGCGGACTGCAAACTGGAATTATTTTCCATAAATTTTATAATTAATTATTTTAAATAGTTGACATTTTGGAGCAGGTAGCGAGAATCGGACTCGCGCTCTATCCTTGGGAAGGACATGTACTACCATTATACGATACCTGCATCTTCCCAAATTATATACCGATAAACTTATGTACGCCAATCTTATTTAACTGTTCCGCCAGCCAGTTTTCATAACCTGATGTCGTGATTAGAATATGCTTAAGATGAGTAATTTTTTGGCCGTCTTTGTCCGCGACAGCCATCGGAAAAATAATATGATAACCCAACCGGCTAATTACAATTTGTTTTTTTACTTCCCCGAATGTCGAAGCCGCGACAGCTTTCTCAAGTTCCGGCAAAAGCTGGCCTGGCTGAACAAATCCCAAATCTCCGCCTAATTGACCGCTAATTTTATCATCACTGTAAGTTTTCGCCAGCTCCTCAAAGCTTTGACCTTCGTTTAATTTACTAATAACATTCGAAGCCTTGTTATAGGCGTCGTTGTTCAAGCCAAAGTTGGAATTGTATTTTATCGCAAGCTTAGCATCGAAGGCTTTGGGTGCGACGACAAGTTTTTTAAATAATTTTTCATCACCGGAAAAATAATCATTCAAAAACTTTCTATATTCATCCGCTCTGCCTGTGGTGTAAAACTTGAATTCATCAGCTATATCCACATTACTGACAAGCTGTTCTTTTTTCGCATTAGCAATCACTTGCTCGTAAACCTTCTGCTTATCCGAGTTCGGATCCAACTTTTTCGCAATAGCAATGCTGGAGTCAACCTCGCTCAAAAAAATAAATTTATTCCCTACCAGTACTACAGGATAGGCTCGGGTAAAATAAACCGTGGCCAGGAGAATTAAAATCAAACCAACTGCGATGAGAGTGTTGAATAAAACCTTATTCTTTGCGAATTTTTCTTTAGTTGACATGATCAAAGAAGTAATTAAACCAAAGCTTGTAATTGCTTTGATTGTTCTGTTGCTTCTGTTGATCCGATGTTCCTGTCGCATTCCCTTGCGGCAATACCACCACGTATTCTCCGTCTTTGCGGAGATTTAATTTTTCGCGAGCTACTTTTTCCTGATATGACGACGTGTTCAGATATTGAATCAGGGAGCTTAATTTTTCGTTATCTTTTTTTATCCGTTCCATCTGATTTTGAAGCTTGGTGATTTCTCGATCCACCACTCTTTTCTGCACCAACATCTTGGCAGTTATCACCATGACGAAGATAAGTACAGCAGAAAGCAGTACAGTCGCGTATTTGGATTTTATAAATACCTGCCACATATTATCTAAAGAATGGGATTAATGTGAAAAAAATCATGGCCACTATCATAATGGTTGCCAGTACAATCCAAATTTTTCTTAATGTTTCTCGATTTCTCATACGTTATTTTTTTAGTATTGCTAAGAATGCTTCTTGTGGGATATCCACTTGACCTATCCTTTTAAGTCTCTTTTTGCCTTTTTTCTGTTTTTCCAATAATTTCATTTTTCTAGTGACATCGCCGCCGTATAGTCCTTTGGTCACATCCTTGCGCACCGCCGAAATAGTTTCGCGGGCGATAATTTTTCCGCCTATCGTCGCTTGGATCGCGATCTCGAATTGCTGCCGGGGGATGAGCTCTTTTAATTTCGCCGTTAGTGATCGTCCTTCCATTTCCGCAATATCTTTGTGGGTGATCATGGACAGCGCGTCGACTTTCTCAGTGGCCACCAAAATATCCAGCTTCACTAGATCCCCGGGACGGTAATCCAGTAATTCGTAATTCAAGGAAGCATATCCTGAAGACACACTCTTAAGTTTATCATAAAAATCTATAATAATGTTTGCCAGCGGCATTTCAGCAGTGATCAAAACTCTCTCATTGGACAGGTAATCCATATTCTTATATATGCCGCGTCTGCCCGTGATCAAATCCAAAATTCCGCCAATGTATTTTTGCGGTACCAGAATTTCTACATCCACCCACGGCTCTTCTATGGATTCGATAAAAGACAGGTCGGGAAGCTCGGCCGGTGTATGGATAATTTTCGGCTCACCGTGTTTAAGATTGATTTTGTATTCTACGGAAGGCGCCGTCAGCACCAAATCCAAGCCGTACTCCCGAGTCAATCGTTCCTGCACTATATCCATGTGCAATAAGCCCAAAAATCCCGTCCTGAAGCCGAATCCCAGAGCAGGGATATTTTCTGGCTCAAATTCCAGTGCCGCATCATTCAACTTCAACTTATCAATCGCATCTCGCAGCAACGGGTAATCGTCGCCGCTGGTGGGAAAGATTGATGCGTAGACCATAGGCTTTACTTGCTTATAACCGGGCAGTGGTTCCGCTATTGCATTTGGTGTGGAAATCGTATCACCGACGCGGGCTTTTCGCACGTCCCGCAAGCCCGTAACGATGTAACCTACTTCACCTGTCAGCAATTCCTTGGCTGGAAAAAATTTCGGCCGAAAATATCCAACTTCCAGCGCCTCAGCCGCAGTGTTGGTGCGGAGTGTTTGGATTTTTTGGTTTTTCATAAGTTTGCCATCTACGATCCGGACAAAAGTTACTACGCCGCGGTGTTGGTCGTAAGTGGAATCAAAAATCAAAGCACGAAGGGGTTTGTTTGGATCTCCTTTTGGTGTTGGCACGTGCTCCACTACCGCTTCCAGAATTTTTTCTACGCCTTCGCCCGTTTTGCCGGATGCATACAAAATCTCCTCCGGCGCAAAACCGAAGGCTTTCTTTATTTCTTCAGCTGTTTTTTCCCGATCGGAATTCGGCAGATCAATCTTATTTACAACAGGAATAATTTTCAAATTATGAGCTTGGGCCAAATGAATATTAGCCAAAGTTTGGGCTTCGATTCCTTGCGTGGAGTCGACAACCAGAATCGCACCTTCACACGCCGCTAATGACCTACTGACTTCATAAGTAAAATCCACGTGGCCTGGGGTGTCAATCAAATTAAGGATATAGCCTTTCCATTCCATTCTTACGGGCTGCAATTTGATAGTAATACCCCGTTCACGCTCCAGGTCCATGGTGTCGAGCAATTGCTCCTTCATCTGCCTTTTCTCTACTGTGGCTGTCAATTCCAAAAGCCGATCAGCCAGCGTGGACTTGCCATGATCTATATGAGCGATAATACAAAAATTTCTAATCTTATCTTGCATCGAATAAATCTAAAAGTTGTTTAAATGATCTAACAGTGTAATCTGGTTTTACAGTTTTTAAATTTGAATAATGATTCTTAAAAAGAATCGATTTTACCTTAGCTGCTTTTGCGCAAATAATATCTGATTCCATGTCTCCAATATAAACTACTTCATTCGGTTTGACCCTCATCTTATTTAACGCAATTAATAATGGTTCGGGATCGGGTTTAGGATTTTTATAATCTTCGAAAGTCACTTTGGTTTTCACAAATTTATTGTAACCATAACGTTTTAACACTGAATTAACACTAATTTTAACGCGTGCTGTTACAACACCTATTTTATATTTTTTTGCCAGTACTCTTAATACTATCAATGCGTCTTTCGGGACTTTAATATAACTATAAGGATATGGAAACTTTTTAGCGAATCTCCATATTTTTCGTATTTTTTCTTCCGAGTTTTGTTTGCTGAAATATTTGATAATATCCCACATTGGCATATGATTACGGTCTATATATTCTTTTCTAGAATATCGTATATTTAACTTTTTAAAAATCCTTTCAAAAAATACCGAGTTAGCTTGAACCGAATCTAAAAGTACGCCATCGATGTCAAAAATAACTGCTCTAATCTTATCTTGCATAATTATTTATACGCGAAAATTATGGGCTCAATGCAAACGCGAGCGATAAAAATCTATAAAAAGTGAAGGGCTCTTTGAAATACCAGATTCCAGTAGCCACGCTGATAATAACCAAAAAGGATTCCCAAGCGAGAACGAGACTGACAAATTCTGAATATTTAAAAGCAAACGCCACTGGGATTGCAACTAAGGCGTAAAGTACGAATCCAGCCGTAAAATAAGGCCAGTCATGCCAGCCGCCCTTTTTTAAGAAGACATCAGCTATTAGCGTTAGTAACGCTCCTGCAATGGTTAAAATAATGATCAAAAATATCTTCATATTAGCTCATCCAGTTCCAAATAATGTTTATCGGTCGGCCGATTTTGTTGCCCGTCGTTCTAGCTAGTTTAACCAAATCATGGCTTTCCGACAAGCCCAAAAGCCATCCCATGCCCAAGTACACACCAATTCCGACCAAGCCTGCAATGCCAGCCTGAATCAAGACTCCCCAGTAAGTATGCATGTTTACAAATGGCGCCACCATATACAAAGAAACGAAAGTCGAAGCGCCGCCCATTACCGCGGCTATAATAATTTTCAACGAATTTACTATCAGATATTCATCGTGGATATTGCCCAGCTTATAATGCAGCTCCATGATCAATATTAAAAGATTGATAATGCTCGTAATCGAAAATGACAAGGCCATACCTTCGACTCCCAACCTTGGAGTCAGGTAATAAGTTACGATAATATTAAATCCGATGGTAATCAGGCCGATAAAAACAGGGATGACCGTATTTTGCATGGCGTAGAACGCGCGGGTAAAAAGTGGGATAAGGGCTTGGGCAAAAAGCGAAATTGAAAATAATCCCAAAGCCTGCGACACCACTCGCGTGTTGGTAAAGGTAAACTGCGTACCCTGGCCGATACCCAGCACCAGACGGACGATCTGCGCTCGCTCGATGAGCATGATTATCGAGAGCGGGATCATAAAGAACAAAATTTGAATAGTGGTCTTTGCCAGCACATCCTTAAAACCACCCAAGTCTTTATTATTGTGCAAATCCGAAAGCAAGGGGAAAATCGCGATGGCAAACGATACCGCAAAAATACCCAAAAAAACCGATTGCAGATTATTGGCATAATAAAAAGCGGCCAACGCCCCGGTACCCACAAATGATCCGAAAATACTGACAATCAGGGAGGTTACTTGTTCCGTGCCCATGGAAAAAATTCTCGGCCAATAAAGCTTCCAGAATTTACGAAAACCTTTGTTCGTGCTGTCTATGCCAAACGAATAACGGAAGCCCAAGGAAAAAATTTGCGGAATCTGGATAATGAAATGGAGGAACGCTCCCAAGACCACTCCGAACGCCAATCCCGAAGGACCAAATCTCGGGTATAGCCAAATGGCTGCCCCTATGATTGACAGATTGTACATCACTGGAGCGATAGCCACCATAGTGAATCTGCGGTGGGTATTAAGCATGCTGGAGACTATGGAAGACAAGGTCAAAAACAGCGGCGAGAGCAGAAAAATTTTGGTAAAAGTTTTGGTCAGATCAAACGCCTGGCCGGTGAATCCCGGCGCTATAGCGTGGACCAGCGGATTGATAAAAATATATGCGATAACAGTCACGCTTAGCATCATCAAAAGCGTAACATTGATAATACTCGATGCCAGCTTATCGGCTTCCTTGCGATCCTTGAGGAGATATTCCGAAAAGACCGGAATAAATGCCACGGAAAAAGTTCCCAGGATCAAAAGATTGTAAATAAAATCAGGAATGCGGAATGCGGCAAAATACGCATCAATGGTCACGGAAGCGCCAAATTGGTGTGAAAAGACGGCATCTCGCACTAACCCTAAAATTTTTGCGATTAGTGAAAAGACGGCAATTATAATTGTTGCCTGGCCAATTTTACTTTCTTTTAGAGAAGTTGCATTCATTAATTCAAAACGAATCCCCAAAAATCATCAGTGTTACTATTGGATCCGAAATTCAACGTGCTACCGGATCGAGATATGCCGCTGGTAGTCCAGTTCATAGAATATTTACCCAAACTTAATTCGCATTGAAAGTTAAAAGGCTTAGAGCCGGCTTGTTTCTGTACCAGCAAACTGTAAACGCTATTGATCTTAAACGGCAGCATGTAAGTGACAGTTACAATTTTTTCACTGCCTCCGGATACATCCAACCAACCGGCAAATTCTGTTTTGTCAGATTCAGTGCGGACAAAAACATTTCCCCGAGTGTACCCCGTATCCCATGCGGCCAGATCCGGATCCGTGCGTAAACCTTGTGATACAGAAGCGAACGTCTGAGCTTCATCAAATCCCACGGCGGAAACAAAATCACTACGCAGTGGGACTAAAATACGAATATAATCCCGATTATTCTCAAAGGAAGGATTTTTGCGGGTNATTTTCAAAGTATTGATGATGGATCCGTCTGACAAAATTTTACTCTTCAGCGAAGCGCTTTGCTCCATCCTCAAATCAGTCTTGGTTCCTCCCAAATTCGTGTTCACGATACTTAGGTAATCATGGTCTGTGGATAAAATTTTCCCGCTGAATCCCAGGCTCTCAATGCTTTTCTCGACATCTGCCTCTTTGCTATAGACCAAAATTTGTCTCTGATTTAAATTGTCCTGCATAATCTGAAAAAAACTAAGCCACTTGTCCTTAGGCAGGTTGGTGAGGCGGTTGAGTAGCAGTGGGGCGAAATCAGCCAGCATTTTTTTTGGTTTGTTTTCTGTCCGATTATAATCCACGGAGGTTTTGTACTGGACTGTTTCCTGAAAATTTTCCGCGGTCAATGTCACACCGTATTGTTCCATCGGAATAGGACCCACCAATTGCAACAGATCTTCAAATACTTTGGGCGTGGTGGATATGACACCATCGGAAGTTTCCTGTCCCTTTTCGAAAAAATACAATAATTTTCTGGCTGAAGCCGGAAAATCCGCAAACCAATTAGAGTCCCTGATCCCCCAGCGATTGATCTCGGGTTGCATGGGGCCGGGCGCTGCTACAAGTTCGTTAATGCGACCATCCAAATCGTAAATACTATCAATATTAAGTTTGGAAACAGTGCCATGGCTGGTTTTAAGCACCCCATAAGTGCCAATAAAGCCGCCAGTGGCTCTTTGTTCATCGGAATTTTGGAAAATTAAAAGATAAGTTTTTTGCCCACCAAAAATACCTAAATATAAGTTTTCCAATCCCACAAGTTTATCTAACACGGCTCCCAACTGGAAAACTTCATTTTTGGCTTTCTGCAAAGTACCTTCATAATCCAAAGGGATACTGCTGACCTGATTAAATTCATCGGAGGAGCGCTGGACGAGATTCCGCGTTTCAGTTAACTCCTGCTTGTTCGCTGACAGTTTCGCTTCCAAATTGGCGGTTTCGACGCCCTTGCTGCTGACTTTAAATTCTGCGAACAAATCCAGGGCGGAAGTTAATTTTTCTCCTGCCGCGGCCAGGTACCCGGCTCCGGTCAGAATGTGATCAGCGCTATTGGCCTGAGGTGCTACCCATGTCAAAGCCTTGTATTTGTCTAGTTTATTCTGCGCTAATTTTACGTTGCTGGTAGCGGATTCAAACAACTGCGATGCCTGGGCCAAATTTTGCTGCTCTAAATTTTTACCCGCGTTATTTAAATCCGAATAAGCAGAGGTCGCAGCGCCCAATATTTCGCCAGAGGCATTTTTGGCCGAGGACAGATACAAAGCGCCTTGAATCAAAAAAATTAACAGAAACGCGGCCAGCGCAAAAGAAGTCAGCTGCATTGCAAACTTTTTACGATTCGGTTTTCTTTTAACCGAATTCAAAATCACCTGGGCCGGAGGAACTGGATCGCGATCTTGCTTTTTGGCACGGGTAGATTTTATATCAAATGTAGAAAATCTCTTCATAAAAATTATTTATTCGTCTGTAAAGCGCTATAGCGGGATATACTCAGCATTATCCCAACAGCTGCCAAGCTGATGGCAAGTGCCGTGGAGCCATAAGAAATAAAAGTTAAAGGAATTCCTGTTAACGGCGTAATGCCGGAGATACCTCCTATATTGATCAAGGCTTGCATTACCAGCCAGGCTGTAATGCCTCCTGCGACCAGTTTGCCGAAAGTATCAGGCGCGGTCCGTGCGATTTTAAATCCGCGATAAGCCAGGAAAAAGAAAAGCAACAAAATACAGCAAACCCGGATGAAGCCCATCTCTTCGGACATAATCGCAAAAATTGAATCGCCAATCGGTTCGGGCAAATAGCTATGTTTTTGCAAGGATTGGCCGAATCCCCGGCCCCACCACCCACCAGAGCCGATAGCCAGAAGTGCTTGGTGGATCTGGTAAGAAATACCTTTGGCATCAGCCGATGGGTCCATAAATGCCAGGAAGCGCTGGGCTCTATATGGGGCAGCTTTAATAAGAATCCATAGCATCATTAATCCAGCAATACCGGTGGCGGCGATATACTGCAGACGAGCGCCCCCGATAAAAAACATGATAGTGGCAATCGCAGCCAACACCAGCATGGTCCCCATATCAGGTTCCAGGACAATTAAACCAGCTACCACCACGACGATCGCTAGAATCGGCAAAAATCCGTAATACAAATCATGGACATCATGCTGGCGTTTGTCGTACCAGCTGGCCAAATAAAGCACAATTGCTAATTTTATAAATTCGGCCGGCTGAAAAAGAAATGCGCCCAGATTAATCCATCGTCTAGCACCACCGACCTGAAAACCAATGCCCGGAATCAGGACAGCCACAAGCATTCCAATACCCGTCAATACCAATAAAGGAGCTATTTTTTGCCAAAAATGATAATCAATTCGGGAAAATATATACATTAAGATTAAACCCGGAATAGCACCAAAAAGCAATTGGCGAAAGAAATAGTAATAATTATTGCCAAAACGTTGGTAAGATAGCACGGACGAGGCGGATGAAAGCACCAAAAGACCGACTCCCAAAAGAATCAATACGTTCCAAAGCAGATATTTATCAACTTCTGGCAAGGCTAGCTTTTTCATAGAGCATTAACTGAATTTACAAATTGCTCCGCGCGGTCAAACTCGTTTTTAAACAATCCGAAGCTGGCGGTGGCTGGGGAAAATAATACAGTATCCCCTGGCATTGCTAGTTTTTGAGCTTGATCGACTATTTCTGGCATGGCCCTGGCACCTGTTAAAATTTCTCCCTTAAAATCCTGAACGCTTTTCAAAATTTTATCTGTCACGTCACCGATCACGACCAGGCCTTTTACTTTTTTAGAAGATTTGATGGCACTACCTAGTCGGGTAAAATCCAAGCCCTTATCCGAGCCGCCCATCACCAACACGATCGGAGTTTCAATTGCTTCGATAGCCGCCAAGGTGGGCTCAATATTAGTGCTGAATCCGTCGTCAACATAAGTAATATTATTAACAGTCTTAAGAATAGAAAGCCGATGCGGCAATGGTTCAAATGCGGCGATTGTTTTTCTTACTATTTCATCATCAATTTCCAGAATCTTGGCCACTGCCACTGCCGCGGCGATGTTGTCCAAATTATGCTGGCCCAGCAATTTTGTCTTATACGAAGCCACGCTCTTAGGATCAATAACAATCTTTTTGCCATTTCCTGAATCTTTAAACAACTGCGGCAACGTAGAATGCAAAATTGCAAAGTCTTTGTCTCTCTGATGTGCGATAATGTTCGCTTTGGCTTTAATGTATTCTTCAAAATCCTTGTGATGATTCAAATGATCTGGTGTAATTGATAGAACAACCGCGATATGCGGAGATTTTTCTAAATCTTGTAATTGGAAACTGGAAAGCTCCAAGACTACCAAATCATCTGGTTTAATCTCGTCTAAAAACTCGAATGGATCAGTGCCTATATTTCCGGCTAGCCAAACCTTTTTGCTAGCTGCTTCTATTATCTTGGCGATCAAACTGCTCGTTGTTCCTTTCCCTTTAGTTCCAGTGACGCCAATAATCGGAGATGGACATAATTCAAAAAAAAGTTTGGTTTGGCTGGAAATTTCCACTCCAGCAGACTTGGCCTGTTGAATTGCCTGGGAGTTATATGGCAATCCAGGCGAACGGAAAATTATGTCAAAAGTGTCGAGCTTGCCTATCAATTCGTCTGGGTTTTCCCAATCATCAATAACTTCAAAATTTATCTTTCGTTGTTTAAAAAAATCAGCTAACTTCTGATTATTTTTACCCATTCCCACAATGGCGATCTTTTGTCCCTTTACTTTCTCTAGCATTATCGTCGTAATACCTGGCCGTTTAAATGCATCGCTTTATTATCGATGAAGGCTTCCTTACCATTGACCAAAACCATATCAATCCCGGATGAAACTGAATCCGGATTTTTATAATCCGCATGATCAGTGATGGTTTGCGGATCAAAAACCACAATATCCGCAGCTTTGTTGACTGCCAGCCAACCACGATCGGTGAGACCTATTAATTTTGCCGGGTCTGAAGTCAGTTTCTTGATAGCCGCTTCCCATTTCAAAATATTTTTCTCCCGCACCATTCGTAAAAACCGCGGCATGGTCCCGAAACAGCGCGGATGGACCAATTTCGGTGTCCGACCGGAATAACCCCCACCATCTGTGGCGATAAAAGATAGAGGTGAAGTACAAAATAATTCCACTTGCTCATCGGATAAATTATGATCAAACACCATCACTTGGGCCTTGGTAGCGGTCAACACATTGAGCGCTGCTTCTTCCGCCGACAGGGATTGATTGGCCCCAATCTGCTTTAAAGTTTTACCCACAAAATTTTCATTGCCAAAGGCCTCGGAGACGATAATATTATCGAAGTCCGGGCCACTATCGCGCAGGAAATCCAAAATTTTGCGTCTGCTCATGGGATCTGCAATCGTTTTCAAAATCTGATCTCTGCCACCCTCATACGCCCATTTCGGCAAATAAGTATACAATACTGACCACGAAGTGCTGTAAGGATAAACATCGAAAGAAATATTTATTCCCTGATGGTATGCCACCTCCAATTTGCTCATGACTCGGTCAAACAAATTCCAATTATTTTTACCTCGAATTTTTAGGTGGGAAATTTTGAGGGGAATATCTGCAAAAACCGCCAAGCCTATAGCTTCATCCAAAGCTTCCATGATATGGCTGCTTTCAGAGCGCAAATGGACACTTAAATATTTATTTGAAGATTTAAGATTGTGAGTCAACTGCTGTAATTCTGCAAGACTAGAATTAACTTCGTGAGCATATACCAGCCCCATGGACATGCCGAAAGCTCCTTGCTCCAAAGCATCGGCCAGGGATTTGTTCACAACCTTCAATTCTGATTCATCCAGCAATCGCAAAGCGTCCCCCACTAATCCGCGCCGCAACGTGGCATGCCCCACTAGGGTCCCCACATTTACGCCGATAGATGTCTGCGAGAGATATTGCAGAAATTCTTCCATAGACTGCCAATTCAAATTTATCCCGCTTAAATTATGCCATTTTTGTATGGTTTTGATCGACTCTGCTGATAATAGTGGGGCTAATGAAGCGCCACAATTACCCATAATGATGGTGCTGATTCCCTGGGACAATAGACTTAACTGATCCGGCTGATCCAGGATAGTCAAATAAGAATCTGAGTGATTTTGAATATCGATAAACCCCGGGGTTACGAAACGATCCTGCGCGTTGATTGCGCGCAAGGCTTTGGCTGTAATCTGCCGGGACATCTGGACGATTTTTCCTTTTTCCACCGCCACGTCCATTTTTTTGGCCACCGAGCCCGTGCCATCTATCACTGTTCCGTTTTTGATTAAAATATCAAACATTTTTTATCTTCCTATTAAGTTAACGGCGACTCCTATCAGTGCAAACACAACTGAAACCACCCACAATCTCATCGTAACCTTGGCTTCTGGCCAGCCTAGCGCTTCGAAGTGATGATGAATTGGAGATGATAAAAATAATTTTCTGTGAAAAACTCTTCGCCAAAACCATTGGATCAGGGTAGAGCCGGACTCCAAAACCAATACAAATCCGATCAAAGGAAGCACAGCCACCGAGTTGGTCAAAAAAGCGATTACTGCCAGCACGGTGCCCAGGGACATAGCACCCGTATCACCCATGAAAAAACGGGCCGGAAAAATATTGAACCACAAAAAAGCTAAAAGTGCGCCACCAAGGACGCCGGATAACGCGGCCAGTTCAAATCTACCCTGCAAAAAAGCAATCAAACCATAGGATAGGAACGCCACGGCCATAACTCCGCCGGCCAAGCCATCCAAGCCGTCTGTCTGATTGACGGAAAAACTGGTGGCAATGACAACAAAAATAAATAACGGGATAATCCAGGCGCCGATGGCGAAATTACCTAGACCGGGAATATGCAGAATATCGAACTGAAGTTTGGTGTAGAACCAATAAGCACCAACTATGGCTACCAGCAAGTAAGAAAGCAGGCGATGGCGCATGCGCAACCCCCCGCCCTTACCTCCGCCAATGCCTTTAATTCCCAAATAATCATCGAGTAACCCTAAAAGCGCTGTTGCAGCAAGGGCTCCGAGCGGTAAAAGGGTTTGTTGGCGGGTCAAAAAATTCAAACGATGGAAAAATTCGAAATGTAAAACTCGATCCATGAACCAAAAAAGTGTGGCTAAGGCCAATGTAGTAAACCAAATCAAAATACCGCCCATGGTCGGGGTGCCATTTTTCTTTTCATGCAGCTTGCTGTAGTAAGGAGTATCACCTTCCGCGCGGATTTTTTTGCCCCACTTCTGGCGGTAGACAAAATTTGTAAAAAGCGGGGTCAAACAAATAGCCACAACAAAAGCAATTGTGGCTAAAGAGAAAATTTTGATTACGGCTTGAATAGTTGTCATTTTTGTTTGGATTTCTAGATTTGAAGTACCGAATTCATGCTCGAATTATACCACAAAGCGTCTATATTGACAAACTGCCTAAACGCGAATTCAACAACTAAGTGCAACAGCCCTTCTTAAAGACTTCTAACGGAGTTTGGTATTTCAAGGATTTTCTTGGCCGGTTGTTAAGCAATTTT